>JAABUN010007351.1_pt1 | contig 11940 bp, 14 predicted proteins | sample 5559311 | NCBI WGS metagenome assembly JAABUN01 (sample SAMN10711877, study PRJNA513370) | rock metagenome | isolation source: Antarctica rocks | place: Antarctica: Victoria Land, Siegfried Peak sud | reverse complement strand
AATTTTGTTAAATGTTAAATGATAACTGTTAAATGAATTCCCTCCAGGCCATTTTCAACATCGCTGAAATCTGCGCCCGACACGGCATTACCGACGTGGTGCTGTCGCCCGGCTCGCGCTCGGCGCCGCTCACGCTGGCCTTCGCCCGCCACCCCGATTTGACGGTGCGCGTGGTGCCCGACGAGCGGGCGGCGGCCTTCATCGGCCTGGGCATCGCGCAGGCGCAGCGGCGGGCGGTGGCGCTGGTCTGCACCTCCGGCACGGCCGGCCTGAACTACGCGCCCGCCGTGGCCGAGGCGTTTTTTCAGCACATCCCGCTCGTCATCTTCACCGCCGACCGGCCCCCGGAATGGATTGACCAGCTCGACGGCCAAACCATCCGCCAGCGCAACCTCTACGGGGCCCACGCCAAGGGCGAATTTGAGTTTCCGGTGGACACCTCGCACGCGGATGCCAAATGGCACTCGGCCCGCATCGTGAACGAGGCCATCAACTTAGCGCAAGCCGCGCCCGCCGGCCCGGTGCAGGTGAACGTGCCGCTGCGCGAACCGTTTTACCCGAAGGCGGGGGAGGAAATTGGGTATGAGCAGGACGTGAGGATTATCCGGGGGATTGTTGCTGCGCCAGCAATTTCTCAGCCAGGCTGGATTAGTATTCGAAAGGCTATTATTACTTCAAACCGTGTTCTGGTTGTCTTAGGTCAGCAAACGGAGAACAGCGCATTGTACGCTGCGCTGGTTCAGTTTATAGATACCAAATACGCCACAGTCGTAGCCGATTGTATAGGGCAGATAAATGCGTTTGACCCAGTGATGGCCCAAGATATATTTGTACCACACGTTCCACCGCAAACTATACAGCCCGACGTTTTAATAACTTGTGGCTTGTCGTTGATTTCAAAATCATTAAAGCAATTTCTAAGAAAAAATCCGCCGAAGCGCCACATCCATGTTTTGCCAGCAGGAGTAGCCCCTGATACATTTCAAGTGCTTACTGATGTCGTATATGCGGAACCGGCTGTTTTTTTTGCTTCAATTTTAGAAGGGTATGCAGCGACTGATGAATCAAGTGCATTTCATCACGCTTGGTCACAAGCAGATGCCAAAGGGGCAGCGGTATTGAAGCAATTCTTTCAAAACCATGCAAAAACACCGCTTACCGAGTTTGCTGCAATGTCAGCTGTATTGCCAGGAATTCAAGCTGGTACAGCTCTACATCTTGCCAATTCGATGGCGGTACGATACGCCAATATCTTAGGCGTTGAAGCTAGTGTTGAAGTATTTGCCAACCGGGGCACCAGCGGCATCGACGGCTGCACGAGTACGGCCGTGGGCGGGGCCCTGGCCCAGCCCGAGCGGCCAGTAGTGCTGCTCACCGGCGACGTGGCGTTTTTCTACGACCGCAACGCTTTTTGGCACAACTACCCCACGCCAAATTTGCGGGTGGTGCTGTTCAACAACCACGGCGGCGGCATCTTCCGCATCATCGACGGGCCCCGGCAGCAGCCGGAGCTGGACGAGTTTTTTGAAACCCGCCAGGCCCTAACGGCGGAGAACTTGTGCCGCGATTTTGGGTTGCGCTACCTGCCGGTTTCGTCGTTTGACGAACTTGACGCCGCGCTGCCGGTTTTATTTGCAGCCGAAACCGGCGCGGCGGTGCTGGAAGTCTTCACCGACAGCAAGACCAACGCTGCCTTTTTTGAAGAATACCGGGCGGCTGTGAAAGCGGCCTTTTAGCGCAAGGTTTCGCGAAGTTTAAAGTTAAGTTTCGCGAAGCCTGCCATAAAAAACTTTGCGGAACTTAACTTTTAAACTTAGCGAAACTTTGCGCGACATGACTGAAAAAATCGAGTGGACCCCTATCAAGGAGTTCCAGGAAATCATCTTCTCCCAGCACGGGGGCATCGCCAAAATCAGCATCAACCGGCCGCAGGTGCATAACGCCTTCACGCCACTCACGGTGCAGGAAATGATTGAGGCGATGGACATTTGCCGCAACCGCGCCGACCTCGGCGTGATCGTCTTCACCGGCGAGGGCGGCAAGGCGTTTTGCTCGGGCGGCGACCAGAGCGTGCGCGGCCACGGCGGCTACGTGGGCGAGGACACCATTCCTCGCCTCAACGTGCTGGATTTGCAGAAGATGATTCGCTCCATCCCCAAGCCGGTGATTGCCATGGTGGCGGGCTGGGCCATCGGCGGGGGCCACGTGCTGCACGTGGTGTGCGACCTCACCATTGCCGCCGACAACGCCCGCTTCGGCCAGACGGGGCCCAACGTGGGCTCGTTCGACGGCGGCTTCGGGGCCTCGTACCTGGCGCGCGTGGTGGGCCAGAAAAAGGCCCGCGAAATTTGGTTCCTCTGCGACCAGTACGACGCCCAGGAAGCCCTCGACATGGGCTTGGTGAACAAGGTGGTGCCGCTCGATCAGCTCGAAGCAACCACCGTGGCGTGGTGCCACAAAATCCTGCAAAAAAGCCCCCTGGCCCTGCGGATGCTCAAATCGTCGTTCAACGCCGAGCTGGACGGGCAGGCCGGCATCCAAGAACTGGCCGGCAACGCTACGCTGCTGTATTACCTGAGCGAGGAAGCCAAGGAAGGCCGCAATGCTTTCATGGAAAAGCGCCAGCCGGACTTCTCGAAGTTTCCGAAGTTTCCGTAAGGCCGGCCGGATGGCGTACAGCTTTTATTTGTGAAACGTACAGAATTCCTGCTTTAACGGGAACTCTGTACGTTTTTGTTTTATAGCTAATCTATCATCAATCAGCTATTCAATTACTTTATTCTTGCTAATAAGAATACTGAAAGAATACTGACGGCCTGCAACCAGCCCACAACTGTAAGCGGCGGGGCTACGTCCTACCAACGCCCAGCCCACGCTACCGCTTGGCATTCGGGAGAAGTATTCACCGTCAATTAATTACCCTAAAAGCCATGCAACAAGCAAGCTACGGCAAGTTTTTCCTCATGCTGGCCGCCTCGTTCGTGGTGATGCACGTCATCACGTACCTGAACACTTACGAGTGGGACCACATTTATCCCAGCATCAACCGTTTTTACATGACGACGCTCATGGTGTCGGCGATGGGGCTGCTGATGCTGGGCTTTATGGCCCACATGTACCCCGGCAAGCGCAAGAACCGGCTGATTGTGGTGGGGTGCGTGGCGGTATTTGCGGGTGCGTTGGCGATGTTGCGCAGCCAGGCCCTGGTGGCAGGGCTTTGGTTGTGAAAACACTTGAAACTTGACACACGACGTTTTAGAAGCTGCCGCCCATGGACTGGCAGCCCCAGCACCAGGCGAAAAACGAGCGCAGCCGCGCGTGCTTGCGCTCTTTTTTAACGGCTCTGGCCTGGGCCTTGGCAACTAGTTCGGCGGGGGAAAGAACGGTGGCACTGCTTTCGACAAGGGGCGCCGGGAGGGCGGGCATCTGCGGGTGGGTGGTCATGGCCGTAAGGTTGGGTGTGGCCATAAGTTTAAGCATTTATTTTGACAAAAACAAGCGGGGGCGGCTTCCGTGGCTGGGCGTTGGGCCCCGTAGCTCACTGCCCTGTTTCAAAAGCCAAAACGCCATTTCCTGGTTGTGTAGCTATCTATGACGGACGCCGACTTTCACCAAGCCATCCGGCGCATCCGGTGGCAGCACGGCCTGCACTACCCGGCGCAGGCCCTGCTGACGGGCGGCGCGGTGCTGGCCGCCGGCCGCCAGGTGGCCGCGGCGGGGGCCGCCAACCCCCGCCTGGCCACCTGGCCCGCTCTGTTGCTACTGGGGGCCCTGGTGCCGCTGGTGGGGTTCCTGCTATATGCCGTTTCCCGCGCCATGCGGCCCAATTTGCGGCGGCCCTACACCGAAAACCTGCGCGTCTACCAGGTGCGGACGCTGCTGCGCGACAGCCTGGTGGGGCTGGCCGGGCTGCCCTTGTTTGCTTCTTACGTGCTCACGCACCAAGCCACGGATTTGGTTATCTGCGGCGGCTTGCTGCTAGTTTTGGGGTGGCGCACCACGCCTTCGCCCCGCACCTACCAGCGCTGGCTGCTCGGCTAAGGCCGTGCCGGCCGCCGGTTTCTCATCCGCTCGCCATGTCCGCCGCTTCCGACCTGCTTCCCACCTCCCTCCTACTCAACGGCCGCGCCTTTGCTTATGCCGCGCTGCAACAATACCCCGCCCCCACCAGCGGGCCCCTCAACGGCTACGAAGCCCGCGTGCTGGAGCGGGTGCGCGAGTGGCTCACGGGCTCCCAGGAGTTTACGCTCACCACGTCGGGCTCGACGGGCGCGCCCACGCCGGTTCCGCTGCGCCGCCGCCAGCTCGCGGCTTCGGCGCGGCGCACGGGCGACTTCTTCGACCTGGGGCCCGGCGACCGGGCGCTTGTCTGCCTCAACTGCGAGTACATCGGCGGGCTGATGATGCTGGTGCGGGGCCTGGAGCGCCAAATGCACCTGACCATCGTGGAGCCCCAGGCCGACCCGTTTGGCCTGGTAGCGGCGGATGCGGAGTTTGATTTCGCGGCTTTCGTGCCCCTGCAACTACAGGCCGTGCTGGCGGCCGGCCACGCCGACCGGCTGAACCGAATGAAAACCGTGCTGGTGGGCGGCGCGCCGGTGGACGCGGCTTTGCTCGGGGCCATTCAGGGCCTCACGGTGCCGGTCTTTCTCACGTATGGCATGACCGAAACCTGCTCGCACGTGGCCCTGCGCCGCCTCAACGGGCCCCAGGCCGCCCCCGGCTTTCGGGTGCTGCCGGGCATCGCGGCGGGGCAGGACGAGCGCGGCTGCCTGACGCTGCGCGGCGACGTGACCGACGACCAGCTCGTGGTGACCAACGACCGGGTGACGCTGCCCGACGCCCACCATTTTGAGTGGCTGGGCCGGGCCGATTTCGTCATCAACTCGGGCGGCGTGAAGGTGCAGGCCGAAAAAGTAGAGCTGGTGCTCGACGTGGCCCTGAGCGAAATCGGGGCCCCGCGCCGCTGCTTCGTGGCCGGCCGGCCCGATGCCCGCCTGGGCGAGGCCGTGACGGCTTTCGTGGAGGGCCCCGCCCTGGCCCCGGCGGTCGAAACCCGGCTGCGCGAGCTGCTGCGCGCCCGCCTGGGCAAGTACGAGCAGCCCCGGCAGGTGGTGTACGTGCCCGAATTTCAAACCACGGCCACCGGCAAGCTCGACCGCCCGGCCACGCTGCGGGGCCTTCAGGCCCCCGGTTCGGCCCAATGAGCGACGGGTTCACTTGGCGGCGCTGGGGCCCCGTCGCGGGCGTGCTACTGCTGCCGGGCAGCCGGCCGGCGGCGGCACAAGGCGTGGCCAACCCGGTCCGTACCGCCCCCGCCGACACCACGGCCACGCCGGCGGTGGCCCCGGCGGGCGTGGCGCGGGCTACCAGCTGCACCGCGACACGCTGCGCAACGAAGCCAGCGTGAGCTATTTTCTGCTCCGCGAAGAAACCCGCTACCACACCGACCCGCACCGGCAGGTGCCGCGCCACTCGCTGCGCCTCAAGGGCCAGTACCGCCCGCGGCGGCGCGGGGAACGTGGGGTGCCCGATGTGGCCGCTTGCGGCCGTGGCCGTAACGGCGGGGGCGCCGCCCCTGGCTGGCCAGGCCGCCGGGGCAAAAGCAGCAATCCAACCGAAACGCATCCGGGCACCATTCTCGTGGAGACAGGCGGCAAGCATGAGCCGCCGCCCGTGCCGCAAGGGCCCCGCCGCACTTTATTCGCTGCGCAAGCCTTTTTGGGTGAAGAGCCGCTCGCGGCCCCGCACCACGGCGACGAAGTCGTTGAGAAACAACTTGCCCCGCAGGAAAAAGATGGGCCCGTTCAGCTCCTTGCGCACCGCGCGGGCCACGAACACGGGCTCGCGCCAGCCGACCCCGCCGCCCAGCCCGGCCCAGCGGAAAATGCGCATCTGGGCGTTGAGGCTGGGCTCGACGACGCCCATGAAGTCGTGGGGCGTTTGCTGGGTGCTGCCGTCGGGCGACACGTACTCCACGTAGGCGCTGCCCAGGCCCGCTTGCAGGGGCACGCTCAGCTCCCAGCGGCGGGTTTCGAGGAGCACGTACTCGCCGTAGAGGGCCAGGTAGCGGAAGCGCAGGTCGGCGCGGGCGTCGTCGTCGATGTCGTCGGGGCGGGCGCGGCGCGTGGGAATGCGGCTGCTGAGGAAGTACACGGCCGCGCCGGTGCGCAGGCGGTTGCGCCACTCCAGGCCCAGCTTCAGGCCGGTGATGGTGCAAAAGTGGCTGTTGATGACGGAGTAGCGGGCGTCGTAGAACGCCACCACCCGGGGCTTGGCCAGCCGCGCCACCGCCCGGCGGCCCACCGAGTCGGGCCGGGCGCGGGGCGGGTTATGAGACGATGCGGGCGCCTGCGCCAAGCCCCACAGCGGCCACAGCCCCACCATCCCCAACACAAGCAACCCGACGCGCACCACCGACAACATATCCGGCCGCATACGACGCGGCCGCCCCAAAGTTACGGCGTGCGCTTCGCCCCGCCGGTTCGCTGCTTCGCCCCGCCGGGCCCCCGGTTCGCCTCGATGCGGGTGGCGGACTGGGGAGGGGCGGGACTAGCTTTGGGTCATTCATTCACCGCCTTAGCCTTGGCCATGCCCACGCCCGATTTCCTCTTCGCCCTCGCCAACCCCCTGGCCCTGCTGGGCTGGGCGCTGCTGGTGCTGGCCCCGCGCTGGCGCGGCACCCGCGCCGCGGTGCTCAGCGGGGCCCTGCCGCTGCTCTTGGCCGCTGCTTACGCCGTGCTCATCGCCGCCCACTACCGGGGGCCCCACGGCGGAGAAGGCGGCTTTGGGTCGCTGGCGCAGGTGGCGGCGCTGTTCCGCGACCCGTGGGCGCTGCTGGCCGGCTGGGTGCATTACCTGTGCTTCGACCTGGCCGTGGGCGCCTGGGAAACCCGCGACGCCCACCGGCGCGGCGTGCCCCACGGGGCCCTGGTGCCGTGCCTGGCCCTCACGTTCCTGCTGGGGCCCCTGGGGCTGCTGCTCTACGGCGGGGTGCGGCGGGCGTTTCCGATTAACGCATCAAGGATTGCGCTTGAACCATCAACCTAGCAAGTTAAGCCGATGAAAACGCTGATTATTTCTGGCTTGCCGGTAGCCCGCGTAGCCCCGGCCGCCGGGGGCCCGGCCGTTGCCAGCGCGCTGCGCACGGCCCTGCGCGTGCTGCACCGCGCCAACCCCGCCCTCTCCGCCACGGGCTGGCTGAACGTGGGCCTGGCCGCGCTGGCCGTGGCCGGCCTGCTCCTCGACCACCGCCTCGTGACGGGCGCGCCGGTGTGGCTCAAGCCCCTCAAGTTCGCCCTCTCCATCACGGCCTACGCCTGGACGCTGGGGTGGTTGCTGGCCGACTTGCCGGGCCCCGCCCAGCGCAGCGTGCGCCGCCTCAGCGCGGGCGTGGCCCTGAGCATGGCCGTGGAGCAGGCCGTTATTTTCGTCCAGGCCGGGCGCGGCACCACTTCGCACTACAACGTGGCGACGGCGTTGGATGGCCTGCTGTTTGGGCTGATGGGAATTTTCATCGCGCTGAACACGGCCCTGACCGTCTGGGCCCTGTACCTGGTGTGGCGGCACCGGCCCCACGGCCCCGCCAGCTACGTGTGGGGCGTGCGCTGGGGGCTGCTGGTTTTCATCGCCGGCAGCCTGGTGGGCGGGGCGATGATCCACCTCGGCCAGCACACCGTGGGGGCCCCCGACGGCGGCCCCGGCCTGCCCGGCCTGGGCTGGAGCACCCGCGCCGGCGACCTGCGCGCCGCCCATTTCCTGGGGATGCACGCCTTGCAGGCCCTGCCGCTGCTGGGCTGGGCCCTGAGCCGCCGGGTGCCGCGCCGGGCGGTGGGGCTGGTGGGCGCCGGGGCCCTGGCCTACGCGGCGCTGGTGGCCGGGCTGCTGGCGTGGGCCCTGCACGGGCGGCCCTTGTAAGCCGGCGGGCCCCGGCCCGGATTCATTCCCTCAACCAGCTTCGTTTTAATACATTCACCTCCGCGCATTCATCGGTTTTCCAGTCCCCATGCAGCTATCCTTCTACCGCTCGATTTTCCGCCTTATTGCCTTGGTTGGCCTGCTGTCGCTTCCTGGTTTTAGCCCGGCCGCCGCGCAAACGCCCCGCGCTAAAACGCCGACCAAAACGGCCGGCACAACGCTTTCCAAGCCGTTGCCTAACGGCACGCTCACCTTCCGCACCTCCGATTCGGTGCAGCTGTTCGTGCAGGTTTCGGGCCGGGGCGTGCCGTGCGTATTCGTCCACGGCGGGCCGGGCGCGGGCAGCTACGCGTTTGAGCACCTGGGCGGCCGGGCGCTCGAAGGCCAATTGCAACTGATATACCTCGACCAGCGCGGCAGCGGCCGCTCGGCCAGCGCGCCCCGCGGCAACTACGGCCTTGGCCGCCAGGTGCAGGACCTGGAAGAGTTGCGCCAGCAACTGGGCCTGGCGCGCTGGGTGCTGCTGGCGCACTCCTTCGGGGCCGTCATCGCCACGGCCTACGCCGAGCGCTACCCCGCGCGGGTGCAGGCCCTCATCCTGGCCAACGGCGTGCTGAACCCGTCGGCCTCGCTAGCCAGCATGGTGCAGTACGGCGACAGCCTGCTGCCCGCCGCGGCCCGCCCGGTGCTGCCGCCCGCCGCGCCGCTGCCCCAGCGCCTGGGCCTGGTGATGCAGGCCCTGGGCCAGCAAAAGCTCGCCTACCAGCTGCAATACGCCTCCGACACCACGGCGGCCCACGCCGGCCGCGTGATGCGCCAGAGGCCGGGCAACCATGATTTTGCCGCCCACGTGTTCGATTTCCCCGCGTACGGCCAGGACTACGCCCCGGCCACGGCCGGCTTGGCGATGCCCGTGCTGGTGCTGGCCGGGCACGACGACTTCACGGCCGGTCCCCGGCACTACCGCACGTTCCGGTTCCCGCACCAGCGCGTGGTGGTGCTGCCGGGCCGGCACAACCTGTTGACCGAGCAGCCCGCCCCGGCCCAGCAGGCCGTGCGCACCTTTGTGGCCCACCTGCCCGCCCCCCGCTAATGGCGCAACGCTTCCGCGACCGGCTCATCGTACTCGTTGGCCTGCCGTTCATCAGCCTGGCCATGCTGCTGCCCAGCGCCGGCTACACGTTCCGGTCGGGGCCCGTGTTTTTGGTGAGCTGGGCAATCTCACTCACTTACACGTTGGTGTTGGGCCTGGGCAACCGGCACATATGGCGGCAATTGCAGCAGCGGTTTCCGCGGATGGAACAAACCCGGCGGCGGCTGTGGTGGCTGGGTTTCGGCAGCATCCTGTATACCAGCCTGGCCACGGTGGGGCTCACCCTCGGGCTGGCGCGGGTGGTGCCCGGCTTTGGCCACCTTTCCTGGCAGGGGCTGCTCATTGGGGCGGCCATCAACCTGGTTCCTACTTTGGTGGGCCAGCTCGTGTACGAAAGCTGGCATTTCTTTCAGCAGTGGGAAGAAAACCTGCGCCGCGCCGACCAGCTGGCCCGCGCCGGCACCCAGGCCCAGCTGGAGGCCCTGCATAGCCAGCTCGACCCGCACTTTCTGTTTAATAACCTGAACACCCTGGCCGCCCTCATCGAGCCCGGCAACGCGCCCGCCCAGCAGTTCGTCGAGCAGCTCGCCGACGTGTACCGCTACGTGCTGCTGGCCCAGGGGCGCCCCACCGTGCCGCTGGCCGAAGAAATGGCGTTCGTCGAAACCTACCTGGCGCTGCACAAAACCCGCTTCCGCGACAACCTGGTGGTGGAAATTGCCCTGCCGCCCGCCGCCCTGGCCCGCCGCGTGGCCCCGCTCAGCGTGCAGCTGCTGGTGGAGAACGCGCTGAAGCACAACGTGGCCTCGCGCCAGCACCCGCTGCACCTGCGCCTGGGGGCCCCCGAAGCGCCCGATTTCCTGACCGTCGAAAACACGCTGCGCCCCCGCCCCGCCGGCCCCTCGCCCGGCACCGGCACCGGCCTGGCCAACGTGCGCCAACGCTACGCCCTGCTGGGCGCGGCGCGGCCGGTCGAAGCCGGAGCCACTGGCGGCACGTTCACGGTGCGGCTGCCGCTGCTGCCCGCCGCGCCGTAGCTCAGGTTTGGCAGGTTTGAGTTCAATTTTGCCAAACCCGAGCACCGGAATGGTAAACCTGAGCATGGGTTTGGCAAACCTGGGCCTGGGTTTGGTAAACCTGAGCACGGGAAGGTAAAATCTGAACCCATCTTTACTAAACTTGAGCGTGGGAACGTTAAATCCGAGCTCAGGTTTGCTAAACCCGAGCCCAGGTTTGCTAAACCCGAGCCCAGGTTTGCTAAACCCGAGCCCAGGTTTGCCAAACCCGGACTCAGGTTTGGCAAACCCAAGCCCAGGTTTGGCAAACTTGGGCTTGCTTTTAGCTTTTCCGCGCTTGGGTGCGCTTTCCCTTTCCTGTCCGCCGCCATGACCGTTTTGCTGCTCGAAGACGAATACCCCGCCGCCGAGCGCCTCCAGCGCCTGCTGGCCCAGGCCGACCCCACGGCCCAGGTGCTGGCCGTGCTCGACACCGTGGCCGGGGCCCTGGCGTGGCTGGCCGCCCACCCCGCCCCGGACTTGATTCTGAGCGACATCCAACTCGCCGACGGCCTCAGCCTGGAAATCTGGGAGCAGGCCGTGGTGCCCAGCCCGGTCGTGTTCACCACCGCCTACGACGCCTACGCCCTGCGCGCCTTCGAGGCCAACAGCGTGGCCTACCTGCTCAAGCCCGTGAAGCTGGCCGCCCTGCACGCCGCCCTGGCTAAGCTGCGCCAGTGGCCGGCCCCCGCGCCCGGCCTTGAGCGCCTGCTCGACGCGCTGCCCCGCCCGGCGCGGCCCCACAAAACCCGCTTCCTGGTGCGGCAGGGCGAGCAGCTGCTGCCCCTGCCAGTGGCCGGGGCGGCGTGGTTCGGCAGCCGCCACGACACCACCACGCTGGTGGCCGCCGACGGCCGCCGCTTCGTGGTCGACTACACCCTGGAGCAGCTCGAAGGCCTGCTCGACCCGGCGCAGTTCTGCCGCCTCAACCGCCAGTGCATCGCCCAATTATCGGCCGTGCGCCGCCTCGTGCCTTACTTCGGCGGCAAGCTGCTGGTGGAGCTGCACCCCGCCCCCAGCGAAGAAATGCTGGTGAGCCGCGAGCGGGCCCCCGCCGTGAAAGCCTGGCTGGAAGGGTAGTTTTCTGCGTATCTTGTTGCCTCACCCGCTCCGGCTATCATGGACGTTATCAAGCTGAAAACCCCGGTCCTCGACCGTCTCACGGAAGAGGAGTTCGCGCAATTTTGCCTCGACCACCGCGACCTGCGCATCGAGCGCAACAGCAGCGGCCACATCACCATCATGCCCCCCGTATTCACCGAAAGCGGCTTCACCAACAACGAGCTGTCCTACCAGCTGACCCACTGGAACCGCCGGGCCCGCCTGGGCCGCGTCGGCGACTCGTCCACCGGCTACACGCTGCCGGGCGGGGCCATGCTTTCGCCCGATGCTTCGTGGGTGGCCGAGGAGCGCTGGCAGGCGCTGCCGGCGGCCGACCGCCGCCGCTTTGCCCGCATCTGCCCCGACTTCATCATGGAGCTGGCCTCCTCCTCCGACCGCCTGCCCGACCTGCTGGGCAAGATGCACGACTGGCTCGGGGCCGGCGTGCGCCTGGCCTGGCTCGTGGTGCCCAGCACCGAAACCGTCCACGTGTTCGAGCCGCCCCACCCGCCGCGCTTCGTCCAGGGCTTCGGCCAGCTGCTGAGCGGCGAGCCCGTGCTGCCCGGCTTCGCCCTGGATTTGCAGGAGCTGCGGGGGCAGTGAGGGAATGGGTGAAGGAGCGATTGTCATTGCGAGGAGGAACGACGAAGCAATCCGTCCTGGTCTTCAGCGGCAAGCCTTTTAATGTGACAAGCCCCGGCTTTGGGGAAAGTTAGGACGGATTGCTTTGGGAAACGTGTGCAAAAGGGAGTTTGTCACATTTCGGGGCTGGTC
>JAABUN010007349.1_pt1 | contig 11945 bp, 9 predicted proteins | sample 5559311 | NCBI WGS metagenome assembly JAABUN01 (sample SAMN10711877, study PRJNA513370) | rock metagenome | isolation source: Antarctica rocks | place: Antarctica: Victoria Land, Siegfried Peak sud | reverse complement strand
GCCTTGTGGTTGGCCTTCACCGGGTCGATCGACTGGCAACTCGTGAAGGTCATCGCGCCCCTCATCCTGGTGATTTCTGGGATCGTGGGCTTGGCGCTGTCCCGCAACCGCGAGTGATCGCCGCCCCAGTGCTTCTGGTCTAACCCCTGAACGCCCGTCAACAACCGAAAGGCACCCACCATGAGTGGCCCGTACCCTCCCACCCAGCCCCCCAAGAAGTTCACCCGCAGCACCCGTAACAAAGTGATCGGCGGTGTCTGTGGGGGCTTAGCCGACTACCTGAACATGGATCCCACGCTGGTCCGGGTGTTGACGGTTGTCATCTCGCTCTTCACCGGCGTTCCCGTCATCGCCTACATCGTCGCCTTGTTGGCCGTGCCCGAGGAGCAGCCGGGCGGCGGGTCGTACCCACCGGCCAACCAGCCGCCGAACGTCGGCAGTGGCTACGGCGGCCCGACCCCGTACGCGGACCAGTACACCCCCTACAACCCGACCCCGCAGTACGCCCCGTCCCCCCAGCCCGGACCGGCCGCGTCCGCCTATGGCAGCGCCCCGGCGGCCGACGCCGTCTGGGGCACCGAAGGCGCACCCTGGGAGCAGCGGCCCGCCTGGGAGCCCACCCCCACCAGCAGTCCGGCGCCGGACTCCACCACCGCCGAACCGGGCGCCACCGCCCCGGCCTCGGAAGGCATCAGCGAGTGGGAGTCAGCACCCGCGGCGGCCGAGTCGTCCGAGGCATCCACCGGCCAGCACGAATCGGATACCGCTGACTCGAGTGCTTCTCAGTCGGACGGCTCAGCCGAATCGAGCGAGGGACGCCCACCAGATCACAACGGCGATCGCCCACTCTGATCTGAGGGGCCTCGAGCAAGGCCGGTGTCACCTGACGAGGTGGCACCGGCCTGAGTGTTAGCGTCCGAGGGATCGGACCAGATCGACGAAGTGCTGATGGATGCGGCGATCACCGGTGATCTCGGGGTGAAACGACGTGGCGAGGAGTCCGCCTTGCTGCACGGCGACGATCCGTGACCCGCTCGCTCCGGGCAGGTCGACGGTTGCCAGTACCGCAACTCCCGGCCCGGTCTGTTCCACCCAGGGCGCGCGGATCAAGACGGCTCGCATGGCGCCTCCCGCAATCCCGGAGACGGCCACATCGGCCTCGAACGACTCCACCTGCCGACCGAAGGCATTGCGCCGTACGGTGATGTCGAGGCCGCCGAAGGTCTGCTGGTCCGGGGCCCCGTCGAGCAGTCGGTCGGCCAGCAGGATCATTCCCGCGCATGACCCGTACGCCGGCAGCCCACCCCGCAGGGCGGCGATCAACGGCTCTCGCACCCCAAAAATACGCGCCAACTTGTCAATGGTGGTGGATTCACCTCCCGGCAGGACGATGCCGTCCAAACCCTCCAGCTCGGTAGGTCGACGTACGGGCCGGGCGACGGCCCCGCAGAACCTCAGGGCCGCGAGGTGTTCGCGGACGTCGCCTTGCAGCGCCAGAACCCCGATGACTAGTGCGGCGCTGCTCACCAGCCGCGTTCGGCCAGCCGGTGCGGCTGCGGGATCTCGTCGACGTTGATGCCGACCATCGCCTCCCCCAGACCGCGCGACACCTTGGCGATGACATCCGGGTCGTCATGGAAGGTCGTTGCCTGAACGATCGCCAATGCCCGTTCCGCCGGGTTACCGGACTTGAAGATGCCCGAGCCGACGAAGACGCCCTCCGCACCCAGCTGCATCATCATCGCGGCGTCGGCCGGGGTGGCGATGCCGCCGGCGGTGAACAGCACCACCGGCAGCTTGCCCAGTTCGGCTACCTCGCAGACCAGGTCGTACGGCGCCTGCAGTTCTTTGGCCGCGACGAAGAGCTCGTCCGGCGCCATCGTCGTCAGCCGCCGGATCTGGCCCCGGATCGACCGCATGTGCGTGGTCGCATTGGAGACGTCGCCGGTGCCGGCCTCGCCCTTGGAACGGATCATCGCCGCACCTTCGCTGATCCGGCGGAGCGCCTCACCGAGATTGGTGGCACCGCACACAAACGGTACGGCGAACTGCCACTTGTCGATGTGGTTGGCATAGTCGGCGGGGGTCAGCACCTCCGACTCGTCGACGTAGTCGACGCCGAGCGACTGCAGCACCTGCGCCTCCACGAAATGGCCGATCCGCGCCTTGGCCATCACCGGGATCGACACCGCCGCGATGATCTGGTCGATCATGTCCGGATCGCTCATCCGCGAGACACCGCCCTCAGCGCGGATGTCGGCGGGCACCCGCTCGAGGGCCATCACGGCCACCGCGCCGGCGTCCTCAGCAATCTTGGCTTGCTCGGCGTTGACCACATCCATGATCACGCCGCCCTTGAGCATCTCGGCCATGCCCCGCTTGACCCGCGTCGTACCGTTCATCATTTCCCTCTCACAGTGACTATTCCCATTCGATCGTGCCCGGGGGTTTGCTGGTGATGTCCACGACCACCCGGTTGACCTCGCGCACCTCGTTGGTGATGCGGGTGCTGATCTTCTCCAGCACCTCGTACGGCAGCCGGCCCCAGTCGGCGGTCATGGCGTCCTCGCTGGTCACCGGCCGCAACACGATCGGGTGCCCGTACGTCCGGCCGTCGCCCTGCACCCCCACCGAGCGGACGTCAGCCAGCAGGACGACCGGGAACTGCCAGATATCGCGATCCAGTCCGGCCGCGGTGACCTCGGCGCGGGCGATGGCATCGGCTTCGGTCAGGATGCGCAGTCGGTCGCGGGTGACCTCGCCGATGATCCGGATACCCAGGCCCGGGCCGGGGAAGGGGTGCCGCCAGACGATCTCGGCCGGCAATCCCAGCTCCGCACCCACGGCGCGCACCTCGTCCTTGAACAGGGTTCGCAGCGGCTCTACCAGCTGGAACTGCAGGTCGTCGGGCAGCCCGCCCACGTTGTGGTGACTCTTGATGTTGGCCGCGCCCTCGCCGCCGCCGGACTCCACCACGTCGGGATACAGCGTGCCCTGAACGAGAAACTCGACGTCGCCGGCCTCGCCGACCACCTGGCGCGCGGCAGCCTCGAACGTCCGGATGAACTCCCGACCGATGATCTTGCGTTTGGTCTCCGGGTCGCTCACACCCCCCAACGCGGCCAAGAATTGGTCGGCGGCGTCGACCACCAGAAGGTCGACCCCGGTGGCGGCCACGTAGTCGCGTTCGACCTGCTCGGCCTCGCCAGCGCGCAACAGCCCATGGTCGACGAAGACGCAGGTCAGCTGGTCGCCCACGGCGCGCTGCACCAGCGCTGCGGCCACGGCCGAGTCGACCCCTCCGGACAGGCCGCAGATGATGTGCTTGCCGCCCACCTGCTGTTGGATGGCTGCCACCGAGTCCTCGATGATGCTCGCCGCCGTCCAATCCGGGGTGCAGCCAGCGATGGCGTACAAGAAGCGCTCCAAGACGAGCTGGCCGGCCTGACTGTGCAGGACCTCGGGATGCCACTGGACCCCGGCGAAGCGCCGGCCAGGATCTTCGAACGCCGCGATCGGGGCGCCGGCGCTGCTGGCCAACGCCGCGAAACCGCTCGGCGCTGCCGCCACCGCGTCACCGTGACTCATCCACACCCGGAGGGTAGCCGGCAGGTCGGCGAGCAGGGTGCCAGCCGCGTGGATGGTCGCCTCGGTGCGACCAAACTCACTCAAGCCGGTCCGAGCCACGTCACCACCGAGGGCCCGAGCCATGGCTTGGAAGCCGTAGCAGATCCCGAAGGTGGGAACACCGGCGTCGAAGAGATGGGGATCCACCTGCGGCGCGCCCGGTGCGTACACCGACTGCGGTCCACCGGACAAGATGATCGCCCTGGGGCGCCGGGCCATGACCTGCTCGACCGTCGCGGTGTGCGGCATGACCTCGGAGTACACCGATGCCTCCCGCACCCGGCGGGCGATCAGCTGAGCGTACTGGGCGCCGAAGTCGATCACGATGACGAGGTCGTGGTCGGACTGGCTCATCAGCGCGGGCCTTTCAGGCGGATCGATGGCGGCCACGGGGGGCCGGGGGCAGAAGTTACGAGTCTAGGCCCGCCCGAGCTTTTTGAGGGTGCGGAGGGCGATGGTCATCAAGGCCGCGTAGCGCTGCACGGACAGTCCGTGGCTGGGGGCCACCGGAATGCCGGACTGGGTGGCGACCGACTGCACCTGCACGAAGCGCCGGATGCCGTCGCGGCCCTGTCGACGGCCGATGCCGGACGCTTTCATGCCACCCATCGGGGCGTCGATGCTGCCGAAGGTAGCGGCGAAACCCTCGTTTACATTGACGGTACCGCAGGTGATCTGAGCGGCGACGCGGCGGCCCCGCGCGGGATCCGACGTCCACACGCTGGCGTTCAGCCCGTACGGCGACTCGTTGGCTCGAGCGATGGCTTGGGCGTCGTCCGCCACCGGATAGACGCTCACCACCGGCCCGAAGGTCTCCTCGGCGTAGCAGTCCATCTCCGCGGTGACACCGGTGAGCACCGTGGGCTCGTAGAAGAGCGCGCCCAGCTCGGTGCGTAGCCGGCCGCCGGTCAAGACCTGGGCCCCCTTGGACCGGGCGTCCTCGACGTGCTGGGTCACCCGTTCCACCTGGGCGGGGTTGATCAAGCAACCCATGTCGTTCGCGTAATCTCGGGCGCTACCCAGCCGGAGCGCCTCGGTCTGGGTCACCAGAGCGTCGCAGAAGCCTGGCAGCAACGGTTCCGCGACGTAGATCCGTTCGGTGGCCACGCAGAGCTGGCCCGCATTGGCGAAACAGGCCCGGACGGCGCCCAATGCCGCCACCTCGACGTCGGCGTCGGACAGTACGAGGAGGGGGTTCTTGCCGCCTAGCTCCAGCGAGCAGCCGATCAACCGTTCGGCACATTGCGCGGCGACCTTCTTGCCCGTCGCCGTAGACCCCGTGAAGCAGACATAGTCGCTCTCCGCGATCAGCTGCGGACCGACCTCTGGCCCGGGCCCGTTGACGATCTGGAACAGATCGGCTGGCAGCCCGCCGGCGCGGAGCAGCTCGACGGCGGCGAGCGCGATGAACGGCGTCTGGGCATCCGGTTTGCAGATGACGGCGTTGCCGGCGACCAGCGCCGGCAGGGCATCAGAGACGGCCATGGTGAGCGGATAGTTCCAAGGCGCGATCACCGCGACAATGCCCTGAGGAACGTAGTGGCGGTCGACCCGGGTGAGCATCGGGAAGAGGCCCTCTCCTCGTTCCGAATGCAGGTAGCGCCGTGCGGTGCGCCCGTAGTAGCGGGCCGTCAGCGCCACGTGCATGACCTCTTCGACCGCGCTGAGCCGCGACTTGCCGGCTTCGCTTTGGATCAGGTCGGCGAAGACTTCCAGCCGGTCGAGCAGCTGGTCGTGGAAGTCCAGCAACAGCTGAGCTCGCTGCTCGATCCCGGTGGCAGCCCAGGCCAGCTGGGCCCGCCGCGCATGGGCGGCGGCCGCGGTCACATCCCCTGCCGTGGAGGTCGGGACCTCCCCGATCAGCTGGTTGTCGAAGGGTGAGCGGATTGGCACTCTCGGACCCGACCCCGCCACGAGGACCGCCAGTCGCTCCGGGTCGAGCCGATCGCCAGCCCGTTCGGCGCGGGCCACACCGCCGCCCGTCTCCCTCATCGGCACCCTGTCATGCTCATCAGCCTAGTGCGGCCAGGCTCTCCCGAGACGGTGAAGTTGCGGGCGGTGGCTGACGGGCGCCCGGGTGGCAGCATGTCCTCCATGGACTGTGACGTCGTCGTGGTGGGGCATGGCCTTTCGGGGTTGGTGGCGACGGCCGAGCTGGCCGCGGCCGGGCGTTCGGTGATGGTGCTGGATGGAGAGCCGCTGCAGTCCCTGGGCGGTCAGGCGCACTGGTCGCTCGGTGGCCTGTTCCTGGTCAACTCGGTCGAGCAACGCCGACTCGGGGTCCGCGACTCCGAGGACCTGGCCCTGGCCGACTGGCTGGGTAGCGCCGGGTTCGACCGCCCGGAGGACTACTGGCCGCGGCGGTGGGCGGAGGCCTACGTGCACGCCGCCGCGGGCGAGCAGCGGCGCTGGCTGACCGAGCTCGGTGTGCGGTTCTTCCCCCTGGTGCAGTGGGCCGAGCGTGGCGGCTACACCGCCCCGGGACACGGCAACTCGGTGCCCCGGTTCCACGTCGTCTGGGGAACGGGACCGGGTGTGGTCGCGCCGTTCGCCCGCCGGGTGGTCGAGTCGCGCCGGGTGCGAATCCGGAGCCGGCACAAGGTGACGTCACTGGTGACTGGCGATGACGGCGTACGCGTCTCGGGGTCGATCCTGATGACCAGCACCGTGCCGCGCGGCGTCCGCAGCGACGCCACGCCAACCGGTGAGTTCAGTTTCACGGCGCGGGCGGTGGTCGTGGCCGGCGGGGGTATCGGCGGGAACTTCGACTTGGTGCGGCGCAACTGGCCGGGCGGGTACGGCGCGGCGCCGACCGAGCTGATCGCCGGCGTCCCCGATCATGTCGATGGTTCCATGCTCGAGATCACCGCGCAAGCCGGTGGACGCGTGATCAACTCCGACCGGATGTGGCACTACCCCGAAGGCATCGTCAACCATTCACCGCTGTGGAGCCACCACGGTATTCGGATCTTGCCCGGCCCGTCATCACTGTGGCTGGACGCCGAGGGCGCCCGGCTGCCCGCTCCCCTCTTCCCCGGTTTCGATGCCCTGGGCGCACTGCGCCACATCACAGCCAGCGGCTACGGATACTCCTGGTTCGTCTTGGACCAGGCCACCATCGGGTCGGAGTTTGCCCTGTCCGGCTCGGAGCAAAACGCCGATCTGACCGGCAAGGACCTCAAGCTGCTGGCCGCTCGGCTCAAGCCGGGGCCAACCCCGGAGGTACGCGACTTTCAAGATCGCGGGATCGACTTCCTCGCGGCCAGCACGGTGCCCGAACTCGCCGCGAAGATGAATCAACTGGCCGGAGAGCACCGGATTGATGCCGACTCACTGCAGCGCCTGATCGAGGCTCGCGACCTGCAGGTCAGCAGCGGACTGGGCAAGGACCCCCAGGTCGTCGCCACCAACGCCGCCCGCGCGTTCATCGGCGACCGGCTGATCCGGGTCGCGTCGCCGCACCGAATGCTCGACCCGAAGCGACCCGGGCACGCCGGCAGCGACGGTCCGCTGATCGCCGTCCGGCTGCACATCCTGACCCGCAAGACACTGGGGGGCTTGGAAACCGACCTTGAAAGCCGCGTGCTGCGGGCTGATGGCGCTCCGCTGGCGGGCGTCTACGCCGTGGGCGAGGCGGCCGGGTTCGGCGGTGGCGGGATCCACGGCTACCGCGCCTTGGAGGGCACCTTCCTCGGCGGCTGCCTCTTTTCAGGTCGTACGGCCGGCCGTACTCTAGCAGCCTCTCTGGGCGACTAGCCCGACCCGTTCTGTGAGATGGCCTCATGGTGGCGGACCACCTCGGCGATGACGAAGGCCAAGAACTTCTCCGCGAACTCGGGATCGAGCTTGGCTTGGGCGGCCAGGGTCCGCAGTCGAGCGATCTGCTCGGCCTCCCGGGCATGGTCGGCGGCGGGCAGACCGTGCTCGGCTTTGAGCACCCCGACCTGCTGGGTGATCTTGAACCGCTCGGCCAACAGATGGACCAGCGCCGCGTCCATGTTGTCGATGCTGCTACGCAGACGGTTCAGCTCTCGGCTCACCTGATCGCTCACCACGCCAGCCTAAGCGGCTCCGACGCGTGTTAGGCCAGCCGCGTCATCGACGGCCACAACACCGCCCACGGTTGCCGAACGCCTCGGCAGATCCGTACCGGAGCGTTGTCCTCTTCGTTGTCCACCCCGGCCGGGCTGGAGAGGTAGTCAACGATGTCGCAGTCGAGGAACCACGACTCGAGCTGGAGCTGGGAGAAGTTGCCTACGGCGATCACGGTTGACGCCGTCGGGGGCGGTGGACCCCACTCGGCGAAGGCGTTGTGTCCGGAGAACACCGGCGGCAGCGTTTCTGCGTCCGTTGCCCGTATCCGCCGAGCCCGGGCCAAGGCGCCCGCTTCGCCATAGTTTCGGGCCACGATGATGCTTATCTCGCGCTCGGCCGGCGTCAGGGCCGAAGCGGTGCGGCGGACCGTACTGAGGTAGCCGTCCCACCCGACCGTCTCTCCCGTGTCCGGGTTGACCGTGGCCGCCACCCGGTAGACGAATGAACCGGGCGGGGCTAAGGGCAATGAGAAGAACGCGGTCGGGATCGCGAAGAGGACGACCAGCACGGCCGCCACCGCGACGCGCGGCCGAGAGCGCTCCACCCAGTCCAGGACTGGCATCACGCCGGCCGCCAGACCCACCGGGAAGAACCCAGCCAGATAGTACGGCTTCCCGCCGCTGACGACCACAAAGGCGAGGAAGAGCACGTAGGCCACGGTGATCCACCGGTAGGGGCGCAGCTGCGGCCGGCGCGCCAGCGTGAACAGCCCGATCACCAGCACCACCGCCATCAGTGGCCCGACCATCAGCAGGTGCAGCGGCACCACGGTCGCGCGACTCGCGGACGACACCGAGCCCCCCGCCGCGATGCTCGCCGAGATCTCTAGCATCGGCCATCCGTGAGAGGCCTGCCAAAGCAGGTTCGGGGCGCCGGCGACCGCGGCGATTCCGGCCGCGACCCACGGACCCGGCCGCCGCAACGCGGCCCTGGGTCCCACCAGCAGCAGACCCAGCAGACAGGCCAGTAGCACCACGGCGGGCAGCACCTTGACCTCGAACGCAAGTCCGGAGACGACCCCGAGCAGCAACCACGGCTGTATCCGCTCCGGCCGACGGAGCGCGGTGACGAGCACCAGGATGGTGGTCGAGGTGAGCAGGATGTCGAACGTCGTGATCGAGAACAGATGCCCAGTCGCCGGCACGATCGAGGTCAGCGCTACCGCGGCCGCGGTCGCGGTCTGGTGGCGACGCGACCCACCGAGCGCCCGTGACGTCAGCGAGGCGACCAGCACCGTCAGCGCCGCAGCCAGTGCCGGCAGCAGCCGGAAGGCCCACAGGTGACTCCGGACCAGATCGTGCCAAGCCGACGCCAGCAGCGGCACCAGGATCGGGTTATCGGCTTGGGCCCAGTCCGGGTGCCGACCGCCCTCGATGAAGTAGAACTCGTCGCGGTGGAAACCGTAGCGACCGCCTACCAGCGCCAAGACCGCGAACAGCACGGCCGCAGCCACCATCGCCCCGCGCGGGATGCTCACGCCGCCGAGTGTGTCACGCTCGGGGGACCACCTCGCCCGTTGGTAGAGCGGCCAGGTCGGGGCAGGGGTCCGGGTCAGCCGACCACAACCTCGACGCGCTGAAACTCCTTGACTTCGGTGTAGCCGGTGGTGGCCATGGCCTTGCGCAGGGCGCCAACCAGGTTCATGCTGCCGTCCGGCACGGTCGATGGTCCCAGCAAGATTTGCTCCAACGTGCCCACCGCCGCAAAACTGGCCCGCTCACCCCTCGGCAGGCTGGCGTCCCAGGCCTCCGGCCCCCAGTGATAGCCGGCGCCCGGAGCTTCGGTCGCCTTGGCCAGCGGCGAGCCGAGCATGACGGCATCAGCGCCGCAAGCGATGGCCTTGGCGATGTCGCCGGAGCGACCGACCGAGCCGTCGGCGATCACGTGGACGTAGCGGCCCCCGGACTCGTCCAGGTAGTCTCGGCGCGCCGCGGCCACGTCGGAGACTGCGGACGCCATGGGTACGGCGACCCCGAGCACCGCCCGGGTGGTGTACGCCGCACCGCCGCCGAAGCCGACCAGCACTCCGGCCGCACCGGTGCGCAACAGGTGCAGCGCGGCCTGGTAGGTCGCGCACCCGCCCACGATGACGGGCACATCCAGTTCATAGATGAACTGCTTGAGATTGAGCGGTTCCAGGGCCGAGGAGACGTGCTCTGCGGAGACTGTGGTCCCCCGGATGACGAAGAAGTCGACGCCGGAGTCCACCACGGCCTGGGCGTACTGCTGGGTGAACTGCGGCGAGAGTGCCCCCGCCGCCGGGACCCCCGCGCTGCGGATCTCCGCGATCCGCAGGCCGATCAGCTCCTCTTGGATGGGCGCCGCATAGATCTCCTGCATCCGTCGCGTCGCCGTGATCGGCTCCGCAATGTGGGCGATCTCGTCCAGCAGGGGCTGCGGGTCCGCGTAGCGAGTCCACAGTCCCTCGAGGTTCAAAACGCCCAGGCCACCCAGACGACCGACCGTGATGGCCGTGGCGGGTGACATCACCGAGTCCATGGGGGCCGCCATCAGTGGGAACTGAAATGTGTGGGCGTCGATGCGCCACGACAGCGACACGTCCTCGTCGCCGCGGGTACGCCGAGATGGCACGATGGCGATGTCGTCGAAGGCGAACGCCTGGGCAGCCCTTTTGTTGCGGCCGATCTCGAACATGTGTCCCCTGTCTGTGGTCGTCAGCGCTGGCGTACCGGCCGACGTCGTGACCGTGGCCAGGCTAACCGGAGTAGTTCGGCGCTTCGACGGTCATCTGGATGTCATGCGGATGCGACTCGCGGAGCCCGGCCGAGGTGATGCGGACGAACGAGCCGCGCTCCTGCAGCTCACGGATGGTAGCGGCTCCGGTGTAGAACATCGACTGCCGCAGCCCTCCAATGAGCTGGTAGGCCACCGCGGCGAGCGGGCCTCGGAAGGGCACCTGCCCCTCAATACCCTCCGCAATCAATTGGCTGTCGGAGGTGACGTCGCCTTGGAAGTAGCGGTCTTTGGAGTAGGACGCGCTACGCCCCCGGGAGGCCATGGCGCCGAACGAACCCATGCCGCGGTAGGTCTTGAACTGCTTGCCGTTCATAAAAACCAAATCACCGGGGCTTTCTTCGCAGCCGGCCAGCAAAGAACCCAGCATGACCGTGTCGGCACCGGCCACCAGCGCCTTGGCGATGTCGCCGGAGTACTGCAAGCCCCCGTCGCCGATCAGCGGCACCCCGGCGGGGCGGCACGCCAGCGACGCGTTGTGGATGGCGGTCACCTGCGGGACGCCGACCCCGGCGACGACGCGGGTGGTGCAGATGGATCCCGGCCCCACACCGACTTTGACGCCATCGACGCCGGCTTCCACCAGAGCCTTGGCCCCGGCGTAGGTGGCGACATTGCCGCCGATGACGTCCACCGCTTCGGCGGCCTTCTCGCTCTTGAGTCGGCGGACCATGTCCAGCACTCCGTGGGAGTGCCCGTGGGCGGTATCCACGATCAGCAGGTCCACGCCCTCCTCCACCAAGGTCATCGCGCGCTTCCAGGCGTCCCCGAAGAAGCCGACGGCCGCACCGACTCGCAGCCGCCCCTGCTCGTCCTTCGACGCGTCGGGGTACTGGTCGGATTTGACGAAGTCCTTCAAGGTGATCAGGCCTTTGAGGCGACCTCGATCATCGACCAACGGGAGCTTCTCGATCTTGTGTTGCGCAAGCAACTGCATCGCGTCCTCGCCGCTGATGCCCACCGCACCCGTCACCAGCGGCATCTTGGTCATCACGTCCCCCACCAGGCGGCTCGGGTCGTTCTCGAAGCGCATGTCGCGGTTGGTCACGATGCCGAGCAGCGTCATGTCGCGGTCCACGACCGGCACGCCGGAGATCCGATAGCGCCCGCACAGCGCATCGGCCTCGCCGATGCTGGCTTCGGGGGTGATCGTGATGGGTTCGTCCACCATGCCGGCCTCGGACCGTTTGACGACGTCGACTTGATGAGCCTGGTCCTCGATCGACAGGTTGCGGTGGATGATTCCCAAGCCGCCCTGGCGCGCAATGGCCACCGCCATCCGCGACTCCGTCACCGTGTCCATCGGGGAAGAGATAAGGGGGATGCGGACCGAGATCCGTTTCGACACTTGGGTGGAAGTGTTGACCCCGGACGGCACGATGTCGCTCTGAGACGGCTGGAGCAGCACATCGTCGAACGTGAGGCCCAGGGTGACGAAAGGTTGCGGCACGCCAGCGGCGTTGAGATCA
>JAABUN010007348.1_pt1 | contig 11953 bp, 15 predicted proteins | sample 5559311 | NCBI WGS metagenome assembly JAABUN01 (sample SAMN10711877, study PRJNA513370) | rock metagenome | isolation source: Antarctica rocks | place: Antarctica: Victoria Land, Siegfried Peak sud | reverse complement strand
GCTGGTCGAGGTGAAGGCGTGGGTGCGCGAAGCTGACCTGGCGCGCGCCACGGCGCTGCTGGAGCCACTGACCGACGCCGGGATGCAGCAGCTAAGGCGGCATGAGCGCCAGGGCCGGACCAACCAGGTGGCCGTCACCCTGCGCTTTCCCCGGACGCCCCCGCACGCCTTCCGGGAAGGGGTGCTGCGGACGGAGTGGGGGCTGTGCTGGGACCGGGCACACGGGTGCTGGCACGGCGGGGTCGAGAACGGGGCCGCGGCGAACGAGCTGCGCCGGATGGTGGCCCCGCACGGGGGCGTTGTAGAAGCGGGCTAGGAGCGGGTTGGTCCAGCACCTGGACTTGCACCGTGCAAAGCCGCACCGAAGCCGACGAGAAGACACCATAACGCAGCGCCGACCCAGCAAGCCGATCCCGCCGCGCGGCCCCCTGTTCGGCTGGAGCCACCCCGGCGAGACCGTGGCCGAGGAGATAGCCACGCGCGGGCTGACGGCTGACGGCTTCGCGGCCGAGCTGGGCTGCCCTGTGGCGGAGCTGGAGGGGCTGCTAACTGGGGTGCTACCGGTCACGCCCGCCCTGGCCACGGCGCTGGAGCGGGCGTGGGGTGCCGAGGCGGCGTTCTGGATGCGGCTGCAGGCTCACCACGACGAGGCTATCCACCCGGGGGTGCTAGGTGTAGCGGTGACGGCGTGCTGACAGAACTGCAACGGACGGCTGAGAGGCAGCCGGACGGGACGCAGGCGCAGCCGGCGACGGTGCGCAACGGCCCTGAATGCTAGGGCAACAACAAGCAACCGTGGAGTGAGACGATGAGCTTGAGGGAACTTACCATTGAGGAGATGTTTCTTGTGCCGGCGGCGAAGGCGAGGGCAATGGAGGCGACAGTGCCGGCACCGGCAGTGACGGCGCGAACGGAAATGGCAGCAGCAGCGGCGGCAGTAGCGATGGCGGCAGCGGCGGCGATCCGTTCGGAGGGCCTGGGGTGGAAAGACTATCCAGCTTTGCCGATCCGTCCCAAGAGGCGTCCTTTCAAGGGATCGGACTGTTTGGATCTGGACTTTTGGGTACACTGGGCTTCATACAAGGATTTACGACATCTAACCCAACAACAGACCTTGGTGGCGCCACAAAGAATGGAGCAATAGGTTTTGGTATTGGGTTCGTTGGAGGTTACTTCACCACGTAGCCTCAAAATAGTGAATCAGAGTAAACACGATAAAACAAAGTGGCCTACCGGCTATACTCCATAGTAATGTAGCCGGTAATTCAACACACAGGAGAAAATGTAATGTGGAATCCAATTTTCATCAAAGATTTCGGTTTCTTCTCCCCTGTAAACGAGCAGGGTAGGTGGATAACAACAGCATATAGGATGATTTCCCTCATAGCCTGCATTGCGGCTTATAGGTCTGCGGACGAATTCGCGTCCAAGACTATAGCTGCATTGTCAGCCTTCGTAGTGATAGCAGCAGTCTACTATGCTTACGCATATTTCCACAGAGAAGAAAATCGTGGTTAGCGGAGAACATACTGCCGTGTTTGCGTGAAGGACCATAAGGGACCATGACGGCGATTCAGATCGAATCCTCATGCAGCGCCTACCAGGAAAGATGGCCGATGGGGAGCAGCTGCGCGTTGATTGCCTAACTAATTTCCTTGTGGCCTAGAGGACTCGTGGCGCCCCATTCAGTGACCGCCAGATTACCGTCCGTTTCCCTGCCCGGCTGTTAGTCCCGGCCTCAGTCCCAGTCAGCGTGAGCCAGGTCAGGCCGATAAGTGCACGCCCAGCTTCGAATAAGTGCATGCCGCTATACCTAGCACTCGGCATTCCTCTTCCTCCTGCCCCGCTTCCCCTGGCGATACGGTCCTGCGGCTCGTTCCTATGAACGGGCACGAGGAAGGGCAAACCACGCGAGTTGGGACGAGTGCGAGTGCGAGTGCGGGATATGTTTGATGGTAGCAGGGTATTACAGATGGCTTCCCGCTGCTTCCACAACACACGCAAGGAGGAGGCCAGCCGCATGATGACGGCCGCCGGGGTCAGCCCTCCTACTTGCCTAGCCCTCGCTGGCGGTTGTCGTATTCGAGCATCCGGCGGTCCAGGTCCTCCATCCTCTCCCTCGTTTCCTGGGACATGCCGGCATAGCGGTCATTGCCCGTCTGGTCCTGGACAGAGATGGGATGGGGTAGCGCCTTTCTGGGCGCCACTGGCTGCACGGGCGTCGGCCGCCAGTCGGCTGGCAAGCGGGACGGCTGTAGCCTGGCCCTCTGCTGGGCTGCCTGCCGCTTGGCCTCTGCCGCGGCCACGTCCTCGCAGACCCGTCCCCAGATGCCCGCCAGGGCGCGCCCTGTCAGCGCTGTGCCCTTGCCGCCCCGTACGCCCCCGGCTGTCAACTCGGCGGCGATCTCGCGCCAGGGTGGCTGCTGGGAGGCGAACAAGGGGACCAGCTCGGCATGGTGCTCGCGCAGCCAGCGATAGGCCGCCGAGTGGCGTTTGTGAGCGTGCTTACGTGCCCGGGCCGCGACACAGTCGAGGAGAGGATCGGTCATGCTTGCAGGGTCCGCCCGAGTGGCGCGAACGGCAAAGCCGACCTCTGCGGCGGCGCTGCCAGCGCACATGCAGCGCATCTTCGACGCATGGAGAAGTGGTCCATGCACCATTGCACCGATGGTGCGGGCGAGCACGGCCTAAAGCGGCCTCCGTTTACGGATGCAATGGCCTGTAGAAGGAAAGTAGAAGGTAATAGTCCGTCCCCAGGGACGAACACGCCGTCTCTGGGGACGGTATTAAGCGTCCCCAGGGACAGTTCTAGCTGTCCCTAGAGACACGCCCGTAGGAACGGATTAGGCTGTCCTTTATGGACGGCGAGGACAGGACGGGGCGGGAGCGCAAGGAACGGCTGCGGGCGCGGCGCGACGAGGCCGGCATGGCGCAGGTGTCGGGCTGGGTACCGAAGGATCGCCGCCCTTATGCGCGGGAGGTGCTGGCGGCGCTGGCGCGGGGCGCCAACACCCTGCCGCCGGACCCGGAACAGGCCGCTGCCCTAGATGCGGCCCAGGCAGACGCCACGGCGGCCAGGGCAGCGGAGGCAGAAGCCCGCGCCGCGCTGGCGAAGGCCGAGCAGCACGGGCAGGCGCTGGCGGCCGAGCTGGACGCCGCCTGGGAGACCGGGCGCCAGGCCGAAACTGTGGCGATGGCGCGGGCGGAAGGGGCGGAGCGGGCACAGAAGGCCGCCGTGGATGAGCTGCGGGCGGCCGAGGCCCTTGCGGCGCAGGCCCGCATGGAGGCCGAGCGGTTCCAGAAGGTGCCGGGGCTGCGGGGCCGGATGGTACGTTGGCTTGTCAACCGTAAGTAGATAAAGCAAGAATCCTATTAACCACAAGGAAGCATTGAATTGGCAGTTAGCGGGTACACCGACATTCAATACGACGTCATTCTTGATGAGACAACCAAAACGACCAAAGGTTTGCATATAAGGGGCTACCCAACAGCCTCTCATCTTAAGAAAATCTCTACGCCTAAAGCGAGGGAAATGGCAGATCTTTTTCTTCATAGAACAGACCTGGTGTTTTGTTGGGATGGCATGCAGGAAATACTCTCACTGCTGAACCAAGACGCACATAAATCCAGATTTTTTGTAGAAGCGTTTTGGATTTCTGTTATCACCAAATACTTTGGCTGTTTCAAGAAAAGCAAAGCCAGGATTGCGCTAAACCTTAACGATGTTTATGGGGGTTTCCCTTCTGAGGCTATCAAGTGTTTCAAATATTTCGAGGCTTTGCGCGACAAACATATAGCGCACGATGATAATAGTGTTAACTTTGTCGCAGTTGGTGCAGTGCTAGAGGCAGATGGAAGTGTTCTAGATTTCATTATGATGCAGGCGCGTGCGGAGACGATAGATATGGCTCATCTGGATCCAATGTTCCAGCTTATTGATGTAGCAAGAAAATTCGTTGAAAGTAGGCTAGAGAAACTGCGGGCCGAAGTTCTTGATGAGATAGGCCAAATTCCAAAAGATAAGCTTCTTGCCTTGCCGAATGTGACTCTCACCTCACCAACAGCAGATGACATTCAGAAGAGTCGTTCCTATTAAATCAAGCGGCAACGCCGAACGGAGGTTATGCAGGCAGGCTGGAACGACTTGGGCGGCCCTCGGTCTGCATCGCCGGTTGCGGGCGGGAAGCGCCGGAGGGCGACGGTGACCTGGGACGGCACATGGTTGTTCATTGGTGTATGATGGTGTAGCCCGGCTGGAGCTCCGACCATGGCCAGAGCCTCCCGGTCACGATCTGCGCTGCACGCTAAGGTGGGTGAAGTGTCAGTAGTATGCCTCGTTGCGTTTGCGCAAAGTGTCAGGCTCCCAAAGCCTGTCGTGGGCGACCTGGCGGCCGGCTATGGCGTGAGCCGCAGGATTGCTGCCGCTCCAGATTGGCAGCCCCTTGAGCGCGACGGGATCTGGCGTGTGGTCCTACAGGGTGAGATCGTCGTCCGCGTCGTCCGTCCCGCCACGCGGCAGGACAGCGCGTTGCGTTGGGAGCTGTTGCAGATGGACGACATGACGGACGAGCAGCTCGACGCATACGAAGCAGCCGTGTCCACCGCTGGTGCCGACATCCACGGTGCCGGGCACGTCAAGCGCCAAGCCTGAGAGGAAGGTGGGGATGGTGTTCCTTGAGCGTCGGGCATGGCCGGCGGCTCGGACGCAAATGCAGGCTTAGCGTTCTTTGCCGATAACGGCCTGAACGACGCCTCGACAGAACAGGTTCATATGTTGTTATCGTAACAAAACCTATCTTGCAACAATGACCTTAGGCTTGCACTATTATGCTTGGTTGCGGTAACTCACTATCAAGTGATGTTGCTAAATATGACAGGCCAGGTTCATGAACTCGTCATCTCTGACTGATGCCATAGCTGCCGTGCAGACCGAGTTGGTCGTTCATCTGGCAGATACACCCGCGCTTGTTGAACAGGCCTATCGCCTCCGGCACCAGGTTTACTGCCTGGAACGGGGCTACAAACCCAGCATTGATGGACTTGAAATTGATGACCATGACAGGCACGCCCGCCATGTCGTGCTGTGCCTGCGCGGCTGCGGCACCGTCATCGGGACCGTGCGCATGATCCTGCCGCAGCCGCACCAGCCCATGTGCAGCTTCCCAATGCAGGCGGTCTGCGGTCCTGAAACACTCGATGCCGTCCCACTCGCGGACGCGGCTGAAGTGTCCCGCTTTGCCATCTCGAAGGAACGCCGCAGCCTGAGTCCCGCCGCAACCAGCCTGTCCCGCCTTGCACTCGTGAAGGGCCTCGTGCAACTCAGCCATCAGGCCGGCGTCACGCACTGGTGCGCCGTCATGGAGCGTACTCTGCTCCGGCTACTGCGGTCGTCCGGCATCCACTTCAAGGCTGTCGGCCCTTTGGTCGAGTATTACGGTCTCCGCCAGCCGGCCTTCTGCGAGCTTGCCGGCATGCTGGACCGCATGAGGGCTGAGCAACCTGAGATCTGGGAGCTCGTGACTAATGAAGGTCAGTTTGCGACCAGTCGCAGCCGCGTCTTGCAAGCTGCATGATGCGAATAGAGGGCATGGGGTCGAGTGTCATGCGGACAACGTCAGACCGGAGTTAAAAGGGCAACCGTTGATTTCGCTGATCGCTCCGCAACTGTCCGCTTTCTGGACGGCTCCGGCATCTGCCGCCAAGGGGTTGTTTCCCCGTCCACAGAATGCGTCCCACAAACGTCAGGCGTCCCATAACTGCCTACCACGTTCTGGGGACGCCGATGTTGCCAGGCTCGTAAAGACGGGTTCAGAGCAGACTGCGCCCATTCCGGCAATCTCTGGAACGAAGAAGGGCGGCACCAACCGGCACCGCCCCTTTTGTGTGGACCTGACCCGGCGGACCGGGTCAGGCAGGCAGCTTAGGCGCGGCGGCGGACCAGGCCGATGGCGACTAGGCCGACGCCGAGCAGCGCCATCGAAGCAGGCTCGGGAACCGGGTTCACGACGTTCGCAATGGACGCGATCGTGCCGTTGCCGGCGCCGCCGCGGATCGTCAGGTTTATGCCGCCTGGGATCGATGCGGAGTTCGTGACCTGGTTGTTGTTCGTGAAAGCCGTGTCAAGGCTGAACTGCATCGTGGACGGGTTGACGAAGAAGCCGGTTTCACCAGCGGTATCCGTGAACCGCACCAGCGCGAGCGCCGACGGAAGCACGGGGGACGGGCTTGGCTGGTCCGGCGATGCCGTAGCCGTGTTCGCGAGCAACCCCACGGTGCCGGAGATCAGGGTGCCCGTCGCGAGCGTCACGTCGTTGCCGGTGTTGCCGGTGAACGTGGCGCCGCCCTGGTTCACGTTGATCGCGCCGTTGTCGTTTCCGACGTCTCCGCGGAGTGCGACGGTCAGCGTGCTAAAGTTGCCCTGGGAACCGGCGGTCGAGCCGTTGATGGTGCCCGTGGCCGCGAACGTGAAGTACAAGCCATACGGAGTGGCGCCAGGTGTGCTGCTGAAGCCCGGCGGCAGCACCGGTGCTCCATTGGACTGGAAGTTGGCGACCCGGAGGATGCCCGACTCGTTGAAGGCGCCCGAGGCGATGTTGATGCTGGAGTATTGGCTGAAGATGATGTCGTCAGCCGTGAACGGCCCTGCAGTGGACAGAGCCGGAGAGGCCCCAGAAGGGTTGAACGTAAACGGCGCGGCCACGGCGGCTACGCCGCTGCCGACCAGCAAACATACGCCAAGGGCGGCTGCCTTGAAACCGGACACACCAGCAACCCCGCTGTTCGAACGCTCAGTCATGGTAGTTCCTCTCTCAGATGCATGGGCACAAGGCACGGCCAGCACATGCAGGGTGATATTAACTCGCATTAACTATAAGCAAGGGCTGTGCCAAGTGGGAGGCGCACCGTGTCAGCAGGCGGTGAACGTCTCCTTACGCGAGCGACCAAGGGAAGTGTAAGGAACACCGACGCTATAAACGTCGGCGATTGACAATGTTCTGCCGGCTCGTAATGCGATGCGACGATCTCGTTCTAAAATTTGGCTGTAGAGAGGGATTAATAACTTTTAAAGAGGATTCTCCTAACTAATTTCAAAACGGGTGGACCGTGACTTTTAGCGCCGGGTCAATGGGTGCTCAGCTTACAAACGTGTAAAGAGTCAGTGCCATGGTCTATGTGTTCGAGCGCTTCGAGCGGGCGGTCGGGCCAACAGCACGACGTTCAGGGCCACCTACGAGGTCACGGATGCCATTGTGCTCTTGGCCAGCCCCGAGTTCGCGGACGCTTCGGCGGCGCTGGACGGCATGGCGGCGGAGGCGGTGGCGGCGCGGCTGCTGCGGGAGATGGCCGGGACGGCGATGGCGCACATCGACGCGCCCTACCTGACCGACGACAAGGCCAAGCCTGTTGGCCCATAAGGCAGCTTATGCTGCACCGCAGCAACGCCGAACATGCCGTTATGGCAAACGAACTTTCCGTTTCAGGCGAGGCTGAACCAACTGAGCCGCGTTCGACCAGCCTATGACCCGCGACGGGGACGAACCACCGCGCGCCTGTGACGAGATGCCGGGGAAGCGCCAGGTTTAATCTGCGACGCCGGCTCCGGCGCAGGCGGCGGCCAGCTCAAGATCATCTGCAAGCACAGCCGCGCACGGGCGTTGTCGGTGATGAGCGGGAAGTGCCGGCGCAGTTCGACTACGCCGGACATCTCGCCCCCATCCTGGCAGGCTTGGCGGATCGCATAGGCGGTTGCTTCATCTACGGCGAACATGGGAGGAGCTTGGACCCGGCTTCCTGGTGGGAGCAAGCAGATGTGCAGCGGAGGCGTGCAACACCGAACGGGCGATATGGAGTGGGTTCTCAGCCGACGCTCAGCGGCACGAAAGTGGCGTGAAGCGTCCCACCGTCAAGCGTGAGGCCGCCCGTGAGCGGGTAGTGAATGTCGCCAGTAGCGTGCTGCACCGAGAAGTCCAGCGTGCCCACCACTTGGTCGTCGATACGCATCAACGTGTTCACCTCGCCAGTGATCCCGCCCACACCGAACCTAAGATGGCCCGTACCATCGATCAGGTTGCCCTGCGCGAGCACGGTTAGGTGCTTTGCACCGCTCAGGGTCGGCGTGCCGTAGGCATCGTGCCCAAATGTGGCGTCCCCCTTGTAGCCCACGAGCTCGTATTGCAGCTTCGTGTAGTCGGCCGTCGTCGGCACGCCAGGGGCGGCAAAGTGCTGCACGCCTTCGGCGCTGTAATGGATGAACAAGCCGTCCAGCTTGCCCTTCAGGTCCTGGAGAGCTCCCCCGATGGTCAGCTCGTTCACGGGCATGTAGCCAACATCAACGAATGACAGGGCGCCGGGACCAGCCGGCGCACCGAAGGTCACGAGCGCATCGTCGCTCATGCTCAAATCGAATGGCGAGGGCTGTTGGTTGGTACCAGTGAGAATGGGGTTCTTGGCCATGAGAGATTCCTTACTTGTGCGCCGGGATCAGATCCGGCCCGCGGAGTGCGCCTCTCGACCAGGCCAGCGGCACCATCATTAACAAGATTTGGCGCGGCTACAACTTAAGGTAGTAGCTGACCGGAGACAATGCTCTCCAACTCCCGCCGGCGCGGGACGAGAGCGGCGCCGTGCTGTTCGAGGTGCCGGTTGGCAACCGCCCCATGCTGCACCGCAGCATCGCCGAATCGCCATTATGGAAAGAGCGGGGAAGTCGCGGGGAAGCAGCGGGGCAGTCCCGGCGAGGCGCACGGGGCCGGAAGGGCGCGGGGACTTGACCGGGGGCAGTATCCAGGTCCGCCAGAAAGGCGCCGGACGGGTGCGAATGCTTGCTAGTTTCGTTGCGGAAACAATATGTCAGGAGCCGTTCTCCTTCCCGTGGCTGCCTAGCCGGGCCAACAGCCCGGCCACGTTGCCCGCCAGCAGCTCGCCCAGCGTGAAGGGGCACGCATCCGGCAGCGGGCGCGGCTCGCCGTTCGCGTCCGCCGCCTCCCGGGCCAGGCCCAGCGCCTTGGCGTAGAGCGCATCCAGCTCGATCCGCTGGCGCATGGAGGGGGTGAAGCAGTCTTCCGCGTCGGCCAGGAACACCCCCGCCTCGCCGCGCCAGTGCGCCGCGGCCGGGCTGTCCGGCCAGGCGTGTAGCTTGAGCAAGTGGATCAGGGCCTGGCGCAGCAGGCTCCGGCACGCGCGCAACCCCGACAGCCCCACGTCCTCGACCTCCTCAATCACCCGAGGCCAGTCCACGGCGTCGTTGACTCGCTCACCCGCCGCGAGCCGGCGCAGCAGGGCCGCCTGGTGCTCGGCCCAGAGAAGGGCGTCGTGCTCATACAGGCCATCTGGCATCAGGGCCTCCTACTTTGCCGCGGGCAGCGGACTGCCGTTCTTCAACACGGCCAGGGCGTCCACCAGGTCAAGTTGCTGGGCCGGCGCGGCGGGCGCCTTGGCCTGCCCCATCTTGGTCGGTTTGCCGCGCGGTGTCTTGCGGCTCGTGGGGGCGCTGGGCGGCTCCGCCTGCGCCATGCGCCGCAGGCGGGCCGTGCGCCCCTGCTTCGGCTGCTGCTGCTCGGCGTGGGTGGCCCGGAAGGCGTCACCCTGCTTGCGCCACCAGGCCAGGGTTACGGCGGTGATTGGGGCGCGAACGTGGGCGCGCACCAACTTGGCCTGCACCCCCACGTCGGACAGGCCATTGACCTCCAATACGGCAGGTTCCAGGCAGAACCGTTCGAAATCCGGACCCCGGAGCAGCTTGCCGGGCGGCACGCCCAGCAGGTCGCGGAACCGCGCGATGGGGAACGTCTCGACGCAGCGGTCCAGGCCGCTGCGGAGCTGGACCAGCTCATACAGCGCAATGGCGTACTTGCTGGTCATGGCGCACACGGTTTCGGCCTTGATGCGGCCCCAGCGTGACGAGCGGGCCAGCACCGGCTGCAACTTCTTCGGCAGGCCGAAGCGTACCGTGGCGGAGGCGGCGCGGTCGTTGGCGGACACGTCGAAGAAGTCGAACAGGTGGGTGTTGAGGTAGCGCGGCTCCCCGCCCTCGGCCGACAAGAAGGGCACCGTGACCACCACGCGCATGAGGCGGACCAAGCTGGCGCGCAGACGGTCGTTGCTCTCGTGCTGGGAGGGGCGCAGGGCGGTCATGGGCAGCTCCCACTCCGTCCCGTCCTGGACCAGGAGGCCGCTGTCGTGGGCGTGCTGATAGAGCAGGTTCAGCACCGCCCGGTCGCACGCTTCCAACTCGTGCGCGCCGGTGATCTCGATCAGTTCCCCGGCCTTTGGGAAGCCGACCGCGTTGGTCTTTTGGTCGAGTGTGGCGGACATGCTGCCCCTTACTGTGAGCCTACTGGATGTTAGCTCACAAGTTTAGATGTGAGAAGATGTGAAGTGAACTCACACCCGCCCGTTTACTCACAACAAGCCGCCCGTTTACTCACAACAAGCCGCCCGTTTACTCACAACAAGCCGCCCGTTTACTCACAATTGACCCCTTTTCCCACAGCAATATCAACAAGTTGCGAGGCACTGAATCTGAACTTAAGAGAACTTGAACTTTTCCGCTGTGGATAACTCTCGCTACCCCTGGCAAAGGCACTGCCACAGCGCTCGTTGCGGGCAAAAGGTGGGTCCGGCTCTGGCGCCGAGTGGCGCCGCCTTTGCCTTCCACTGCACGCCGCAGCCGCTGGGTGTCGTCGGAAGGAAGGGCGTTCCGATCCATCAACTTCCAGCTTCCGGCCAGTGTCGGACAAAGGGCTGACGGGAAAAAGCTGGACGAGATCGGACGACTCCTCCCTGGCACCCTACCAGCAGGGATAGGCCAAAAAACCGCAAGGAAGGCGTACCAGGGCGGTCCAGAGGGATGGAAGGTAGGGATCCCTATCTCAAGCCTGCAAGGCCGTCAGCGGGCTTCCTGACGCGTCGGTGGGGCCGGCGGGGTGCCCCACCCCGCTTGCTGGTCCTGTCGGCACCCCGCATTGGGTCAGGAATGCGGGCCAGGCAGGTGCGACGGCACCTGCGACACCCCTCCGCTGAGCGGTGACTTGGTCTGTGAAACCTTATTTCGTTTTCTGAGCTGGACAGATGCCGGATGAAAGCCGGACAAAACCCGGACAGAAGCCGGACAGGGCTGCGACGAAGCTGGGACGGATGCTAGGCTGGGCGCAGGCGGCAAAGGAGCATGTGGGGCGGATGGCGGGGGACAACGAGGCTGATGTGGACTTGGACAGTATCGTCGCTGCGGCCCGCCAAAGGTCTCCGGGGCACCGGGGCGGGCGCTCCCCGGTGTATAACCTCATGTGGGACCACCATGCCCGCCTAGCGCCGGAGCTGAGCCGTCCGCGCCGGCCAAACTGGTCCGCGGTGGCCCAGGCGCTCGGCAACCAGGGCGTGCTGAACGGTGCCGGCCAGGCGCTAGCGGCCACGTCGGCCGAAACCGTCCGCAAGACCTGGTGGAAGGTGTGCCGCGACAAGGAAGCCGTGGCGGCCGGCACCACACGGCAGCGGGCCAAGCAGGGGCAGGCTGCTCCCTTGCCGCCGTCGCCGGCCGGCGACGGCCCTGCTGGCGGGCGCGGGATGCTCCCGCCCGGCGTCGAGCCGCCAGGGGAGCCGCCGCCCCGGTTCACGTTCGAGTTCGCCAGGGCGAAGGACTGGACCAAGGAAACCGACAAGGGGGACGGTTGAGGGCCGGCACCTTGGAGGTTCTGCACCAGGGAGCGCAGCGAGCGGAAGCGTGCAGGACGCAACATGCATTAGGGCTAACGCCCTAATGCAGCGAACGGGAGCCGACATGGACAGGGGCAGGCAGGACCGGGGCGAGCGGGGCGGCGGCGACCCGGCGGTGAGCGTCGGCGCGCAGCGGGTGCGGACCTGGCGCCGTCGCCGCGTCGAGGCCGGGCTGGTCGAGGTGAAGGCGTGGGTGCGCGAAGCTGACCTGGCGCGCGCCACGGCGCTGCTGGAGCCACTG
>JAABUN010007347.1_pt1 | contig 11954 bp, 11 predicted proteins | sample 5559311 | NCBI WGS metagenome assembly JAABUN01 (sample SAMN10711877, study PRJNA513370) | rock metagenome | isolation source: Antarctica rocks | place: Antarctica: Victoria Land, Siegfried Peak sud | reverse complement strand
GGCGACGGACCTAGCGAGCAGGGCAGCTCGAGGTCGTGCACCGAGGTGTGGGCACATCACACAGCCTGGAGAGCCCGCTGTCAACGTTGTCACCCATCTGGACCGTGCCGACCGGACAGCGCATCCGGGAGCGTAACCGCGGGGCAGATCGTTCGGATTCCGCGGGCCGATGGAATGATCCGAGCATGACCGAGCGCAACGGGGCCCCACCGGCGGCTGGCCGGCCCACGCTGCGCCAAGTGGCCGCGCACGCCGGAGTCAGCATCAAGACCGCCTCCAGGGCGCTGCGCGGAGAGGGTTACGTCGCGCCGGCGACAGCTGCCCGGGTGCAGGACGCGGCCAGGGCCGTCGGCTTCCGGCTGAATGCGATGGCCTCCGAACTGCGCCGCGGTGGAACCTCGACGCTGGTCGGACTTGTGACCGGCGATCTGGCCAATCCCTTCTACTCGCGGGTGGCCGGCGGGATGGAACGGGAACTGCGCACCCGAGGGCTGCAACTGGTGACGGCCAGCACCGACGAGGACCCAGTAGTGGAGCGGGCCCTCATCGACGCGCTGCTGCAGCGCCGGGTTCAGGCGTTGCTCATCGTCTCCGCCTCCGCCGACCATGCGCACCTCGCCGACGAGGCCGGCCGCGGGGTGCCGCTGGTCTTCGTCGATCGGCCGCCGGTCGGCGTCGAGGCCGACACCGTGTTGATCGACAACGTCACCGGCGCCAGCATTGCCATCGCGCATCTGGTCGCCAACGGGCACCGGCGGATCGGCGTGGTCGCCGACCTGTCCCGGTTAGCCACCCAGCAGGCCAGGCTGGACGGCGTCACCGCGGCCATGACCGCGGCCGGGATCGACGACTGGCACCGGTGGTTCCGGCAGGACGCCCACGACGTGGCTGCCGCCAAGGCCGCCGTCACCGATCTGCTGGCCGGGCCGGAACCGCCGACCGCGCTGTTCACCCTGAACAACCGGATCACCGCCGGTGCGCTGCGATCCCTGCAACAGCGGCCGGCCGGCACCGGGCAGCAGGCTACGGCCGCCTCCACCGAGGGGCGGCCACCGGCCCTGATCGGCTTCGACGACTTCGAGCTGTCGGACGTTCTGGGCGTCAGCGTCGTCGGCTACGACGCCGAGAAGATGGGCCGGGCAGCCGCCAGACTGGCACTCGACCGGATGGGCGGCGCGACCCCGCCGGCCAGGACCGTGGTGATCGAGACCCGTCTGGTGACAAGAGGTTCGGGCGAGCGCCGACCATGACCGTCACCGTGCGACGGCCGGCAGTGACGCCTGGCCCACCGTTCGACCACCGCTGCGCACGGCGCGGCTGGAGGTCGGGCGCGGATCAAACCACCCGGACGCCTTGCCGCCAGACCGCGGCGGTGATCGGCACGCCGACCCGATAGGCCAGATACTCCGGACCGGGGGCGTCGATCAGGTGCAGGTCGGCGCGCCGGCCGACAGCGATCATGCCGACATCGTCGCGGCCGAGGGCAGCGGCCCCGCCCCTGGTGGCCGCCCGCACGGCTTCGTTCACCGTCATCCCGCAGATGAGGACCCCGAGGGCGACCACCAGATTCATCGAAGAGGTGTATCCCGAACCAGGATTGCAGTTGGAGGCGAGCGCGACGCTGGCGCCGGCGTCCAGCAACCGGCGCCCGGGCGCCGGCCGGTTCCGGGTGCTCAGGTCGGTGGCCGGCAGCAGGGTGGCCACCGTGGTGGAGGCGGCCAGCGCTTCCACGTCGGCGTCGACCAGATAGCTGCAGTGATCCACGGACACCGCACCGACACCGACGGCCAGCTGCACCCCGGGGCCCGCTCGGAGCTGATTGCCGTGCACCTTGAGGCCAAGGCCGGCTCGGGCGCCGGCCGCCAGCACCCGTCTGGCCTGTGCGTCGTCGAACGCGCCGTCATCGCAGAACACGTCGACGAACTGCGCGATACCGGACACCGCTTGCATCATCGGCCCGCACACCAGGTCGACGTAGCTCTCCGGGTTGTCCCGGTACTCCGCGGGAACGGCATGGGCTCCGAGGAAGGTGATGGCGTCGACGCCGGCCCGATGAGCCACTTCGACCGAGCGCAGTTCGTCGGCCAACGTCAACCCGTAGCCGGACTTCGTTTCCACGCAGGTGGTGCCGCCGCGGGCCATTTCGGCCAGGTGCCGGCGGACACCGTCGATCAATTGCTGGTTACTGGCGGCTCTGGTGGCCGCCACCGTTGCGGCGATGCCGCCGGCGGTGTACGGCTGTCCGGCCATCCGGGCGGTGAACTCGGCACTGCGGTCTCCGGCGAACACCAGATGCGAATGTGAATCCACCCATCCCGGCAGCAATGAGCGGCCGCCGACATCGACGGCGTCGTCCGCGGGCGGAGCGTCAGCGGCCCGACCGACCCACACGCAGACACCGCCCTCGATCACCACGGCGCCGTCGGCGATGATGCCCAGCGGGCCGGTACCGGCCTGCTCGTCGACCGTCACCAGGCTGGAGATGCCATGCAGTAGCAGCGATCCGCTGGGGGCCCACTCCGATCCCACCGGGGGCCGCCGGCCGATCTCGGGGGATCGGGACTCCGCCACGCTGACCCCCTGGTTGACCTGTTGTCGACGACCGGGCAAACGTTACCGCCAGGCACCGACCACCGCGTCCGACAGCAGAGCACCGGGGTCCCCGAGCCGCTGATGCATCCCGTCCCTGGCCACCACGTCGCCGCCGATCACCACCACCGCGACGTCGGCCGCAGATGCCGACATCACCAGTTGGTCCGGGTCGCTGCCCGCCGTCCTGGCCGAATCGGTCCGCACGGCCACCAGATCGGCGGGCGCCCCGAGAGCGATCCGCCCGGCGGGCGAGTCGATCGACCGGTGCGAGCTGACGGTCGCCGCCCGCACCAGCTCTGGCGGTGGCAGCGTCCCGCGCCGGCCGGTGGACACACGCTCCGCGTACTCCAGTCCGCGGGCCTGGGCGAACGGGTCGACGCAGACCTGCTGATCCCCGCCGCAGGCCAGCGGCACCCCGGCGGCCGCCAGCCGGCCGACGGCCGGCAGACCGTCCGCCAGGTCGGCTTCGGTGGTCGGGCAGATCACCGCGGTGACCCCGGCATCGGCCAGCCGCCGAATGTCGTCGGCCGCCAGGTGGATGGCGTGCACCGCCGAGGTCCGGGGACCCAGGACGCCGGCCCGGTCGAGCAGTGCGGTCGGGGTCAGTCCGGTGGCGGTCAGGCAGGCCGCGTTCTCGGCGATCTGCTCGGACAGGTGCACGTGGAGTGGCCGGCCGGCCGCCGCCGCCATCACCGCCGGCAGATCCCGGGTGGGCACGGCGCGCACCGAATGCACGGCTACCCCGGTCCGCACCGTCCCCGGCAGGGCGGCCACTCGCTCGGCCCAGGCGCCGATGGTGCCGTCCGAGAACCGCTGCTGCACCTCGGCCAGCGGCTGGTCGAAGCCACCTGCCAGGTAGGCGGCATCCAACAACGTCACCCCGATCCCTGTCTCCTTCCCGGCCGCCGCAATGGCCAGCCCCATGGCGTTCGGGTCGTCGTAGGGACGGCCGCCGGGTGCGTGGTGCAGGTAGTGGAACTCGCCGACCGCGGTGTAGCCGGCACAGACCAGTTCGGCGTAGACCGCCACTGCCAGCCGATGCAGGCGGTCCGGATCCAATCTGGCCGCCAGCGCGTACATGGATTCCCGCCAACTCCAGAAGCTGCCGCCGGTCGATGCCACCGCGTGCGTGCGGCCCCGCAACGCGCGGTGGAACAGGTGTGAATGCGCATCGGCGAAGCCAGGGAACACCAGGCCCGGCAAGGTTTCCGTCACGTCGTCCTGAACTGCGGTGTCGCGACCGGCGGGGGCACCGACCGGCTGCAGCGCCACGATCAGCCCGTCGGCGATCGAGATGTCAAGCGGTCCGGACACCTCGCCGTCGATCCAGGCCGCCGCACACCGGTAGCGGTGTTTGTGGGTCACCCCGGTGCACCGTCGACGAGTTTCCCGGCTGCGTCCGCGAGCGCCTGCACCCCGGCCAGGCAGTCGGCCGTCTCGGCATGCTCGCCGGGCGCGTGGGAGACTCCGGAAGGGTTGCGGACGAACAGCATCGCGGCCGGCACCCCAACGGCAGCAAGGACTCCGGCGTCATGGCCGGCACCGGTTCCGATGACCGGCGCGCCCAACTCCTCGGCCAGCTCCACCCCCAGCGCCGGGTCCAGTGTCACCTGGTCGGACATCGACTCACGGTGCACCACAACATCGCAGCCTTCCAGCCTGGCCTGGATTCTGACCTCGGCGAAGATCTCGTCGACCAGCGCCGCGGTATCGCTCGCCGACCCGTGTCGAACGTCCAGCCAGACCTGGACGGAGGAGGCGATCACGTTGCTACCGCCGGGATTGGGCTGCAGCCGGCCGACGGTGGCCACCGCCCCCGGGTGGGCGGTGGCGATCCGGCGGGCCGCCAGCACCGCGGAAGCCGCGGGGATCATCGGATCGCGTCGATCTGGCACGGCGGTGGTCCCGGCGTGGTTCCCCTCGCCGGTGACGGTGATCCGCCACCGGCCGTGCGCGACGATCGTCGATCCGACGCCGATCGCCGCCGCCGGGTCGGCCGCATGCAGCAAGCGACCCTGTTCCACATGCAGTTCCAGGAAGGCACCGATCAGTGCCAGCCGGTCCGGGTCGGCTCCGACGCGCCGCGGATCGATACCGGCCCTGCGGGCTGCGTCGGCCATCGAGACGGCGTCGCTGTCGTGCAGCCGGCGGACCACATCCGCATCGGCCGCACCGGTGAGCAGCCGGGAACCCAGGCAGGGCAGGCCGAACCGGCCGCCCTCTTCCTCCACGAAACAGACCACCGCCACCGGGACCGCCGGCCGGGTACCGCGCACCTTCAGTTCGTCGATGGCCAGCAGCGCCGACACCACGCCGAGCGGGCCGTCGAACGCGCCGCCGCCCGGCACCGAGTCCAGGTGCGAGCCGGTCACCACGGCCCCAGGACCCGGCGTGCCCCACCACGCCCAGATGTTCCCGTTGCGGTCGACCTCGACGTCGAGGCCGCGGCGCTCGGACTGCTCGGTGAACCACTCGCGCAGCTGCAGATCGGCATCGTCGAAGCAGTGCCGGGAGTAACCGCCGCGGCGGCCGTCACGGCCGATGGCGGCCAGATCGGACCACAGTGCGGCGAAGCGGGAGCCGGCCGGGTCGGTCCTCATCATCGCATCGTCAGCGCCCTTGACCGCCGGCGGCGGTGTCCGCCCCGCCCATCGGGAGCCGCAGCTCCAGCCGCCGGGCAGCTGCTTCGGCGGCCGGATAACCGGCATCGACGTGCCGCAACACACCCATCGCCGGATCGTTGCTGAGCACCCGCTCCAGCTTCTGCCGGGCCAACGCGGTTCCGTCGGCCAGGCACACCTGCCCGGCGTGGATGGAGCGACCGATGCCCACCCCGCCGCCGTGGTGGATGGAGACCCAGCTCGCACCGGAAGCGGTGTTCAGCAACGCGTTCAGCAACGGCCAGTCGGCGATCGCGTCCGAACCGTCGGCCATCGCCTCGGTCTCCCGATACGGAGATGCCACCGATCCGGCGTCCAGGTGGTCCCGGCCGATCACCACCGGCGCGGACAGCTCGCCGGCGGCGACCATCTCGTTGAACCGCAGCCCGGCGAGATGCCGCTCGCCGGCACCCAGCCAGCAGATGCGGGCCGGAAGTCCTTGGAAGGCAATGCGTTCCGGTGCCAGCCGCATCCAGCGCTGCAGAGAATCGTTGTCCGGGAACAGCGTGCGGATGGCGCCGTCGGTGGCGTGGATGTCACTCGGGTCGCCGGACAGTGCCACCCAGCGGAACGGCCCCTTGCCCTGGCAGAACAGCGGTCGGATGTAGGCCGGAACGAACCCGGGGAAATCGAAGGCGCGCGCGTATCCGGCCAGCTGCGCCTCGCCACGGATCGAGTTGCCGTAGTCGAAAACTTCGGCGCCACGGTCGGCGAATCCCACCATTGCCTCGACGTGAGCGGCCATGGATTCCCGCGCCCGGTCGGTGAACTCGTCGGACTTGCGCTCGGCGTAGTCGTGCCAGTCGTCCAACTCGACGCCGATCGGCAGGTAGGCCAACGGGTCGTGCGCGCTGGTCTGATCGGTGACGATGTCGATCTCCACCTGACGTCGCAGCAGTTCCGGGACCAGCTCGGCGGCATTGCCGATCACCCCGACGGACAGCGGCCGCCGATCTCGGCGAGCTGCCAGCGCGAGTTCCGTTCCGTGGTCCAGGGATTGGGCAACCACGTCCAGATAGCGAGTCTGTACCCGACGGTGCGCGCGCTGCGGATCGCAGTCGATCGCCAGGACCGCGCCGCCGTTCATGGTGACCGCCAGCGGCTGTGCACCGCCCATCCCGCCGAGACCTGCTGTCAGCGTGAGGGTTCCGGCCAGCGTGCCGTCGCGGCGGCCGGTGCGGTCCGCGGCTGCCAGCTTGTCGGCGACCGCGGCGAAGGTCTCGTAGGTGCCTTGGACGATCCCCTGGCTGCCGATGTAGATCCAGGAGCCGGCAGTCATCTGCCCGTACATCGTCAGGCCGAGATGCTCCAGCCGTCGGAATTCCGGCCAGTTCGCCCAGTCCGGCACCAGGTTCGAGTTCGCGATCAGCACCCTCGGCGCCCACTCGTGAGTGCGCAGCACACCCACCGGCCGTCCCGACTGCACCAGCAGCGTCTCGTCGCCGGACATCGCCCGCAGCGCTCGGCAGATGGCGTCGAAGCTCGGCCAGTCCCGGGCCGCCCGGCCGGTGCCGCCGTAGACCACCAAGTTGTCCGGATCTTCGGCGACGTCGGGATCGAGATTGTTCTGCAGCATCCGCAGCGGCGCCTCGGTGGCCCAGGATTTCGCCGTCAGCGTTGTGCCGTGCGGCGAACGGACAGGGCGGGCCGTGGAACCAGACATGTCAGGACACCCCGCTGATGTCGGGAAGCGTTGCGGCGGCGGCAATCCGGCCGCTTTCCAGCAGCTGCACCACCGCCTCGATCTCGACGGCCAGATGCCGGTCGGCGCCTGGGCCGTCCACTCGGGTACGGATCACCTTGCGGACAGCGCCGGTGACAGCGCCGGGTTGCAGCGGCGCCCGCAGGTCGAGCGCTCTGGCGGCGGTCAGCAACTCGACGGCGAGCACCCGGCGCAGGCCGTCCACCGAACGCCGGAGTTTGCGGGCAGCATGCCAGCCGAGCGAGACGTGATCTTCCTGCATGGCCGAACTGGGAATGGAATCCACCGACGCCGGCACCGCGAGCCGCTTCAGCTCGGCAACCAGCCCGGCCTGGGTGTACTGGGCGATCATGTGCCCGGAGTCCACTCCGACCTCGAAGGCCAGGAACGGCGGCAGCCCGTGCGATCTGGCGGGGTCCAGCATTCGGTCGGTGCGGCGCTCGGAGATCGAGGCGACATCGGCAACCGAGATGGCCAGGAAATCGAGCACCGCCGCGATCGGAGCACCGTGGAAATTGCCGTTCGACTCCACCCGGCCGTCGTTCAGGACCACTGGGTTGTCGATGGCGCTGGCCAGTTCTCGTTCCGCGATCCTGCAGGCATGCTCGCTGGTGTCCCGGGCGGCGCCGTGCACCGCCGGGGCGCAGCGCATCGAGTAGGCGTCCTGCACCCCGGTGTCCTCGGGACCGGCATGGGAGGCGACGATGGGCGAGCCGTCCAGCAGGGCGGCGATCCGCTGGGCGCTGTGCCGCTGGCCGGTCTGCGGACGCAGCGCCTGCAGGTCCGGGGCGAACACCCGGTCGGTACCCAGCAGCGCCTCAACGGACATGGCGGCCGCGACATCTGCGGCGTCCCAGAGGCTTTCCAGGTCATGCAGGGCCAGGCACAGCATGCCGAGCATGCCGTCGGTGCCGTTGATCAAGGCCAGGCCCTCCTTCTCGGCGAGCACCACCGGCTGCAGACCGGCGGCGCCGAGAGCAGCGGCGGCCGGCTGCCGGACACCCCGCCGGCCGATCACCTCACCCTCACCGATCAACGCCAGACCCACTGCTGCCAGCGGTGCCAGATCCCCGGAGCAGCCCAGCGACCCGAACTCCGGGACCACCGGCGTGATACCGGCGTTCAGCAAGTCGGCCAGCAACCCGGCGGTGCCCGGCCGGATGCCGGTGCGCCCGGTTGCCAGGGTCGACAGCCGCAGCAGCATCATCGCCCTGACCACCTCGGTTTCCACCGGCGCACCGGTGCCGGCGGCGTGTGACCGGATCAGCGAGGTCTGCAACGCGGCCCGCCGCTGCGGCGGGATGTGGGTGGTGGCCAGTGCGCCGAAACCGGTCGAGATCCCGTAGTGCGGACGGGAATCACCGGCCAGCGCGTCGACCACCCGGCGCGAGTCGGCCATCGCCGCCGTCGCGGCGGACGACAGTTCCACCCTGGCCCCGAACCTGGCCACATCGACGACGGACTGCACGCTCAGCGGACCGACCGGGACGGTGACGGCCGGCGTCGGTGACTGCTCGTCGGCCCCCATGGTGGAGCCATCCGGACGGGCCGGGCCGGGCATCACGTCGTCGACCGTCAGTGCTGCGCGCCGATACCCGCGGCGGCCTCGGATATCCGCGCCGCCAGCGCCACGTCCTGGGCGGTCAGACCGCCCGCGGAGTGGGTTGAGCAGGCGAAACGTACGGTGGTCCACCGGATGTCGATGTCCGGGTGGTGATCGGCCCGCTCCGCGGCGGCGGCGACCTCGTTCACCAACCGGATACCGGCAGCGAAGCTCGGAGCGGTCACGCTGAGCACCAGAGCATCTCCGTCCTGGGTCCACCCCGGCAGGTCGGCGAGGGCAGCGTGGACGGCGGTGTCGTCCAGTAGTTCGGCCATGTTGCCAGCCTTGCCGTCGCGGCGGTGACGCGCAACTGTCGGCCCGGTGTCCGTACCGGTCCGACCCACGGCGCCGGTCCGATCCGGGCGCCGGTCCGACCGGTGGCCTGCGGTCCGCTACCGCGGGCGGTACCGTCGCTCGATCCCGACAATCAGCCGGCTGCCCGAGGAGCGACGAGTTGGCCGAGAACCGCATTGCACTGCTGCGACACGGACAGACGTTGTGGAGCGCCAGCGGGCGTCATACGTCGGTGACCGATCTCGATCTGACCACCGAGGGCGAGCGGCAGGCTGCCGTAGTGCCGGCAGTGCTGGCCGCCCTGCGCATCTCCCCGGTCACGGTGCTGTGCAGTCCGCGGCTGCGGGCCCAGCGGACGGCGGCGCTGGCCGGCCTGCCGGTGACCCGGATCCTCGACGACCTGGCCGAATGGAACTACGGCGACTACGAGGGCCGCAACTCCGAAGAGCTGCGGGCGCAGCGCCCCGGCTGGTCGGTGTTCACCGACGGCGCCCCCGGCGGGGAGTCGCCCGGGCAGGTGGGAGCGCGAGCCGACCGGGCGCTGTCGGTGGCCGCCGAAGCACTGACCGCCGGTGACGTGGTGTTGATCGGCCACGGACACTTCTCTCGGGTGCTGGCCGCCCGCTGGGTCGGGTTGCCGGTGACGGCCGGCGCCCTGCTGGAGATGGATGCCGCGGCCGTCTCGGTGCTCGGTCACTACCACACCGACAGGTCGATCGAGCATCTGAACGTGCCGGCGGCGGTCGGCTCGGCGGCCGGCTGAGCCGACCCAGCCCGTCGGCTCAGTCGTCGGGTTCCGAGCCGAAAATCGGCGGGAAACGGCCGATCCACTCGTTCGCCGGACGGCTGAGCAGCAGGTAGCCGGTGACGACGCCGATCAGCATCACCGCCAGTCCGGACGCCGGCTGCCCACTGGGAACCGCCAGGTAGAAACCGATAGCGGTGATGATGATCTGGATCACCACTGCAGGGGTACGCCCCCACCGCTGACCCTTCACCAGCGCGGCGGCCACCGCAGCCATGCACACCGCCACCACCAGGAAATATCCGCCCTGGGCAAGCATCTGGCCGGTCGCGGCCCCATTGCGGGCACCGGAAACAACTGTGCCGACGGCGATCGCCACCATGCCGAGCGCCTCGGTCCCGACCAACACTGCGGCCGCCTTGATCGGTCCCGGAGGCGCTATCGAGATGGGTGGCGGATCGGCCTGCTGGCTCACCGGCCCAGGTTACCCAGCCCGTCCCGGCCTGCAGTCGGTGCCGAGGATCTGGTATCGCGGTGCGCGGGCCCGGAGCCACTCCCCCGGGGCCGGACCCGCGACCGGGCCGGGGTTCGTTAGGCTTCCGGCCAATCATGCACGCCATGCTGATCGTCAATCCGCACGCCACCTCGACGACCGAGCGTCGCCGCGATCTGCTGACCCATGCGCTGGCCGGGGAGGTGACGCTCAGGGTCGAGCACACGCACGGCCGCGGCCACGCCGCGGAGCTGGCGGCGAAGGCGACCGAGGACGGCGTCGACATGGTGGTGGTGCACGGCGGTGACGGCACCGTCAACGAGGTGGCCAACGGCCTGCTGGCCGGCGGGCTGCGCCCGGACCTGCCGATGCTCGCCATCGTCCCCGGCGGGTCGACCAACGTCTTCGCCAGGGCGGTGGGCATCGATCCGGATCCGACGGCAGCCACCGAACAGATCCTGGAGGCACTCAGCACCCGCCGGGATCCACGCACCGTCTCGGTAGGACGGGCCGGCCGGCGTTATTTCACCTTCAATGCCGGCATCGGCATCGACGCCGACGTGGTGCGCAGGGTCGAGGAACACCGAGCGGCCGGCCGGCGGATCTCCAATGCCCTGCACGTCAGGGAGGCCATCGCCGCCTACCGGGCGCGCGAGCACCGGTCCGGCCCACTGATCGTCACGCTGCCGGGTGACGACCCGATCCCGGAGTGCCACGTCGCTTTCGTCTCCAACGTCGACCCATGGACCTACCTGGGCAACAGACCCGTTCGCACCAACCCCGAGACCTCACCCGATGGCGGGCTGGGGGTGTTCGTCAGCCGATCGATGCGACTGCCGACGGTGATCTCCGCGGTGCGGCAGCTGCTGCGCTCGCGCCCCGGTCGCGGACCGCACGGCCGGCAACTGATCAGGGTCGACGACGTGGCCTGGGTGCGGGCGGCATCCGCGGCCGGACCCATCGGCGTGCAGGCCGACGGTGACTATCTCGGCGAGTTCGACGAGGTCGAGTTCGTATCGGTGCCCGATGCAGTACGAGTGGTCATCTGATCCGACGACGAGCGAGGTGAACCGGCCGGGTGACCCGTGGCATCCCACGGGCCGTGACGCCGGCGTTCCATGGGCGGTGACCGTGGGCATCCATGGATAGCGCCCGCACTCGGCCCGGCACCCGCACTCGGTGCCGGCGCCCGGGCGGAATCGACGGACCCGTCGCCGGCGGCGTACTCGCTTGCTGAATCGATCCGATCAGGCATCATGGACAGCAGGACGAGGTCAGGCACGGGGACTCGGCCAACCGAGTGAGTTAGCTAACCCGGCTCTTATTAATCCTTGACATCGCTGAGTTGCATGGAACCATCAAAGGGCCGCGATCGAACAACTTCGATCAATTCGGTTCAGATCTCCCACCAGGCCGCCGTGGCCGATGCAAGATCGATCGATCTTGTCCGTATTTCGCCCGTCTGCTCCGGGCCGACGAAGGAGTGCAACACCGATGGACTGGCGTCACCGCGCGATCTGCCGCGACGAGGACCCCGAGCTGTTCTTCCCGATCGGGAACTCCGGCCCGGCGCTCCTGCAAATCGCCGAGGCGAAGGCTGTCTGCGAACGATGCCCGGTGATCAGCGACTGCCTGGGTTGGGCGCTGGAGTCCGGGCAGGACGCCGGCGTGTGGGGCGGGATGTCCGAGGATGAACGGCGGGCTCTCAAACGGCGCCGCGCCCGCGCTCGCGCCCGCAACCTCTGAATCCGGAACGCCCGCAGCCGCTGAACCGGACGGGGGTCGGCCGGGCCATGAACCCGGCAGTGTTCCGCCGGTAGCCGGAGCCGTGCCGACCGGAGCGACCCCGCCCACCTCGACCGGCG
>JAABUN010007346.1_pt1 | contig 11954 bp, 10 predicted proteins | sample 5559311 | NCBI WGS metagenome assembly JAABUN01 (sample SAMN10711877, study PRJNA513370) | rock metagenome | isolation source: Antarctica rocks | place: Antarctica: Victoria Land, Siegfried Peak sud | reverse complement strand
GACAATCTAGTCGACGCGGTCGATGCCGCAGCAATCAGGGCGTCCTCACCGCCACCCCGGAACTGCCGCTACTATACGAGCAATCAGGGTTTACGTACCATGTATGGCATTGAAATCGTACCGATAGCGTACTGAGGGGCGCTCTTGCCCGCACGATGAGGAACCGATGGCCCACAACGACGATGATCTGCCGATCGCCGAAGAGATCGTCCTGCGCCGAATCGGCCAGATGGAAGGCCAGGCCGACCCAACCCCCTTCACCGCAGACGACTACGACCGCCTGCGCGCCCTGGTCATCGGCCAGACCGTCAGCACCGGCGACGAGTTCGAGATCTTCGAGATCATCGAGATCGTCCCCCCCGACGAACCGGCCCTAGTCGGCGATGAGACGACGGTGGAGTTTACGTGAGGGGTGACAATAGGGAGGGCAGGCGGTTGAAACCGCCTGCCCTGCACCGTTACACCGCCATAAACTGCCTGCTATTCCATCAGTAAAGGAGCCACCCCCAATGGACGCCGCAGCCAAGAGGAACCTGCTCCGCCGCCTGCCGTTCGGCCTCTACGCCGTGACGATCGCGGAGGGCGACGCAGTCAACGCCTTCACCGCGAACTGGCTGACCCAGGCCGCCTTCGAGCCGCCGATGATCAGCGTGGCGGTGGAGAATGCGGGACACTCGATTGGGATGCTGCGGCGTGGCGGCGTCTTCGCCGTCAACTTGCTCGGCACCGACGGGCGCGATCTCGCTGGGCAACTCGGTCGCGCTTATGCCCGTAACCCGCGCAAACTCGATGGTGTCACGCACCACCCCAGCCCGAACGGCAGCCCGATCCTCGCCGACGCCCTCGGCTGGATCGACTGTCGCGTGACCTGCGAACTCCCCGCTGGCGACCACACCGTCTTCGTCGCCGAGATCACCGACGCAGGGATCCTCCGCGATGGCGATGTGCTGACGATGGCCGAGGCGGGTTTTCGGTATAGCGGCTGAGATTGGTGCCATCAGAGCAAGAATGATCGGCACGCGCCACGAGATCCCTCAAGATCGAGGGCGATTTCTACCAGCCGCAGACAACATCGCTCCCGGTACGAAGGCTCGTGCAGGCGCGTCATCGAGGCGATCGTCAACACAGGTAATGAATCGGCAAGATTCTCTTCGCTGATCACTTGCTCAAGCGAATCGGGGCCAGTCATGCTGCGATTCGCAGTATTCAGGGCCAACTCTTGACGTTGTGTAGTAGGCCAAACAATGCGTAGGGGTCAGCCTGCATCCAACCATCGGCAAGGTATTCGAGGAGGTCATAGCAGGTCACGCGCGTTGCCGCGACCGTGAGGCCACGTTCGGTGCGGATGATCGCTGGTTCCAACGCTGCGGTGCCGGTCGTCGGATATACTTCCATCTGTGTAGACTACGAGTACAGCAGCGCCCCACAAATCTTCACATTTCCCTCATACCGCTCCGTTACAATTGACGGTATCATGGCGGTGAAGCACGCGGACGGGGCAACGATGAGCGCGACAGCAACGACAGCGGCACAGGGCGAGACGATCCTGGTGGTGGACGACGATCGGAAGATCGTTGAGTTGGTGACGCTGTACCTCCAAAAAGAGGGCTTTCGCGTTGTCCAGGCGTTCGACGGCAACGCCGCGCTCGACCTGGCCCGCGCCGAGCGCCCCGCGCTGGCGATCCTCGATCTGATGCTCCCCGGCGTCAACGGCCTCGTGATCTGCAAGACGTTGCAGGTCGAGGCGCAGACCCCGGTGATCATGCTGACCGCGCGCTCCACCGAAGAGGACCGGATGCACGGCCTCGACACCGGGGCCGATGATTATGTCGTCAAGCCGTTCAGCCCGCGCGAACTGGTCTCGCGCGTCCGCGCGGTGTTGCGCCGTGTCCGGCGCGGGGCCGAGGCGACCGGTGGCGGCACACTGACGTTCGGGCCGCTCTGGGTCGACACCGCGCGTCACGAGGTCGAGGTCGGCGGTAAGGCGATCGAATTGACGCCGACCGAGTTCCGGCTGCTGCTCACCCTCGCCCGCGCGCCGGGTCAGGTCTTCTCGCGCCAGCAATTGCTCGACCGCGCCTTCGATGAGGCGTTCGAGGGCTTCGAGCGGAATATCGACGTCCACATCATGAATCTGCGCCGGAAATTGGCCTTGCCATCTGCGGGACCGGCGATCAAGACGGTCTACGGGATCGGCTATCGGTTCGAGATGACGGGGTGAGCGACAGCACGGCGGCACCGGGCGGGGCGCGCGGCAACTTCTTCTCGCGACTCTGGGTCCGCTTGCTGCTGGCCTTCGGCACCGTGCTGCTCTGCGCCGTCCTGATCCCCACCCTCTACGTCCGCCGCCAATCACAGATCGAATTCCAGCAGTACGCCACCACCAGCCAGTCCGAAATCCGCGAGACGATCGCCGGGGTTCTCGCCGTCTCGTATCTGCGCGATGGCGGGAACTGGCGCAGCGCCCCCGCCAATGCCGCGACCGCCGCCGAATATGTCGGACAGCGCCTGATCGTCACCGATGCGGGCGGCACGGTCGTCGCCGACACGACCGGAGAACGCGCGGGCCAGCGCTTCACCGGCGAGGATGGCTGGCAGGCCACGCCGATCGACGACGCGGCGCTGCGCGGCATCACCGGGCGCTCAGGGTTTATCACGGCACCGGGGCGACCGGGCGGGCCGCTCATTATCCGCCCCGGCGGGAACAACACCTACGGCACCCTCTGGGTCGAGAGCGCGAACGCCATCGCCGCAGCACGCGACCGCCTCTTCCTCAACCGCCTCCGCCGCGTCACGATCATCAGCACCGCACTGGGGCTCTTCGCCGCGCTGATCATCAGCCTCTTCCTGGCGCGACGGATCGGCCGCCCGATCGAGACGCTGACCCGCGCGGCGCGGCGGATGGGGGCGGGCGACCTGAGCCAGCGCGTCCTCGAGGAGGGGAGCGCGGAGACGGTCGAACTGGCGCGCTCGTTCAACACGATGGCCGCGAATCTGTCGACCGCGCACGATCTCCGGCAGCAACTCGTCGCCGATGTCGCGCACGAGCTCCGTACTCCGCTCGCCAATATCCGCGGCTACCTGGAAGCGATCGAGGATGGCGTCGTTGCCGCCGACGAAGCGACGCTACGAACCCTCCGCGAAGAGGCCGCGCAACTGAACGGGATGATCGACGACTTGCAGGAACTGGCCCAGGCGGAGGACGGCACCCTGCGCCTCGACCGCAAACCGCTCGCGCCCGCCGAATTGGTCGAACACGCGACCGATGCCGCCCGCCCCCGCGCCGCCGAGAAAGGGATCAGCCTGGTCGGCGCGGTCGAACCGGCGCTGCCGCTGGTTTCGGTCGATCCGCAGCGACTCGGGCAGGTTCTGCAAAATCTCCTCACCAACGCCCTGCGCCACACCCCGCAGGGCGGGCAGGTGACGATCGAGGCGGGGCATACATCAGCGGGGGCGGTGGCGATCAGCGTCACCGACACCGGGAGCGGGATCGCGCCCGCAGACCTCCCGCACATCTTCGAGCGATTCTACCGCGCCGATAGCTCCCGTGCCCGCGCGACCGGCGGCAGCGGCCTCGGCCTGACGATCACCCGCCGCCTCGTTGAAGCGCACGGCGGCACGATCGACGCCACCAGCACCGTCGGGCAGGGCAGCCGCTTCACCTTCAGCCTCCCCGCCGCTGATATCGCGGCAACTGACGCGACAGTGTCGGTCCCAGAGGGGGGCGGCGTGGTGGCCTCACATTAGGTTACAGGGACAATAGCAAGACTCAACGATTGCCAAGGGTCAACGCAGATACGAATCATTCGATGCTGCATCCTTTCTCGAACAGAAAGCGCCGAGGACTTGCCTCGGCGCTGGATCATTTCGAGCCTTTTTGCCGCCGCCAGTGAACGGAGCAAGGAGGTTAGAAGAAGCGTGAAAGTATGGCATTAATGTGGTGATAGTCTTCGAAAATGTGGTTGATCGCTGCAGCAATGACCTCTAATCCGATGATCAAAGCCCAAAGCTGCTGTGCGCGCTTTTTCAAGGTAGCACTCTCCCACCGGATCAATGTCCGGTTTACCCTTATGGAGGAGTCAAGCCACAATGTCCCTGCGAGGACTGATGAGCGTAACTCTCCTGCCGATCTTTGAGCGACCAAGGTAGTGACATACTTCGGTCGCTTTACTCCTAAGTCTAAGCCCCAAAAGAACATTTGCTCTATTACCCATAGCCCTCCTGTGCATATACCCAACCACATAAATCCTTATAGAGAGATGCTTCCTGAATTCTCTCCGTTAATCGGACCCATTTAGATTTGTTCGTACAGCCCTCGTCTTAGAAGGGTCTACGTGCAGTCATGACCGCTCCAGCAAGAAACCTGGATCCACGCACTAGATTTTCATACGCATATTTTCGGTACTGATTTTCCCACTTGATGAAGTGGATTAGTTATCCCCCTGTCCGATCCGCCAGTGCCACATGCCGCAATGACCGATTGTCGCGGCGGCGGCGATTCGCTATGGTTGACCGTGCAGCAAGGGGACCACGCGCTCGGTGGGAGCGTGCGTGGCGATGGTGGGTGGGGGACGATGATCGAGACGGCGACCATAGAAGAGCACGCCCGGAGTGAGGTCGTCAACAGGGACAACAAACCGCAGCGCGAATTTGGCTTCGGGGTCACAGCGAATACGATCCTCGGCTATACCCTGGTCAAAGGGTTGCAGATGACCCTGCACAACCTGATCTTCCCGCTCTACGCCTATAGCCTCGGCTACAACCAGGAGACGATCGGGCGGCTGAACGCGACCGGTGCGCTGATGGTTCTGGTCGCCAGCTTACCGCTCGGGATGCTGGCCGATTGGATCGGGCGGGCCAAATTGCTGGCGATCAGCGGGATCCTCTTGCCGCTGAGTCTGCTCGGGGTCGGGCTGGCACAATCGTTGCCGACCCTCGTCTTCTGGATGCTGGTGCAGAACGCCATCGCGGTGATCTATTGGAGCGCGACCAGCCCACTGCTGATCGGCGCGGTCACGGCGGAGCAGCGCGTCCGCGCCTTCTCGATCAACTCCTTCTTCCTCTGGGGTGTCGGTGCGCTCGGCAGCGCACTCGGCGGGATCGTCACCGCCAGCGCGGCGGGCGTCCTTGGCGTCTCGTCGGATAGCACCGGCCCGCTGCGCGCCGCGCTGATCTTCAACGCACTAATCACCCTCGTCGGTGGGCTCCCGCTCTGGCGGATCCGCAACCTCGAATCGGCGGGCGACAACGCCAAGGGCAGGGCACCGTTCCGGCTGGCCGATCTGCGCCTCTTCGGGCGGCTGCTGATCCCCGACGCATTGCAAGCGTGCGGCTCGGGCGCGATCATTGGCTTCCTGCCGCTCTTCTTCACCCTGCGTTTCGGGGTCGAGCCGGGGCTGCTCGGCGCGCTCTTCACCGTCACCGGCGTCCTCGGCGGCGTCGCGGCCCTCAGCGCCCCGATCATCGCGCGGCGCTTCGGCAATATCCGCGCGATCGGCGGGCTGATGGGTGGGGTCGCCGTCTGCATCGCCGCGATGGTCACGATGCCGTTCCTGCTCGGCGCGGTCATCTTCGAGGCGTGCCGCGCGGGGCTGCGCGGCACGATCGACCCGATCTACACCCCCTACGCGATCAGCCGGGTCGCCCCGGAACGGCGCGGCACCCTCGCGGGGCTCTACAACGTGACCTACGCGACCGGCTTCTCGCTCGGCCCGCTGATCAGCGGCTGGATCCAGGTCCACCACGGCTTCGGCCCGGCCTTCGTGATGAGTGCCAGCGCCTATATCCTCGCGGCGATCGCGATGGCGCTCCTCTGGCGCGACCTGCCGGATGAGTCACCGGTACTCGCGCGGGCGTAAGCGCCTATGCCGCAGGCGGCGCTGGCTCGCGCCCGAGGCCAGCGCTATCCTCCACCTCGAAGATCACGTCGAGGTGGGCGCGCCAGACCTCCAGCGTGGCGATCGCCACGCTGACGAGCAACGCGCCCATCCCGGCCAGCAGGAGCAACAGCGCCATCATCGCGGCGACCGCCGCCGTGGTGAGCACCGCCGCCGCGATGATGAACATGCTGATCACGCTGATGAAAATCGCGATATAGGCGGCTACCAGCGCGTTCCGCAGCAGCTTCAGCCGCCAGAGCATCCGCGGCGACTGCACGCTGATCTGGCGCAATCGCGCGGCGGTCAGGTGGTGATCCTCCTCGCGCAGATAGTTGACCCGCTCCAAATTCATCCCGCGCAGCCGTGTGCTCATATTCTCGAAGCGCTGCAACAGGCCGTTGATCAGCAGCGAACAGCTCGTAATCAGCACGGTCGGCGCGATGATCACCGCGATCACCCGCGAAACATTCTCGACATCCATTAGTAACCCTCTGCCCTGTTATCCCGCCGCCGCTGTATGACGGGGGCATAGTGGATCATAGCAGAGGTAATAGAGAAGCCCTATCAGGGATTCGCCTCCTAATACGGAATCCGCTAGGACCGTTGCGTTATGGATGTGCGCTAGCCACGGCGCGGTACGATGGGAGCGCGCAAGCAATCAGCAGGATTCCGTATAAGGGTCGACAATGTAAACTTGGCAAAAGCCAGCGACAGATAGGCCAAGGATAGGAAAGCGCCATGAACACTAACAAAAAGGCAGTGCAGCAGCAATCCACATCCGACTGGCGGGGCAGATTACACCTTGGCGCATACACAACGACCGAAGCCGCATGGCTCATAGAGACCACACGCCAAATGGTGGTGACATGGCGGCGTATCGCTTATCGCCACGGGACAGCGCCAGCGCAAACAGCCTCGGCAAATCCGATCCTGCTCTCCTACATCCAATTAGTGGAAACCGCAGTAGCGATCACCTTACGCGGAAGCGGGGTGAGCTTCGCCGATATTTTCGGTGTCAATACACGCTTACGCGAACGCACAGATACAGCACACCCCTTCACCGATAGCGCGATGCGCGATGCGTGGCTGCCAACGACTCAGGATACCCTGATGATTGGGAACAACCATACTCAGCATCGTTGGAAACGGGCATTACAGCACCGACTCGACCAATTCGACTACGAGGAGGGCCGCGCCCTGCGCTGGTATCCGCGCGGGCGGGATGGCCTTATGGTTGTCGATCCGCGGATCGCCTTCGGTGCGCCGACCGTCACCGGGACTGGCGTGGCGCTGCACATCATCCAGGAACGCCTCACAAGTGGCGAGACGCCAGTGATGATCGCCGCTGACTTTGGCCTCGCCCTGGCGCAGATCGATGCGGCAGAGGAGTTGCTGCACCCACACGCACACTGTGCGGCGTGAGGTTCTTTTTCGACCGCAGCATAGGCAAACGAACCCCGCAAGCATTCGCACGACTCGGCCTGAACTCCATCGCCCACGATGATTGACTGCGATCAGTCAAACGGCAAATAAACTGTGATTAGCAGCGGCGACCACCCCAGATACCACATTTACCAGATTGTGCAAATGTTTCCATATCTACAAGATAGGCATAATAAAGCTCACTCGCGAAATAGCCGCGATCGACTCTAGCCAAACCTGTGCCGACTAAATAGCCTTGAGTCAGAACCCAGCCGCCCCACTGTGGATTGTAAAACCAAACATGAGCCCGGTAACGATCAGTCCCTGAATCATAACTCGGGGAAGACATTTCTAAATAAACCCAACCAGGAGAGTCGCTTTGAGCAAGTAACCACCGTAGGGTTGCAGTAGCCTCTGATCCATATGCCGCATTCACTTCAGGGGCATTAATACCCGCTAATCGGATACTTCGACTCAATTCCTGAACGCGAATCGTGTCCCCATCAACAATATAGTTAACCCTGTACCATCCATCTTGAAATAGCTCACTCTCGGTCGCACTCACGCTACCATTTATGGGAAGAAACAACGCAGGAATCAGTGTAATCAAGAGTACAATTAGGTGTACACGGCGTAGAAGCATGGTTACGTCCCTTCCAAATTAAGTTTAGATTCTCAGGATGAATTGTTTTGGATGTTCGGGTTCCACTTCTGCTATTCTTGCACACCAATATGGGTAACACAAGACATTATATTTTATGTGTATTGGTTTAATTGGGGAGTGGTGCATGGCCTCACCGCAACCGCAAATCCTCTTCGGCCTCAACTACCGCGATTTCCCCGGCAACTGGCGACCAGCGCGCGAGGAGACCGCGTTCGCGCGGGCGCACGGGTTCGCAGCGATGCAGTTTCATGGGCGCGAGCAGGGATTGAGCGATGCGGATCTGGGGGCACCGGCGACGACAGTCGGCGCTGATCTGACGGCGGCGGGGATCGTGCCGGTGATGGAGATCATCGTGCGCGTCGATAAAACTGGACGCACGGCGGGGGGACACACGCCGCTTGAGGTTTTGCAGGCCAATCTCCCGGCGATCACGGCGCTCGGCTGTCGCTGCGTCCACTGGCATCTGGTGCCGCGTATCGAGGCCAGCGAGAAAGCTTGGCAAGAACTTGAACAGGCGCTCGTGCCGCAACTCGCCGCCGGGGTCGCGCTCGGCGCGGCGCGCGGCTTCCGGTTCGGGATCGAGCACAACGAGCCAGCGATCCCGCTCTTCCCGACGCCCGAACGTTGCGCGGCGGCGCTGACGGCGGTGCCGGATCTCGGCTTTGTCTGGGATCTCAACCACACCGCGCCGGACCAACTCGACGGCTATCTGGCGTTGACCGACCGGATGACGATGCTCCACGTCGCGGATACGCCGCTCCCCACCGTCAACCACCACCTGCCGCTCGGCCTTGGCACGATCGACTTCGCCGCCCGCTTCGCCGCCCTCCGCGCCCGCCACTTCACCGGCCCCGCCATCCTCGAAATCGGCGGCCTGCCAAGCTCCGGCGGTTACGGACGAGACACGGACGAGGCGCTGATCGAGTCACTAAATCGGTGTAAAAATGACGAGTGACGAGTGACGAATAAGCTACGCGGGAGAATTGCGGCGCTGGTGGCACTCCCGATGACCTATTCGTCATTCGTCATTCGTCATTCGTCATTCACCGCACTGATTCGCCCTCGGTGAGCCTTGCGATCATCTCGTCTTGGCCCTGGGCGATGATCGTCCTGAGTTGGTCGGGGCTGTGCTTGGAGAGATCGCCGCGACTGCGGTTGGCGACGCGGATCGACATATCGAATACGAAGCCGATCGCGCGCTGCTTCAGACGCCACCAGCGATAGAGATCGTCGATGATCGACAGATTGCCGGTTTCCACGCGGACGAGTCCGACCGCCGCCCCGGCATCCCAGGTCAGCGTCTCCTCGTAGGCGATCGTCACCCCTTGCTGGGCGGTCATGACGGCGACCGTCTCCCCGAGGTATACCGGCGGCATCTCCAGATCGAAGAGATAGCGCGTGGCCGACATGATCCCTTTTGCTCCTTCGTGTTCCCAAACCCCGCACGCCGGCATCTGTAAAGTCACCCGGACGTGTTACACCGGGGCCGGACAAGCGTATGATACCGCAAGTAGAGGTTATAGCGTGGGTCCAAGACCGATCAATGGGGATATGTCATATGAGCGGGACACTCGATAACGGCGATTTCGATCTCTTGGGCTTCATCACCGCCGTCGCCACCGCCGAGCCGTTACCGGCAGGCGTGGCCGTCGCCGCCCTCACCGCCGCCCTCGCGGCGGCCCTCGCGGAGATGGGTGCGGGGGTAGCCCTCAAGCGCGTCGCTGCGGGGGCGGACACCACCGAACTGCGGCGCGTGCGCAGCGAGGCGGTCGCCTGGCGCGCGGCCCTCTTGCGGGCGATCGAGGAGGATAGCGCCGCCTATCGCACCTACATGGCGGCGCGGAAATTGCCGCGCGAGGGCGACGCCGCCCGCCGCCTGCGCGATAATGCGCTGGCCCGGACGCGCCTCGCCGCCGCGCTCGCGCCGCTGAGTATCGCCGGGATGGCTTACGATATCCTCGGCTTTCTTGGCACGGTGGCCGAACGCTCGGGGGTGGCGATGCGCTCGGACCTCGCCAGCGGCGCGATCCTGGCGGAGGCGGCGGTGCGCTGCGCCACGCTGGCGGTGCGGACCAATCTGCGCGGCCACCCGGACGAGATCGAGCGCGACGATCTGCTGGCGCAGGCAACAACCCTGGCGGGACGCGCGGCACAGAAGTGCGCGACGATCGTGAGCGCTACAGAACGAGAGGAAGGACGATGACCGGAGATACGCCGCAAGAGACGCGACCTTACGGGCTCTGGCCCAGCCCGATCACGCCGCAAAGTATGGCGGGCGGGACACGGCTCGGCGATGTCGCCTGGGACAGCGACGGCGAAACCCTCGTCTGGCTGGAAGGGCGCGGCGATCAAGGGGTGCTAGTCGCGCAGCGCGGCACCGACGCCCCGCGCGATCTCACCGTCGGGATGTCGGTGCGGGCGCGGGTCGGCTACGGCGGCGGCGACTTCGCCGTCGCGGGCGGCCATGTCTACTTCGCCGAGTCCACATCGGGGCGACTCTTCCGGCAACCGTTGGACGCGGGCGCGGCCCAGCCGCTCACCCCGGCGTTCGGCCACGCCGCTGCACCCGCGATCTCGCCCGACGGTCGCTGGGTCCTCTACGTCCATAGTTGCGATGGCGTCGATCGGCTGGCGATCGTCGATGCGGCGGCGACGGGTTGGCCGCGGATCGTCGCCGCCGAGGCCGATTTCTACATGCAGCCGCGCTGGAGCCCGGACGGCACACAGGTCGCCTGGATCGAGTGGGACCACCCGCAGATGCCCTGGGACGGCACGACCCTCAAGCTCGCCACGGTGCGGCCACCCGTCGAGGAAGGCGATCTGCCGACCCTGATCGCCGCACGCACGATCGCCGGGGATCGCGAGACGGCGATCTTCCAGCCCGAGTTCGCGCCGGACGGCAACGCGCTGGCCTACATCTCGGACGAATCGGGCTGGGAGAACCTCTATCTGTACGACCTCACCAGCGACGAGAAGATCGCGCTGACGACAGACAGCGTCGATCTGGGGCAACCGGCCTGGGCGCAGGGGATGCGTGCTTATGCGTTCAGCGCGGACGGCGAGGCGCTCCTCTTCCTCCGCAATGAGGGCGGCTTCCGCCGCCTCTGGCATTTCGATCTCGCGACCGACACCGCCGGCCCGATAACCTCCCTCGCCGATTACGACTGGATCGAGCAGCCGACGATCGCGCCGGGGAGCGGCGCACTGGCGGCGGTCGTCTCCGCCGCGACAACACCGACACGGCTCGTCACGACCGACCCGCAAGGTGCCAGCCCCCGGATCCGCGCCCGCAGTTCCGGCGAGGCGGTCCCTCCAGCGGCATTGTCGACGCCACGCCCGGTCAGTTGGACCGCCGGGGCGGACGCAACCGTCCACGGCCTCTATTACCCGCCCGCGAGCGACCGCTACACCGGCACCGGCCTGCCGCCCGCGATCGTGCGGGTCCACGGCGGGCCGACCGGCTCGACGGACGCCGGGTACAACGCCGCCGCACAATTCTTCACCTCGCGCGGCTACGCGGTCTTGGAAGTCAATCACCGGGGCAGCACCGGCTACGGGCGCGACTACCTCCGCGCCCTCCGCGAGACGTGGGGTGTCGTCGATATCGAGGATACCGCCGCCGGGGCGCGCTTTCTGGCCGACGAAGGGCTCGCCGATGGTGAGCGGCTGGTGGTGATGGGCGGCAGCGCGGGCGGCTATACGGTCTTGCAAACCCTCGTCACCTATCCGGGCCTCTTTAAGGCGGCGCTCTGCCTGTATGGAATCTCGAACCTCTTCACCCTCGCCGCCGACACCCACAAGTTCGAGGCTCGCTACCTCGATTCGCTGATCGGCCCGCTGCCCGAGACGCGCGACCGTTACCGCGACCGCTCGCCGATCTACCACGCCGACCAGATCAGCGACCCCATCGCGATCTTCCAGGGCGCGATCGATCCGGTCGTCCCGCCCGCACAGTCGGAACTGATCGTCGCGGCCCTGCGGCGACGCGG
>JAABUN010007345.1_pt1 | contig 11955 bp, 11 predicted proteins | sample 5559311 | NCBI WGS metagenome assembly JAABUN01 (sample SAMN10711877, study PRJNA513370) | rock metagenome | isolation source: Antarctica rocks | place: Antarctica: Victoria Land, Siegfried Peak sud | reverse complement strand
ACCCGCCCGGCCTCCAGGCCGGCCGGCCCGGCGCCGATGACCACCACCCGCCGCGGACCGCTCTGGCTGTGGGGTACCAGATGCGGCAGCGACTGCTCGCGACCGGTGGCTGGGTTGTGGATGCACTTGGCGTCGCCGGACTCGTAGATCGCGTCGAGGCAGTAGTTGGCGCCGACGCATGGCCGGATCCGGTCCTCTTGTCCGCGGGCGATCTTGGCCACCAGGTGCGGGTCGGCCATCTGCGCACGGGTCAGCCCGACCAGGTCGACCAGACCCTCGCGCACGGCATACCGCGCGGTGGCGACGTCGGAGATCCGTGCCGCGTGCATGACCGGTATGTCGATCGCGCGCTTGATCTCGCCGGCAAACGCCAGCTGGGGGGCCGAGGGGGTGCCCATCGAGGGGATCACCTCGGCCAGAGTGGCGTCACGGTCGATGGTGCCGCGGATGACGGACAGGAAGTCGATGCCGGCGTCGGTGTAGTGCTTCAGCGCGAGGATCGCGTCGTCCTGGGCCAGTCCTGGCTGAGTCTGCTCGTTCATGCTCATCCGGATGCCGACGACGAAGTCCGGACCGACGGCCGCCCGCACCGCCTCGATCACCCGCAGCGGGAAGCTCATCCGAGCCTGCAGGTCGCCACCGAAGGCGTCATCGCGGTCGTTGGTCGCCGGAGACAGGAAGCCATCGAGCAGATGGCCGTAGGACTGCAGCTCGATGCCGTCGAGGCCGCCCGCCTGGCAGCGCGACGCCGCCTCGGCATACTGCCGCACGATCCGGTCGATGTCCCACGCCTCGGCGCGCTTGGGAAAAGCGCGGTGCGCCGGCTCGCGCTGATGGGAGGCATAGACCAAGGGAAGCCAGTCGGCCGTGTAGTTGCTGCTGCGCCGGCCCAGGTGGGTGACCTGGCACATCACCGCGGCACCCGCCTCATGCACATCGTCGGCCAGTCGCCGCAGCCACGGGACGATCTCGTCCTTGTAGAGCAGGATGTTGCCGAAGGCAGGCGGGCTGTCCGGGGCGACGACCGCCGAGCCGCCGATCATGGTCAGGCCCACGCCCCCGCGTGCCTTCTCCAGGTGGTAGAGCCGGTAGCGGTCCTTGGGCATGCCGTCGACGGAGTAGGCGGGCTCGTGCGAGGTGCTGACCACGCGGTTGCGCAGGGTGATGCCGCCCAGCTCGAACGGCTGGAGCAAGGGGTCGCTCAATGTCACGATCTCAGTGTGATGGTGCGCATGGCGAAAATAAATCACACGTTTTCGCATGGTTTCATGCAATCCTGATGCATGATTGACCCTCGTCTACGAAGCCTTCAGCTGGTCGCCTGGCACGGCACCGTCACCGCCGCGGCAGCGACGTTGCACTACACGCCCTCTGCGGTGTCAGCGCAGCTGCGGTCGCTGTCCGAAGAGCTGGGCGTCACGCTGCTGGAGCGACAGGGCCGCACCGTGCGCCTGACGCCGGCAGGGCGGCTGATGCTGCAGCAGGCAGAAGAGCTGAGCGCCCGGTGGGAGCAGATGCACACCGAGCTGCTGCGCGCCTCCGAGCGCACCCCCGGGTCGCTGCGCCTGTGCGGCTTCTCCACTGCGGCGGCCTCGTTGCTGCCGCGCGTCGCCGGTCGGGTGATGAGCGACCACCCGGGCACGGAGGTCCGCATCATCGAAGCCGATCCGCAGGAATGCTTCGAGCTCCTCCTGGCCGATGCCGCTGATGTGGCCGTCGTGGTGACCACCGCGTCGCTGCCCCGCCTGGACGACACGCGGTTCGAGCAGCAGTCGCTGATGGACGACCCCCTGGACCTGCTCGTCCCCGCCGGACATCAGTTTGCCGGCCGCGCCAGCGTGCCCCTTGCCGACACCGCGGGCGAGGCCTGGATCATGGACCACCCGGGCCGCGCCAACCACCAGCTGGTGCTCACCTCGTGCCTGGCCGCCGGCTTCAACCCGACCGTGGCGCACGAGATCGAGCAGTGGGACTCGGCCGCGGCGCTCGTGCACGCCGGTCTCGGGGTGTGTCTGGTGCCCCGGCTCGCGCGCCTACCCGCCGGCTACGACCTGGTTCGGGTGCCCCTGCAGGGGGACCCGAGCCCGGCCCGCAAGGTGCGCACGGGGATCCGGGCGGGAAGCAGCGGCAGTCCGCTCATCGCCACCAGCCTGGCCGCGCTCAGTCTGCTGGCACAGGGTTTGGGCTGAGGTCGAGCGTGCGCGGTCACGAGTGGTGCGAGCCCACCGCGACAGTGTGCGGCAGACTCCCCTGCTGCACGTATGCCGTCAGCTGGGAGCGCACATAGCGCGCCATCCGCGGGGTGTAGGCGCTGCTGTTGCCGCCGACGTGCGGGCTGATCAGCACCCCTGGCGTGGACCACAGTGGGTGACCGGCGGGCAACGGCTCGGGGTCGGTGACGTCCACGGCGGCGCGCAACCGCCCTGAGGCGCACTCGGCTACCAGTGCGTCGGTGTCGAGGAGCGGCCCTCGGCCGACGTTGACGACCAGCGCATCGTCGGGCAGCCGACCGAGCGCCGTGGCATCAAGCAGTCCCTGGGTGGCCTCGGTGAGCGGGGTGCACAGCACCACGACACCGGCCGTGGGGAGCAGGTCGGGCAGATCAGACACGGCATACACACGCTCGACCAGGTCGTCACCAGGGCGAGCCTGCCGGGCCACCGCGAGCACGTCCGCCTCACAGGCTCGCAGCCGCTGGGCCAGTGCCCGCCCAATGCCGCCGTATCCGATGACCAGGACCGTGGCATCGGCCAGCGAGCGCTGCTCTGCCGGTGGGTTCCAGGTCTGACCTTCCTGGTCGCGAACGAAGTCGGGCAGGTCGCGTTGGCTCGCCAAGATCAGGGTCAGCGCCAACTCTGAGGTCGCCGTGTCGTGCACCCCCACCGCGTTGGCCAGCTGCACACCCTCGGGCAGGTGCTGCAGCGCGTGCTCAAAGCCGGCCGAACCGAGCTGAAGGGCACGCAGTGCCGGCAGCTCGTCCAGCCTGGCCATCCACGGTGCTCGCCAGTTGGGAGCGACGACGACCTCGATCTCCTCGTGGCGCAGCGGTGGGTCCTGCATGTCCCACGCCAGCAGGTCGCAGCCCTGCACCTGCCCGACCGCATCGATGAGGGAGGAGGGGACGGCGACGATGATCACCCGGGCAAACTACCGTCCGTGCCCGTGTGACCATGGACTTATGCTCCGCTGCCGCGCATCGCTGCTGCTAGCTCTGCTGGCGATGTCCGCCGCAGCGTGTTCCACGCAGTCCGAGCCCACCGATGCGACCGCCCAGGCACCGGACGAGTCCGTGCAGACCGTCGCCCAGGACTTCGACGTACCATGGGGTCTGGCCGTCCTGGACAACGGTGACGCGCTGGTCGGTGAGCGGGACACCGCGCGGGTATGGCGGGTGGTCCCCGGTGGCGAGCCGCAGCCGGTGACCACCGTGCCGGGGGTCGAGCCGGACGGCGAGGGGGGCTTGCTCGGCATCGTGGTGCCGCCTGGTGGTGCCGGCGGATCGTTCTACGCCTACGCCACGACCGAGACCGACAACCGGGTGCTGTTCGTCGACCCCACGGCGAGCGACGAGGAGGGCGGGCCACTCGTCGAGGTGGTGCTGGACGGCATACCCAAGGCCGGCCACCACAACGGAGGGCGACTGGCGTTCGGGCCTGACGGCTACCTCTACGTCACCACGGGCGACGCCTCCGAGGGGGCCAGCGCCCAGGACCCCAGCTCCCTGGCCGGCAAGATCCTACGGCTCACCACCGAGGGCGAGCCCGCGCCGGGCAACCCCGACCCGAACTCCCCCGTCTGGTCGCTGGGGCACCGCAACGTGCAGGGCCTGGGCTGGGACGCCCAGGGCCGGATGTGGGCCAGCGAGTTCGGGCAGAACGCGCTCGATGAGGTCAACCTGATCGAACCGGGCGGCAACTACGGTTGGCCACAGTTCGAGGGGCCGGGGGGCGAGCCGGAGTTCATCGACCCGGTGGTCACCTGGCCGACGTCGGACGCCTCGCCCTCGGGGCTCGCGGTCGGGCCGGACGGCGAGCTGTATGTCGCGGCGCTGCGGGGGCAGGCCCTGTGGCGGGTGCCGATCGACGACTCAGGTGAGGCGGGCGAGCCGGAGCGGCTGCTGACCGACTACGGCCGGTTGCGCAGCGTGGTTGTCGTTGACGGGGCACTCTGGGTGCTGACCAGCAACACCTTCCGCGGCGAGCCGGCCGAGGACGATGATCGGCTTCTGCGCATCGCGGACCCGGGTGCGTTGACCCCGTGAGTGTGCAGGCGCTCAGCCGCTGGCCAGAGGATCGACCTTGTCGAAGTCTCCGCTCCTGAAGGCGTCGACGAACAGCCGGTGATCGGTGCGGACCTGCGCTGAGTAGTCGTGTGCGAAGTCGCGCATCAGGGTGACGAACTCCTCGGCGTCGTCGCCAAGCCCTTGTGAGATCACGTCCTCGACCGAGACGGAGACGACGTCGTGGGCCGACTCGTCGTCGGCGACGCAGTGGATCTTGGCGGTCGCCTGACCCAGCTGTCGGCATACGACGGACATGTCCTCCGGCTCGGTGAGGTCGTCCCAGCTCAGGCCTGACTCGTAGGGCGAGAACTCGCTGACCACGAAGCCGGTGCCGTCGATCTCGGTCCACCCCAGGTAGGGCGAGGTGTTGCCCTGCAGTGCCCGCTGCGACACCGCGGTGCGGTGGCCGTGGTGCTCGAAGGAGTCGTGGATGTGCTCGTCGGTGATAACCCGCCCCAGGGCGGCCTCTTGGCCCTGCTTGAGGGTGATGATGATGTCGTTGCCGATGGCCTCACTCTCCCCCTCGATGAGCACGGAGTATGCCGGGAGTCCGGCGCTGCCGATGCCGAGTGCGGCCAGCTTGACGCAGTCGAGCACGTCGAAGCGGATCGGTGGCTGCTGGGCGCCGTGCACGAGCGTCTCCTGGTAGGTGGTGAAGGCCTGCTTGATCGACTCCAGGTCGTCGTCGTCGAGGTGCTCCCCGTGCTGCTCGGCGAAGTGCCGGGCATAGTCCTCGACGACGGTCGCCTCCGACAAGAACACCCCGCGGCTGGCCACCTTGGCCTTACGCAGCGTCTCCAACACCTCCCCCTCGGCGTTGTCCAGGGTGAGCGCCCAGTCGACCTCATCGGCCTTGGTGAACTCCTGCACCTGCTCGACATAGGCGCGGACGTAGGTCTCGACAAGGTCGTCGATGACGTCGTCGGGCAGCGCCTTCTGCCAGCAGATCAAGGCCAGGGAGGCGACGAACCGGCGGATCTCCCAGGTCCACGGCGCGACATACGCCTCGTCGAAGTCGTTGACGTCGAAGACCAGACGGCCGTCGCCGGACATATAGGTGCCGAAGTTCTCGACGTGCAGGTCACCTTGGATCCACACCCGGTCGCCGTCCTCGCCCCACCAGCGCTCGTCGTCGCCGGTGAGCGTCTCGTCGAGGTGCGTGCCGCCGGACAGGTCGGCGTAGAACAGGCTCGCGGTGCCGCGGTAGAACGCGAACGAGTCGCGCGCCATCTTGCGGAACTTGGTCCGGAAGGCGTCCGGCGCGACCTGCATCAGCTCGGCAAAACTCTTTTGCAGGCATTCAACGATGTCGTCGCTGCGCTGGCTGTCCTCTGGCATGACTGTCCCTCCGGTCGGTTCCGCCATCGTAGGGACTGGCCAGCCGACCGGCCCGATCACGCACCTGCAGGATCCAGCCGACCCCGTATGCGGAGCCCAACGGCCCGATCACGCACCTGCATGGTTCAGCCGGTGACGCCGAGGCGGTCCAGGATCAGCGCCCGGGCCTTCGCGGCGTCGGCCTGGCCGCGCATCTCCTTCATGACCTGCCCGATCAGCGCGCCGGCAGCCTGAGCCTTGCCGCCGCGGATCGTCTCGACCACGCCGGGGTTGGCCGCGATCACCTTGTCGACCGCGGCCTCCAAGGCACTGTCATCCTGCGCCAGCTCCAACCCACGGGCGTCGGCGACCTCCGCAGGCCCACCCTCACCGGCGAGCACGCCCTCGAGCACCTGCCGGGCCATCGAGTCGTTGAGCCGGCCGTCGCGGACGAGGCCGTCGAGCTCGGCGATGTGCGCCGGAGTGACGCCCAGCCCGGTGATCTCGACACCTTCGACGTTGGCCCGCCGGGCAAGCTCACCGCTCCACCACTTGCGAGCACCGGCCGGGCTCGCACCGGCGGCCACGGTCTCCTCGATGACCTCGACCGCACCGGCGTTGACGACGTCGCGCATCTCCAGATCGGAGTATCCCCAGTCGGCCTGCAGCCGTTTACGGCGCTGCGCCGGGGGGTCGGGCAGAGTCTCCCGCAGCCGCTCGACGTCCTCGGCGCTCGGGGCAACCGGCACCAGGTCAGGCTCGGGGAAGTAGCGGTAGTCATCGGCGTCGGACTTCGGCCGCCCAGAGGTCGTCACGCCGGTGTCCTCGTGCCAGTGCCGGGTCTCCTGGGTGATCGCCGAGCCGGAGTCGAGCACCGAAGCGTGCCGGGTGATCTCGTAGCGGATCGCCCGCTCCACCGAGCGCAGCGAGTTCACGTTCTTGGTCTCGGTGCGGGTGCCCAGCGGGATGGCCGACTGCTCGATCGAGGTCGGGCCGTCGCCCGCCCTGGCGCGCAGCGACACGTTGGCGTCGCATCGCATCGAGCCCTGCTCCATCCGCACGTCGGAGACCCCCAGCGCCTTGAGCAGGTCACGCAGCACCGCGACATACGCCTTGGCGATCTCGGGTGCCCGCTCCCCCGCGCCGGTCAGCGGCTTGGTGACGATCTCGATCAGCGGGATGCCGGCGCGGTTGTAGTCGACCAGCGAGTGGTCCGCCCCATGAATTCGCCCGGTGGCGCCGCCGACGTGCAGGGACTTGCCGGTGTCCTCCTCCATGTGCGCCCGCTCGATCTCCACCCGGTATGTCGTGGCATCAGCAAGCTCGATGTCCAGGTAGCCCTCGAACGCGATCGGCTCGTCGTACTGGCTGGTCTGGAAGTTCTTGGGCATGTCAGGGTAGAAGTAGTTCTTGCGCGCGAACCGGCACCACTCGGCGATCTGGCAGTTCAGCGACAGGCCGATCCGGATCGCGGACTCCACGGCAGCGGTGTTGACCACCGGCAGCGCGCCGGGCAGGCCGAGGCAGACCGGGCAGGTCTGCGTGTTGGGGTCAGAACCGAAGCCGGTCGCGCACCCGCAGAACATCTTGGTCGCCGTGTTGAGCTCGACGTGCACCTCCAGCCCCATCACCGGGTCGTAGCGGGTCAGCGCCTCCTCGTAGGGCACGACGGTTTCTGCAGATCGAGATGCCGCGGTATGCGGTGTCGCGCTGGTCTGTGTCGTCACGCCGACACCCCCTGCGCCTCGAGAGACGGTGCCCGGTCGAGCATCGGCCCACCCCACTGCTCGACGAGCCGTGCCTCCAGGGCCGCGCCCACGGCATACAGCCTCTGGTCCTGCGTGGCAGGCGCGAGGATCTGCAGGCCCACCGGCAGTCCGTCCTCCGCCGCAACCCCGACCGGCACCGACATACCGGGCACGCCGGCGAGGTTGGCCGGGATGGTGGCGATGTCGTTGAGGTACATGGCCATCGGGTCCTCGCTCTTCTCCCCGATCTTGAACGCCGTGGTCGGCGCGGTCGGGCTGACCAGCACGTCTGCCTGCTCGAAGGCGTCCTCGAAGTCGCGCGCGATCAGGGTGCGCACCTTCTGTGCCTGGCCGTAGTAGGCGTCGTAGTAGCCGCTGGACAGGGCATAGGTGCCCAGGATGATGCGGCGCTTGACCTCGTCGCCGAAGCCGGCGTCACGGCTCGAACCCATCACCTGCTCGGCGCTGGGGGCGTCCACACCCTCGGGGCCGACCCGCAGGCCGTAGCGCATGGCGTCGTAGCGGGCCAGGTTGGAGGAGGCTTCGCTGGGCAGGATCAGGTAGTAGGCCGCCATCGCATAGACGAAGTGCGGGCAGGACACCTCGACGATCTCGGCGCCGAGGGCGGTGAGGTGTTCGACCGCCTCGTCGAACCGGGCCTTCACGCCGGCTTGGAAGCCCTCACCGGAGATCTCGCGGACGATGCCGACGCGCACCCCGGCCAGGTCACGAGTCTCGGATGCCTGGAGCACCGGCGGCACCGGCGCGTCGATCGAGGTGGAGTCCATCGGGTCATGCCCGCCGAGCACCTGGTGCAGCAGCGCGGCGTCCTCGACGGTGCGGGCACACGGTCCGATCTGGTCCAGCGACGAGGCCAGCGCGATGATCCCGTAGCGGGACACCCCGCCATACGTGGGCTTGGTGCCGACCGTGCCGGTGACCGCGGCCGGCTGGCGGATCGAGCCGCCGGTGTCCGAGCCGATCGCCAAGGGCGCCAGGTATGCGGCCACTGCCGCGGAGCTTCCGCCGCCGGACCCGCCGGGGATGCGGTCGGTATCCCACGGGTTGCGGGTCGGGCCGTAGGCGGAGTGCTCGGTGGAGGAGCCCATCGCGAACTCGTCCATGTTGGTCTTGCCGAGAATCGGCATCCGGGCGGCCTTGAGCCGCGCCACAATGGTGGCGTCGTAGGGCGGGACCCAGCCTTCCAGCATTTTCGACCCGGCCGTGGTCGGCAGGCCCTGGGTGCAGGCGATGTCCTTGACCGCGATCGGCACCCCGGCGAGCCGGTGCAGCTCCTCGCCGGAAGCGCGAGCGGCATCGACGTCGCGTGCGGTCGCCAGCGCACCCTGTGCGTCGACGTGCAGGAACGCGTTGATCAGGGGGTCAAGCCGCTCGATCCGGTCCAGGTGCGCCTGGGTGAGCGCCTCGGCGGTGATCTCGCCCCCGGCGAGCGCGTCAGCCATCGCGGCAGCGGTGAGCGAGGTCAGGTCGTCGCGCGACATACGGCTCAGGCCTCCTCGTCCAGGATGCGCGGCACGGAGAACCGCTGCTGGTCGACGTCGGGGGCACCCGACAGCGCCTGCTCGGCGCTCAGGCTGGCCCGCACCTCGTCGGCGCGGGTGACGTTGGTCAGCGGCAGCGGGTGCGACATCGGCGGCACGTCGGCGGCGGCGACCTCGTTAACCTGGCCGACCCAGCCGACGATCTGCTCGAGCTGGCCGGCCAGGCGGTCCAGCTCGGTCTCGGAGAGCCCGATCCGGGCGAGCATGGCCACGTGCGCGACGTCGTCGCGGGACAGGTTGGGCATACGCAGGAGTGTATGACGGTTACTCGGCCGGATGGTGCCCCGCGGTGTGGTGCGAGGTGTCCCACCCCGTCCTGACGCACAGGGTCCCGGTCACGCTACCGATGGGCTACTTCTGGTAGTGCTAGCGGCACTGGAGGACGACCACGTCGTCCCCGTCGACCAGGTAGACGAGTCGATGCTCCTCGGTGATCCGCCGGGAGTAGGCGTCCGGAACTCCGTACTTGAGCCGCTCGGGCTTGCCAATCCCCTCGTACGGGTCGCGCAGACAGTCATCGATCAGCCGGTTGATCCGCTTCAGGCTGGCCCGGTCGAGCCGCTGCCAGGCGCAGTAGTCTTCCCAGGCGTTCGCGGAGAAAACCAGCCTCACGCCCGGTCGAGCTCATTCGGCTCGGCCGTGCCGGCCAGGTGCTCCTCGTAGGAGTCCAGCAACCGGCGCGCGTTCGCCGGGGAGCGGAAGAGGTAGGCGGTCTCCTGCCATGCTGCATAGTCTGCGGCAGCCATCAGGACGGCGTTGCCGCGCTTGGAGCTGATCTCAACTGCGGACCGGTCGTCGTTGACGCGTTCGATCAGTGGGAACAGGGTACGACGCGCTTCGCTGGCGGTGACAGACATCATGGCTCCTCTCGTACAACTTATGGTACACCCATGCATGAGGCTCGGTCCCCGCGCAGATGCCGTCGGCCACCTCAGGCAGCGAGCTTGTCGAGCACAATCTGGGGGTCGGGGTTGGTCACCGGTATGCCGTCCAGCACGACCGTGGGGACGACCTCGTTGCCCTCGTTCACGCTGCGCACGAAGGCCGCCGCCTCCTTGTCCTGCCAGATGTTAATCCACTGCGCGTCGTCGGCACGGTCGCCGAGCGTGGAGCGCAACCGAGCGCAGAAGCCACAGCCGGGCCGCCAGTAGATGACGACGGGACGATCCTGCTCGGGCATGGCCACGACCTCTCGATGACTGGCGCTGCGTCCACCCTTGTGCGGACTGATCCACCAGGAGTAGACCAACGCCGCTGCGCCCAGGGCGATTCCCAGCGCCCAAGAGCCGCTCATCACGCTCGTGACCGCGACATACAGGCCGGCCACGGCCACGAAGATCCACAGGTAGCGCTGCATCAGTTCCCTCAGTGTCCCATGCCCACTGCATCGAGCCGGTTGTTTCGTCTCCGCTTCAAAGGTCGACCTCGCAGGCGATCATCGTCTCTCGTACCAGGTCGGCAGCGGATTCGATCGCCCTCGTGAGCTCCTCGGGGGTGATACCGATGTGTCCAACAAGCCATGCACACGCTCGGCGAAGCGGTGAGGTGCCTCAGCCAGTCGACCGGCGGAGGCGACGGCACCCTTCTCGTTGACCAGCCACCCTCCAGCATGACCGTGCAGCGCGTGGGCGCAGACCTCGACGACGCTTAACAGACACCCGGCCACGTATGTCGTATCGCCTCGCATCACCGCCTTGCGGGCGATGTCGACGGTGAAGGATGCTTCCCACAAACCGCGGACCAGCGCTTCAGCCAGCCGGGGGATAGTCCTGCGTCGCCTGCTGTAGGGCCGTGAGCTCACCCGTCGGGTCGGCGAGCACGATGCCTAGGGCGAGCTCGCCGGCATACATGAAGTCCGGCACCCCGAGCGGGTGACCGGTCTGGGCGTGGAAGGTATATCGCCCCGCTTGCGCATCGCCCCAGGACCTCTTGACGCGGTCGAGGTCACGGTAGATCCAGTCCACCGCGGTCCCGTCGATCTGCAACCACGCGCCGCCGTCGACCCACGGGCTCCACTCCCGCGGTTGAGTGACCCGAGCCGCGGGACCGGCGACTTCGCGGGCCAGCCCGCCAAGAGCCACGGCGTCGAGCGGTGGCCGGTAGTACAGGCCCAGGTCGATGTCGGACTCCGCGGTGTGCTCACCCCGGGCTCGGCTGCCCCCGAGCATGACGCCGACGACCCCGGGCACTCGACACAGCCGCACAGCCAGCGCGCGCAGCTCAGCCCCCTCGTCGATCATGGTCACATCGTGCCCGCCGCCCCGCTGCGGTACGGCAGGATGTCGTGAGTGTCCGCCGATCAGCCATTTGTGCGAGGCGAGGGGTCGAACGAGGCACCCAGCCCTGCGACGGCCGGGGCGATGTTCGCTCAGATCGCCGTGCGACTCACCACTGCCCTGGGCGATGGCCTGCTGGGGCTGTACGCGCATGGGTCGTGGGTCAGCGGCGACTTCGCGCCCCTGCGTAGCGATCTGGACATGTTGGCGGTGCTGAGCCGTCAGCCCGACGAGCTTTTGCTGTCGTTGCTCGACGACACCCATGCCCGCCTCGCGGCTCACCACCCGCAATGGGCGGGCCGGATCGAGGTCGAGTATGTTGCGCTCTCGACGATCGAAGCCTTCGCGGCCGATCCGAGCAACCCCGGCGAGCACGTGATCGCCAGGATCAGCCCGGGAGAGCAAATGCACCTGCTCCCGGCGACATCGCACCGCCTGCTGACCTGGGCCTCCGTGCAAGAGGGCGGCCATCCGCTGTACGGACCCACACCCTCGACGCTTCTGCCTCCGGTCAGGGTCGATGTCGTGACGGCGGCTGTCATGGACCATGTGCGCGACTGGCCCGAGTGGGTGCGCGACATGAGGTCACCCGGTGGACAGGCGTATGCGGTGTTGACGGTGTGCCGAGCGCTTCACCTGGTGCGCGAGGGCACGCAAGTGTCCAAGAGACAGGCAGCCGAGTATGCGGTCACGGAGGTCCCCGAGTGGGCCGAGCTGATCCGATGGGCACAGGACTGGTGGTATGCCGAGGGTTCGGACGCCGAGGACAG
>JAABUN010007344.1_pt1 | contig 11955 bp, 5 predicted proteins | sample 5559311 | NCBI WGS metagenome assembly JAABUN01 (sample SAMN10711877, study PRJNA513370) | rock metagenome | isolation source: Antarctica rocks | place: Antarctica: Victoria Land, Siegfried Peak sud | reverse complement strand
GCGCCCGTGCAGCACTGGTTCGCCGCCCACGAGGTCGGTCACCTGCATCTGGGGGTTCGTCGGCCGGTGCGCACGGCACTGACGGGCCGTGCCGCGCTGGCCTGCTACCAGGCGGCGGCGGTCGTGCTGTGGACCGGCCTAGCGGTGCTCGCGCCGGGGGTGGTTCCCGGCGGCCCGTCGCTGTTGTTCGTCGGTCTCGTCGCCGTGCTGGTTGTCGTTCTGTGCGTCTGGGCGGCTTGCTCTCAGGTGGAGGAGTACGCGGCCGATCGGCTGGCTGCACGGGTGCTGTTGGCTTACGGTCTCGACCCCGTGCAGGGCACGCGGGCGGTGACGGACCAGAGCTGGTTCGGGCCGCGCGGGCCAGGCGTGATGGCGAGGTTCGGCACGCACCCGACGGCTGAGCGCCGGCTGGCGCGCGTCGAGCAGGTGAAGGAGCAGGACGCGGTCAGACCCGCGTAGCGGGACGTGTTGGCGGGCCCCGGGCCAGAGGGGCGGCGGGTGCAGTCCCCGTCGCCGTGAGGCCCGCCGTAGAGGCCGCAGAGGCTCGCCGCGCAAGGGAGGAAGCCGAAGATGCTTCCCGCGGAGCGTTCGGGAAGGATCTTCTGCGCCCTTGCGTGGGGAGGAGCGGCCACGCAGACTCCGGGGGCCGTCTGAGTGTGGTCGGCGCCGCAGGCGCTGCGCTGTTGTTCTGACGTCGACTTCGTGGTCAGGCGACTGCAGCGGCCGGCTCGCCGGCAGGGTCGGCTGGTGCGGCCGAGGGCGGGCCGGTCCGGGGTGCCGGAGCGGTCTTGCGGGTGCCCGCGGGACGCCCGGGTGCGCGACGGCTGGGAGCCTCCAGGCCGATGCGCTTGAGGTCCTCGTCGGTCCAGCCGGCCCGTTGCGCGTCGGCGTAGGCGCGGGCAGCGGCGCGCTCGGCGGTGGCGAGCTGGTCGGCGAGGTCGCGGGCGCCGTTCACCGCCGCAACGAGCGCGTCGACGGCGGCCAGCCGCTCGTCGTAGAGCTGTTGAGCGGCTGCGCGAGCGGCCGACGGGGCACGACGTTTCGGTTGCGGGCGTCGGGAACTGGGCCTGGATCCACGGACACCAAGCCAAACGTCTCCACGCTGATCACCAGCATGCCGAGGACGCATCAAAGTGCGCAGGTGGCTGGGTTGCGGCTCCTGATCGGGTATCTGCAGTCGGATGCTGTGCCGACGGCCTCTAGCATAACTGCTGGTACTCCACGGTCCCTCTTACATTGGGCCGCCGCCTCGGTGACCCGTCCCGGCTCGGGCTCACTGCCTGCCGGAACTGCAGGCTCATCTGTCGCCATGGCCCCGCCAGGTACGCCGCCACAGAGCAGCCCACCGTCTGGGTACCCGGGGGAAGACACGCTGTTCTCGGTGCTTGTGAATTTCTCTCGCTGCCTTGTCAAGGTAGTCGTTGCTGCCCAGCTCTGCATCGACAAGCAGGTCATTCCGAGCGAGGTAGTCGGCGAGGACAACACATAACTGAGGTCTGTGTATAGGCAAACTCCAGCTCTGGATGGTCACGTCTATCTCGCTTGTCTGCAGACTAGCGATGCGACCGTCCCTGTCGTAAACGGCATAGTAACCCTCGTTCACCTCGGGTGGTTCCATCTGGCTCTCAGCCTGTCCCGGGCTCCAAGCTACTTGGACATCCCCGTCCTCCGCGCCCACCAAGAAGATGGGCGCTTGCGTCCCCTCCACCTCATCCACGCTCCCAGGGCTTATGTAGCTTCCTAATCTTGTTAGTCTTCCCCCAGTGGAAATGAGGTACTCTCGTGAACCACCGCGAACCCTTGCGCGCTTTGAACCACTTACCGAGACCGAACCGGCCCTTCCTTGGTAGCTTGAATTCATTCCCATGTCCGATATGGCCGAATCGGTTGAGCCTTGCCTCGCCACCCCCTAGAGCTGCTCCAATCACCGTGGCACGGACCGCGCCTTGTGTGCTGAAGCGTGAGGTTCCCGCGTTGGAGGCGCTGTAGTAGGCAAAGCCCGCGGCGGCACCAACGGCAACCCCGCACACGATGCTTGCACCGCAGGCGGCGGCGGCAAAGAACCCACCAACAGCCACGGTCACCTTGAGAGCCTTTCTCCAACTCCAGGTCCCTGCGTAATCGAACGCGTTGATGGGGTCAGCTGAGACGTAGTCGTAGTCGTTGGCGCTGCCGCCTGCTACTGGGTCGACGGTAAGGAAACGACCGAGGGTGGGCGCGTACAGGCGGACGCCCATGAGGGTGAGGCCGCCGGGGGTGCTGCTGTCGCGTTGTGCTGCGCCGAGGTAGCCGTAGCGGGCGGGCATGGTGCCGGCGGCGGGCTTGCTGCGGGGCAGCCCGTACTCGGTGGTCTCTTGCAGCTGGAGGTCGTTCGGGCTGCTGGCGGTGACGGGCAGGGTGGCGGTGATGTCGCCGTGCAGGTTCGCCAGTTGCAGGGTGATGCTGCCGGTGCTGCTGACGGTGGCGGCGAGGTCGCCGAAGCCGGTGGTGTTGCGGGTCCAGCCGCCGTCTGGGTCGGTGGTCCAGTCCGGGTTGTCGGTGTCCTCGTCATAGTGGTTGGTCGTGACGGCCGGGGTGGGGTTGCCGGTGCTGGTGTCAGTCCGCACGGTGCGGCGCAACGCGGGGTCCAGGCTGTAGCTGCTGGTCCGGCCGGTTTGGGTCTGGCTGGCGACAAGGTCGTTGAGGTAGTAGTCGATGGTCAGGTCTCCGCCGCCGTCGACCGTGTCGGTGGATGGCAGCAGCCGGGTGCGGCCGAACCGGTCGTAGCGCAGCGCGGTGCGGGTGCCCGACGGTTGCAGCCGGTCTGCGGTGTCGTAGCTGTAGTTGTCGGTGGCTTTGACGCTGTCGGGGCAGGAACCAGCCGGCCCGGTCTGGGTGAGGCCGGTGCGGTTGCTGTTGGCGTCCAGGGTGTAGCTGCGCGCGCATGGGCCGACCTGGCCGGGGACGGTGTCGGTGGTGCGGGTGAGCCGGCCGGTGCTGTCGTAGCTGTACCGGCTGCTAGTCCCGCGGGTGATGCCGGCGGTGCCGGTCGCGGCGATCGTGTCGGCGGTGTCGACTTGATCGAAGCCGGTCATAGTGTTGGTGGAGCGCAGCCACTCGGTCGCGGTTCCGCCGCCCGGGGTCTTGAGGTACCGCAGGCTGGCTGGGCTGCCGGCGGCGTCGGTGACGGTTACGGCGCTGATCGCGCCGGGGTAGCCCTGCTTGACCAGGCTGCCGTCGGCGCCGTACCGGGCGGTGAACGTCCCGGCCCCGACGCCAGTGCCGGTGGTGCTGTCGGTGCCGCTGTCGACGATGCTGGTCGGCAGGCTGCCACGCTCACCGTTCTCGTCATAGCTGATGGTCCGGGAGCCGTGCGCCCCGCGGACCTTGCTTAGGCGGCCAGCGGCGTCGTAGCTGATGGTGCTGCTGGAGCCGGTCGCGTCGGTGTAAGCGATCTGTCGTCCGTAGGCGTCGTAGCCGCGGGTGATCGTTCCGGTGCCGTTACTGGCGGTGCCACCGGGCACGCTGGTGACGGTCGGCTGGCCGGTGGCGGGGTCGTAGGTGCTGGTGCTGGCCGGCAGGGCCTGCCCGATCTCCGGGCCGGCCCCGACGACCGTGGTGCTGATCGGCCGGCCGGCGGGATCGTAGCTGACGGTGTTGGTGCGGCTGGTGCCGTCTTGCCCGGTCTCGACGGTGCGGGTGGGGTGGCCGTAGATGTCGTAGCCGGTGACCTGGGACGTGGGGATGGTGTAGCCGGCGCTGGGTGCGGCGGCAGGTGTGGTCTTGCACGCCCAGCCAGCCCACTCCGGCTTGACGCAGGCCGGGTCGCCGCCGGCCGGCAGGCTGGCGGTGTAGTAGCTGCTGCGGGTGGTCGCGGCGGTGGTCTCCACCCCGTTCGCGGCCGGCAGCGTGCTGCTGATGGTGCGGCCCTGGTTGTCGACCCGGTTGACGGTGATCTGGTCGGGGGCGCCGCCGCCGGGGTTGGTGATGGTGCGGACGGGGACGGCGAACCGCCAGCTGTTGTCGTCGACGTAGGCGTTCCGCACTGTCCGAACCCCGTCCAGAGCCGGCACCGCGGGGTCGTCGGTGGAGCTGGCCGCCGGCACCGAGTCACTGCTGACGAGGACCGGCAGGTGCAGGGTCGTCGCTGGCAACGGGTGGCCGGGTTCGATGCCGGTGTCGTAGGCGGTGGTGGTGCGGGCGCGGGCCCACACCGGGCTGCCGCCGGCGGCAAGCGTGACGGGGCGGGCGGGGCCGTAGCTGCGCAGCACGTCGACGCCGTCGGGGCTGTAGACGGTGCGTGTGTCCAGCACCGCGGCCTGCGCCAGCTGCGCGTCCTGCAGGGTCTGTCCGGTGGTGGGGGTGGCGGCAAGCGCCCGGTCCCGGTTGCCGGCCGACAGGGTGCGGATGGTGTTGCCGCGACCGGCCGGGTCGTACTCGGTGGTGTTGATCCGCCAGGTCGGGGTCTGGTCGTTGCCGGTGTCCTGGTCGACGGTTCCGCCGAAGCTGGCGGTGTTCACGACCCGGCCGTTGACGTCCAGTGCGGACAGCTGCGCGCCGTGCCACTGCTGGGCGGTCAGCGTGCTGGCGGTCGGGACCGCTCCGCCGGGGGCGGGGTCGTCGGCGGGCGCGAACACCGCGGTCAGGTCGGTCGGCGGTGAGCTGGTCTGCCCCCAGGTCTTCACCGCGTCGAGCGTCAGGGTCGGCAGGCTGTTGTCGGTGCGGTCCCGCGGCAGGTCGTACAGCACGGTGCTGACCTGCGGCGGCAGGCCGCTGCCGGAGGTGTCGGTCAGGGTGGCCCGGCTGAGCCGGGGCAGCGCCCCGGTCGGGGCGGTGTAGGTGAGCTGCCAGGCCGACTTCGCGCCGGGCGGGGTGACGGCGGCGAGCCGGCCGTCGCTGTCGTAGCTGTACCCGACGGTGAGGTTGCTGCGCGGGTCGGTGACGCCGGTGAGCCGGCCGCCGGTGTCGTAGCTGTAGTTGGCGAGGCTGACCTGCGCGGTGGCGCTGGCGGTGTCGGCGGTGACGGTGCCGCCGGTCGGCGCGACCGCGCCGGTCGCGCGGAGCACGATGCTGGCGAGCCGTTCCGGGTTGCTGCCGGCGACGTACCGGAACTGCAGGGCCCGGCAGCCGGCCGGGACACCGGCGGCGTCGGGTTGCGGGCAGGCGGCGCCGTCGTCGGTCGGGGCGACCAGGGTGCTGGGGTTGCCGGCGGCGGTATAGGTGACGGTGGTGACCGCGGGGGTCTCGGTCTTACCGCGGATCGCCTCGACCCGGCTGACCCGGAAGGGCAGCGGGGTGGCGGTGCTGCCGTGCCCGGTGCCGCCGTCCGAGCGGCTGAACACCACCTTGTCGCCGTCGAGGTCGACCAGCTCGTAGCTGCTGGCGGCCGGTGCGGTGCCGGCGACGAACGCCAGGCGCATCCCTTCGGTGACGGCCTCGCCGTCCGCGACGTAGCTGTCGCTGTTCGGGGCGGTGCGCACGAACGGCAGCTCGGTGCCGTCGTCCCGGGTGATCAGGACGGTGTCGCCGCGGTCGGTGAGCCCGGCGTAGTCCGCGCCGCCCTCATCGACGGCCAGCGACAGCCGCCAGCCCTTGCCGACCGGGCCGTCCCGGTTCGGGTCGTTGCTCTGGAAGGAGCGGGTCGCGGCCAGCCCGCCGTGCGGGGCGGTGACGTCGGCGTCCCGGCCGAGCACGCTGTACGCGCCGGTCAGCAGCCCGACGGTGCCCGGGCCGACGTCGCTGGTGGCGTTCGCGCCGGTCAACCCGGCCCGGTCCACCGTGACCTGGGTGGGGGCGGTCGCCCGGGTGGCGCCGTCGATGCCATGGAACAGAGCGCGGACCTGCACCAGGCCGTCCGCCGGGATCGTGCTGGTGGCGTTCCAGGTGTACTTCAGGGACGCCTTGACGGTGCCCGCCGGGCCGTTCGGACCGGCGTCGGCGGCCTCGTTGCTGACCGGCAGCAGGCTGCCGGTGACCGCGCCCTCGGTGGACGTCCGCAGGTCGGCGACCGGCACGGTCGCCCAACCGCCCTCCGGGGTCAGGCTGTAGGGCCGCCACTGGAAGTTGACGCCGTCGTAGTCCTTGGGGCCGACTCGGGCGATCGCCTTGAGCTGGGTGCGGCGCTGGGTGATCCGCTGGAACTCCGTCGGGTTCGCCACCACCCCGGCGCCGGCGGTGGTCTGCCCGGACCGGCTGTCGTAGGTGATGTTGCCGCCCTGGAACTGGCTGCGGTAGCCGCCGGCGACCACCAGCTCGTCGGTGGTGGGGTAGCCCAGCCAGCCGCTCTCCCAGCCCTGCGCGGCCCAGGCCTGCCGGATCGCGCCCTTGACGGTGTGCGCGCCGGTCGCGCCGGTCCAGTAGATCGAGTGCTCGCCGCCGGGCTCCCGGAAGTGGTTGTACCGGCCGGCGCCGTCCGGTGGGGTGGTCTCCCCGGTGGTCGGGTAGCCCAGCCCGTTCTCGAAGCCGGTCTCGGCCCACTTCGCCCGGACCGCGCCCTGCACGTCCCAGGCGCCGTAGCTCGGGTGGTAGTAAATCGAGGCGTTCCACCCGTCGGTGGACTGCGCGGCCAGGCCCGGCTTGAGGAAGTGGTTGTACTTGCCCTGCCCGTCCGGGGTGCCGGCCTCGTCGCCGGCCGGGTAGCCCAGCCCGCCCTCCCAGCCCAGCTGCGCCCAGCGGGCCCGGATCGCGCCCTTGACGACGTTCGCGCCGACACTCGGGTGCCAGTAGATCGAGGTGTCCTCGGTGCTGCCGTGCGCGAAGTGGTTGAACTTGCCGACGCCGTCCGGGGTCGTGCCCTCGTCGGTGGTCGGCAGCCCGAGCTGGTTCGGGCCGCCGAGCGCCAGGTAGGTGTCCCGGATCGCGCCGCACACCTTGTGCGGGCCGTTCGGGCCGCCGGTGAAGGTGGTGCACGGCTCCCAGCTGATCCGGACCGCCGGCGCGACACCGGAGCCGGACTCCGCCGGCAGCAGCCGCTTGTAACCCAGCTGGTTGGTGTTCTCCGCCCGCAGCCGCAGCCCGTTCGGCGCCAGCGTGCGGTAGGACCAGGCCTGCGCGATCGGGGCGATGTCGATGGTGGCGTAGTCCCGCGGGCAGGCCGAGGAGTAGCCGTAGGCAAACCGGGCCGACGTGACCGGCCCGGCGGTCGGCGGCGCGTTGTTCCACGTCACGCTGCCGGCAGCCCACGGCCCGGCGTTGCCGGTCACCTGCACCGCCGGCATGGTGCTGCTCGGGCAGGCGTAGGAGTAGTCGTTGAACACCGTCAGGGTGCCGGACAGCACGTTGTTGTCCTGCTGGGTCAGCTCGACCGGCAGCCCGAACCCGAGCAGCGTCTCGGTGGCGCCGCCCGGCCGGGTGCCGAGCTTGAGCACACCCGGGTCGTAGCTGCCCTCGCCGGTGGTGGGGTTCGCGGCGTCGATGTAGGCGTCGGTGCCGCCCGGCCCGGTGGTGTTGCTGTAGAACTCCGGGTCGATCGTCACCGGGAACACCCGGGCCGGGTCGGCCAGCCAGACCGGGTCGATGCCGACGGTCACGGTCACCTGCCGGCCGGCCTGCGCCGCCACCCGGGTGGTCACGGCGGTCTGCGCCGGCTCGGCGCTGTCCGAGGGGGCGCTGTCATAGGCGTGCCCGCCGCCGAACGACGCCACCACCACCCCGGCCGGGTCGACGAACTCCACCCCGCCGGCGGCCTGCCGGGCGGTGGCGCCGGCCGGGACGGTGAACACGTCGGTGTAGGACGGGGCGGTCAGGGCGCCCGCCCGGTCCGGCAGCACCACGCTCTCCCGCACCCCGCCGGCCGTCACGTCCAGCTGCAGGTCACGGCCGCCCGGCAGCAGCCCGGGGTATCGGACCCGCCCGGCGGCCGCCGGGCCCGCCGGCCGGGAGGTCACGGCTGCCGCCGACCCGGCGCCCTGCGGACCCCAGGCGAACACCTGCGCGCCGGCGCCGACCTCCACGACCGGGCCGGCCGCCGGCCCGGCCTGCGCCAGCAGTCGCGGCGCGGAGAGCGCCGCCGCCCGCGGCCGCAGCCGGCCGCCGGCCGCCACCAGCTCCAGGTCGATCGGCTGCCACGCCCCGGCAGGATCCTGGAAGCGCACCGGCCCGGCCGACACCTCCGTCGTCAACGTCCCGTCCGGCTGCGCCGTGGTCACCGACCGGTCCGACGTGAGTTCCGCGACGACCACCGGCGCCTTGCCCGCCTGCGCCCTGCCCCGCGCCTGCTCCACCGGCGACAACGGCGTGACAGCCGGCCGCGGCGTGACGGCCGGCGGCGCGGCGGGCGCCGCGGGGGCTGCCGGGGGCAGCGGCACCTGCCGAGCCGCGGCGGCACCGACCGGGTCAGGGGCGGTGATACCGCCACCGGCCGCGGGCGCCGCGGGGGGAGTTTCCGCGCGGGCCGGCGCTGGGAGAACAACCAGTCCGGACGCCACCAGCGCCGCCCCCAGCAGCACACCCAACCCACGCCGACCCGGCCGGCCGAACAAGGCAGAACCCCGGTGCGGGCGGCGACGCGACACGGCAGGACGTGACGGAACGGGCACAGCGACTCCCAGAACGGCGCAGGCGGCATCACCAGCCGCTCACGAGCTGAGCCACCGGCCTGAGCAGACCGCCCCGACCGCTAGCGCCGCGAAGACCCCTCACTAGTAATACGCACGAGACCGCCGCAACCCTCAGACTTTCTGCCAGCACCTCGGCCGAGCGGTGCGAGCGGAAGCCCGGCGACGTGGCAGGTGCTTTTACGGTGAGTGTCTGTCACAGTGCGCGGCGTGCCCAGACCGGCCCGGCGTCCCGTGCCCGCCCAACGCGCTGCCAAGCCCCACGGGCAGCACGCCGGCGAGGTCGGCGCACCACCCGGTCAGCAGCCACAGCCGCAGCCGCTGGTGCCTGTGCAGAGCCGCCAGCCGGTGCCAGCCCGCTGGGACGTGCTGCTGACGCACCACGCCCGGCTGCTGGTCCTGGCGCGTAAACACGGCTGCACCCGCGACCAGGCCCACGACGTCGTGCAGGAGGCGTTGCTGCGTACCGCCTGCCAGCCGAACCTGGACCACGACCGGGCGGGGGCGTTCCTCACCACCACCGTGCGCCGGCTCGTCATCGACGGGCACCGGCACCAGCAGCGTCAGCACCGACTCGCCGACCACGCCGCGCTGCACCCGCAGCCGGCGCCCAGCCACGAGGACGCGGTCTGCGACCGGGCCGAAGGCGCCTGGCTGCAGCAGCAGACCGCCCGGCTACGCCCCCGGGAACGCGCGGCGCTGCTCGCCCGGGCCAGCGGGCGCACCGCGGTGGAGACCGCCGGCGAGCTGGGCGTCACCGTCAAGGCAGTCGAGATGCTCACCCGGCGCGGCCGGCTCGCCCTGCAGGCCCTGCTCATCACTGCCTGCGCCCTCGCCTGCTTAACTCTCGGCGTCCCCGGCGTCCAGGACACCGGCTGGCTGGCACCGGGCAACACCACCAACACCGTCGACGACAGGGCCGCCCCGACCGGTGTCACCCGTCACCGCAGCGTCAGCACGTCGCGCACCACGACGCCGAGAGCCCGTCACCGCGGCCGAACGCGCGGAGACGCCGCCGCCGCGTCTGCATCGCCCGACTCGTACCTCGGCTAGCACACGCCGCTGGCACAGCTCGATGAGCAGGGCGCCGGCGTCGCGGTTGTCGGTGCGGGCGTTCTCGCGGCCTTGCCGGCGCAGCTGGCCGAGGACGGTGACCGGGTCGATGGGCTGTCCCTGCTGGAGCAGGGTGCGGGCGGCGGCGGTGACGTGCCAGGCGGAGCGGAGCAAGATATGCACTACGCTTATCGGAGCGCCCGACGCCTGGCGGCGTCGTGCGGTCCTCAAGCGGTGCGGGGTTGGTCCGGCGGCGCTGGGGCGCAGCTGGATCGGCCAGCAGGCCGCGCTGGGGCGCGGTACGTCGAGGCCCTGGGGGGCTCCGGGAGGCGGTCGGGATGCAGGCGAGCAAGGCGGCGGGCGACGCGACGAGGGCGGCGCCGGGTGCTGCGGCGTCGCCGGACTCGGCTCCGGTCGTGCCGGTCGAGCCGCCGGCGGTTGGCGGGCCTGGGTCGCCGGGGCCGGCGGCAGCACAGCGTCGGCGGCGGCAGGCGACGGCTCGGCCGCATGCGGTGTTCGCGCGGTTCTCGGACGAGGAGTTCGAGGACCTGACGGTCGCGGCGGCGCTGGGCGGGGTGACGCCGACGAGCTTCGTGGCATCGACAGCGGTGGCGGTGGCGCGCGGTCAGGTCCGGCCGTTGCCGTCCGGGGTGGGGGACGTGGTGCGGGAGCTGGTGGAGGCCCGGGCGCAGCTGGTGCGCTCTGGGGTGCTGCTGAACCAGGCGGTGGCGCGGCTGAACGCGACGGGGGAGGTGGACGGTTCGCTGGGGGCTGCGGCGCAGCGGTGCGACGAGGCGACCGCGGCGGTGCGGGCGGCGACCGAGCGGCTGGGCCGGTCCCGGTGAGCTACCGGTGATCGGGCGGGTGTACCGGGGGTCCAAGGTCGGCGGGCTGGTGCGCTACCTGTACGGCCCGGGCAGGCACAACGAGCACGTCGACCAGCGCCTGGTGGCGTGCTGGAGCGGCGCGGACGCGCAGGCGCTGGCGGTCGTGGAGCCGGAGTGGACGGCGGCGGGGGAGCGGAACTACCGGGGTCTGATCGCCGAGCTGGAGGCGCCGATGGCCTACGCCGAGCGGCTGGCCGCGAACCCGGTGTGGCACTGCCCGCTGCGGACCGCGCCCGGCGACCGGGTCCTGACCGATACCGAGTGGGCCGACGTCGCGGCCGACCTGATGCACCGCACCGGCATCGCGCTGCGCGGCGACGAGGGTGCGTGCCGCTGGATCGCGGTGCGCCACGACACTGAGTCCATCCACGTTGTGGCGGTCCTGGCCCGCCAGGACGGGGCGCCGGCGCGCATCCCTCACGACTACCGGCGAGTCAGGGATACCTGCCTGGCCGCCGAGCAGAAGTACGGCCTGACGGTCACCGCGCCCGCGGACAAGACCGCCGCGACCCACACCACCCGTGCCGAGGTCGAGCGGGCAGCGCGCACCGGGCATGCGCTGCCGGCGCGGGACTGGCTGCGCGAGCAGGTCCAGCACGCCGCCGCCGGCGCCCGCGAGCCACGGGAGTTCCTGGACCGGCTGCGGGTCGCCGGGGTCGTGGTCCGCGAGCGACATGACCCGGACGGCCGCCTGAGCGGGTACGCGGTCAGCCGCAGGGAGCCCGGCAAGGACACCGTGTTCTACGGCGGCGGGAAGCTCGCCGCCGACCTGAGCCTGCCCAAGCTGCAGGCCCGCTGGGCGGCTGCCGGCGGCGGAAGTGCGCCCGCGGGGGCCGGGCCGAGCGCGCCGATCGGCGACCGGGCGGCGCTGTGGAGCCAGGCGACGCAGGCCGCCGCCCAAGCCGCCGAGCAGGTCCGGCAGCACAGCAGCAGCACCGCCAGCGCCGACCTGGTCAGCGCTGGCGACGCGGCGGCCGCCGCCGCGGAGGTCCTGACCGCGGCCAGCCGGCTCATCGAAGGCGACGACGGCGGACCGCTGACCCGCGCCGCCCGGGACTACGACCGCGCAGCACGCGAGGTCCGGGGCCGGCTGCCCGAGCCGACCGTCGCCGGGACCCTGCTGCGCACCGCGGCGCTGCAGATGGCGCGAGGCACCCGCTCGCACCGCAGCGAGGCCGCGCAAATCCTGATGCTCGTCGCCCAGATCGGCCGACTGTCGCAGTCCGTCGCAGCGCTTCGTGAAGCGCAAGGGCGCAGCGCGCAGGCCGCCGCTGCCCGCCGGGCCGCGCTGCAGGTCGGCGACGCCGCGGAGCACTGGTCCGCGGAATCCAGCGCCTTGGTCGCTGCGGCGCAGCGCGGACGCGCGGCGGTGGTGCGGCCGTCGACGAGCAGCAGCAGCACCACGCGCCGGCTGTCCGGGCCGACCCAGGGGCCAGGTCACAGTCGCTAGTCCCGCCGTCCTCGGTAGCCGCCCGCCGATC
>JAABUN010007343.1_pt1 | contig 11955 bp, 14 predicted proteins | sample 5559311 | NCBI WGS metagenome assembly JAABUN01 (sample SAMN10711877, study PRJNA513370) | rock metagenome | isolation source: Antarctica rocks | place: Antarctica: Victoria Land, Siegfried Peak sud | reverse complement strand
CCCTTGGCTATCGTCCGCCAGCCCCGGAAACGATGCTGTTCCCTGAGCTGCTAGCTCCAGCCCCTAGACCACCCAACGCCCCAATGAGCTAACATTCAAAGTGGTCCTGCTAATGGGGTCAGGTCAGACGACTGCGTCCCAAGTACGTCCTTTGAGGGCAGACAGGTCGTCTTTGCGGTCGCCCTTAAGCGCTTCAACACCCCCTAAGTCGCTTTTGCCGTCACGATTAAAGGTCGTCACGCGGTGGCCTAGCGCCACGGCTTCAGCTGCGATGTGGTAACCGAGAAAGCCGGTACCGCCCAGCACGAGTAAGTTCATAAGGTCGTCTCCAGGATAAGCAATATAGAGGTAACGCTAACGCCGCGAGGTCATCTCTAACCGTAATGTTTAGAGGTTCGGTGCTCAGTGTTTATCACTGACTCGAGGCTCTAGGAAAATTATCGGTCAAACCAGATTCCATCTAAACCACAACGACGATTTTAACCAATGCGGTTCTTAGGTCCAGATTATTAGCCGACCGGGGTGTTAGCAACTTGGAGATTTTGCGTCAGGGTCGTTTCACTTGGGCAGGAGGACGGGAAACGGGTCAACAGATAACTGGTAATTAGATGGGGAAGACTCAGAACAAAGTAAGCGGCGCATCGTACTGCGGTTGTGCAGCCCCAGCCCAACACTGCACCTTGAAGCCGCAACCGTTACAGGTTTTTAGATCGGTTGTTGCCGGAACGGTATGGGGGTTGCGGTCGTTCTTTGCGCGGCCCCTCAAGAGCGTTTGCATAGTGGTCGCGGACTCGGCACCAGAGGCATCGACCTGCGTGATGTTCTCGTCCGTAAGGTCGTAGTGCCTGAGCTCATTTGTGAGGAGCTGCACCTCGAGCAGCTCGATATTTATAGCTCTCAAGCGGCCTAACTTGGGAAGACCCCACTGACCGTCGGCACGAACCAAGGCGAGGGCGTACCCGGTGAGTTGCTCACGGTAGTCGGCCGTCGCGTAGGTATGGACCTTCCAATCGACGATCAGAGGCGGCGCGTCTTGAAAGAAGGCGAGCAGGTCTGGTATAGCTCTTACGGTAACGCTCTCACCCTCAGGCAGGTCTCGTTTGTAGGTAAGGGCACGCTGGGGCACGAGCAGCGTCGCCGCTTTTAGACGCTCCAACAACGCCTCCATCGCCACAAGGTTAGCTAGCGCCGCTTCGATGTCTTTCCACGTTTTTACTAGATCGGCTTCTTGGGGTGACGTGCCCCGCTCGATCTCGAGTAAAGCTAAGAAGTCCGGATGTTGGCCAGGGCGCATATCCGTCTCTCTAAGGCGGTGGGCCTGCGCGAAGGCGAGTTGCGCCTCGTAGGTGTCTCTTGCGGCCGTTAGAAGGGTTGTTAAGTCCGGATCACGTCCAATCGAAAGGGAGGGAATGGCGTGGCGAGTGATGACGTCATCGACGAGTCGTCCGCGCCATGACCACAGGCTACCGAGTTTGGAAAGAAGATAGGCCTCATGCCGGAAGGGGTCTTTGGCTGCGTGGTGAGCGACAACCTGTCGGTAAAACCACCGTCGCGAGCAGCGCTCGAACGACCGACCGGCGCTGAATGACCAGATCACCTAGCGCGTTTTCCAGGGGCGTAAAAAGGCCCGGTAGTCGCCTAGCGAGTCAGCTTCGTTCTCGCTAGGCCCCTGGACATGACCGCATTTAAGTGGAGCCATTCTCGTGTAGCCGAAGCCAGCACGGCTTACCTTGAAGGGCATGAAGAGCCTTTATCAAGCTGCACAATGAGGTTATGGTACCAGTGCTATCTAACCCAACACTCACCCCATGCCCTAAGCACTTCTCCTCGACCGTGAACAAATGTCCGGACGCCCTTAATCGAGGCGTTCTGCATGATGGCGGCAAACATACGGATCTGTATCACGCCTCGTCAAATCAAAAGCGAAAAATGATGGGGTTGTGGAACAAGGCAAGGGTAAGGCAGTTCGGCGTAAGGCTTAGCAGAAAAGTGTTTGCGGCAGCCTGTATGGACGCTCAGGAAACGCAAGGGGGCCTTACAGGTGATATTGCAGGTAACTGGACGGCTACGCCTGGTCCAAGACCTCCAAGGCGATTTAGACGGCTAAAGGAATATCTGCTCGAGGCGTTCGTAAGAATCCACTGTCTTGGAGAAACCCACAGACCGTGGAAATCAGCAGTAACCCATGGACCGTTGAACCATCGTTAACCAACGGGTCACTAGGGCCGTCACTAAGCTATGTGAGCTACGGGTTACTCCGACCTGTCGGGTGAGACGCTGCACCTTTCATCTGTGCGTACGGGCTTGCTAAGCACGCAATGCCGTACGCAACTTCGACTGCAATAAAATAATGTGGTGCGCCCTGGTAAGTTCAGCCGCGATGGTCGGGCAAACGCATTCTTGTTGACGCCAAGCTGAAAGCGCCGTGCGTTTGCAAAGCACTCTTCACAGCCGGGTGACGCGGACCTACAGCCAGCCCTAATAGCGCCGCTGGCTCTGAAGCGGCTTCTAAGCGCCCCGAACGTTGTGCAGCGTTAGGTTTACACTACCCCAGGATCTCAGCCGTCTAGAGCTCCTCAGGGCGTGCATGCAAACCTTGTCGAGCGTGATCGTCATAACGCAGCGCGGTTTATAACCGTTGCTAACCTTGTGGACGCAGGACAAGCGTGCTGACTGGAGAGATTCCAGCATCGGTTGAGGCGATGACAGTTGGTGGGGAGGTTCAGAACGGCCCCCAAATCACATCGGACAGTCATACCTGTATGGGGGTTCTGAGTAGTAAAGGAGAATAACGCCAAAGCAAGTATCTTTAAGATGTCTACTTGCTTTGTAGAGGTTTTCTTTGACGGTCCGGTCTGTCTGAATGCAGTACAGCCAGCAGCAATGTCAGCGCTAAGGCAACGGTAACTTTTCTTGAGAGCGTCATATGGCACTTTGACAGGTCCTTGGCGCTCCGGGTGCATCTTCACAGCCCAGACCATGCCATCAGCCCGCGTGCAGCCTCTGTGGGTAACGTAGTGCGCACTGGCGTCTATCAGATCAGCCGTTTCGATTCCGCAAGCGTCACATAGCAGCGTGCTTTGAGCCCCGCACAGCGTGTCCGCGACGATCTCACCTGGCGCAAAGAAGTAAACCTATGAAACGGCGGCACTTTAGCCTCGAGCGAGGTAATGTAACAACCGGTTCCGCGGTGCTACGACCCTTGGGATCATGAACCACGAAAGCTTGAAAGCACTCACGGACCATGGAACGTTATAAACTTGTCGCATGTTAGGGAACGTAACACCCCCTGCACCGCTGCTAGCTTGAGGCGCACCGCGGCATGCCGTACATATGGTTCGTTGGCTAGCAAACCATATGTACAGTGCACACGCGTGATTCGACTCGGTAGCGCACTCTAGCGGTAGCTCGGTGTGCGGTTTTAAACAAACGAACCTTTGGGAGACCCTACAGATAGTAAAAGTCGGGGAGCAGCACCGCATGGACAGGGCTGTGAGCTGTCGCTCGTGACCTATAGGTGACTGTCAGGTTACCTATGAGTCATAAAAACCCAGAGTTACCTATGAGTCACCCTGAGTGTCACCTCGAAATCGCCAGTTAAAACACAGCTTGTTTCTATATCTCGTCATCAGCCCTGCCGTATTCACAACTCTGTACATATATTTCGGCTACCATGGAAATATATGAGTAGTCAGCTCGACCTTGCCGCCGTTGCGCGTCTGGTGGGTGATCCTGCCCGGCTGAAGATGCTCGCCGCCTTGCTGAGTGCAGCTGAGCTGCCCGCAGGCGAACTGGCAGCAGTTGCGGGCGTCTCTCCGCAAACAGCCAGTGCCCACCTCTCTAAGTTGCAGCAGGGTGGCCTGATCAAGCGAGTTCGCGGTTCTTATGGAGGCAGGCACCGGGTCTTTCGCTTGACAGATGGTGATGTAGAGAAGGCGGTGGCTGCACTCTCAGCTCTCGCCGTAGTTAAGCCGCAAGCAACGCCGGTAACAAACGAGCACAGTGCAAAGGTTTGTTACGGCCATCTTGGCGGGACACTGGGAAACGCGCTGCTGGGGGCGTTGCTCGACCAGAAGTTGCTCGAGCCCAGTGCCCCTTCGTTCGGGTCGTTTCTTGACTACCGGGTTACCGCTGAAGGTGCCGCCATGCTGCGCACCTTCGGGACCGATACAGCCGCGTTGCAAAAGCAGCGCCGGAACTTCGCCAGGCGGTGTTTGAACACCGCCGAAGCCAAGGCGCATCTCTCGGGCTCGCTAGCTGAGGCGCTCCTGAAAGGGCTGCTCGAGCGTAGGTGGGTCGTGCAGGATGACAACCGAGACCGAGTCTTAGTGCTGACGGAGGCAGGCAGGGATGGTCTCGCGAGCCGTTTCGGCGTGCGCTTGTAAACGACTCGGCCGTGAGGAGTGGTCTGGCTTTGCCACACCGGAAAAGAAATCTGTAGGCCTCGTCGCCCTTTCGAGTCAACGACAAAGGGGTGATAATCGCTCTTATCAGCCGCTTTCCCCTACATGTACCGGCTCACCTTGCCACCGGCGCTGCCGCCACACGCTTGGCCGGCAGCTGAACGGCCTGCGCTTTGGTCACCACCAGCCGGCCCGTACGTGGCTTCAGCTCGCCCCACACCTCCAGGCCGCTGCCCAGCTCGGGCAGTCCTTCGAGCAGCTCCAGCGTAGCCACGAGCGGCAGCCTGAACGGCTTCTGCAGGCTGCCCTGCCCCGCGTTCGGGTGGATCTGAAGGTGCAACAGCGCGTTCTCCTTGTCCACCTTCACAAGCTCGCCCAAGGCGTGCAGACCCGGTTCACGGCTGAGCTCGCCGACGCCTTTGTAAAGCGCCAGCTGGGTGCCGTTCCCTAACAACCCCTCCTTATCGGTGCGAGGCCAGACGATGACGCCTTGCTCGCCCTCAGGCGGCTTGTCCATCAATAGGGCCGCCAGCTTCCGCTTAACGCCAACAGAAATCTGATTGTCGCCTATACCAAGGGCGACCTTGATGCCCTCGCGCTTCTCATCCTTAGTCACAATCAGAGAACCGCGAAGGCAGAGGGTGGCGTGATAGTAGGAGGCTTGAGCCATGCCTGATTCTGGCACGGTTGACCCTGGATAACGGCATGCTCGAGCTGCTGCTGAGCACACGCAAAAGCCATGCACACGACCACTTAGTTACACAAAGGCCGCTTTATGCTATCTTTGGGCTTTAGGAGGTCATAAACACCGAACACGCGGCTACGCCGGACGTAGCGAACAGACCAAAAGAAGAACTCCCGGTTGTTTCCAGCAACCAGAAGTTCAGTGCCATACCAGGCGAGACGAATACTTGAATGTCTCCAAGGTACGGCACAAGACCCCTCATCGTCAAGAGGACGTGACGCACAACCCATGGAGACCTGTATGAACGAGCGCCTTTCATCGCGCTTTAGGCCGCCCTCGTGAGCGGCAACGAAGCAACGTTAGACCTGATCGCACAATCCCTAACCACCAAGTACGGTGCACCCTACGCCGCACGCTGGCTGGCTTCACGTCAGAGCAAACCGCACTCATTCTTGCCTCCCTTGCACCGCGCTTCAGACTTAGGGCCGTTAGATCATGCCGAACCCACGCCAGAGAGTCTGAGCGGGCCTGTAAACCTGTTTCCGGCTATCAGCCCGGCAGATGTCGTCGTCTCCCCTACCGACGCCCGCAAAACGGCTCTCAGGCGCTTGCAGGGTAAGGCTGACGCAACAGCTGCGAAGCTCCGGGAGCGCGTCGGCTTCGGTCAACTTCAGATGCGCAGCGACCGGCGCAGGCGGCTCGAGTGCGTTCACGCTCAGCTGGTGTTGTACGCTCTGGTCGTCGCCCTCAAGAAGGGCTACCGCAAAGCCTGTACCATCACGGTCCACACCGTCATGGAGCTGGTCGGTTACTGTTTGGGGATCAAAAGCAGCAGCACCCTATACAGCTACCTGCACGAGCTCAAGAACCTGGGTTTGATCGACTTCAAGGGGCACGTCACCACCGTCAGTTTTGAAAGCGCTAACGGCGAGACCTATGAAGCTAACCGCTGCGACGGCGCGCTGCTATGCATCCGGCTCGACGGCTATAAGAAAGCGCAACTCACGAGCTTCGACTTTCAAGAGACGCCTCGTGATCTTCAAGCCGACATCAGGTGCGGCCGCACGGCTTACCGGCTCCTAAAACAATTCGAAGAGTCATCTACTCCAACAGAAAATAAGCAAGATATTACTCCCTTAATTCTTTGGTCGTTAAACCCCCCAAGCTTATTCCCCCCGTTACAGAATGACTCTTCGGGTTTCGCAGAACTGCTCGGGGGAGATTACCCTACCGGCATTCTCGACCTCGCCAGCAGCCAAGACCGAAACCACGACGTTGACCGGACCGCTAACCACCTCGCCCGCTGTCTGGGGGACGCCGGTTCGCTCAGCTTCTACCGTAGGCTCCTATGGCAGCTATTACGTGCTAAAGATCGCGGTTGGGACTTTTTTGGTAACGTCTATCACGCCGTTGTCAGGGTCATGGCAGACAAGCGGGAACGGTTTGCACGCAAGCCAGGGGCGCTGCTCGTCTCACGGCTCAAGGCCTCAGCGTGTTGGGACGAGCTGTGGAGGGATCAGGGGCAGTGGGTGGGGAGGTCTGTAATTGCTTAGGACCTCCTAAAAATACTGCGACCTGAACGCGCGAGCAGACGTTGGACGGAACAAACCAGTTGCATTCGGAGGGCTCTCGAGTCGCTGTGGCACACAATCCACTGACGTGCTTGGGTAGACACCGCTGAGCAGGTGCAGGTCATTATCTCCCGTGTCGCCGAGGAGTCTCACGGCGAGGTTGAGGATGATGCGTCGGCGCTGCTTGTCGAAAGCCTTCTAAAATCGGGCATGTTGGCCACAGCGTCTTTAACTACTAAACTCTTGTCTATGCCATTACAGGTCAAAGTTGCCGGCTACGGATACGGCTAACCGCTAGACTTTCTGGTGTATGGACAAAGAACATCTTCTTCAACTCGCCGACGTCTATAAGGGGCAGATATTTAACAAACTGCATAAGCTGGTGTCAGAACGTATGGAACGACTGGAGCGCAGCATTTTCGAGGGCAAGACGACCGAAGAAATTCTCGCTCTTATTTACATACAGGGCGTAGCAGAGGCGCTGGACGCTTTCGACATGAACGAGCTGCTGAGGGCAATTGCGCGCGCGGACACCGCTTCAGAATCCGGTATAGAGGCGTAGGAGCTCAGCCTTCCAGAAGTGCTTCAATCCTCGATAGAAGCTTGTCCAGCTCCCGCTGTTTGGTCGTGGACAGCTTCTCGATGCGGCTGGGCGTGAGCTTACGTTTGAGATTTGCTACGTCGATACGTCGGGCTTTGCCCTGGGATGTAGAAGTCTGCCCGGTAGCTTGCTTAGCCATAGCTTCTCTTAGCTGCTTTAGGCTAAGGTCTTCCTCAAGCGTCAGCCTAAGCAAGTCGGCACGTACTCCCTCATCCTTGACGCTTGCTAGGGCGCGCGCTTTCGAGTACTCGAGTTTCCCCTCGCGCACTGCCTGTACCAGAGCTTCGGGCATCTTCAAGATGGGTAGGCGATGGCTGTAAAACGAACTCGCAGTGTAGCGGCCGATGTTCTTAAAAAGTGCCTCCACAGCCTCGACGTGAGGATTGATAACAACGTTGTTATCACCCCGCCCGAGCGCCCTGTAGTGACTTTGGCGAATTGCTTCGAGCACATCCTGGACGGAGATACCGAGGTTCAGACTGAGTAGGGCAAGGGTGCCGTCGGTTTCTTCGACTGGGTTCAGATCCTCACGTTGCAAGTTCTCGATCAGCGCAATTTCTAGACTCTCCTGATCCGTGACCTCACGGATCACTGCGGGAATGGCTTCGAGCCCGGCGCGCTGCGCGGCGCGGAAACGCCGCTCCCCAGCGACGAGCTCGTATCCGTCACCATGCTCTCGTACCAGGATGGGTTGCAACACACCCTTTCTTCTAACGCTTGTGGTCAGCGCCTCAAGTGCTTCTTCGTCGAAGTGTTTGCGTGGTTGCCCAGGGTTGAGGCGAATGTCGTCAAGTGGTAGTTCCCGGTTGCCACGTCCTTGCCCCACCTTGGCAGCGCCAAGAATAGAAGAAAAGGCGTCCGTGCGGTTGAGTTTAGCCATTACAAGCTCACCTTTACCTGGAGAGCTTCCAGCAACTCGCTAGTTACTACACGTATCTCTTCACTGGCGATATCACTGGGTTTAAAAGCGGGTATAGGCGTTCCGGCAATCTGTGCGTCTTTGTAGGTCGCCGGACGGTGGCGAAGAGGTGAAGCCACCGGTGCAATATCGGGGAGTTGTGCGCGGATAGCCGAGAGCGAGTCTTGATCGTGTCGGGTGCGCGTGTCGAACTGCGTGGGAAGAAACATAGCGATCTTGAGCCGTGGGCTCATCTCGCGGTAGCTGTCGACCATGGCCATGACCGTTTGAATGCCCCTAAGCCCCTTGCTGTTGGTCGGCAGGGGTACCACCACGAAGTCGGCGGCGATGACGCAGAGTGCCGAGAGTTGGCCCAGGCTTGGCGGCGGGTCGATCAGCACGAAGTCGTAGCCGTCCAGCTTGCGGATAGCGTTTCGCAGGCGCATGAGGCCGTTGAGCTCGCCCGGGAGGAGCAGATCAATGCGGGCTAGGTCGAGTTGGCTGGGAATAAGATCGAGGTTATGGACGTGCACGGGGTGGGGGAGACGAAGCTCGGTGCGCTCCCTACCACCACTAATCACGGCGTTGAAGATAGTCTGCTCGAGCGCAGCGAGTTCCTGGACACCTAGCCACTCGCTCAAATTGGCTTGGGGGTCCGCGTCGATGAGCAGCACTTTGAACCCCTGCTCAGCAAGCGAAAAGCCGATGTCACGGACGCTGCTGGTCTTGGCGACGCCGCCAGCATGATTAAAAAACGTAATCGTTCGCACGCTTTCGACCTCCACCTTGAGTTCGATGCCGAGCGCCGCTGCATAACGTTGGATCGAGCGCAAGGTCGGGTTCGAGTCTGGACGTTCCAACTTCTGAACGCCTTTGTTGTCGCTCATGCCGAGCCGCTCAGCCACAGTCCGCTGAGAAAGGCCACGCCGCTCACGCTCGGCTTTGAGCAATCCGACAATCTCTTCGCTATTCACCAAGGCACTATAGTACCTCAGAAGGTACAGTCATGACAGCTGCTCGTTGCCCAGGATGATGGTGCGAATCGGTGCTACTTTGCTCAGTTACATGCTTGATTTTGGAACCGACTTGCTTGTAGGTACCGGTAATATCACGCCCCGAAGTGGCTTAGCGCGGCACAGCGGAGCGTTCCATCTGATGCTTGCCTTTGACGCCGTGGCTGGTGTTACCTCTCGGTGTCTACTGCAAGCCATACCTGTTGAAAGCAAGGTTGTCGTCTACGGAGCACTTTCAGAGCAGGGTATGAGTGTGTCGCCCCGAGCTGACCTCCAGGTATAGGTTCGGGCGCTCTACGTGCTTGAACGAGCTGTGGAAGGCATTGAAAGCTGTCAAGAAAAAATGACTGGGGGAAAAATTCTTCTCACGTCCTAACTGAAACGCTGTTCAAAAGTTTTAAAGTGACTGCATGGCCAAACGCCTCATCAGCTTCAGTGAACTCGACGAGATCGAGGTGCTGGTCGAACACCACCGCAAGCTGCAGGAACGCATCGAGGCGCTCGAGACCAAGGCGGCCCAGTTTGATGTCCCGGCCCAAGATGCCCTCGAGCTGAGCCATAAGGCCAACGCGCTCAAGAACGACCTGGTCGCCACCTTGGAGCGTGTCCTGGCACGGATCATAGGATAACTACATGCCACCTTCAGCCTTGAAGCGCTCGCCTCCCGCCGCACCGTGTCCTAGACGTCCAAAGGCAACGTTCGTCACTTGACAAAACACGACGGGGACGCCTATCTTTAGTATTACCTGTTTTTAATACAGGTATGGGGAGATAGGATGCGCCGCTTGACCGAGTTGCAGGCCAAAATCCTGGATGCTCTGACGAAGCTAGTCGAAGAGGAGGACGTGAACTTCAAGCGTCTGGCCGACACTTTCGGCATTTACCCCAACGCCCTGCGCGAGCACCTGGACGCCATCGCCCGCAAAGGCCACATCGAGATCAAGCGCCGGGGGCGAGGCCGCAACCCCACCGTCAAGCTACTCACCGCAGGTGTGCCGGTCGTGGGTCACATCGCAGCGGGGCCTTTGTCGGAAGCGCTCGAGCTGCCCGAAGGGTATCTGAAACTCTCCAGCCACCCGGATCGCTTCGGGCTGCGTGTCAAAGGGGACTCGATGGCCGACATCATCCTCGACGGGGATGTGGTGCTCCTCAAGAAGCGCCCTCACAAGAGCGGCGAGATCTGCGCGGTGCGGGTAGACCGGAGTGACGCTACTTTGAAGTACCTGGACCTTTACGTCGATCCTGGAACCGTGCTCCTGCGACCGCACAACCCGGAGTACCCATCCGCGGAAGTCGAAGCTAAACGCGTGGTGGTCGACGGCGTTTTCTCGGGACTCTTACGGGGTGATGTGATCGACGAACTCATGCAAGGGGACGCTGAAATGAACTAGCGCGATAAGGCACAAGAAGAGGGACACACGCTTATTCCTGGCGGGATGGTGTGCCCCTAAGCGAGCTAAGAACACCCTTTGGAGGTGCTTTTTGCCCTACCCTTATTCTATCACTTTCGTACCGTTTGTACCGTCTGACACGACAAGAGAGCCGTGCTGATGGCAGCCCTTTTCGAGCCTTTTCCCCTCTGGTTGGCAGCTTGGGAAACGCCTATCCTCGAAGATATTCCGCTAGTGTCCATACACAAGGGCAAAGTCGTCCACGCTTCTAAACAAGCAAAAAGGTTGGGTATCGCTGCGGGCTCGAGCTTGGCTACAGCACTCACCAAAGCGCCTGATCTTGAAGCGGTAGAGGCCGCGAGCCCTTACTTGGCAGCGAGCTGGGAGCGGCTGGTCGAGGAGGTTTCCGGCCTGTCGCTGGTACTCGAGTCACCGATGCAGGGACGGCTCCTGATGGACTTAGAGCCTACCGACGCGGCGCAACTAGCCGAGTCTTACAAGGTGCGCGTAGGGCTGGCCGAGAGTGTCGAGGTTGCCGTCATCGCCGCCCTAATTTCCTCCCCCGGTAAGGTCAGGCGGGTCGAGGTTGAGCGGCAGGAGAGGCTTATCGACGCCTTACCGCTTTACATCCTTAAAGGTCTAGGGCTGAGTGCAGGGGTACTCGAGCGTCTCGGCTGGTTGGGTGTCGAGCAGGTCGGGCAGCTCAGAGCGTGGAAGAAGCCGCAGGTTCTGGCGTATCTCGGCCCGGAGGACAAGGGGCTTCTCTCCTACCTGTTCGGGCCGTACCGGACGCAGCTGGGGCGCTATACGCCCGCACCTCGCATCCGCGCGCAGCTCGCCTTCGACGAACCTCGGTCCGAGCCTCACATGCTGCACCCGGCACTCGAGCAGTTAGTAGAGAAGCTTGTCGCTCTCCTGGATGGTAAAGCCGCCTCACGGCTGTCTGTTATTGCTCTGAGCCACGGGCTCGAGCTTAAAGCCACTCGCTTTTCTAAAGCGCCTTTGCAGCGTACCGGTGAGGTCACGCGCCTGGCTCTCTTGACCCTCGAGGATACGCGCGCTCAACCGCTAGGCATTGACGCCCTGAGCGTGGAGCTGAGCGGCCTCACCCGGCCAGCTAAACAGGGAACACTATGGCCGCAGAAAGAGCGCCTCGAGCGGGCGGTAGCAGCGGTAGAGGCGCGGTTCCCCAATGCCGTCCTCAAACTGTCCCAGGACGATCCTTACAGCTTGGCAAGCGAGCACAACGTCCGCTTCGTCGTTCGCAGTACGGGTGAGGAGGTGAGCCGTGAGGCAGGTCCAGCAACCGCTGAACGTTACGACCGACACGCAGGGCAACCCGTCGAGGCTTGAGGGGCCGAGGAGACCCGTAGCTGTCCGGCGGGTGCTCGAC
>JAABUN010007342.1_pt1 | contig 11956 bp, 12 predicted proteins | sample 5559311 | NCBI WGS metagenome assembly JAABUN01 (sample SAMN10711877, study PRJNA513370) | rock metagenome | isolation source: Antarctica rocks | place: Antarctica: Victoria Land, Siegfried Peak sud | reverse complement strand
TGAGGGAGATGCATCTTTTCTGGTTGGACATCTTTTATCTACTAGCGTCGTGTCACCTTGATGGCCAATGTGACTGGTGATGGCACACACTTTCCTTCAGATTGATGCATTAGGCAGATGCGTCTTTTCTTGTTGGACACCTTTTGCTTGCTTTGGTCATGCCGCCTTCATGGACTTTTGACTTGTGGGATGCCTGTTTACGTTTTCCCTAGGGGTGATTGCAGGTTTGGATTTTGCCCTCTCACGGGGATGGTCCATGTGTTTTCATGAGCTACTGGACATGTTTTCTGTCTTGATTTACTTTGTTTTCTTCCATGATGTGCTTTACAGCGCTTTCATGACACATCATTTCTGGAGTACTCTTCCTGAGGGGGGTCCCTTATATCGTGGACTGATCGCCTTGTCATCTTGACAAGGCCGGTGTTTCACACAACTTGCATTTGTCTGGTATCTTTGTTAGCACTAGCTAGCATAGAGTGCACATCTTGCTTGCCATGGACTGATCGCTTAGGAAGTATTTTTTTTGGCCGGTGTTCGGGCTCAAACCAGGTTCGTTCGGTACCTCCATCATCTGATGGAGGGTGGACAATTCCCCTGTAACCCAAAAAAAACAAAAGAAAAAAAAAAAAAAGGCAGCTGACAATACTGCCTGTGCTGGCTAAAAGGTTTAAAGCCAATGGTGGTATGTACATGCAACAACAGAAGGGGCTGCTCTGGGACAGTGCAGGGCACAACCATGGGTGCCGCCCAATTACTGACGCAGGGCAACATCAACTGTACCAACCTCCAGGACAGGGCCAGCGCCCCTGTCAAGAGGCATGTGCTGCCCAACAGATTACAAACAAGTAGCTATAGAGCCAGAAAAGTTCTTAGCACCATCTCCAACAGAAAAAGCATCATCAAAAAATTCAAGCAAGCGACCTAACTGGACTAGCAGGTATCTTAACCCAAAATTCAAGTGTTCGTCTCCACCAAAAATCCTGCAGTGGCGACAACCCTCACTAGTACTATGCGTAGCATACTTGACCCCACAGATGTGCTCAAGGTATCTGTCATAGATGGACTGTAAAGCAACCCGTGCTTTCTGTGCCTCGCTACGGGGGGCATGCATGCCCCAAAGTTCACAGCCGTAATGCAGAGAGATTGCAAGGATGCTTTGCAGTAAAAAGACTTTGAGGTTGACTGTGTTGCCACACTACAAATAAGATTGCCTTTGCTGTACCACAGCCCAAGAGCCAGGTAGCAGTTGTGCAATCGTGACAACGGCTACCAAAGTGACACGAAGCAAGCAAACAAAAGATGTCCAGCAAGAGAACAAGCATCTCTTGTCAATATGGACTGAACTGTGTGTATACTACCAATCACAAACCCTACCCAAAAAATGTGCAGCAAGTAAGCAAAAGATGTCTAGCTAGAAAAGATGCATCAGTCTAGAGGAAAGTCTGAAATGTAGGGTCAGGAAGGCTCCAATATCAAGCCATCTGGAGCCACCCAGCTGACTTAACAATAGGAGTCCTCAAGTATGTGGCCAGTGCACTTCACCATCCAGTGCTCTAAACTGGGACTATGTTGATTCAACTGCCACCAGGAGGCATGCCATTTCAGACATTTCAGACTTTCTTCTAAATTGGTGCATTAGACAGATGCGTCTTCTCTAGCTGGACGACGTACTTGAGGACTCCTATTGTTAAGTCAGCTGGGTGGCTCCAGATGGCAAGATATTTGAGACTCTCTACCCTACATTTCAGACTTTCCACTAGCTAGATTGATGCACTTGACAGATGCGTTTTTACTAGCTAGAGACATCTATTGCTTACTTGTTGCACAATTCCTGGGCAAGTCAGCTAGTGACTGATGGTATGCACATACTTTGGTCCATGTTTATGAGAGAGATGCATGTTCTCTGGCTGGACTTCTTATGTTTGCTTGCTTCGTGTCACCTTGGTATGCCGTTGTGACTGGTGTCTGCACACACTTTCCTGTAGGTGATGCATGAGGGAGATGCATTGTTTCTAGCTGGACATCTTTTGCTTACTTGCCGCACACTGACCAGGCAGGTTTTGTGGTTGGTAGTTTGCACACACTTCCATCCTTGTTGGTGCATGAGGGAGACGCATCTTTTCTGGTTGGACATCTTTTATTTGCTAGCGTCTTGTCACCTTGATGGCCAATGTGACTGGTGATGACACACACTTTCCTTCAGATTGATGCTTTAGGCAGATGCGTCTTCTCTTGTTGGACACCTTTTGCTTGCTTTTGTCATGGCGCCTTTATGGACTTTTGACTTGTGGGATGCTTTTTGACAGTTTTCCTAGGGGTAATTGAAGGTTTGGATTTTGCCCTCTCATGGGGATGGTCCATATGCTTTCATGAGCTACTTGACATGTCTACAGTTTTAATTTACTTTGTTTTCTTCCATGATGTGCTTTACAACGCTTTCAAGACACACATTATTTCTGGAGTGCCCTTACATCGTGGACTGATCGCCTTGTCATCTTGACAAGGCCGGTGTTTCACACAACTTAGGTTTGTCTGGTATCTTTGTTAGCACCAGCTGGCATAGAGTGGACATCTTGCTTGCCATGGACTGATCGCTTAGGAACGCGTTTTCTAGGCCGGTGTTAGGGCTCAAACCAGGTTCGTTCGGTACCTTCATCATCTGACGAAGGGAAGACAATTCCCGCATACCCCAAAAAAAAAAAAAAGAAGGGCGATGTTCTGCTGGAGAGCTGCGATTGAGCACTGTCTAAGTCGCTGGCACCGCGAAGTAGGCGGCAAAGTATGGCTGCTAAGAGATCAAACTTGGCTGCTGGTTCAACATCGCTACTGTCCAACTCTCTCCAAGTATTTTGGAGCTCCGGCTTGCTCATGTCAAGCAGAGGCCGAATCTGCAGCAGCAGATCGTCGTTGGCGTCTGCTGGCGCCATAGGCGCAGTCCTTGCTTTCCTCTGAGCCCTGTTTTGCTTGTGTCTGTCGAGCAGTTATGCATTCTATTGCAGGCACGCTTGCATCATTTGATCAAGCAGCCTTCAAAATGCTGCCTGCCAGCTGCATGGTTTGCACATATCTGCATAGTGTATGGTTCTCACAACAATACTGCAACGGGTGCCTTGCAGCTGCGCTCTGTCAGAGCAGTCGCTGGTGATGCATCGTTCCACTGTGGCTCATACGCACAGTCAGACAGCTCAGGAGCAGGTCCAGTCACAGATAGCACTGTAGCAGACAGCCACTCCATGCCAACCACATCAGCAACAAATCTATGGCAGCTGCCAGAGCAGATTGTTCCAGGCTTGTCCCGTCTGTCAGGGGTCTCAATCTATGCTGCTGACCCCTGTGGCAGATTTCTTGCCGCTCAACGCAACTTGAGTATCAGCCATGTCACCACGACGTCAGTGTAAGCTCCTGTTGCGAGGCAGGAGCATGCACCTCGCTTCCAGCAAGACCTCCTTCCTGCGTCGCCAGTAGGGACTCCCCTACTCCTAGGGGGTAGACTGGAACTGAGTGGCAGAGGAACCTGGAGGGACCTAGACCTGGTTGGGGGCCAGCCAGGCACTCGCCTGCATGGTTTTCCAATCAGACTTGCTGCCCTTCCAGCAAGCCCTGAGCTTGCAGGCTGCCTTCAGGTGCCTGCATCTGCAAGCGCAGGAGTTCACGCATACAGCTACCAACAAGGCATCCTCAGCCAGAGTTGACAGATGGCTCGTCAGCGACAGCTTGCTTTTGATGTCAGCACAGCTTCAGTCACAGATCCCATCCTAACAAACCATTATGGAATGACAGTTTCAGTGTCACCTGCCAATGCACCCCCCCGCGGCCCAGGGCTTTGACCAGATCCTCCTGCTATTAATTCCCATCTTAACTTCAAAACCCTCATGAGGATACCCCTTAAACCAAAAAAAAAAAAAAAAAAAAAAAAAACCCTCATGACTGGTCAAAATCAGACCTTCCTTCAGGCTAATCCGGTGACCAACAACTCTCATCCGCGCAGAGAGATAAGACCAACTTCAGGTGCACAACCAAGATGTTGCAAGGAGCGATTTTCCAACCTTCCATGCCCAGCGTTCAGGGCACTTAGGGTACGGGCAGGGCCTATGTGGCAACTCCAGGCAGTCATCATGCCCTGAATGCAATGCGCTATACGGCGGCAGCTTTTCTGCAATGCGCCATATGGCTGCCGCAGATGCATTGCGGACTGGGGTCTTGCTGCATGAGTATGGGGACCAGTCCACCTGTTATTTCCACCATTTGCACAGGCAGCGACAGCAAGCTACATTCATCACTCACCTGCAGCAGCAGCAGGGCTCACCAGTAGCAGACCTTTGCACCATGCACGGCAGGCAGCAAGCTGACAGAGTCATTGTCAACTACCTCTTAGCTGACAGCCCCACCGGCATGTTCAGACAGCTGCCTACTTTCTTGTCAGCACGGCAATCAGACAGGCAGCTGCCATCAGATCCCGAACAAGCATGGGAAGGTGCAGAGCAGGGCGGCACGCTTGATGAGCTTCAGGCAGCTGTCAAGCTGTTTGCCCGTGGCACAAACCCGGAGACGGCTTGCCGTATGAGTTCTACTCGCAATTCTTGGAGGTGCTTGGCTCAGTTGTCGGCAGCCCTGCAGAAGGGGCTCCATGACTCAAGGGGTCATCACCTTGCTGTACGAGGGCAAGGGCTTGAAGACCCTGTTGGATCTCCTCCTCAACAGCGACTGAAGGCTGCCAACCCGCTTCAGGTACCCGCTTTGGGCCAGTTCTGCAGCGCATAATAAAAACAACTCAAACCGCTTTTGTGCCTGGTTCCTGGATGTGAAAGTGTGTTGTGCCATTTGGTCGAGGTGCAGCAAATAGGTCAGCCTGGCTGCATGATTTCTGTGGACGTTAGCAAGGCATATGACCGCCTTAGCCGCATCTGGGTGGTAGATTGCACTCTTCCCAGGGGAGCTCACCAGCTCACCAGCTCACCAGCTCACCAGCTCCCTGCCCTTGTCCAAGGGGGGTGTGGGGTTTGTGCATGTGCCGACACAGATCCAAGCCCTGCAGGCAAAGGTGATCTCCCGATTGCTAGAGCCTGAAAGGCTGGCTTGGAAGGTGTTCCAAGTGTACCACCTGAGTCAGGCCTCTCAGGTTCAGCCCTTGGGCTATGGGGCCAGCATCTTGTTCAGCACGCTCAGCACAGACCAGTTACCATTGCCAGCTCGGCTGTCAGCCTACGTGGCGGCCTTCAGGGCTCTTCATCCTCACCGCCTTCAACCAGTCACTGCCATGCTGCCATCGGATGTCTTAAACGAGCCACTCTTCTTCAACAGGCAGATTTCTCAGCCTGCTGCCAGCTCAGCTACAACCAGCACTGCCTGCCCAGCTGCTGCATTCCTGACTCCTCAGCAAAAGCCCCTTATGCTTTCAGCGGGCATCACTAAGGTGGCTCACCTGCGGCTTTCATTGCAGTTTCAGAAACCCCAGCTGCTGGCAAGTGAGTTGAGTTCAGTTTTGCTGGCCCTTCCTCCAACATGGCGCACCATTGTCAGCTCAGCCCCGGCATGCACTTGGTTTCAGGTTCTCTCGGCCTCCGGCAGACAACTCATTCAAGATGCTCAGACAGGCCAGCTCCACATCATTACCGCCCATCTGCAACTTCAACAAACCCCATCAGAGCCTGTCTCTAATCCCAGCCCTGTCCAAGTCATCTCTTGGGATCCCTCCAGGCCTTGGAGGGGCCCAACGCACCAGCCAGTTCAGCTAGGCAGTCCCTTATACTTGCAAGGTCAGCTGTGGGGCCCGCATCATCTGTCACTTGGGGTGTTGGGGCAGCCAGCCAGCTCATCAGTTGGTGGTCAGACAAGCGGGCCTACGCTTACGGCTCATCACGTGTTTTGCCACCAAGCACCCATTGGCCCCGAGCGGTTTGACCTGCCGCCCACGCCTTTTGCCGGTGCCAACATCGGGGCAATCAGTGGATGAGACCTTGCAAGCCATGGAGCTCAGATGGGTGGCTGCCATGCAACCCAGCTCCAGAGGCACAGCTCGCCTCAGCTCAGAAATGTCTGCCTCTTTGCCAGCATGGATGACCCCCTCGCAGACCCCTAGACTGCACTGGTCAGACCAGCAACAACGTCAGGAACAGCATCAACAACAGATGCAACAGCAGCCGGCACCTCAGCTGCCTTTAGACAAGGCAGCTTCAGACGACATCATTGATGTGCTTGAGGCATGTGGCAGCTACCCTCAGCAGGCACAGTGGCAACACATTTGGGAGTTGGCCAGCGCTTCCTACCTGGACAGGCAGCACAGGGTCCTATGGTGGCGCCTGCTGCATGGCAGCTTGATGTGTGGAGCTTACAGAGCATACATTGGCAGGGCCGTGCCAGCAAAGGCCAACTGCCCTTTTTCTTGTTGTATCGACCCTAGTCAGCCTCAAACCATCAGCCACTTGTTCATCACATGCCCGGTTGCAGCCACAGTCACTGAGTGGCTATGCCGCCTTTGGCAAGCTATGACAGGGTATCTGCCTGTGGTCTCAGTTGCCAGCTTGTTAGCAGCAGACACACCATCTGAGCAGCTGCCATCAGATGCGCTCCTTCAGACTTGGCACAGACTCAGGCTCGCAGTGTTGCACAGCATTTGGGCTGCGTCTCTGATTGCCCAGGCCAGCCGGTCAACACAACCTGCAGATGCCTCAGAGCCATACGCAATGATGGCGTAATCTCCTTCGTCACAACAAGCTTCACTATCATCATCATCTACCTCACACCACGGTCACTTGGCGAGGCAACTCGCGCTGAAGACTGTCAGGGCCATGATTCGCAATGACTGGACAAAATGCAATGACAATATCAGGCAGATTTCTGGAGTCTGCTCAAGCTGGTTAAGGGGGAAGGATCCCAGCATGACTCTGGATGCTTTTCAGAGCCTTTGGTGCCATAACAATATTTTGGCATCTGTCACATCGCCGTCAGGAGACGTTGAGGACCGGTTGGAGTTGCAGTTGCATCTGTCAGCTACATGCCCTGTGCTGTTTTGCTAAAGCTAGCTAGCATTTGCTCTTTTTAAGCACGGGATTTCCCTGTGAGCTTATACATAACTTTGCTTTCATCAGTGTTTTTCGTTTTGACTTTGGCGGCTTTTTCCTTTTCATCACAGTGAATAGGATATGGTGTCTTGCTAAGTTGATTTGGACTTTTCATGAGTGCAACTTGCTTTGCTGGGGGTGCCTAGTTTAAGAGGGTTTTGACCTGTTGTCGGGCCTTAGCTCTTCTGATGGGGGGTCTGATGCTGAAGCATGTGGAACGCACTCACCGAGGGGGGACCAGTCAAACCCCCCTCAGTAGCTGGGGGGCCTTGCGCACCCCAAGGGAACCAGCTACACAGGCCGTAAGAGACGGTAGGGACAGACCTGCATCGATCCTGATCCCGGTGATGTGCTGCATGCTTCGGAGGATGCTTCTTGGAGGTCGAGTTGGGCTAGGCATAGTGATACGCCCACTTTCTACGAAGTGCATCCAGCTTGGCTTGCTTGTTTCTCTTCTCGAACGTTTCCACAGGCCACCATGCTCTAGGACGACGTGCTTACTTGACATTGCTTGGCTCGGCAATTTAGCCGGTCAGGCCGCTGTGCATGCTTCCCGCGGCCGCATCGGCGCTTACATGGCAGTTTGGGTGCATCCTGACTACATGCCAGCTGTTGCAAAGGGACCAACACAGAGCACAATCAGCAGCAAGATAATCCCTGAATTGGCAAAACAACATATAGTGATCAAAACAGTGTCAGCACCTGCTGGTGTGGGGTCAATGACTGTGACAATTCGCTCTCAGTGAGATTTTCACCGTAGCCCAGAGTCACATTTAAGTCGCGCGCTGTGTCTCCGGGACGTCAGCATCACGCTTCACTGAACAGGATCCCTGCATCGCACTGACACTTTTCATTGGAGAGTCCTGCACGCCATAGCTCGATCTGGTGGCGTTACAGTCGGGGATCCGACCGGGCTTGGGGCATGGCATGTCAAGAACCTCTCCTTCAATGCGGCAAGCGCATTTTCCGCTGTCGATTTTGAAAGCTACAGTGCACAGACGCACACGCAGCGTGCCTATGCGCAAACGTTGTGTGAGCGTTACACAGATCCAGTGTCGATGCCGATGCCATATGCATAGGCCGTGTAAGCTACTTTCGTCAGCCCGGTGTGAAGACTTGGACACACGGGACAAACGAGAATGGTGAGGGACAGAGCAAGTTCTTGAATTATCATGCGTTTGTATACATATACCGTAGTAGTACTGCCAATGCAGCTGTCACTGGGTACCTGATATAAGTTGTTATTGATCGTGCAAGGTGGTTGGCAGTGTGGCTGGGACGGGCACCTCCAAGATTCAAGCCATGTGGAAAGAGAAGCCGACAGTTTGCAGGTAGTCAGTCAGCAATTCATGCTGCGCTAACTCCTCTCAACGCCAGCCTTGCTGCCTAGTAAGTGACCTACATTTGACCACCAAAGATTAACATTACTTACCTTTTGTTAAATGGTAACAGCGTGAGGTCTGCAAAAATGCTTCATGCCCAAAGTGACACTGTACTCTGTCAAGGCTCTTAGTGAGGGACTGATGTATCATTGTCAAGGCAGAGAGTCCTTTGTGACATAGCATTATGGATAGATAGCTCTATAAGCAACTTTCCCGTGTGGCTCAAGCATGCTTCTGCAGATGCAGCAAGCATGCAGCTTGGATGATGCAATGTCAGGGTCTATCTTGTGAAAGGGCAGCTTTTATTGAAATCACTGCACCAGCTGGGTGGTGAAGTATGTTAGCAAACTGCAGGCAGCTGTTCAGCTTCCAGTGCTATTTATGGATGGCAGCAAAGATGACTCATGGATGACTATAAAGCTGTGCTTATCAAGCAGTTGCCAGCTGCAGCAGGCTGTGTGTTGACACCATTTGCAATGTCCCTATGTAACCACGTTTCATCCATGACGCAATGTGTTGTGTGGCCAGAGACCTTCTCCTGCTGCTATAGCTATCAAGTTGCCATGCAGAGTGTGTGATGATGCCGAGCTTGATGCTGTCCACACCATAAGATGCCACAGTGGCTATTGACTGGCTGCATTTTGCTCAGCATGTGCTGCAATCGGCAAGGTGACCATATGGTATGCATACTGCACATACCAACAGCCTGCAGCAGCAAAGAGGCAGGGGCAACAAGCATAGTGAGTATTTCAAGAGCAATGACTGGACACTGGTCCAGGAGCTGGCCCTTTCCCAAAAAGGAGGGGAGCCTACAATTCCCTCTGTCATTCCTTCAGTTGTCTCTGCAGTGCAGTGTCCAGCTTATGCGTGTTGTATCCAGATTTTCTCCTTTGTTTAGCTTCTGATTGTGCAACTGCATCACAATGTGACCTTGATCAATTCATGCATCTGGCTTTGGCAATGCATTGATTAGACAGCATGCGGCACAAAGTTTTGCTGGAGAGAGCTATTGTGTAAATTGCATAAGCCCATAGGCCTGTGGCCGCATGAACATCATAGAGGCTTGCTTGGTGTCTCCAGTCACAAGCACTGACCCCTGCAGTTCAGCCCAACATAACATCAACGCATTGGACTCACATGATTGCAGCCACACCACAACTCCTGTGTCATGTGGGTTGTATCCTGCAATTTGCACACATGTTTAACATTTTGCCATATGACTGAGGTCATGATCTAGTAACTGTATGCAGATGGGTGCCAATCAAGACCGTGCATGTGCCCTCCACAGCAGCCTTCACAGACTACTCTGGGATGGCGTTCAGTGGCAAGCGCTTTGGCATTGTGTCTCAGGTCTCCCTACCTTGGTTGTCAAAACAGCAATTGGAGTGTAGACATGACATGTGATACTTTCTATGGCACCATGCAAGTTGCTCTGCAGTGCAGAACCTTCAAGATCCGGCTGTTAGCAGACTGCTTTAGGCAACCAAACAGATGTGCAATTTATGCACATGCAATCCAAATGTGCCTGCTATGCTGAGGCACGTGGCATAATACTGCAGGAGAACTCTGCACTTTGGGTAGGGAATTTCGACTTTGGGCCCATGGAATTCACCACTTTGGGCAAAGTCTATCACTTTCCACGAGACAACAACTGCGACATGATATATTGTACAGTTGAGGGGTTAAGCTGGATTGATCATCACAGGATCGCAGTCACACTGGATCAGGCCAAGGCAGACCAACCATTTGTGTGCACACCCAAAGACCAGTCTATCGCAGTGTTCATGTTGCCGCATGGCTCTTGATACTAAAGCTGACATTCTGTTGACAATCATGGCGTGTTGTGCTATGTACATTATTGTATATTGGTTTGCTCTAATCGCTGCCAATTGTTGGCCACGCAGCTGAGTGTGCAGATTTAACAAACAAAGCTGCTCACCTTGATCAGAGTCAACAATGCAGCAAGGCATGTAAGCACGTAAGTCTTTGCTAGATGAGCAGCTTTGAGAGCCCTTATCATCGCCTGGGCTGCTTCTGTTGTCAGGTCTGAGCACGACTTGTAGTTAGGCCGTAGCAGGTCAGGTGGGCGGCTTCCATGCAACCCAGATCCAGAGGCATAGCTCGCTTCAGCTCAGACATGTTTGCCTCTTTGCCAGCGTGGATGACCCCCTCAGACCCCTACAATGCACTGGTCAGGCCGGCAGCAACAGCGTCAGGAACAGCAATAACAACAGACGCAGCAGCAGCTAAGATCTCAGCTGCCTTTGGAGGGCAGCTGCAGACGACATCGTTGATGTGCTAGATGCATGTGGCAGCCACGCTCAGGAGGCACAATGGCGGCACTCTTGGGAGTTGGCCAGCGCTTCCTACCTGGACAGGCAGCACAGGGTCCTATGGTGGCGCCTGTTGCATGGCAGCTTGATGTGTGGGGCTTACAAATATGCTTTAAAGCGAACGTTGGCAGGGCCACGCCAGCACGGGCCATCTGCCCTTTCTTTCTCATGCTGCAGCGGCCGCAGTCAGCCTCAGACCATCAGGCTCTTGTTCATCACATGCCCGGTTGCAGCCACAGTCACTGATTGGCTATGCCGCCTCTGGCAAGCTATGACAGGCATGTGGTCTCAGATGCCAGCTTGTGAGCAGGAGACACACAGCTGCTGCCGTCAGAAGCGCTATTTCAGACTTGGCACAGAGCTGCACAGCATCTGGGCAGCGTCTCAGATTGCCCAGGCCAGCCGGCCAACCAATGGGGGCAAACTTCGGTGACTTTCATTATCTGTAATCCGGAAATTCTGCCGCAGTCGGTTCCATGTTACACAGGTCTAGCGCATTCTCCCGACATACCATCGAGATACTGACATCACTGGGAAACTGTAGTCAAGAAATAATGCTGTTGTGAAAATCTAGATAGTATCTTGGGAGCATCCTTCAAACACGTGCGATCGATAGTGGTGCAGAGGCCGGTTCTGGCCGTTCACACGCAGCCGACGAGCTTGGCCAATGCAGAATGTGGGTAAGGTTTGCTGGCTGCACAATGCACCCCTCCGCTGGCTGGGCAGTTCATGCAGCATGCATCGGTACTCAACAGCAAGTGCGCAACCGGTCAGAATGCTTCGCCGCATAAGCTGATTTTGTTCTCACATGTTTGTTAGACGATTGACAGCAGCTGCTAAACGTTTTGATGCGACCTGGGCGATATTGAAGGTGGCGACAGCCAGTTCTGCACACCAGGTTTGCTTGGTACCTTCATTATCTGACGCAGGGTTGACAATTCCCCTGTAACCCAAAAAGAAGAAAAGAAAAAAAGTTCAGCACACCAGACTGCAGAGTCTGTCTGACACAATTGTGACCTCATTTGCAAGGCATATTTTGCATCAATTTGTACGTAAAACAGTACATTTCGATGATAGATAACAAAGGAGTGCAGAGGAGCAGCTGTAAAACCAGTACACGTATGATTCTATACAGACAGTACAAACAGCACCACACTCACACATAACCTGGTCAACAAGC
>JAABUN010007341.1_pt1 | contig 11957 bp, 18 predicted proteins | sample 5559311 | NCBI WGS metagenome assembly JAABUN01 (sample SAMN10711877, study PRJNA513370) | rock metagenome | isolation source: Antarctica rocks | place: Antarctica: Victoria Land, Siegfried Peak sud | reverse complement strand
AGCGGGCTGCCGACGGCCGGTGGCGACCGAGAACCCCGGCGATGGCCGCCGGGTTGACCGATCATGTGTGGTCGTTAGCCGAGTGGTTGGCATTCCCAGCCGTGCAACGCAAGTAGGTCACGACCGAAAAGTGCGGACGATGCCCCCTCCGACCATCGTCCGCACCATCGTCCGCCATCGTCCGCACCCCGGGCCGGTGCTGTTCATCAGCATGATGATGATCGGCCCCCGGCGTGGCGGCTGGTCGTCCGCATCCCCGGCCTGGTCGTCGCCAGTGAGGCCAACCGCCGCGACCACCACATGGCCCGGCACCGGCGGGCCAAGGGTCAGGCGGCGGCCGTGGCGCTCGCCCTGGCGGACTGCCCGCGGGTGGTGCTGCCGGTCCGGGTGGCGCTGGTCCGGGTCGGTGGGAAGCGGCTCGACCCGGACAACCTGGCGGGTTCGTTCAAGGCGGTTCAGGATGAGGTGGCCCGGTTTCTATCCGTCGATGACGGGGACCGTCGCCGCGTCCGCTGGTGCTACCGGCAGCGGCCGGCACGGGATGGTGAGGTGCGGGGCGTCGAGGTGCGGTTCCGGCCGGGCCGCGAACCCTGACGCCCGCTCCGCCGTCCGCATGGTAGACTGAACCTGTGGCCGGGACACGGGTTACGTCCCGGCGGCCGGCCCGTCCACCCGGGGAAACCGCCATGCCCGCCGTCGCCGACGACGCCCTGCTCGACGTGGACCGGCTCCTGCGCGAACTTGCCCGGGAGCGGATGAAGCGGCGGACGGTCGCGGCCCAACTCGCCCTGGCCCTCGGCGAACTCGCCCGCCTCCGCGACGAAGCAGCCCCGGCCCGTGGTAGAATCGCCGCCCACCCCGAGGCCCGCCCCGTGACCGACCCGCCGCCGAAGCTCGTCAACCCGCTCACCGGCCGGGTGGTCGAGAGCGACGAAGAGCGCGAGATGATCGAGCGCGTCATGGCCGAGAAGGCGGCCGGGCGGGCGGGCGAGGCCGGAGCGCCGCCCGACCCCGGGACTCCGCCCCGCCCCGGGCCGGAGCGCTGACGGGTCACTCCTCGGGGCCGTTGGACACCTGCATGGCCAAGTTCATGAGTGCGTCCGCCGGGGTCAGGACCTCGAGGGAGTTGCGCGGGTACCAGTAGGCCGGCCCGGGCGTCAGGTCTTCCAGCCCCGTCTGCGGGTCGACGCTCGGCAAGAACTCCCGCACGAGGACGACGCCGTCGCGGCTGACCACCTCGGCCTTGCCGGTGACGTACCGGCCGTCCCGACTCTCGCGGTCGGCGAAGACGACGCCGACGGCGGCCGTCAGGTCGGGCTCCCGGCCCGCCCGCCGTTGGACCGCCGCCCGGGCCTCGGCCGCGCGGATGTCGGCGACCAGCGCCAGCAGCTTGGCCACGAGCGGATGATCGGCGGGGTCGAGGTTCCGGTCGGCCGGCGGCGGGTCGGCCGGGGGCTTGGTCGCCTTGGCGGCGGTCGGCTTCTTGTTCGCCTTGGTCGGTGTCGTCGTCGCGGCCATGATGATCTCCGGGATGAGGGACGGGTGAGGGCGGGGTGGGAGGGCCGGACGCTCACGCATCCGGCTCGGGAGCCGGGGGCTAACGCCCCCTGGGGCCGGGCAGGCCGCCGGCGGCGATGACGGCGGCGACGCTGGCCAGGTGCTTGCACGGCTTGCCCGCGTGGCCGGCGGGGCAGGAGCACTTGCGGCCGTAGGCCCCGCCCTCGACCTGGTACACGTCGGCCGGGGCGGCCGGCGGGCCGAGCTTGGCGAGCAGGTACGCCACCTGGCGGGGCGTCCCGGTGTCGGCCGGCTGGACGGCGTAGGCGTCGACCGCCACCTTCACCTCCTTCCGGGTCTCGCGGGCGCAGGCGATGACCAGTTGGCCGACGCCGGGGGCGGCATGATCCGGGTCGTGCGGGTTCGGGACCGTGCCGCCCGCGGTGGGCAGGTAGTAGAACCCCCGCCGGGCGTAGGTGCGGGTCGGGGGCAAGTCGGCGGACAACAAGGCGGGCATGGTCGGTCTCCAAGGTGAGGGCGTAGGGGGTCCGGGGCCGCCTACCCCGGGCGGCCCTGTCGGCGGAACTACTGGACCGGTCAGGCGTTGCGGCGGGCGTCGCGGGCGGTCGAGCGGGGACTACTCGCGGCTGCTGAACAGGTTGCCGAGCAGGCCGCAGACGACCGCGTACCAGGCCACCTCGCCGGCCGCCCCGGCCACCTCGCCGGCGTTCCGGCCGAACGCCAGGTCGAGCAGCTTGGTGGCCAGGACGCCGAACCCGTAGGCGGCGGCGAGCAGCAGGAGGAAGGCGGCCAGGGTGGCGATGAGGCTGAGCATGGTCGGGTCTCCGGTTCGGGTTGACCCCCGTCGTCAGGGGTGTAGTATCAGTGTAGCCGTGCTACACTTATTCGTCAACACCTGCTACACATTTTTCCGATAAGGGGACGGCGTGGACATCGGAAGTGAGATCAGACGGCTGCGGACGGCCAAGGGCTTGACGTTGGAGCAGGTGGGGACCGCGATTGGGGCCGGTCGGTCCTACGTCTACCAGATCGAATCCGGCCGGCGGTCCGGCCTCACGGCCGATGCCTTGTTCCGCTTGGCGGCCGTGCTGGGTGTGGAGTGCGGGCACTTCCGGCCGTTCGTATCCCCGGACTTAGCCGACCCCGCGGCCATGCCTCAGGCGGAGCCGCCGCCTCGCAAGCCCCGCGGCCGGCCGAAGAAGGCCACCCCGCCCGATCCGGCCCCGGCCGAGGTGCCGCCCGGACCCCCGGGCAAGCCGAAGCGGGGCAAGAAGCCGGCCGGGCCGACGTGACGGGCCGCGTGGAAACGCTACCACCCCTGCAAACCCCGACCGGGGTTAGCCGTGACAACCGACTCCGTCGACCCACGGATGAGCGCATCGATGACGCGGCTTCAACAGCGTTGGCTGGCGGTACTAGCCGACTACTTCCCCCGGTGGCGGGCCGGCCGGGCCTGGCGGTGCATAAGCCGGACGCGCCGCACGGGTCGGGGGTACTGCGACGCCGCGCGGCGGGCCGTCGAGGTCTGCGAGGCGCCCGCCGATGACGACGCCCTGGACCTGCTCCTGATCCACGAAATCGCTCACGCTACGGCGTCACCCGGACACGGCGTAGTCTGGCAGCGGCGGCTCGCCCTGGCCGCCGCCAAGGCCCGCGGGCTCGGCCGTCCCGCCCTGGCCGACCTACTCGCCTCCGAGACAGCCGACTACCGCGAGAACGCCGAGCCGCCCGGCGCTGCCTACGCGGCTGTCGAGGACGCCCTGCGCGAACACCCGGACCTGACCCTCGCTCAGGTCAAGCGGGGAATCGCCCGGCGCTACGGGCGGTTGGCCCGGGATGTCGACCAGGCGTTCCCCCGGCTGGGGGCGGTCTACCGGAAAGCCCGCAAGGAAGCCCGAGGATGGCGGCCGGGAACACGGAGCTAGGCTCTGGCATCCATTGTCTGACGGCCCCTGCCGGCCCGGGTGCGGCGCGGTACACCACCCCCGTCCGCCGTCCCGTACCCGCGAGGCTCGCCCGTGCCCCCGCCCATCCGCGTCGCGGACGAAAAGTCGGCCCGAATCGCGGTGGCCCTCGAAGTCGTCCCGGGCCTGCTCCTCCAGACGTTCGGCCTCGGCCACCTGTACGCCGGGAACTGGGAACTGTGCGTGTTCTTCGTCGTCGGCTACTGGGTCATCCTGGCCGCCAACCTCGCCCTCGTGCCGGCCCCGTTCGTCTACGCGACGCTGCCCCTCTGCTGGGTCGGCATCGCCCGGGGGTCGGGGTACCTGGCCTCAGAGTCGTGCCGGACCCGGTGACCCGTGGTGCGACCGTTGGGCCTACGGACGGCCGCGACGGGTGTGAAACCGCCGTTCGGCATCCTGGTGATGATGTGGCTTACTCGGGCCTGCAGCAGCCCATCGCGCCGCCGACCCGGTGTCATGATCGTCGCTGAAGTGACGGGTAGCTTGACGTTGCGGCTTCGGCCGATCAGCCGGCCGAGGCCATCATCACTCAGACGGCGTGTTCGGGCCAGTGGCGGCGGCCTTCGCGGCCGACGGCGGGGCGGAGACCCAGTAGTGTCGGATGCGGACCGGGTTGAGGCACAAGTAGGTGCGGACGCCGACGGACACCGTCCGGCAGTGCATGGCCGGCGGCCGCGTCTTCCAGACCAGCCGGAACAGCCGGTAGAAGTGCTCGTCCCGGTCGTAGCTCAGGACCAGCTTGATTCTCATGGCCTCACCTCGCCGCGCGGCGGCCGAGTCGTTCGTGGCTGCGGAGGGGGCGGCTTCCGCGACCCGCATCGTCGCGGCCGGTCCGGTCGGGCGTCAAGCGGATTCGCACGATACTCCGGCCGCGGCTTGTGTCCCGACCCGGGCGGGCGACTTGTCGGAGCGCCTTGGCGGCCGCCAGGAACTCGGGCTTGCGGCCCGCCCCCGTGCCCGCGTCGGTGGCCGGCGCGCCGACGCCCTGGCCGGCGCAGGGGTCCGCCGGGGGTGGGGCGTCGGGGGGTGCGGGCCGGGGGACTAGGTCGGGGTCCAGGGGGCTTTCGGGTTTGGCGGGCGGGGCCGGTGGCGGGGGTGATGCGGGCGGGACGATCACGCGGGGCGGCTTGGGGTAGGGGTTGGGGTCCGCGGGCGGTCCGGATGCCGTTGGCGTAGCGGTTGGGGGAGCTTTGGGCTTATCTTTGTCAGACGGCTCAGGTGTATTTAAATACACAGTGTCGCTTGCGCGAGCGTTAGCCTCTTGCTTCAACTGACGGGCAAGCGTGTGCGACACCTGACAGGCGTCGGCCAACTGGCGAGGCGTGAAGTCCGCGTACTACGAACGTGCAAGGGCCGCCGAACCGCGCGATCGTCGGCCGGCTGCGGGGCACACCGAATCGCCCGCGGTTTCGACCGGCGGCCCGGCGGGTGCGGAAATCGACCTTGTCCCAATTCGGTCGGCCCGGCGGGGGTAAATCCCTAGTGGCGGAGAACCTCCGATCCGTCCGGCGGCCGTCCGGTAGGCCACGGGCTGCCAGCTTGGAGCAGGAAGGTTTCGCTGCAAAACGTAGGGTTTGAGGTTCTCCGTGGCCAGGAAATCGGGGACCTTGGAGGAGGAGCCGTCGTCAGATTCTCAGGCCGCCTGCTGGCCGCTCGGCGTCCGGTAACTGACGGGGGCCCAAATCTGGGGGGAAAGATTCCGCTGCAAAACGTAGGGCGCGAGCCGCTCCGAGGCCAGAAAAGGGGGCAAACCGGGGGGGGGGGGCCGTTGTCAGAGGATTCCGCCCCGTGCTTGCCCGTCCGCCCGACGGCCGCGAGCACGGCCTGCTGGCCGATCACCCGCGTCCCGTCGGAGAGGACGGCGCGCGGGATGACCGCGTCGTAAGCCCGGCTGTTCGACCGCCCGCGCAACCCCACCCGCGCCGCGGGGAACCTGCCCGTACTCCCGCCCGCCCGAAGCCCCTCCCGGCCCCGCTAGCCAATCATGCCAGGTAGCTGGCGTGACTTGGTAGACGGCCGGGCGGCCCGGACGGGGGCGACCGATGCGCTTCGGCTTCGAGTTCGACCGCGACCGCTACCTGCGCCGCCGCCGCGACCGCTGGCAGGCCCGGCCGGTCCGTGCGGGCCGGCGGTGGAACCTCGGGTACTTCGAGAGTCACTTCGCGGCCCGGCGCGCCTGCCGCGCGTTCCTCGCGTGCCCCGACCCGCTCGCGTGTCCGGGCCTGAGTCCCCGGTACGTCTACCCCACCGACGCCGACCGGTACTCCGTGCGCGTCCCCGGCCACGCCCCGGTGATGGCCGCCACCCTGGCCGCCGCGGTCGCGGTCGTCGAGGGGACCGGCCTGGTGGGCGTCGAGTTGTACAGCGTCCCGGCCAAGGTGCCGAGGCGTCGGACTCACGCGGGGCAGACCGTTCCCGCCTAGCCCCCGCCGCCGGGCGGGCCGGGTCGCCACCGCTACATTCCGGCCGGCACCGGGGGCCGGCGGGCCACGCCCCGCGGTAGGGTTCGGGCATGAAAACGCCCGCCCAAGAACGCTTCGTCGCCGAGTTCCTGATCGACCAGAACGCCAGCCGCGCCTACCGGGCGGCGTTCGGCCCCGACCCGTCGTACCGGACGTGCCGCCGGCAGGGGTCGCTGCTGTTGAAAGACCCGGTTGTCCGGGAGGCGGTCCGGGAGGGGCTGGCCGCGGCGCGGCACAAGGCCCGGGTGTCGGCCGAGCGGGTGCTCGCCGAGACGGCGGCCGTCGCGTTTTTTGACCCGGGCGAGGCGTTCGCGGTCAAGGACGGCGAGATGGTCGCCCGGCCCCTCGCGGACATGCCGCCGGCCGCCCGCCGGGTGATTGCTGCTGTTCGGATCAAGCGGCGCATCATCAAGAGCGACGGCGTGACGACGCACCTGACCGAGGACATCGACTACAAGTTCGCCTCGAAGCTCGACGCCCTCGACAAGTTGTGCAAGCACCTCAACCTCTACGCGGAGCGGGAGCCCCTCGACCAGTTCCTCGCCCGGCTGCCCGCGGCCCTCGGCGAGGCGCTCCGGCAGGCCATCGTGGCGGGCCTGCCGGCCGGCGGCGGCACCGCGTCGCTGGTGGCGGTCGCGAACAGCGGCCCGGCGGGCGGCCCCGGCGAATTCCTGGCCGCCCCGCCCTCGCCGCTGCCGGCAGGCCCGGCCGACGGCGCGCGGTTCGGCACGGGCGAACTCCCCGGCTAGCGCGGCCCGGCCGGACCCACGACCGCCTCCGCCCGTCTTTCAGGTGAACGAACAATGGCCAAGACGCGAGACAGCAGCGGCAACCCGGTCGGCCTCCTGCAGGCCGCCATCGAGCAGTTCGCCGGCGTGTTCCGGGCGACGCTCGAAGAGGCGGGCGAGAGCGTCGCGGACCTGTTCGGCCAGGCCATCCCGGACGGCGTGTCGGCCCTCGTTGCCAAGTTCGCCGGGGCCTTCGACGGGCTGGCCGACGCGCTGGGTGACCTGCCGGACGCGGCCAGCAGCGCCGCGGACGCCGTGGCCGAACTCGTGGCCGCCCTGGCACGCGCGGCCGGGGCCGAGGCACCCTCCCGGGACGAACCCGGGATCAAGGCCGAGGACCGCAACGGCGGCGGCCCCGAAATGACGGAGCCCAAGAAGGACCGCAAGGGGAAGCCCGACGACGACGACGACAAGAAGGACGATGTTAAGAAGGACAAGGACAGGAAAGACAAGGAGCCGGGCACGGCCCGCCGGGCGCTCGACACGCTCACCGACGGCGTCGGCGCACTCGCCAAGGCCGCGTCGGGTGCCCGGGGCGTCCTCGACCAGTTCGCCGGCGCGGTCCAGGGGCAAGTGGCGAGCCTCGTGCAGGGGTTCAACCCGGCCGCGGTCAACAAGTTCAACCTGGCCATGAACGACACCCGGGCCGCGCTCGGGGAAGCGCTGGTGCCGCTGCTGGGCAGCCTGACCGTCGTCATGCGCGGCGTGGGCGACGTGATCGCCAGCCTCAGCCCCCAGGCCAAGGCCGTCATCGGGGGACTCGTGGGCGTCGGCGTTGGGTTCACCGTCGTCGGGGTGGCGATCGCCGCCGTGAGCGCGAGCCTCAACAGCGTGACGTTCGGCATCCCGGCCATCATCGGCGGGCTGGTCGGCGGGTTCGCCGCGCTGGCGGTCACCATGAAACCCGTGGGCGAGGTGCAGGAATTGGTGCGGCAGGCCGCCGATGCCCTGACGCCGGTGTTGGACGCGCTCGCCGCGTCGGTCGGGGTGGCGGTCCGGGCGTTCGCCCCGATCGGCGACGCGGTCTTGAGTGTGGTCGGCAGCCTGGCCCGGACCATCGGGGGCGTCGCCACCCGGGTCGGGACGCTGGTCGAGACGCTCGCCGCCAGGATGAAGCCCGCCCTCGACGCGGTCGGCCTGGCGGTGTCCCGGATGGCCGACGCGTTCGGGGAAACCGCCCTGGCCGCCGTCGACGCGCTGGGGGCCGCCCTCGAAGTCCTCATCCCGCCCCTCATGGACGTGCTGGTCCCCGCCCTCCAGTACGCCGCCCGGCAGACGGCCCTGTTCGCGGCGACGCTGGCCGGGCTGGCCGACGCCGTCCGGGAGCTGCTGGGCACGTCGCTCGCCCCGGCCGCCAAGTCGACCGCGGGGGCGAGCGTGGGCAAAGCCGTCGGGCAGGTCAACACCGGGTCGGTCGAGGACGTGATCCGGCGGGCGCAGGTGGCCGCGTTCGCGGGCGGCGGAGGGATGACGGACGCGCAGAAGCTGTCGGGGGCGACCAACGACCTGGCCAAGGACATTCGGGATCTGAAGGCCGAGATCAAGTTGTACCGCGAGTGGGCCGCCAACAAGGGCCGGCAGATCGGCCAGTACGCCGACGCCGCGGCCCACCCCGGCCGCACGCTCTACGAAGCGACCATCGGCCGCATGGACGTGTTCCGTTAGGACGATGACGGTAACGCTTCCACCCCTCCCCCAGGGCCGCCGTCATGACCAACGTTGACGCCCCGGCCGACGCCCCCGACGCGGACGTTCCGCCGGCCGAGTTCACGCACGCCGGCCGCGTGGTCCGGCTCGGGCCGAGTACCGACGCCACCCGGACCCGGTACGAGCGGGCCTTGCTCGACGCCGAGGAACGCGACGCCCGCGCGACCTTCGAGGCCGGCCGGATCACCCGCGACGAGCTCCTCGCCCGCCTGCTCCGGCTCGAGGGGCAGGCCGCCCGGCGTGAACACGCCCCCGGCGGGGCGCTGTGGCGCGACTACTGCCCGGGACTTTCGGAGAGCGTCGACAAGGCGGCCGCGGGGTTGGTGCTGTACGTCTGGTCGGTCGCCGTCGACCGGGTGCCGGGCCTCACGCCCGCCGACGTGCGGGCCGGCATCGAGAACGACCCGGCGGCGGTCCGGGCCGTCGTCCGGCGGATGTTCCCCGAACTGCTCGACCAACTCGCCGACCACCTGGTCGACGCCGGGACGATGCCCGCGGCGGAGCGGGCGGCCCTGGTCGCCCTCGGGGATCAATCGCTCGCGGCCTACGCCCACCGCCCGGCCCCCGCGGCCTGACCGGCCCGCACCCCCGTCCCCAGGGCCGCCGGCGTGACGCCTCCCACGCCCCGCCGCCCGGCCGGGGTGGTCCGGGCGGACCGATCGGTTCGCGTCGACGTGGACAAATGACGATGTGGTAAATCTGACCGGCCCGGGGTATCAGCCCTCGGCCGGTCCGTCCGATCGACTGGCGCGCCCTACCAACCCCATTCAACGACGACGCCGGCCCGGCCATCACCCCGAGCCGGCGTCTGGGAGAAAGCTGTGTCCGCAGCCACCCCTGACTCGAAGCATACCGACCCCGCACGCCCGGGGCGAGACGAAATCCCGCCCCCGCCGGCCGGACCCTACGCTGCGCAACAGGTGCCCGCCGCGGCGGGCGAACGCCACTTGCCCGCGTGGACGACGGCCCCGTTCGGGTCGCCGCTACAAGACATCGTCGCTGTCGTCGGCGACAGTCTGAGGGATATACTCGGGCCGCCGGACGGCATGGCCGCTTTTCACGCCAGTCTGGGGGACTTGCCCAAGCCATTCATGCCAAGCCCCCTCGGGGCCGCCGTCGGCAAACTGCATGGCGTGCTCCGGGCGCACCCGGACCTTGCACCCTTGCTGGGGCCGCCGCCCCTGGCCGCGGCCGTCGCGGCCTGCGCTGCCTGCACGGCGGGACTGTCCCGCGGGCCGTCGCAACCGTGGCCCCGGACGCCAGCCCCGGAACTCCTGGCCTTGCGACCTACGCCGGGGTGGGGGCCCACCTCAAGCAGTCTCCCGGCCCTGCCCGCTATCCTCGTCGCCGCCGTCGACTACGCCGGGGTACTCGGCCGCGTGCCGGTCAGCACCCTTCCGGGCAAGATGATCCGCGCCCTCATGACGGCGGACGGGCCGGTCGGCGAGCGGCCGGCGGACGACGTGAAGCGTGAGGTTTACAAAAAAGGTGAAGCCCCTCACGTATCACTGGCGGCCGTCCGCCAGACGCGCCGCGAGGCGAACAGGTTGCTCGACGCGCTGTCGTGCGGATCGCTGCAAATCGTAACGAGCGGCAAGGGCCAATACGTGCAGGTCGTGGCCCGGCCGGTGACTGTTCCCGCCCCGGCGGCCGCCCCCTATTCGGGGCCACCCATGCGTGAGGTGGCGTGAGAAGCAAGCGTGATATCACGCCACCTCACGCATGGGTGGGCATGATTGGGCCGTCCCGCCCGACGTGCCCCGACGTGCCCCGACGTGCCCCGACGTGCCCCGAGGTGCCCCGATGTCCGCCCCGCCCCGAATCCCCGTCCCGTCCGTGGGCCTGATCCCGCCGGCCCCGGAACTCCGGTTCCGGCTGTCCGTCGCCCAGCGCGAAGTCGACTTCCTCCGCAAGCTGCTGAAGGTCGCCGAAGCCACCGACGCATCCGCCACCCCGGCCGTCCGGCTGTACGCCCCGGCCGAGGCCGGCGAGGCGGTGGCCAGTGCATAACGCCCTCGAAGCCCCCGCCCCGGCCGCCGCCCGGCCGCCCGGGTCGCCGAGAGCGCCGCCGCCGGCCGGGCTGTCTCGGGGGCCGACCTGGCCGAACTGCCGGCGGCCTTGAAGGGGATGACGGCCGCCCAGATCAGGCTGTTGCACGCGGGCGTGGCGGGCGGCGCGCCTTCCGCCCGCAAGGCCGCCAACGTCGCCGCCGTCCAAGCGGCGATCAAGGCCCTGGCCGCGACGCCCAAGCCGACCCCGGCGTGGGAGGACAGCGCGGCCGGGCTGACGTTCGCCAAGTGGGCCGAGGGCCAGGGGTTGACGGCCGGCGAGAAGGCCGCACTCGCCCGGGCGGCCGGGGGACTCCCGACGGCGGTGGCGGCGGACATCCTGGCCCGGCTGCCCGCCGCCGTCCGTCCGGCCGGCGCGAACCCGCAGGAGGCCCTCGCCGCGGCCGTCACGGCCCTCGCCGGGCCGTGGGACCGGCACCCGGGCAACGAGCCGAACCCGGCCCTGCACCCGGCGAGCCGGCCGACCCGTCGACGCCGGAGAACGCGGCGAAGATCGAGGCCATCTGCGCGATCAGCCCGGCCGACATCCGGGCCGCCGCCACTTCCAGCGCGCCCACCCCGCCGCCCGCCGAGTAAGTCCGGCCCGCCCGTCACGCTTCGCCCGCCCTTCGGAACACCGATTCCGTGACCGCGCACCTCGGCGTGGCCGCGGCTCCACTTCCGCCCGCCGGCATCCCGGTTCGACAAATCCGCCCCAGGTGTAGAAGCGCACAGTTGCGGCGGGCCGGACGGCGTGGCATAGGCCGGCGGCCGGGACGCGCCCGGGCGCACCTGGCCCGCGCCGTAGCGTACAAACGTCTAGGTGGAAAAGCGTCCCGAGCCGGGGTATTCGCCGGCCGACCCAGAGCGGCCGCAGGCGGGCCACGCCGTGCGGCAGAATGCCCCCGACACCGTGAGTCGCCCGCGCCGCCCGTACCTGCACCCGAACCCCGAGAGGGTTGTGAACCATGTCCAAGACGATTGCGGCCGCCCCCGACCCGGTGACCGTCGACAGCGCCGAGGCCGCGCGGCTGACGGGCCTGAGCGAGGCGACCCTGAAGCGCGCGTCCCAGCGGGGCGAGCCGACCGGCCGGCTCACGGTCGGCCGGCGCGTGGTGTTCAACCGGCGGGTGCTGATCGAGTGGCTCGACGCCCAGGCGACGGCTGCCCGGGAGGTCGTCACCCGTGCATGACGCACTTCAGACCGCCGCCCCGGCCCAAGTCCGGCCGCCCGGTGCCCCGTGGTCGCAGCGCGACGCGGCCGCCTTCCTCGGCGTCAGCCTCAGCACCGTTGAACGCGCCGTCCGGGACGGCCGGCTGGCGTCGATCCGGATCGGCCGCCGCCGGCTGGTTCCCGCCGAGGCGCTGCAAAAGCTGCTCGCCGCGGAAGCGTCGCCGTGAAATGCCGTGAGGCCAGGGGCGGCAACCCCTGGCCTCACGTTGTAACCGGCTCCGGGAGGGCCAGTCGCT
>JAABUN010007340.1_pt1 | contig 11958 bp, 11 predicted proteins | sample 5559311 | NCBI WGS metagenome assembly JAABUN01 (sample SAMN10711877, study PRJNA513370) | rock metagenome | isolation source: Antarctica rocks | place: Antarctica: Victoria Land, Siegfried Peak sud | reverse complement strand
TGCTCCGCGGGTGGCAGTTCGGCCCGGGAACCAGGTCGCCTCTCCCGGCAGCGAGGCCGCGTTCGCGGGGACGGGGAGAGCGGTGGCGGGTCCGCCCGCTACCGCCGCTCCGGCGGTGGAGCCGGCCGTGTGGGCGGTGGAGCCGGCGGTGTGGGCGGTGGAGCCGGCGGTGTGGGCGGTGGAGCCGGCGGTGTGGGCGGTGGAGCCGGCCGTGTGGGGAGTGGCGGGAACGGTGTCGGCGGCGGGCGGGCCGGTAGACGGCGCCTGCAAGGTGTAGTACCAGTTCTCGATGGTGTTGACGGCCGGGGTGCCGCCGTGGTCCCGGACCCAGTCGACGGTGCGGACCTGCCAGGTCGCATCGCCCGGGGCGGTCAGCGCCTGCGTGTAGGACACGCCGGGCACCGCTAGCAGAGCGAACGCGGCGGCGGCGATCGGCAATGCGAGCCGCCGCCGACCGCGTCTCCGGTCCGAACTGCGTCTCCGATCCGGGAGGTGTGTCCTGTCCGGTCGGTCCTTGCGCGGCAGCTTCATGGGTCGTCCCTTCTTCTTGCGGTCTGTGCGTGTGGTGGGTGTCCTCTCACTGTGGTGAAGCGGGGCTGTGCCAGCGCTGAGGCCGGCTGTGCCACCGCTGAGGCCGGCTGTGCCACCGCTGAGCCGCGGTCCGGCGAGGTTGCGTTCTTCGGTGCGGAGTTGGCGGCCACCACCCACGGCTCGCCACCCGTCACCGGGGGAGGGGAGCCGTGGCTGCCGCGCGGAGGAGAGTGGCGTCAGAGTTTGCGCAGTTCGGTGAGGTCGGAGTGTTGGACGGTCCTGATGTGGAGGGCGACGGCGGCTGCGGTGGCGGCGGCGACGAGGGTGCCGGCGGTGGCGAGGTAGCTCCAGGGAATGGCCAGGGCTGCCGGGGGCGGGTCGAAGACTCCAGTGAGGACCTTGATCAGCATCTGGGAGAGGGCGGTCGCGGTGACGGCGCCGAGGGTGAGGCCGACGACGAGGACGAGGGCTCCTTCGGCGACGACGAACGCGCCGAGCTGTCGGGTGCGGGCGCCGAGGGCGGCGGCGAGGGCGTAGGTGCGTCGTCGTTCGTTGAGGCCGAGGGAGACGATCAGACCGCCTGCCGCGGTGGCGAGGGCGAGGGCGAACGCCAGCTCCACTTTGGTCAGTCCGGACAGATCCACGGCGGTGAGGCTGGATCCGATCCGGGCTCGGGCGCCGCCGATGTCGGTGACGGTGGCGCTGGCGCCCAGCTTGGTTTGCAGGGCCGCGGCGACTCCGGTGGCGTTCTGTCCGCCGGTGTCGACGAGGAAGGACCCGACGGCGGTGTCTGAGGTCTGCTGGGCAATGTAGGTGGCGTTGGCGACGAGGAAGCTGTCGGTGGGGGCGGTCGGGAACTCCTTGACCACGCCGGCGTAGGTGAAGGTGACCGGGGTGTACTTGCGGGTTGTCGAGTTCTGCAGGCGCAGAGTCAGGTGGTCTCCGAGGTTGAGCTGGTAGTCCTTGACGGTTTCGTCGGACACCAGGATCGAGTCGGGTTGAGCGGCGAGCTTGTCCATCAGCTGGGTAGCCGTGCCGCCGCGGAAGTAGGCGTCCTGGAGGCTGGTAGCTACGGCGACGGTGCCCGGGCGTACCCCGTACAGGTCTTGCAGGTCGGCGCCGACGTAGGCGTAGCGGTGCTGCAGCGGTTCGACCGCCTTCACCCCGGGCACCGTGGCGATCGCCGCGGACTGGTCGGGGCCGGCGGGCGCCCCGGGTGACTGGGTGACGGTGACGTCGGCGCCGTTGGTCAGTCGGGCGTCGACTTCGGCCTGCTGCTGGTAGGTGGCGTTGAAGGTGGCGGTGGAGAACGCGAAGCTGACCGCCAGCGCGATCAGGACCACCGATCGGGCGACCAGAATGCGTTGCCGGCTCAGGCTCGCGACGACGGTCGCCGACAGGGTCCCCGCCAAGGGGCGCAGCAGGGCGGTGAGGGGTCTGCGGCCGCGGCGGAGCAGCAGGTCCGTGAGCCGCCAGATCAGCATCCCGCCGCCGATCCACAGCAGGGCGGGGCCGAGGAACGCCCAGTAGCTGACCGAGATGCTGGCTACCCCTTCGGGGGCCAGGACCAGGGTGTAGCCGTTGCGGCTGGTGACCCAGAAGGTGACCGCGGCGCCGGCGAGCAGTATCAGGTCGATCTTCCAGCGCAGCCAGCGGGGCTGCTCAGGTCGTCCGACGGTGGCGCGGCCGGCGGCGACGGTGGCGTCGCGGAGGTCGCGGCGGACGGGGAGGACGACGGCGGCGAGTGCGGTGACCGCACCTGCGGCGACGCCGGCGACAGCCCACGGCCAGTTGGTGGTCAGGGCGGCTGCCGGGGTGTGCAGCACGGTGGCGCTGGCCAGCGCGGCAGCGGCGAGGCCGAGCAGGCTGCCGGCGACAGCGACCAGCCCGGCTTCGATCAGCGCCATTCTGACCGCGAAGGTGGGGCTGGCGCCGCGGGTGCGGAGCAGGGCTTGTTCGCGTCGGCGGCGGGTGCCGCCGGAGGAGGCGATGGCGGCGGTCAGGAGACCGGCGAGGACGGCGCCGGGCACGCCGAGGAACAGGAACAGAATGTTGGCGTAGAGGGCGTCCTTGCGGGCGGCGTCCAGGGTGGCGCCCAGGTTGTCACCCACCAGCCCGCTGCCGGCGAGTGCGACTTCGGCGTTGCGGGCCTGACCGGACTCCTGGGTGTACGCAGCGACCGGTGCCGGCGGCAGGTCATGGCTGCGGACGAGATGGATCTGGTGGGTGACTAGGTCGGGGCGGACGGTGATCAGCGGGGCCAGGGCGGTGTCGAAGTTTGGTTGAGGGAGCAGGACGACGTTATCCGGGGGGGCGATCGGCTGCGACTGGGTGGGCGCGCCGACGCGTTGGAACAGCGAGTCCGCGGCGGGCAGGTCCACGATCCCGGCCACCCGCACCTGGGCAGACTGGTTGCGCGGCAGCCCGATGGTGAGGGGGGAGCCGACCCCGACGTGCAGGTTGGCGGCGGTCTGCTGCGCGACCAGCACCCCGGTGTCGGACCCAGCGAGGGTCCGCAGCGCGCCGGGGAACCGGCTCCGGTAGCCGTCGGGAAGGCCGAGGACGACCCCGGCGCCGGTGGTCTGGGTGGTGCCGCCGCCGGCGGCGCTGAACTGCGGCACCTGGGCGAACGTGATCGGCAGCGCGGCCCGGGTGCCCGGTGCCTTGGTCAAGGTGTCGAGGACCGTGGCCGGGTTGGCTCCGGCGGCGGTCTGCACCTGCCAGTCGACGGCGACGGAACGGCTGGCCCGGGAGGTCATGGTCGCCTGCGAGGCGGCGAGGAAGCTGCCCAGGCTGGCCAGCAGTCCGACAGCCAGGGCCACCCCGATCGCGGCGGCGGCGATACGGCCGCCGCGGCGGAGCAGCAGCCCGCGGATCCAGATCATCATCGGCGGTCGCCGCCGTTCAGTTGTCCGTCGGAGATGGTCCACCGCTCGTGGAACAGTCGCGCCACCCGTTCGTCGTGGGTGGAGATGACCAGGGCGGCGCCGATCACGTCGCAGGTGGCGATCAGCAGCGACAGCACCTGGTCTGCGGTGGCGTGGTCGAGCTGCCCGGTGGGTTCGTCGGCGAGGACCAGCTGCGGGCGGGTGGCCATCACCCGGGCGACGGCGACGCGTTGCGCCTGCCCGCCGGACAGCTCTTCGGGCAGGTGCCGGCTGAAGCTGTCCAGCTGCAGCTCGGTGAGAGCATCCACCGCCCGTCGCCGCGCGGTGTGGGGGTCCCGGCCGGCGAGCAGCAGTGGAAGTTCTACGTTCTCGACCACGTTGAGGGGGGCAAGCAGTGACGGGGACTGGAAGACGATGCCGGCGGCGGCGGGACGCCCTTTCGGGCTGGAACCGAGCGCCGGCCACGAAACGCGGCCGGAGGTGGGTAGCTGCAGTCCGGCCATCACGTGCAGCAGGGTTGACTTGCCTGATCCTGACGCGCCGGTGATCACGATGCGTTCCTGCGCGAGCACCGAGCAGGCGACCCCGGTGAGGGCGTTGACGAGGGTTTGGCCACGGTGGAAGCTGACGCTGACCCCGTCGAGCGCGGCGACGGTGAGGGTGCTGCCGCGCCGGTCGGCCGGGGCGGCAGTCTGGTGGAGGGTCACAGCAGCACCCGTTCGGCGGTGAGGCGGCCGTCCTCGAGGTGGATGACCCGGTCGGCGAACGCCGTCACCCGTGGGCTGTGGGTGGCGATGATGATCGCGGTGCCGTTGCTGGCCTCACGGCGTAACAGCTCCAGCAGGGACGCCTCTGAGGTGCTGTCGAGCTCACCGGTGGGCTCGTCGGCGATCAGCAGGGTCGGGCCGGCGGCCAACGCCACCGCCAGACCGGCCCGGGCCAGCTCCCCACCGGACAGCTCCGACGGCAGCGACCTGGCCCGGAGCTCCAGTCCGACCTGGTCCAAAAGGGAGCGTGCGGGCCATCCGGGGCGGCCGGTGAGGTACGCGATCAGCTCCACGTTCTCGGCCACGGTGAGGTGGGCGAACAGGTTGTCGGACTGGTAGAGGATCCCGACGTGACGTCTCCGCAGGCTGGCACGTTCCGCGTCGGGTCGGTGGCTGATGGGCTGACCATTCAGGTGCACGGTGCCGCCGCTGGGGTCGTCCAGGCCGGCAACCAGGCTCATCAGGGTCGACTTGCCCGAACCCGACGGCCCCACCACGGCCACGATCTCACCGGGGTCGATGCTGACCGACACGTCGCACAACGCGAAGATCTCATCCCCGTCGGCGTGGTAGAAACGAAACAGCCGACCCGCCTGCACCGCCGGCGCAGCCAGGGCGGTCATTTCGTCCACCGGAACGAGTCCGCGACGATCTTCCACGGGTCGACGTTGTCGGCGCCCTGCGGTCCGACCAACGCCAGCACCGCCTGCTTGCCGGTGCCGGCGATGGTGTAGACGAGCACGTCGTCCTGGACCGTCTTGCCGGTCACCTGGTCTGGGCGAGCTGAGGCGGTGTACACCGCCTGAATGGCCGGACCGGCAGGAAGGGTGACGTCCTTCACCGACGACAGCTGGTAGTTGCTCAGGTTCGCCGCGATCGCCGGCTTGGCCTGCTGTTTGATGTCGGCAGCGGTGACTGGTTTCGCGGCCGGGCGGCTCTGCACGACGATGCCGTTCAGCCGGTCGGTGAAGCTCGCCCCGTCGGCGAGGTCGGTGCGGGCCCACCCCTCGGGGACTTTCACGCTGAAACCCGCCTTGGGTTGGGTGAAGGCCACGAACGCCTGGTTGTCGGGAATGTCCCCGGCGGGGTTGGACTCTTTAGCCTGCGGGGCGCCCGAGGAGGCCGCCGACGATGGCGCCGTCGACGGGGACTGCGTCGCTGACGCATCGGCGGGGGGCGTGGCCGCCGAGGACGCCGTAGACGGCTGGGCGGGTGTGGTGGTCGACGGGGTGGTCGACGCACAGGCCCCCACGGTGGCCAGGGTCACCAGCGCGGCTGCGGCCAGCACCAGGCGCGGCGGGCGGGTTCGGAACATGATCTTCTCCTTCAGTTCAGGGCAACCGACTGACCCGCGTGGAGATTGCGAGGTCGGCGGGTGCTGATGTGAGGTGGTGGCCCACCCGCCGCTCGCCGGTACGCGGGGGGTGCCCGCTTTCGCGGTCCGTCGGCAGGTGGGGTCTACCAGAAGGGTGCGCGTCGACCACTGAGAGCAGCCTGAGACGCACCGGGTTCCGCTGGTGGTCGAATTGACGGCACGGCTGCTGAGCCGCATCGTGGTGATGGGTTGGCTATGGCCGCCCGGTATTGGTCTTGGCTTAGGAGTGACCTTCGGTTAGAGCGAGGAGGAGCGCGGTGGTGATGGCGCTCGCTGGCCCGGTGGGCGTACCTATGGCCGGTGTTGAGCGTGTCGGCGATGTTCAGCAACAACACCTGGCTGCTGTGGTGGCCGCTGAACGGGGAGGTCGGCGGTGTTCAACGGCTATCTTCCGGAGCTGTCGCCCTAGGACCAGCCGAACAACCTATTCTTCAGTGGCGGTGACCTGGTCACCGGTCTGCTCGTGCTGATGTTGGGGATCCGCGCCGCTGGTTGTGTTCGGGTTGTCGTCGATCGGCGCTGGGTGGAGCTTAAAGGTGAGCAGCAGGGTGAGCGCGGTCGGCCCGCTGCCGCTGGTACTCCCGCCAGGTGAGAGCGACGATGGCGATGTCGAAGACGGTCAGGGCGATCAGGCCTACCGTGGGGCCGAGCGCGATCTGGTACGTCTGGTAGACGATGAAGGCCAGTAGTACGCCGATCATCCACGGGTAGGCCCACATCTTGTTGCGCAGCAGAGCTGCAACCAGGGCGACCTTCACAATGCCGTGGATGAGCAGGTAGGCGGCGCCGAACAGCAGGCCGGGCCCGGTGAGTCCATCGGCGGTGTGCACAGCCGGGAGGCGATGAAGTCGCGCGGGTTCTCGGACAGCTCGTGCTGGGTGAGAGCACGCACAACTCCATTGATGTTGGCCGGGGGTGACCAGCAGCAGCAGGACCCCGCCGACGAGCTCAAGCAGCCCGGTGAGGCCCTTGAGGACGATGCCGACCTCGAAAACTCGGTCTAGCCGGTCCTTGGGTCGGAACCTGATCAGATGATCCGGCTGGGAGGTCACGGTGGGGGGCTCCTCTTGGCTGATGGCCCGACGCATACCTGTCGGTTCGCGATTCACATAAGACATCCTGAGGTACAAGTACTGATCAGCCGAGGGTCCCGGTGGTGTTGAGCCAGCGGAGTGCGTCGGGTAGGTAGGTGCGGTAGTTGCGGTAGTTGTGGCCTCCGGTGGGGAAGGCTAAGGAGGAGACGTTGGGGTCGCCTTGGCTGACCGCCAGCATCTTGCTGGTGGCTTTGCGTGACTCGTGGTCTTGTTGGCCGTAGACGAGGAGCAGTTTTCGTTGGTGCAGTCCGCCGTGCTGGTACAGCCAGACGGGTGAGTTCTGCTGGCGAGCCGTGGCGCTGCTGCCGAAGAGGTCGCCGGTGGTCTTGTCGGTGATCGGCTGGTAGTAGCCGCCGAGCCCGACCGCGGCATGGTACTGGGTGGGATGTTTGAGCAGCAGCTTGGCCGAGCAGAACGCACCGGTGCTCCACCCGATCGACGCCCACGGTGTCGGCGCCGTCCGGAGGGTCTTACCGACGGCCCTGGGGATGTCTCGGCTGAGCCAGGTTTCCGCCTGGGGTCCGCCGGCAATGTTGGTGCACTCGGTGTCGCGGGGCGGGTTGGTCATCAGCGGCGGAAACACGGCCACGAACGGTTTGGTCCGGCCGGCGGCGATCTCGGCCGCGGCGACGGCGCCGAAGTTAAAGTGTCGATACATCGCTTCCGGCGTTGACGGCTGGCCGGGAAGCACCAGCACCACCGGGAAGGTCGCTTGAGCGTAGGAGGGCTGGTCGTACTGCGGCGGCAGCCACACCAGCACCTGCCGCGACGGGTGGCCGGTAGCTGCTCCGGCGAGGGTGAGCACCTCGGCGCGTCCGGCGCCGCTGCTCACCAAACCGTTCGCTCGGATCTTCGCAGTCGCGCCTGATCGGCCCGCGAGGTCTGACCAGGAGGTGTAGAAGCCGTACTGGTTGTTGACCCACAAGAACAGGGCCGTGACGGTCAGCAGCTGGCACAGGACCACCGACGCCCACCGACGAACCGTGCTGAACCAGTTTCGACCGGAGCTTCTTCGCCACCACCACACCACCCCGATCGGACCCAGCGCGGCGAGGACGATAGTGAGGGCGAACAGCGGCGTTCCGGTCAGGCTCAACATGATCGTCAAGCCCGGACAGCAGCACTGGTGCGCGCGCGCTGCCGGTGTCGGAGCGCGGGGACATGGCACGGCCGGGTCAGGGGCCCTGCGACCTGCAGGTCGGCGTCGGTGATGGGCCTGAGGTCGCGGAACGGAGTCAACTGGTCCATGGTGATGCTGGGAACCTTCCCTTACCGCCCGCAAAGCCGGGCGAGCGCTGCTGGTCACCGAAGCATCGCGTCTCAGGGCTGTGAGAAGTCTGAGGGTCTCGGTCGATCGCCCAGACGCCACCGTGCCGAAGCGGACGTATCGGGGGGAGGAGTGCAACTCCGCGCCCTCAGGCCAGCTGGGCCGTGCTGAGCAGGCAGGTCTCACAGGATCGGCTCAGGAACGCCTCGCGATGATGAGCCCATCACCAGCTACAAGTTGTCGTGACCGAGGACAGAGTTGGAACGGGACAGAGATGGAAGTGAGGGATTTCATGCGCGTGCTGATCGTGGAAGACGAGCAGCTGTTGGCGGAGTCAATGCGCCGCGGCCTGACCGCTGAGGGTTTCGTGGTGGACGCCGTGCACGATGGGACCACCGGCCTGTGGGCGGCGACCGAGAACCCCTACGACGTGGTCATCTTGGACATCATGCTGCCCTACACCAACGGGTACAAGGTGCTGGAAAAGCTGCGGGAACGCAAGATCTGGACCCCGGTGCTGATGCTGACCGCTAAGGACGGCGAGTATGACCAGACCGACGCGTTCGACCTCGGCGCCGATGACTACCTCACCAAACCGTTCAGCTTCATGGTGCTGGTGGCCCGGCTGCGAGCGTTGGTCCGCCGGGGAGCGCCGGAGCGGCCAACCCTGCTGACCGTCGGCACCCTGGTGCTCGACCCGGCCAAGCGTCGTGTCTCCAGGGGTGACTCAGAGATCGTGGTGACGGCTCGTGAGTTCGGCCTGCTGATGTATCTGATGCGGCATCCCGGCGATGTCGTGTCGAAGGCCGAGATCCTCGACAACGTCTGGGACCCCGCCTATGAGGGCGGCGACAACGTGGTCGAGGTCTACGTCGGCTATCTGCGGAAGAAGATCGACATCCCGTTCGGGCTGCAGACCCTGACGACGGTTCGCGGCATGGGCTACCGGCTCAGCCCCGACCCGGCCACAGCCGGCACCAGAACATGATCGCGACCTTGCATCAGGCCCTTGCCGCCCTGCACGGCTGGCCGGTGTACGCGGTCGCCGGCGCGGCGGCGTTCCTGGAGTCCGCCGCCTTCTTCGGACTGGTGGTCCCCGGTGAGACGGTGATGCTGACGGCCGGCATGCTCGCTGCCGGCGGGATCGCGCAACTGCCGCTGCTGCTGGTCGTCGTGACCCTCGCTGCCGTGCTGGGCGACAGCGTTGGCTACTGGATCGGCTCGAAGTTCGGGCCGGCCCTGATGACCAGCAGGCTCGGCCGAAAGATTCCTGCGCACCGCTGGGAGCGGGCCCGCGACTACGTCCAACGCCGTGGCGCGGGTGCTGTGATCCTCGGCCGCTGGGTCGGCATCCTGCGCGCATTGGTGCCGGTGATGGCCGGGATCGTGCACATGCCGTACCGGCGGTTCCTGGCGGCGAACATTCTCGGGGCTGTCACCTGGTCCGCCGTCGTCGTCGGGCTCGGCTACTTCGCCGGCGCCTCACTGGCCGCCGCACAGAGTCTGCTGGGCACCATCACCATGTTCGCGCTCCTCGGGTTGGCAGCGATCGCCGTCGCCATGGTGGTCGGGGACCGGGCCAGGAAACGCGGCAACGCCAACCCCACCGGACAGGCCCCGACGGCCGACCCCGTCGACGACGCCGACCTCGGCAACGTTCCCCAACTCACTGAAAGCCGCTGACTGATGCTCCTCAACGGACACCCACAGCCCTCCCGGACGGCAGCCGTTATCGGGTGCCGGAGCCCCCGCCGCCTACCAAACCCCGGCGGTTGACCCCGGGCTGGACGTTGGCGGCCGGTGGCGCGGCCCTGGCCGGGTTCTTGGCCGTGGTCGTGTTCGTTCTCGGGCCGCCGCAGCTGCCGAGCATCGACGCGGTAGTAGTCGCTGGCGTGGTCGCTGAACGGGCCGGCCCGCTCAGCGTGATCGCGCAGAGCATGACCAAGATGGGGTCCACGTTCGGGCTGATCACCGCGCTGATTCTTACTGTCGGAGTGTTACGGATGCTGAGCGGCCGGTGGGCGGCCAGCCTCCAGTTGGCGGTGACCATGGCGGTGTCGGTGTCACTGACCACTTGCTGAAGCTGGCCACCGCGCGGGCCCGCCCGCCGGCGGACGTGGTGCTGGGGGTACCGTCTTCCTCGTTCGCGTTCCCGTCCGGTCACACCCTGAACTCGACCGTGTTCTTCCTCCTCGCCGGAGCGCTCCTGTCGCCGTACCTAGCCGGGCCCCGACGGGTGGCGCTGTGGCTAGGTGCGGCGGTTACGGTGGCGCTGATTGGGTGGAGCCGGGTGTACCTGGGCTACCACTGGCCGACCGATGTCGTCGCCGGCTGGCTCCTCGGCCTCAGCATGGTGTGCGTGTCGGTGACCGTGAGCCGTGGATGGCTCGCCGCCCCAAGACAGGAAGACGCGCGTCAGCTGGTCACCAGGGAATCAGCGGAAGAGTGATCTCGAATCGGCACCAGCCGCTCGGGGTGTCGGTGGTGACGATGGTGCCGCCGTGGACCCGCATGATGGCCGCGCTGATCGCCAGACCCAGCCCGCTGCCCCCACCGTCGCGGGACCTGCTCTCGTCGAGACGGACGAACCGTTCGAACACCCGCTCGCGCTGCGCCACATCGATCGGGCTGCCGTCGTTGTCGACCCGCACCCGCACCACGTGATCGTCGAGCACCGTCGACACGGCGACGCTGCTGGCGGCGTGCCGCACCGCGTTGTCGAACACGTTGCGGAAGACCTGCGCAAGCCGGTCGGCGTCGCCACGGACCCGGGCAGGCTCCAGATCCACCACCAACCGGTGACTGGTCAAGGTGCGTAGCCGGCGGATCTCCCGGTCCAGAACATCCTCGAGGTCGACCTCGGCGAGACGCCTCACCAGGGCCTGGGAGTCGGCTTTCGCCAACGTCAACAGGTCCTCCACCAAGAACTGCATTCTCTTGGTCTCCGAGACAATGGTCGACTGCGTCTGTACCCAGGTGCGGCCGGTTGGGTCGGCAGACGCCACCTCGGCGGTGGTGACCAAGGTCGACAGCGGGCTCCGCAGCTCATGGCTGGCGTCGGAGAAGAACGCCTTCTGGGCCTGGTCGGAGGCGTCCAGACGTCCCAGCATGGTGTTCATGGTCGTCGCCAGCGACGCAATTTCGTCGCCCGTCGGTGGCACCTCGACCCGTTCGGCCAGCCGTTGACTGTCGATGGTGGCCACCTGCTGCCGGATCCGTTCCACCGACAGCAGCGAGCGGCCCACCAACGCCCACACCGACACGCCGACCAACACCAGAATCAACGGGATGGCGCCGAGCACGAACAATGCGACCGTCTGGATGGTGTTCGTCTGCACCTGCACCGGCGCGGCCACCTGCACCACGAACGGTTCGCCGTCGATCAGCACCCCGACCGCGCCCACCAGATAGTCGTCGGTGTCACCGAGCGCTGGCAGGTCCTGCAACACCAGATCGGCCGACTGGCCCGGGCCGGGACGCAACATCGACAGCGGGGCGGTCAGCCGGTCATCGGAAGCCGCGACCACCCGACCGGCGGAGTCCAGCACCTGCGCGTCCTCGCCCGGACGGTTGCTGTCCCTCAGGTTCTGCCGGGCCTCACCGACCCCTTGCTCGGCCAGCAGGGTCGACAGATCCTGTGCCCGCGCCAACACGCCGTCCCGCGCGGTGGACACCAGAGCCGACTGCAGCAACCACAACAGCACCGCCGAGCCAACCGCTAACGCCGCACCGACAACCACTACTGCCGTGATGACGGACCGCCGCCGGACACCCCACCGCGACGGACCCCAAGGCTTCACAGCTGCACGCATAGCACTCAGTCTCCCCCTGTATAGGCGAAGCATCCGGCCTGCAGGCCCGAGAGCCGGCCCGCCGATGCCGCACTCAGCCCAGCCACAGGTTGAGGTCACTACCCTGCCTGCGTGGACGTCCTGCCTGTTCGTCCCGTGCCCGCTCGCGGATGCTCGTATTCGCGGCAGGCGAACAATCGACACACGAGCCGCGCCGGAACGCGCCCCGGCTGAGGAAGTGACGT
>JAABUN010007339.1_pt1 | contig 11958 bp, 11 predicted proteins | sample 5559311 | NCBI WGS metagenome assembly JAABUN01 (sample SAMN10711877, study PRJNA513370) | rock metagenome | isolation source: Antarctica rocks | place: Antarctica: Victoria Land, Siegfried Peak sud | reverse complement strand
CGTCGGTGTGGGCGCGACGCGCGGGGTCGGAGTCGGGGTCGGGGTCGGGATGGGGGTGATTCGCGGTGCGGGCGGTGCGGTCGTGGTGACCCCGGGCTCGGTCGCGTGAACGACGGGAGGCGTCGGGGACGCGCTCGGAACGCCCGCCGAGCCCGCGGGCACCGCAGACGGAGGCGCCACCGACTCGATCGCAGGCCCGATCGTGGCCGACGACCCACTCGCCGGAGTCGTCGCATCGGGGCCGGGACGGCTGAATCCGCCATCACCCGGGGCCGGGGTCCCCGTGATCCCCTGGACATCCCCCGAAACGCCCGGCCGAAGCGCCGAGGCCACGAAGATCACCGCGATGATGCCGGTGAGCGTGATCGCCGTGTCCCGCAGGAGCCGCAGGCGCGGCGGCGAAACTTCGACCTCGGGACGTGGGACGCTGGCCAGGCGGACCCGATCGCCGGCCACGACGATCCGCGTCGGCGCACGCGGAACCGGACCGATGCCGCTTCGCACGCCATCAGGGCCGGAGCCGGGAGGAACCAGGTTCGCGCGACCGGGTCGGGCCGTCCTCGCGCGCTCACCGCGCGTCTCCGTCGAGCGCCCCAACGATCTTCGGAGGAGATACATCCCGATCGAGCGATCCAGCAGGTCCACCGCCCCACCCCCGGTTGCCCGAAGACCCAGCCAGACGACCACCGCGAGCGCCGTGACCACGACGACCGCTGCGCTGGTCGCCAGGATCGCGAACGGCACGTCACCGCTCATCAGGAGCGCTCAGCCTCATACGCCTCGGCCTCCAGCTCCTCCGGTCTCCGGAATGCACCTCGAGTCGGGCCGAACAGCACGAGTCCCGAGACGACGAAGATCCCGAGGAACGCATACAGCTGGGTGATCTCCGACAGGACCAGGGCCACGACGCCCAGCGCGATGCAGATCCCGTAGATGACCAGGACCGTGTTCCGGTGGGACAGGCCGAGATCCAGCAGTCGGTGGTGGATATGCGACCGATCCGGACTGAACGGCGAGCGACCCTCGCTCAGCCGGCGGACGATGATCCAGAAGGTATCGATGATCGGCACGCCCAGCACGAGCAACGCGACGGCGACCTTGGCCGAACCCAGGATGGACAGGACGGCCAGTGAATAGCCGACGAACTGCACGCCGCTCGTGCCCAGGAAGATCGCGGCCGGATGAAAGTTCCAGCGCAGGAACCCGGCCAGCGAACCGGCCAGCGCGAAGCACAGGACGGCGATCAGCGGCTGACCGATATCCTCCGTCAGGCTGATCAGCCCGAGGGTCACGGCGGCGATGACCGCGATCCCCGACGACAGGCCGTCCAGGCCGTCGATCCAGTTGATGCTGTTGATCATGCCGACGATCCAGAACACGGTAAACCCGATCGAGAAGACGGCATTGAACCGGATCGCCCCGGTCCCGAACGGGTTGTTGATGGACGAGATGCCGACCCCCAGCACCACGGCCAGGATGGCCAGCCCCAGCTGACCCGAGAGCTGCCATCGGGCGCGCAGATCGAACAGGTCGTCGATGGCCCCGACTCCGGCCGCGACCGCACCGCCGACGAACAGGGCGACGAGGTCGCTCGCCTCGAGGTTGACCGGTCGAGGGACCCAGCCCATCGACTCGTTCAGTGCCACGAACCCGGCGGCCACGAGCAGGAACGCCGCGGCGACGGCCAGGCCCCCCGCCCGCGGCACCGGCGCGGTATTGACCCGCCGCGCACTGGGCCGGTCCACGATGTCGTAGCGCAGCACGACCCGCCGGATGACGGGGGTCAGGCCGAGTGACAGGACCGCCGCCGCCAAGAAGACGATGAGGATCGGCCCGAGACTGGCCTCGACCCCGGGGATGAAGGTCACGCCGCGGGCAGCCCGGGAACGGGGAAGCGACCGACGATCTCGGCCACCTCGCCTGCGAGGCGGCGCTGGGTCACCTCATCGTCGCGCCTCCGGATGGCCTCGATGATGATCCGTCCGACCGAGCGCATCTCGTCCTCGCCGAACCCACGGGACGTGGTGGCCGGGGTGCCCAGGCGGATGCCCGAGGCCGTATTGGGCGGCAGCGGATCGAACGGGATGGCGTTCTTGTTGACCGTGATGCCGATCTCGTCCAGCAGGTGCTCGGCCTCCTTGCCGGTCACCCCGAGCGGGGTCACGTCGACCAGCATCAGGTGGTTGTCCGTGCCGCCGGACACGATGCGGGCACCCTGCTCGGCGAACGTCGCGGCCAGGACCCGGGCGTTGGCCACGGTCCGGCGCTGATCCTCGCGGAACGGCTCCTCCGCGGCCAGCTTGAAGGCCACGGCCTTGCCCGCGATCACGTGCATCAAGGGCCCGCCCTGGACACCCGGGAAAACGGTCTTGTCGATCGCCGCGCCAAGAGGCCCCTTGAGTGCCGGGAAGTCGGCCGGGTCGACGCCCTCGGGCAGCTCATGGCGCGAGAAGATCAAGCCGCCGCGCGGCCCACGCAGCGTCTTGTGGGTCGTCGTCGTGACGATGTCGGCGTGGGGGAAGGGGCTCGGATGGACGCCCGCCGCGACGAGGCCCGCGATGTGGGCCATGTCCACGAACAGCAGGGCCCCGACCGAGTGCGCGATGCGCCCCATCCGCTCGAAATCCCACAGCCGGGGATACGCGCTGGCGCCGGCCACGATCAGCCTCGGTCGGGCTTCACAGGCGGTCGCCTCCAGCGCGTCGTAGTCGATCTGTTCCGTGTCCTGGCGGACGCCGTAGGCGTGAACCTCGTACAGCTTGCCGCTGAAGTTGAGGGCCATGCCGTGGGTCAGGTGGCCGCCGTGGGCCAGGTTCATGCCCAGGATCCGGTCGCCCGGCCGCAGGACGCTGAAGTAGGCCGCCATATTGGCCTGCGCGCCGGAGTGGGGCTGGACGTTGACGTGCTCGGCGCCCGGATACAAGGCGAGCGCCCGATCCTGGGCGAGGCGCTCGGCGACGTCCACGTACTCGCAGCCACCGTAGTAGCGCTTGCCCGGCAGCCCCTCGGCGTACTTGTTGGTCAGCCAGCTGCCCTGGGCCTCCATGACCGCCGCGGAGACGTAATTCTCGCTGGCGATGAGTTCGATGTTGTCATGCTGGCGGCGCCGCTCGCCCTGCATGGCGGACCACAGCTCGGGATCCGCCTGCGCGATCGACTCCGTCGCGAGACCCGGGGGCGTGAAGGTGCTCATGGATCACCGACTCCTTGCTGCGCGTCCGTCATCTTGCCACGAACGGATGCCAGGTCATGCCTCACGCCTGCCCCGTCCAGAATGGCGGCGAGACGCTCGGTCGCGATCGCGCCGGCGCGCAGGAGTCGGGGACGCTCGCCACTGCAGTCGACCACCGTGGAGGGCGTTCCGCCCACAGCCGGTCCGCCGTCGAGGATGAGGTCGATCCCGTCCCCGAGCTGCGCGGCGACGGTCGCGGCGTCGAGCGCGTCCGGGGACCCGGACAGGTTCGCCGAGGTCGTTGGCAGGGGACCGAGGGCGCCGGCGAGCGCCCGGGGGGCCGGATGATCCGCTACCCGCAGCCCGATCGTCGTGCGTCCCCCGGTCAGGGCGGCCGGAAATGCCACGTCCGGGCGCTGGGCCAGGATTACCGTCAGGGCACCCGGCCAGCACGCCTCGGTGAGTGCGGCCGCCGCCGGGGTGACGAGCGCCACCCGGTCCATCTGGGGGGCGTCGGCCAGGAGCAACACGATCCCCTTGTCCGGCGAGCGGCGCTTCGCGAGGAACAGCCGTTCGATGCGGGCGTCGGCATCAAGCGCGTCGGACCCATCGGGCGCGACAGGCGGATCGAGTGCGACCGCCAGACCGTAGACCGTGTCGGTCGGCAGGGCCACCACGCCGCCCGCTCGAAGTGTCTCGATCGCCCGCGCCCGGCCGCGTTCATCGTCTGCGACGACGACGGCCGTCACGCGCCGGTCTCCGCGCCAGGTCGGGCCTCGCCAGCCAGCCGGCGCGAAGCCGCCAGCGCATCGGCAGGCTCCGCCAGCACGAGCGACTCGATGAGCTGGGCCGGGCCCTCCTCGGTGACCGGCGGAGCGACGTAGCGGGCGACCGCCAGGACCTCCGCCGGCGCGGACGGCATGGCCGCTCCGTGCCCGACCTCGGCCAGCATCTCGAGATCGTTCCACTGGTCGCCGACCGCAAGCGTCGCCCCCAACGGCACGCCCAGCCGGCGCGCCAGCCAGCGGACGGCCCGGCCCTTGGAAACGCCAGGGGCGACGAACTCGAGGAAGCGCGGGTGCGAGATCGTGACATCGGCCCGGCCGGCGAAGGCCAGGCGGGCCGCGGGCGCCAGTTCGGTCGGCAGGGGCGGCTCGCCCACGCCCATGACCTTGGTGATCGGCCGGTCCGTGGCGGACAGGATGTCCGGCACGAGTTCGGCCCGGGCGCCCATGAACGCCGAGTAGTCGTCCGCCAGCGGGTCGTCCTCCCGAACGATGAACCGCTCGAGATGGTTGAGGTGCGGGTCCAGCCCGTGCTCGCGGGTCCAGAGCACGATGTCGTGGGCCACGGTCGCCGCCAGCGGCGTGTGGATGAGCAGTCGACCCAATCGCCTCGAGTCGACGGCGGGCATGGCCCGGATCAGTCCGCCCTGGTACCCGACGATCGGACCGGTCAGCCCGAGCTCTCGCGCAAAGCGCATGGCGCTCGAGACCATCCGACCGGTGATGAGCGAGATCGCGATATCGCGCTCCATCGCGGCTCGGATGGCGGCGCGCGTCCGGGATCCCAGGGCGAGATCGTCGTCGATCAGGGTCCCGTCGATATCGAGGGCGATCAGGCGGATCGGGAAGAGCGGTTCGATCACGGCGCGGGGTCGCTGGATCCTGAGGGGGGCCGCGAGATCACGGCCACCCGGGGCAGGCCGGCGAGGTCGGTCTCGACCCGCGCGGGCCAGCCGGGCAGTCGATCGTCGAGCAGGACGCCGATGGCCTCGCCCTGGTCCGCGCCGATCTCCAGCAGCGCGACCCCGCCCGGGACCAGTGCCGCCGGCAACCGGTCGAGCAGTCGGGCGATGACGGTCAAGCCGTCCACGCCGCCGTCAAGCGCGGAGGGCGGTTCGTACGTCGTCGGTCGGGGCAGGTCGGACATGGACGCCGAGCGCACGTAGGGCAGGTTGGCCAGCACCGCGTCGCACGCCACCGAGCCCGGGGGCAGCAGGTCCGCCTCGACGAACCCGACCCGGTCGCCGACGGCGTGACTGACGGCATTCTCTCGGGCGAGGTCCAGCGCATCGGCCGACACGTCCGTGGCCATGATCGTCACGTCCTCTGCTGGCACGCGCCGTTTACGAAGCGCGACCGCGAGCGCCACGGCGACCGCCCCGCTGCCCGTGCCGACGTCCGCGATCCGGACCGGGAGTGCGCCCGGCTGGCGCGGGCCCTCAGCCAGGCGCCGCATCGTCTCCGCCAGCCCCAGATCCACCAGGCGTTCCGTCTCCGGCCTCGGGATGAGCGCCCGCGGATCCACCGTCAGGGCCAGACCGTGGAACTCCTTCATGCCCCGGATGTAGGCGACCGGCTCCCCCGCCCCCCGACGTTCCACGACGCGCTGGAACGCGGCGAGTTGGCCGTCACTCACCAGCGCCTCCGGGTGAGCCAGGATGCCCGTCCGATCGACGCCGGCGACGTACGCAAAGAGGACCTCGGCGTCCAGGCGCGGCGTGTCCACCGCCGCCGCGCGCAGCCGATCGATCCCGACGCCCAGCGCCTCACGTGTCGTCGTCATCGGCCCGACCGCGCTCAGAGCCGGATCGTCACGGCCAGCTCGCCGACCTTGCGCAGCACCTCCGCGCTGGTCGTGCCCCGCCAGCGGTGGAAGAGCAGGTCGACTGACGCGTCCCCGACCTGCAGGTTGGTCAGGGTGATCTTGCCGAGCCAGGGCGGCAGAACCGGGTGGAGCAATTCCAGCTCCCCGCGGTCGGCGTGGGCGCGCAGGCCGAGCATCGTCTCGACGAACAGGAACGACGAGGCGGCCGCCCAGGCCTGGGGCGAGCAGGCGACCGGATAGGGCACCGGGTTCGTCGCCTCGGACTGGTCGAAGCCGCAGAACAGTTCCGGCAGACGGTAATCCGGGAAGCGCTGGGCCGCTTCGAACATCTGGCTGACCAGCCGGTTCGACGCTTCCTCGAAGCCATAGCGCTTGAGGCCCGACGCGATGAGCGAGGTGTCGTGCGGCCAGACGGTGCCCGTGTGATAGCCGATCGGGTTGTACCCCGGCTGATCCAGGGCATACGTGCGAACGCCCCATCCGGAGAACATCGCCTGACCCAGGATGCGGTCGGCGACCAAAGCGGCCCGAGCGGGCGCCACGATCCCGGTCCACAGGCACTGCCCGGCATTGGAACCGATCGCATCGGCCTGGCGCTTGTCGCCATCCAGGGCCATCGCGTAGTAGCCCTGATCCTCCACCCAGAAGGCGGCCTCGAACCGAGCGCGCAGGGTCTCGGCATCGCGTTCAAGGCGCTCCGCCAGCTCGGTCTCGCCGCGCATCCGGGCCAGCCGAGCGAGGCGGACCTTCGCATCGAACACGTAGCCCTGGACCTCGGCCAGGGCGATCGGGGCGCGGCATTGCCGACCATCCCGGTCGCGGATCGCGTCGCTGGAGTCCTTCCAGCCCTGGTTCAGCAGGCCACGAGTCGACTTGCGCTCGTACTCGACGAAGCCGTCGCCGTCGAGATCGCCGTAGCGATCGATCCAGTCCAGGGCGGCCATGGCGTTCGGCCACAACCGGTCCACGAAGTCGCGGTCGCCGGTCCAGTCGAACGTGGCGCCCAGCAGGATGAGCCACAGTGGGGTCGAATCCACCGAGCCGTAGTACGGCGTGTGGGGCAGTTCCCCGTTCGCGGCCATCTCGCCCGTCCGCAGTTCGTGCAGGATCTTGCCCGGCTCCGCGTCGCGCCAGGGATCCACCTCGGTCGCCTGGTAGGCGGCCAGCACGGACAGGATCTCGATCGCGAGTTGCGGCCGAAAGGCCAGGGACTGCAGCGCCGTGATCAGGGAATCGCGCCCGAACAGGGTCGTGAACCAGGGCACGCCCGCCGCGACGTAGCGCTGCTCGCGGCCGGGCCCCTCGTTGATCAGCAGGCGCAGGTCGTCCACGGATCGCTTGATGACAAGGTTGAACAGCTCGTGGTCACTCTCGGCCACGGTCGTGCTCCGTTCCCACGCGTGATAGGCGGCGATCCCCTCATCTGCGCTCACGTGCGGTGGATCGGGAAAGAGCGCGGCCAGGTCGCTCGCGGCCGTCCCCCGGTCCCGCGCAGCTGGTGGCTCCCTGCGCTCCGTGGCCCAGCTCACCCAGCGCAGGTCGCGGGTCTCGCCCGGACCCAGCTGGACTTCCCAACGCAATCGGATGGACGCACCCGTGTCCGAACCGTCCGGAGCGAGTTCCGTCACCGGCTCGACGACCCGCGCGGGATCGGAGAAGGCGACGTGGGTCAGCCGCTGGAGCCCGTCCAAGCCGTCGTACCGGAACGTGACCCGCCGGTCCGTCGTGGCGGCCGGCAGCAACCGGCCTCGAACCTCGCGCGGGTAGCCCCGGACTTCGAAGATGTCCGCCCCGTCCGCGCCGAGTTCCAGGTCGACCGGGATCGTGGCAGGCCTGGAGCCGTGGTTGACGATGCGCAGCCGTTCCGCCAGGGCCCCGCCGCCGATCATCCGGTCACGACTGATCCCGATCGTCCGCCCGGTCAGTTCGTCGGCCGGATGGGCCTTGGCCGCAGGGTTGCGATCCATGCTCGGATTGGTCATCTGGATGCCCCCGCGGAAGTTGCCACCGACCGAGGTCTGGAGCAGGACCGCCCGGCTGCCGCCGACCCGCAGGATGGAGCACGACAGCAGCCTGGTATCGCCGCGATATAGCCCGAGTCCGCGAGAGTCGTTGTGGATGTCACCGAAGGCGTCGGTCAGCAGGAACAGGTTGCCGTGCTTGAGGACCTGCACGGAACCAAGGTCCGTGGCCCGGGCGATCGCCGTGGGCCGCACCTCGGTGAAGGTCACGAGGTCCGTGTCCAGGGTGCTCATCGCTCATTCCCTCCGCCGCCACCGGTCACCGCGGAGAGGCGATCTGCCTGGTCCGCCATCTGGAGCGCGTCGATCAGGTCGTCCAGTTCGCCGGTCAGGACCCCGGGCAGGTTATGCACGGTCTTGCCGATCCGGTGGTCCGTGACCCGGTCCTGGGGGTAGTTGTACGTCCGGACCTTGTCGCTTCGGTCGCCCGAGCCGACCATCGACCGGCGAGCGATCGAATCCGCCTCGCGCTGCTTCTGGATCTCCAGGTCGAACAGGCGCGAACGCAGGACTGACATCGCCTTGGCCTTGTTCTTGTGCTGGCTCTTCTCGTCCTGGATCTCGACCACGAGGCCGCTCGGCAGGTGGGTGATGCGCACGGCGGAGTCGGTCGTGTTGACCGACTGGCCGCCGGGGCCGGACGAGCGCTTGACGTCGATCCGGAGGTCGCGCTCCTCGTCGATCTGGACCTCGACCTCGTCGGCCTCGGGCATGACCACGACGGTGGCCGTGGAGGTGTGGATGCGCCCGCTCGATTCGGTCGCCGGGATGCGCTGGACGCGGTGGACGCCACCCTCGAACTTCAGGCGACTGTAGGCGCCATCGCCCTTGACCTGGACGATCGCCTCCTTGATCCCGTCGATGCCTGTCTCGTTGAGGCTCAGCACCTCCGGCGTATAGCGGTGCCGCGCGGCATAGCGGAGGTACATCCGGAGCAGCTCCGCCGCGAACAGCGCGGCTTCGTCGCCACCGGCCCCCGCCCGGATCTCCAGGATCACGTCGCGGTCGTCGTTCGGGTCGCGCGGGAGGAGCAGGACCTTGAGGTCCTCCACGAGGCGAGCCTCATCGGCTTCCAGCCGGGTGATCTCGTCCCGCGCCATCGACTTCAGCTCGTCGTCACCCTCGCTCGCGTCGCGCAACTCGCGGGCGCCGGCCAGCTCCTCGCGCGTGGCGTTAAGGGCGCGGAACGCCTCCACGACCGGTTCCAGGCGGGATAGTTCGCGGCCTAGCCGGCGGATCTCGGACGGGTCGGCGCTGACTTCGGGCCGTGACAGCTCGGCCTGGACCTCGTCGTACTGGCCGGCGATCTCGGCCAGCTTCGCGTCGAGATCGCTCATGTCAGCGGTGGCGGCTCACCCGGCTCCGGGATCTCCCCGGTCGGGTCCGCGCCGGGCGATCGCATCGGCGATCGATCCAGCTCCGCCGAGCCCGCGGGCACTTCGTTGCCATCGGCGAGGAGGGCCTCCTGCATGGAGGCGATGGAGACTTCGATCATGTCGTCCGTGGGCACCTTGGTCGTGATCATCTGGACCAGGATGCCTGGGGACATCATGGCGTGGACGATCGGGTTGCCGCGATGCCGCGCCCCGAACTTGAGGATCTCGTACCCAAGTGCCGCGATGACCGGGATGAGCAGCAGCCGACTCCCGACCATGACCAGGGGCGCCTGCCGTCCGACCAGCGAGAACGCCACGATGGACAGGAGGATGACCACGACAAGGAACTCCGTGCCGCAGCGAGGGTGCGCGGTCGGGTACTTGCGGACCGCGTCCACCGTGAGCGGATCGCCGGCCTCCAGGGCATGGATCGTCATGTGCTCCGCGCCGTGGTACTGGAAGACGCGGCGGATGTCCGGGGCCCGCGAGATGAGCAGCAGGTAGCCCAAAAAGATGACCACCCGGACCAGGCCTTCCACGAGGTGCTGGACGAGGCTGTTCTCCACGTTGGCCGTGGTGACGCTGGCCACGAAGAGGGGCAACAGGAAGAAGATGCCGACCCCGGCCAGCAGGGTCAGCCCCAGCATCAGGGCGATCGAGCCCTTCCCGAGCTCGACGCCGTCCTCCTCCGCCTGGAGGTTCGCGCTGCGAACCAGCCAGCGCGTCCCCACGATGAGCGTCTCGTACAGCACGACGAGACCGCGGGCGAGCGGCCATTTCCCCACGGGCGAGCCGTGCACGCCCGAATCGAGCCGTTCCGTGGCGAACACGATCCGCCCGTCCGGGTGGCGAAGTGCGACGGCGATCGCGTCGCGACCACGCATCAGGACACCCTCGATGAGGGCCTGGCCTCCGTAGGCGTACTTGGGCATGGGTTGGAGTCTAGCGGCGATGATCGTGACGAGCGGCCGCGGGAGCGTCAGCTTCGGGCCTGGCGCTCCAGGCGCTTCTGGAAGCGCTCGACCTGGCCAGCCGTGTCGATGATGTTCTGAGTGCCCGTGAAGAACGGGTGACAGTTGCTGCACACGTCCACGCGAAGCTCGGGGCGGGTGGACCCGACGGTCCATTCCGTGCCGCACGATCCGCAGTGGACCTTGGCCTGGTGGTATTTGGGGTGGATATCGGCCTTCACGGCTGGGTTCTCCTGGGGTGCCGGTTTACGCGGTCGTCGCGGCGACTTCCGACGCCACGACCCGGACCCGCTTCTTGTGCCTGGTGGCGTGCTCGAACTTCACCTTGCCGGTGATGGTCGCGAACACGGTGTAGTCATGACCAAGGCCGGTGCCCGGACCGGACAGGAAGGTCATCCCGCGCTGGCGGACGATGATGGAACCGGCCGGCACGAGCTGGCCGTCCCCGGCCTTCACACCGAGGCGCTGGCCGACGCTGTCGCGGCCGTTCTTGACGCTGCCGCCAGCCTTCTTGTGGGCCATCTGGTCTACTCGTCCTTCTTGGTCGCGCGCGGCTTGGCCGCGGGCTTCTTGGCTGCGAGCTTCTTGGCCGCCGGCTTCGTTCTCGTCGACTTCGTGGCCGCGGGCTTGTCGGACGTGGCCGAGGCCTTGGCGTTGCTGCCGGGCTTGCCGGCCTTCGACTTGGCGTCGGTCTTGGCGTCGCTGCTGGGCTTGGTGGGGGTCTTGGACTTGGCTACGGTCCTGGCGCCGGTGCTGGGCTTGGCGGTGGTCTCGGCCTTGGTTGTGGTCGTCTTGGCGGGCGTCCTGGCGCCCGCGGTCGGCGCGTCCTTCGCGGCAAGCCTAACCGCGAGTTCGGCATCCCTGGCCGCCTGGATCTCGGCCGCTTCCTGCAGACGCTCACGCTCGGTCTTGGCGTCCTGCTCCGCCCGGGCAACCTGCTTCGCTGCGCTCTTGTCGCCGAGCACGATGTCGCTGATGCGCAGGACGGTGAGCTCCTGGCGGTGGCCCTTCTTGACCCGGCTGCGAGCCTTGGGGCGATACTTGAACGAAATCAGCTTCTCGCCACGTTCCTGGCGAAGCACCTCGGCACTGACCGCCGCACCATCCACGAGCGGCCGGCCGATCGAGGCATCATCCCCGTCGGCGACGAGCAGGACGCGATCGATCGTCACGGTGTTGCCGGGCTCGACGTCGAGCAGCTCGACCTGGAGTTCCGTGCCGACTTCCACGCGATACTGCTTTCCGCCGGTCTCGATGACTGCGTACATGGATCCTCAGGACTTCGTTCGGGGACTGCCGCCGCGCGTGGCGAGTCGGCGAGTCGGACAGGGGATAACGCCCGGCACGGCCGAGGCGCGAACGCGGATTGTACGACTCGACGCCGGAGCGGTCAATTCGGGCGTCGCCGGGTTGTTTGAAGGGCTGAGATCCGGTCACCCCGACCGGGGGCTGAGATCCGGTCACCCCCGGAGTCCGTCGCACCCTGTCGGGATGGATCCCCCTCCCATCACCCTGGGTCCGAACGAGCGCCGTGGGGTGTGCACGGGGTGACCATTCGAGACACGGAGAGACGGGGCGATGCTCCGTTGGTGCAGGCCGTGCACCCACGCGACCTTATTCGCCCTCTTCGAGCCGGAGGGATGGCCTGCGGGCACGCTGCCACGTCGGACATGGTCGTCGGGTGCACAAACGCGGACGCAACGTCGCGCGCCGGCCTCCACGAGGGTGCTCGATTCGTCAGCGGAGATCCTCGATCAGTATCAGCCGTTCGCGCACGATCGACTCGATCGCCAGCGGCGCCCCGATCA
>JAABUN010007338.1_pt1 | contig 11965 bp, 10 predicted proteins | sample 5559311 | NCBI WGS metagenome assembly JAABUN01 (sample SAMN10711877, study PRJNA513370) | rock metagenome | isolation source: Antarctica rocks | place: Antarctica: Victoria Land, Siegfried Peak sud | reverse complement strand
GATGGCGACGCTCCAGCTCACGCGCGACGCTTTCCACGGCGAGTGGAACTACACCCTCGCCCCGCGCGCCGCCGCCGAAACCGTTATTCCCTGACGAACCCTAAGCACCGCCACGAGCCGATCCCCGCGTCGCCCCTCGCCTCCTTCTCCGACTATCGACACTCCCCGCTGTCTACTCACCTACTCGCCTACTCACCCTATTCAGGACCATCGGGGGATGTTCCCATACGCGCCCGACTGACTATGCTGCTGAGTGTAGGAGGGCCGCCTGGGGTCATTCCGGTATCGCTCGTCACCCCGCAGGACGTGATGCTCACGACCATCGCGCTATTCGTGCTCATGCCCCTGCTCGGCCTCGCCATCGGCGGCTGGATCGACCATGCCGCCATCGCGATCCCGGCGGAGCGCTCTCCCTGGCGGCTCCCCGCCTGCCCGGACTGCGCGGCCCGCTGGCGTGGCATGGCCCTGCTACCGGTGGTCGGGGCGCTCATCGCACGGCGCTGCCCGGCCTGCGCCGCGCCGATCGGCCCCATGCGCCCGCTGACCGAGGCGACGACCGGCATCCTCTTCGCGCTCGCCCTCTGGCGCGCGGCCTCGCCCGCCGAATTCGTCGCGCTCGCCCTCTTCACGGTGCTGCTGCTCCTGATCCTGCGGATCGATTGGCAGAATCATCTGATCTTCCAGAACACCATCGTCGTCGGCATCACGATCGCGCTCGCCTACGCCGCGATCCTCTCGCCCGCGCCGCACGCGCTCCTCTGGTCGCTGATCGCGGCGGTCGGCGCGGCGGGGCTCTTCCTCTTCCTCTACTTCCTGGCGCTCCTGATCTATCGTCGCCGCGCGCTCGGCTTCGGCGATGTGCTGCTGGCCGCGCTGATCGGCGCGATGGCCGGGGAACAGGCCTTCCTGGCTCTCTTCGTCGGGATGGTGCTGGGGGCGGCGGGGGGACTGCTGCTGGTCGCGCTGCGCGTCCGCACCATGCGCGACTACATCCCCTACGGTGCCTATCTCTGCGCCGGGACGATCATCGCCCTCTTCATCCGCTGACAAGCCCGACGCACGATCGCGTAGCGGTTGTGGCCCTCGCACGGCGCGTGGCTAGACGAGGCTATCCTTCTCCCCACGGGCCGGATGGTGCAGGAAGCAATCGGCGGTATGGTCGTCCACGATCCCCGTCGCCTGCATCCAGGCGTAGACGATGACCGGGCCGACGAACTTAAAGCCGCGCCGTTTCAGCGCCGCCGAGAGCGCCTCCGAGAGCGGGGTCTTGGCGGGGATGTCGCCCCCCGCGTACCGGATCGGCGTGCCGCCCGCCATCCCCCAGACGAACGCCGAGAAGTCCTCGCCACCCTCGGCCATCGCCAGATACGCGCGGGCGTTGCCGATCGTCGCCACGATCTTGGCGCGCGAGCGCACGATGCCGGGATCGCGCAACAGCCGTGCGATGTCGTCCTCGTCGAACCGCGCCACCACCGTCGGCTCGAATCCCTGAAATGCGTTGCGGAAGGCTTCCCGCTTCCGCAGGATCGTTAGCCACGATAGGCCGGCCTGGAAGCCATCCAGCATCAGCTTCTCCCAGAGCGCGCGACTGTCGCGCTCCGGCACACCCCACTCCGCGTCGTGATAGGCGCGGAGCAGCGGGTCATGCCGCGCCCAGGTACAGCGCGGCAGTGTCTCACCGGGGTCGGTAGCTGTGGCGGTCATACGCAAGCTCCTCAGCGGGCGTAACGGCGTGTGCGGGGCGGCGAATCGACGCGGTGACCTCAGCCGGACAGCGGCGGTCTGTGTCCTCTCAACGGGAAAGGCGACACATTCGGCGTGGCGACACCCCCTCGCACGAGCGGATGGTGCGGAGAGGCATCACGTCTTCTACTCCGCGTCGAGCGACAGTAGCGCGCGCCACGCCGACAGGGTGATTGCCGCCAGCCGCCATCGCGGGAACGGCGCTGAGACGTAGCACGATCCATAGCGACACCGCCTGTCATCCGGCGACTAACCGCCGTGGGATCATAGCGCGGGGCAGCGACAGCCCCAGCCCGGCGCAGCGGGCGCTTGCCGCGCCACGGATACCACCGACCGTCAGCGCATTCTAGCACCGTGGGAAGGCTCCAATCGCGCCGCGCCGGTGGTGGCACCACTTCTGCGTTATAATTAGGCACGTAACAATGTGGCGAGCGCCAATCCCGCAAGAAACGTTGGATCGAAAGCTGCAACGGAAGGAGCAAGGCGTATGGCGGAGCGACCCGGATATCCGAGCAGACGCGACGCCGATCAGGAGGTGATGGTTCAGCACGAACGCCAGGATGTAGTCACCAACGATGGCACCGTCGTCGGGCAGGATGTTGGCACGGCGACGACCTACGACCGCGTCGAGGCGCGGCGTTCGAGCGCCGACTGGATCAGCGGACTAATCTCTTTCATCATCGCGGTGATCGCGATCCTGATCGCTATCCGGCTGGTCCTGAAATTGCTGGCCGCAAGCACCGCGAGTAGCTTCACCAATCTCATCTATGGCGTTACCGGCCCGCTGGTCGCGCCGTTCCAGAATATCTTCGGTACCCCGGCTGCCGGGAATGGCGCGACCTTCGAGCTATCGTCGCTGCTGGCGATCGCGATCTACTTGTTGGTTGGTTGGCTACTCACGCGCCTGGTACAGTTGGTGCTCGACCGACCGACGAACGGCACCAGCGTGACTCGCAACGTCGATCAGCACACGCTGCGCTAAGGCTTCCACACCTTTTGTTTCCAAACCGCTGGGAGGTCCAGTGGAGAAGCTGTAGCATATGGTACGGAGGATGGAGTCATGAATTTTATCGTCTGGCTGATTATCGGGGCAATCGCTGGCGGGATCGCGAGCATGATCGTGCCGGGGCGTACTCCCGGTGGCGCGATCGGCGCTGTCATCGTGGGTATTCTCGGCGCGATACTCGGTGGCTGGTTAATTCAGTCAGTATTAGGCCTCGGGCAGGGTGCCGGCTTTATCGGGTCGATCATCATCGCGATCATCGGCGCCGTGATCATCCTCTACATCATTCGCGCGATGAGCTCCCGTTCACGAGTCTAAACACCCTGTGGGGGTGCGAAGGCGCTCTCAGATGCTGAGAGCAAGTACGCCAGATTAGGGAAGAGGTGACCATCATGTCCGGCCTGGGAGACAAGATCAAGGGCGTTGCGCAGGACGTTGCAGGCAAGGCGAAAGAAACCGTCGGCGACGCGACCGACGACAAGAGCATGCAGGGCGAGGGCATGGCTGATCAGGCGCGCGGCCAGGGCAATCAGTTCAAGGGCGATGTCAAGGACAAGGGCGACGACGTCAAGGACAAGGCCAACGACATGGTGGACGATGTCCGCCGCAAGATGGACTAATCGCGACTCGTAAGCCCATCACCCATCTATATTCCGGCGTCGGGCGGCTCGTATGCCGTCCGACGCCGTTATTTGCGTGCCGATAGCGAGCGACACGCCGCCCGACGCTCCGGTATACTTTGGGAGAACGTACACACCGCTAGTTGGCAAACCCCGCGCGGAGTCAGCGATGAACCTGGAACAACTCCTCGATACCTGGCGCGCGAGCCCGCAACGCCGCCGCAACATCGCCCACTGGCACACGGAGGAGGCGGTCCCGGCGGAGTACGCACCCCTCCCGGAGGGATTGCACCCGCGCCTCGTCGCCGCGTTGCACGCGCAGGGGCTGGAGAAACTCTACTCCCACCAGGCGGAGGCGTTCGCCAGCATCAGCGCCGGGCGGCACACCTGCATCGTCACCCCCACCGCGTCCGGCAAGACCCTCTGCTACACCCTGCCGGTCCTCGACACGATCCTGCGCGACGAGGGCGCGCGCGCCCTCTACCTCTTCCCGACCAAGGCGCTCGCCCAGGATCAGGCCGCCGTGGTGCGGCGCTTCGTCGCGGAACTCGGCGCGGGGAACGACGAGGAACCGGCGATCAAGAGCCACACCTACGATGGCGACACCCCTGCGACAGCGCGCAAGCTGATCCGCACCGCCGGGCATGTGGTGATCACCAACCCGGACATGCTCCACTCCGGCATCCTGCCGCACCATACGAAATGGGTGCGCCTCTTCGAGTCGTTGCGCTACGTCGTCATCGACGAGTTGCACGGCTATCGCGGCGTCTTCGGCTCGCACGTCGCCAACGTGATCCGCCGCCTGCGCCGCATCTGCCGCTTCTACGGCTCCGATCCGATCTTCATCCTCTGCTCCGCCACGATCGCCAATCCCGGCGAACTGGCCGAGCGGATCATCGGCGCGCCGGGCGGGGTGACGACGATCGAGCGCAATGGCGCGCCGCGCGGCAAGAAGGAGTTCATCTTCTACAACCCGCCGGTCGTCAACGCGGAACTCGGTATCCGCCGCAGCTCGACCCTCGAAGCCGCCGGGCTGGCGGGCGAGTTGATCCGCAACCACATCCACACGATCGTCTTCGCCCGCGCCCGCACGGTCGCCGAAGTGCTCCTGACCTACTTACGCGACTCCCTGCCACCCGGCACCGACCGCGAAACGACGGTACGCGGCTACCGGGGCGGCTACCTGCCGAATCAGCGCCGCCAGATCGAGGCGGGCCTGCGCGCTGGCGCGATCACCGGCGTCGTCAGCACCAACGCGCTCGAACTCGGCGTGGACATCGGCGCGCTCGATGCCTGCGTGATGACCGGCTACCCCGGCACCGTCGCCTCGACCTGGCAGCAGGCCGGGCGGGCGGGCCGACGCCAGGAGACGGCGGCGGCGATCCTCGTCGCCTCATCGAGCCCGCTCGATCAGTTCATCGTCGGCCACCCGGAGTATTTCTTCGGGCGCGCGCCGGAACACGGGCTGATCAACCCGGATAATCTGCTGATCCTCCTCAGTCACCTCAAATGCGCCGCCTTCGAGTTGCCGTTCGATACGCGCTCCCAGGGCGGCGACGACCCGCTCTTCGGCACCGCCGAGGGGGGCACCGTCCTGGGGGCGCTCCAACTGCTCGGCGAGGATGGCGTGGTGCAGGAGGTGGACGACATCTGGCACTGGACCGACCAGGCGTACCCCGCCGAGGAGATTAGCCTGCGCACGGCGGCGCGCGACAACGTGGTGATCATCGACGAGAGCGACCGTGCCCGCCCGCGCGTCATCGGCGAGGTGGACGAGTTCAGCGCGCCGATGCTCGTCCACACCGAGGCGATCTACTTCCACGAGGGGCAGCAATTCCACGTCGATCGCTACGATCCCGCCGAGCAGAAGGCGTATGTCCATGCGGTACGGGTCGATTACTACACCGACGCCGACATCGCCGTCCGCACGCAGGTCTTGGAGCAGTTCTCTCCGGAACCGATCGGCGCGCCGCGCAATCACGGCGAGGTATTGGTCGGGGCGCTGCCGACGAAGTACAAGAAGATCAAGCTGCACACGCACGAGAACATCGGTTGGGGGGAGATCCATCTGCCGGAGGCGCAGATGCACACCGGGGCCTACTGGCTCTGCCTGCCGCACGCGCTGATCGACCGGATGCAGGTCGCCGAGTTGCAGGGGGCACTGATCGGCCTCGCCAACCTCCTGGCGGTCGTCGCGCCCCTCTACCTGATGTGCGACCCGCGCGACATCGGCGTCCACGCCGAGGTGAAATCGCCCTTCACCGGGCGCGGCACCGTCACCCTCTACGACAAGATCCCCGGCGGGATCGGCTTCAGCCAGAAGCTCTACGACACGCACGAGGCGCTGCTGACGGCGGCGCACGACCTGATCGCCGCCTGCCCCTGCCCGGCGGGCTGCCCTTCCTGCGCCGGACCGACAGCGGAGATCGGCGGGCGCGGCAAGCGGCTGACTCTGGGTATCCTCAAGCTGCTGCTCGGGCGGCGGGGGGTGCCCTCGGCGGCGGCATTGGCACGGTAGCGCAGGGAGTCGCGCTTCACCACGGGCAACGCGAGCGATTGCTGCCGGCGTGGTGGCAAAGAGAACGGGCCACCCCAGGGGGGTGGCCCGGTACATACGCACTCGCGGCAGCAAGACGCAGTTCCTAGACCGGTGTCGTGTACTCCTCGGGAATCCAGCCCTCGAAATCCAGGTAACGAATATGCTTCCAGTTGTTCCCCTTGGAGTCGCGCTGATCGGGGCCGATCACCTCGAGGACGAAGCCTTCCGGGATCGCAAAGCGCCGTTCGCCAGCCGGCAGCACGAAGACATTCGCGCCTTTATTATCGGTGTTCGCCACCCTTACCTGCGCCGCTGGGGGTCCGGCGGTCGGGGTCGGCGGGCGCGTATCGGCGGTCGGCGCGGTGGGGAGAGACGTGGGCGTGGGCTGACGCGCGGTCGCGGCCCCGCCGGGTGGTGACGGGACAACGGCGGGAGCGGTCGCCGCCGCAGTCGGCGGCTCTTGCGCAGCCAGGGTCGTCGCGGTGGAAGCGATACCGGCGGCGGCGGTCGCGGTCGCGGCGGACTGCCCCGATCCCTGCACCTGGACCGCCACCACCACGAGCAGTAAGATGGCGAGCACCAGCGCGACCGGCGCGATGATCGGCGTGAGGGCCGGATCGCCGAACCGCAACGGCGCGGGCCACCAGGCGGGCCAACGTCCGCGGCGAACTGGGGCCGCAGCGACAGCGGCATCATCGGCATGTGCAGCGGAGGTGGGCGCGGCTAGCGTCTCGCCAGGGCCACCTGGCGGCACGAGCGTGGGGCGTTGCGTCGGCAAGGCGACGAGCGGACGCTGCAACGAGCGACGCCCGCTCAGCGTGGTACGCGGGCGCCAATACCCCTCGCGATCGAGGCGCACCAGGCCCAGTACATCGAGTTCATCCAGGATATGCTGAATCTGCGCGCGCACCGCCGACTGGAGATATTCGTGGCCGTTGAGCTCGGTCGGCAAGATACCCGTCGCACGCGCCACGGTATACTCATCGATCAGGGTGCCGGGGCTCTCTTCCATGCGGTGGATGGCCGCCAGGACCGCACGCTGCTCCTCGTTCATCGCGCCCTTCCTACCATCCGCCTCGTCCTGCCGTCGGCCTGTCCTCCCCGTGGGGCACCGTCGCTCGCAAATGCACGATCACGAAGGCAAGAATGTTGCCCTCGATCAGAACGCATGGATGAGGTGTTGCGGCAGTATAGCAGGATGCGGCGCTGGCGCACGAGGGGGCGCGATCACGAGCCATCGAGATCGCGCACCATCGTGATGTGCTCGATCCCGGCCATCGCCCAAACCGTCCCGACCGTGTGGAAGCCGAGGAGGCGGTAGAACTCGCGGGCATGGGTCTGCGCGCTGAGGGTGACACGATGTGCGCCGAGCTGGCCCGCTGCGGCGAGCAGCCCATCCATGATCTCCCAGCCCACACCCAGCCCGCGATAGTCGGGCAACACCGCGACCCAGGCGATCTGCCCATCGCCGTGTGCGACGTGCAATCGGCCCACACCGACCGGGCGCTCGTCCCAGAACGCCAGCGCCTGCACCGCGCCAGGGCCGCGATCGTACGGATCGCGATCGACCACATCGGTCAGGTGCTGCTCGTCGGTGAAGACGAGCCGACGGATCGCCATCACCTCGCGCAGGTCCCCCGCACTGCGCGCCTCGCGCAGCGTCAGGCGGCCCTCGCCGCGCCCCCCCTCGTGTGCCGCCATCATTCCCCCCACACCAACCCGCTCGCAGCACGGTCGACAAACCCGGCGGATGATACCACGGAAGCGAGTGACGAGTCGGCGGTAGGCAGTCGGCAGGGAGAGTCCGTAGTCCGTAGTCCGTAGAAGGGTTCGCTGATGGTCGGTACCGACCATCAGCACCGCGCCGCTACTACCGACTGCCGACCGCCGACTCTGTCACGACTCACAGCCCACGACCCACGACTCAACTCACCGTCACCTGCGAGCCCGCCGGACCCTTCTCGACCAGGATCTGCGTCGGGAAGAGATCTTTCAGTTCATTGACGTGGGTGATCACCAGGATCATCTGGAAATCATCCTCGATCGCGTGGATCGCCTCGACCAGGCTGTCACGCCCGCGCGCATCCTGCGTGCCGAACCCCTCATCGATCACGAGCAGCTGCAACTTCGCACCGGCGCGGCGAGCGAGCAGCTTGGCGAGCGCCACGCGGATCGCGAAGTTGATGCGGAACGCCTCGCCGCCGGAGTACATCGCGTAGTCGCGCTGCCCGGCCTCGTCGCCGATCACGATCTCCAATGCCTCGACCGTGTCCCCCTTGCGCGTCTCGCGCTGGGTACGGAACTCGACGCGCATGCTGTTGCCGGGCATGTTGGCGAGGATCGCGTTCGCCTCGTCCTGCAATTCCGGCACCGCCCCCTCGATGATCATCGCCTGGATACCGCCCTTGCCGAAGGCACGCGCCAACTCGCGATAGATCCCTTCCACCTCGGCCAGCCCCCGGCGCGACTCGCGCGCGCGCTCCGCCTCTTCTTCCAGATCGGCCAGGCGACCTAGCGTCGCTTCCAGGCTCCCCTGCCGCCGCGCCACTTCCTCATAGCGACGACGCGCCTGATCGAGGGCGACGGTCAGATCCTCGGTGCGCCGGATCAGCGCCGGGAGATCGACGCGAGCGGCGAGGAGTTCGGCGATTCGCGCGGCCTCCTCGTCGCGCCCCCCCTCGCGCAGGCGCAACGTCCCGCGATCCTCGACCAGCCGTTCGCGTTCGGGACCGAGGGCTTGCTCGGCACGTTCCAGCGCGCGCGCCTGCTCGTCGTAGGGAGTCAGCTCGGCGACGCGCGCCTGGAGGCGCCGGTGCGCCTCGCCATCGTAGGCGAGCGCCGCGATGGCGGCGGCGAGTTCGGCCATCAGGGCGCGCGTCTCCCCGGCGAAGGCGGCGCTGGCGAGCTGCGCGGCGAGCGCGTCGCGGTCGCGCGTCACATCGAGGAGCCGGACCCCGGCATCGCGCGCGGTCGTAACTTGACGGCGCAGATCGCCCTCCTCGCGGGCGAGCATGCGCCCGGATTTCGTGAGCCGGTCGACTTCGGCCAGTTGGGCCGTATACTGGGCGAGCTCCCCTTCCAGCGCCGTGATCCGTTGCCGATTGGCGGTATATTCCGCCTTGCGCTGCAACCCTTCGGCCTGATAGGCGTCGTGGATCTGCTGGCGCTCGTGCTCGCTCACCGGACGACGACAGATGGTGCAGATCGCCCCTTGCTCGGTCATCGCCGTCTGCAAGCCTTTCAGGCGCTGCATCTCGGCCATCAGCCGCTCGTTCTCGGACTTCCGCCCTCCCATCTCTTCCTTCGCGGAGGAAATACTCTCGGAGAGGACCGGGCGGCGCTCGTCGGCGGCTCCGACCTCTCTCAGCTTCGCCTCGATCTGGACGAACTTCGGCTCGATCTCCGGCAGGCGCTCCCGCTGTTTCCGCAACTCGGCGAGTTGGTGATCGAGCGCGTGTTGCTCTTGCAGGAGGAGATTCTGCGCCCGCTCCACCTGGCGCTCGGCCTCGCGGTGCCGTCCTTGCAGGCCGTTGAGTTGCGCGAGGGCGGCACCGGCGACGCGCTCCTCGGCGATCGTCCGTTGGAGATCCGCATAGCCGACGCGGATGGTGGCGGCGCGGGCGATCGTCCCTTCCAGTTCGGCGATCCGCCGCCCGGCGAGCGCGATCCGCCCGCCGAGCCGCTCGGCTTCGCGCGCGTGCTCGTCGCGCCGCCGCTGCGCCTCGCGCGCCGCCTCCTCGCGGCGGTTCGCCTCCTCACGTTGCGCGCGGACCGCGCGCAACGCCTCATCCGTCTCCGCGATCGTCGCCTGCGTGGCGATCACCGCCGTGGCGACCATGACGAGCTCGGCCTCCGCAGCGGGCCGACCGAGAAGTTCGGCGTCGATCCGCGCCAGCGTCGCGTCGATCTCCTTGCGCCCCTGCTCCGCCTCGCGCCGCGCGACACGGGCACGCTCCTCCAACGCATCGTAGCGCCCCAGGCCGAGGATGTCGGCCAATACCTGCTTCCGCTCGGTGGCGCCCTTGGTGGTGAACTCGTCCGCCCGCCCTTGCAGGATGAAGGCGGAGTTGATGAAGGTGTCGTACTCCATCCCGAGCGTGGCGGTGAGGAGCTTCTGCGTCTGCGAGACGGTGTCGCCGGTGATCGCGCGCCAGGGACCGGGACCGTCCGGCGTCTGCGCCCGCACCTGGACTTCCAACTGCGGCACATCGGGGCTGTTCCCGCGCCGTCGCCGTCGCCGTAGCACCCGATACTCCTGCTCACCGAGGAGGAATTGGAAGTCGACGCCCATCTCGGTCGTGCCGAGGGACATCAAATCGCGCTCGGACCCGCCGCGTGCCTGTCCCCAGAGGGACCAGGTGATCGCGTCGAGCAGGCTCGACTTGCCCGCGCCATTATCTCCCGCGATGCAGGCGATGCGGACGGTATGCAGGTCGAGCGTGACTTCGCCCTTGTAGGGCAGGAAGTTTCGCAGGATAAGTTTGGTGGGAATCATGCTGCTCCTCGCGGCGGGGCAGGCGGGGCGCACCGAGGCACGGCCAGGCCATCGCGCTATCGTTCGTGCTTATTCCGCACCTATTTTACCGCACGTACAACATGTCCTCCATCGTTTCCCGGCGGTGCCGGAATCCTGGGGGCGAGTTGTGCGTTATTGTAGAAGGTACACCTTGCTTCGGCGCGCAAGAACGGTTATGCTAGATTACTTGCCCATCTCTTACCGTCATTGTGTCCTCTTGCGGGTGAGCGGCGTATATACAGAGTAGGGATGGTTCCGTTCTTGCGGAGCAGGGGTGTTGGTGCCCCGCAGTGCTTGGAACGGACCACGGTGTGCCGCGAGTCGACGCTGACGTGCGACGCGCTGTATCGGAGGTACGAATTTTATGGTCGATGAACGCTTACGCGACGTACGCCAAATTATCCCCGACGAAATGGAAGAACTGGCCGAAGGCAATTATCGCCGTCGCCGGGTAGCCGCCGACGTTCTACCGCTGCCCGAAGATGAGGGGCCGAGTTTCAATCAGGTACTCGAAGCCGAGGAAGAGGTCGAGGAAGCGCGCGGGCTGGCGCAAGACCTGGAGTCGTTGCAGAAGATCGACCCAAGCTTCGTCACCGATCCGGTGAAGTTATACCTCCGCGAGATCGCACACGCTCCCCTGCTTAATCATAAGCAGGAGATCGAGCTGGCGCAACGCGTCGAGGCGAGCGATGTCGAGGCGGTGCAGACATTCGTGCGCTCGAACCTGCGCCTGGTGGTGAGCATCGCCAAGAAGTACGTGGGGCGTGGCCTTTCCCTCCTGGACCTGATCCAGGAAGGGAATCTGGGATTGATCCGCGCCGTGCAGAAGTACGACTGGCGGACCGGCTTCCGCTTCTCCACATATGCGACGTGGTGGATCCGTCAGGCCATCACCCGCGCCATCGCGGACCAGAGCCGCACCATCCGCCTGCCGGTCCACATGGGCGACGCGGTCTCCCGCTTCCGTGGGACGGTGCAGGAGCTCAACCAGACCCTCGGGCGGCGCCCGAAGGTGGAAGAGATCGCCACGCACATGGGCGTGCCACCGGAGAAGGTGGAGCAGATCATGAGCGCCGCCCAGCGCACCCTCTCGCTGGAGACGCCGGTCGGCGAGGAAGACGAGGCCCGCCTCGGCGACCTGATCGCCGATGAGGGCGCGACCAGCCCGGAGCAGGCTGCTTCGGAGGGCTTGCTGCGCGAGGACGTGGAGCAGGTGTTGAAGCTGCTGAGTGACCGCGAGCGCAAGGTGCTCCGCCTGCGCTTCGGCCTGGAAAACGGACACCAGCACACGCTGGCCGAGGTCGGCGAGGAGATGGGGATCAGCCGCGAGCGCGTGCGCCAGATCGAGGGACAGGCCCTCCACAAGCTGCGCGGCGCGGATATTCGCAATCGCCTGCTGGCGTACCACTCCGAGGGATAAGGGATTGTCGTGGAAATAGGTATCCCGCACATGGTAGGCTCGCGCCAACGGAAGGACGGGCGAGTGTCGGGGGGCGCGATGGAGTTGACGGAAGCGGTCACGATGCTGCTGCGGGAGGCGGCCC
>JAABUN010007337.1_pt1 | contig 11965 bp, 14 predicted proteins | sample 5559311 | NCBI WGS metagenome assembly JAABUN01 (sample SAMN10711877, study PRJNA513370) | rock metagenome | isolation source: Antarctica rocks | place: Antarctica: Victoria Land, Siegfried Peak sud | reverse complement strand
CCGGGCGGTGATCCTTGTAGAGTTGCGGACCGCACGTCCGCGGGGCTGTGGCGCAGCTGGTAGCGCACCACACTGGCAGTGTGGGGGTCAGGGGTTCGAGTCCCCTCAGCTCCACCCGGAAAGTGCACGTCAGGGCCTTGATCATCGATCAGGGCCCTGATTGCTGCTCGACCTCGTCCGCAATGCGTCCGAACGAGCTGCTGACGAGGGGACGCGTCGCTCGACCTGCCGGCCCGGACCCGCTCCCGTGACGCTGCGCGCCGACGGGCGAGATGGTCACCCAGGCTGCCGTCTGGGCAGAGCGTCGGCGCTGCGCGGTTTCAGCAGCGGTACGAAGAGCCACCCCAACCCTGAGGTGACGACATGACCCGCATCCTGGCGATCCTCGCCGACAAGGGCGCGCTCGACAAGCGAGACCGCGAGGTGGTCGCGCTCGCTGTCGTCAACGTCGACCAGTGCGACTACTGCCAGGCCGCGCACACACTGGGCGGGAAGGCGGCCGGCCTCACCGAGCAGGAGACCATCGCCATCCGCCGCGGGCAGGTGGACGACGCGAAGACCGCTGCGCTGGTGGCGCTGGTCCGCGAGCAGGCCGGCAACGTCGGGCACGTGCAGGACGGCACGTGGCAGGCGGCGCTCGAGGCGGGCTGCAGCGACGCCGAGCTGACCGAGACGTCGGCGGTCGTGGCACTGAACCTGTTCACCAACTACTTCAACCACCTGGTCCAGACCGACCTGGACCTGCCGGCCGCGCCGGCGATCTGAGACGAGCGCGGCCGACTCCTTCCCGCGGCTGCGACCGTGGTCGCGCCCGACAGAGGCCCTGGGCCTGCTGCTGTCGGGCGCGACCGTGCGCCCCTGCCTGCCGGTCGCCCTGGTCGTCGGGACGGTGCTCAGCGTGGTGAACCAGGGGGACGTCGTCGCACAGGGCATGGCCGGGCTGACCGTCGGGCTCAAAGTCATCGCGAACTACGCGATCCCGTTCCTGACCTCCAGCACCGGCGCGCTGCTGGCCGTCCGCGACCGGTCGGTTCCTCATGTGTGAGCCGCTGCCGATCGAGGTGGACGTGCTGGTCGTCGGTGCCGGGCAGGCGGGCCTGGGGGCCGCGTACTGGCTGACCCGGCAGCCGGGGCTGCGGGTCCTGGTCGCGGTTGGAGATGGCCGACGGGTCGGCAGGGGAGTTCTCACTCAGACCTGAGGCCGCGGCTGCCGGCGAACCCGACGGCTGCGGCCAGCAGCAGCAGCACGCCGCCGAACAGGTAGACGGCGGAGATCCCCACCGCCTCGGCCAGCACGGCGCCGAGGCCGAGGCTGACCAGTCGCCCGGTCTGCCACAGCACGTCCATCGAGGCGAACACCCGCCCGCGCAGGCGGTCCGGAATGTGTGTCTGCAGCAGCGAGGTGAAGGTGACCGCCCCGGTCGAGGTCGCGACGCCGTAGCCCACCAGCGCGGTGGCCGCCACCGGCAGCCGGGTGGTCGCGGCCAGGACCAGGTCGACCGCGCCGCGCACCGCGAACGGTCCGAAGACGAAGACCGGCCGCCCCGGTGACGGGACCAGACGCAGCAGCACGAGCGGCCCGAGCGCGGCCCCCACGCCGATAGCGGACAGCAGCGTGCCGTAGCCGCTGCCCGTGACGTCCAGCCGCTCTCGCGCGTAGACGACCAGCAGCGCGCTGGTGGCGCCGGCCGACAGCGCGGCGAGCAGCTGCGCGGTCGCCAGCGCCCGCAGCAGCCGGTCGTGGACGAGGTACGACACGCCGTCAGCGGCGTCCCGGAGCAGATGCCGCCGCTCCAGCGGTACCGCTGGCCTCGGTACCCGCAGCCCGAGCAGCACCAGCGCGCTGAGCACGTACGACGCAGCGTTGACGCCGAAGCCGAGCGAGAAGCCGCCGGTCACGACGAGCAGCCCGGCCAGCGGGGCGAACAGCACCTGCGACAGGACGGCGGCGCTCCAGATCCCGCTGTTCGCCGCGACCAGCGCGTCGGGACGCACCAAGGCCGGCAGCAACGATCCCGCTGCCGGGTTGAAGAAGACGGTCCCGACCGACGTGCCGACCGCGACCACGAAGACCAGCAACAGGCTGTCCTGCGTGAGCGCCAGCAGGGCCACGAGCGAAGCCCGGACCAGGTCGGCTGCGACCATCACCCGCACGCGCGGCAGGCGGTCGACCAGCGCGCCGGCGACCGGTGCCAGCAGCAGCACGGGCAGCGCCTCGGCAGCCACGACCGCGGCCACGCCGAACCCCGAGCCGGTGAGCTCGTAGACGAGCAGCGCGAGGGTGACCGTCTGCACGATGTCGCCCCACTGCGACACGGTGCGGGCGGCCCACAACCGTCGGTAGCCGGGCAGCGCGAAGACCGTGCGCAGCCCTGGTGCAGTCGGCATCCCTACCGGGCCTCGAGCGCCTCGCGGAGCTGCTCGATGGTCGGCGCTCCCCGCAGTCCGTTCGGCGTCCGGAAGACCCGACAGGCCAGGCCGACGGGGTCGCCGGGCGTGGCGAAGGGGTCCTGGCCGTCGACCAGCACCGTCGGGGAGCCGCGGAAGCCGAGTCGCTCCGCGTCCTCCGGGCTGTCGACGTGCACGTACGTCAGCGCAGCCTCGGCGCCGGACTGCGCGAGCACCGTGAGGAGCCGTTGCTCGGTCTCCCGCCAGTTGGGACACCCGTCGAAGTACAGAAGCTCGACGTGCATCACCCAGCCCCGCCACGGGCGGGGCGCCAGGATGCGCCCGCGAACTCACCGAATAGCCGCGCCGCCGCCACCCGCAGACCGAGGGCGTGCGTGGGGTACGGCGCCGTCACCTGCGCGATCCGGCCGACCAGCATGTTCGTGTGCATCGCGAGGGCGCCCATCGCGGCGATCTCGCCGCCGGCAGGCATCACCGCCGTCACGCCGATCACCCGGTCCAGCAGCTGGTGCCGCGCCACCGGGCGCGGACCGGCGATGAGCTTGAGGTAGCCGTCGGTGTGCGCCGAGGTCCTGGTGCGGTCCATCTCGTCGCGCCGTACGACGACGACCCGCGCGCGCTCGCCGTACGCGTCGTACGCCTGCTGCTCGGTCATCCCGACCCGGCCCACCTCGGGGTCGGTGAAGGTCACCCACGGCACGACACTGTCGTCGAAGGCCGACATCCCGCCGAGCGCCGCGGGCAGGACGGAGCCGCGGGCGAAGGCGTTGGCCGCCGCGAGCCGGCCCTGCTCGTCGCCGACGTGGGTGAACTGCAGCGGCGTGGTGCAGTCCCCGGCGGCGAAGACGCCCTCGACGCTGGTGCGCAGGTAGGCGTCGGTGACGACCTGCCCCTGCTTGCCGAGCTCGACGCCGGAGCGCTCGAGGACGGTGGTGAGCACGGCAGCGGCCTCGGGCTCCTCCTTGGTGAGGATCCGGTCCGCGGCCTCCACCAGGGTGACCCGCGAGCCGAGCTGCGAGAAGGCCTGCGCCAGCTCGACGCCGATCGCGCCGCCGCCCATCACCAGCAGGTGCTCGGGCTTCTCGGTCAGGTCGAACAGCGACTTGTTGTCGAGATACGGGACCGCGTCGAGCCCGTCGATCGGCGGGATGCTGGCGTGCGCGCCCGTCGCGAGCACCATCTGTGAGCCGCGCAGGACCTGTCCGTCGACGTCGAGCGTGTCCGGGGCGGTCAGGCGCGCCCAACCCCGGACGTGGTCGATCCCCTCCGCCTCCAGCTGCGCGGGCGACTCGTCCGCGGAGATGCGGTCGATGACGTCGTGCACGTGCCGCATCACCGCGGTGGAGTCGACGTCACCGACCGAGCCGAGCCCCCACTGCTGCGCCTCCCGCGCGCCGGCGACCCGGTGCGCCACGTCGAGCAGCGTCTTGCTGGGCACGCAGCCGTAGTGCGTGCAGTCGCCGCCCGGCTCGGCCTTGTCGCCGAGCACCAGCAGGTCGTACCGGCTCATCGGCGTTCCTCGTCCTCGTCGGCCCGGTGTATCCGATGCCCGCCGTACTGGTTGCGCAGCAGGGCCACCGACTTCGCCGCGGGCCAGTCCAGGTCGCGGTAGGCCATCAGCATCTGCTGCGACATACCCGTGACCGGCACGGGGATGTCGTGGTCGATGGCCCACTTCACGACCCACTTCACCTCGTCGGTGTCCTTGACGTAGGTGCTCATCCGGTCGGGGTCCGGGGGCATGTCCGAGGACAGCCCGATCCCGCCGTCCTTCAGCCCCTTTCCCATGAGCTCGATCAGCCAGCCGCTGGTACCGATGTCGAGGAAGTGCACGCCGCGCTCGGCGACCCGGTCGTGCCGCTCCTTCGAGTCCTCCCAGAAGGAGTTGCCGCAGTCGGCGACGACGTCGCCCGCCTCGAGCGAGGGCAGGAGCTGCTCGAGGTTCTGGTCGACGGGCTTGCCGTGCGGCACCCACATGAGGATCACGCGGGGCGAAGACAGCTCGCCCGGCACGTCCTCCAGGTTCTCGACCGGACGCATCCCGGCCTCCTCGGCCTGCTCCCGTGCCGAACCTCATGCCGTTCCCCTCGCCTCGGGTGCAGGTTCTTCCCGTCAGACTTCCCGCAAGGATGCGCGGCGGACGTCAATGGTCACTCGGGTTGCCGAACGGGAAGATCCGGCCTCGATGCTGGCGCCCGCCGAAGGTCTGCGCGTCGCGCACGGGCGATGAGCGGAACGTCGGCCACGCGCAACATGGGCTCCTCCGCGTCAACGGCCTACCCTACGGCCCGACGGCCGCTCCCTGCCCCGAGGAGCCCGCGTGCGCCCCGACCCCTTCGGTCCCGACCCGCTCCCGGTGAGCAGCTCGCCGAGTGGGTGGTCGATGCCCGCTCCCGCCCGATGGAGCTCGTCGCCGACGGTCCCCAACCAGGCACGGGAGCGGGTCGAGCACAGGCACATGCCCGCAGGCGCGCGGGATCCCGACGACTCGGTCACCTCGGTGGCCGTCGCGCGCCGTAGTGCCGGCGCAGCGGGGTAGGGACACCCTCGACCCGGGAGGATCGCGTGGACCACGCACTGCACCTGGCGCGTGCGGCCGGATGGCGACCGGCGATCGGCGTCAGCACCGCGGTCGCCTACGGAGCCGTGACAGCGGCCGTCCTCGAGCGACTGGACCCCCGCTGATGGCGTGGGTCACGACCGGGGACGAGCAGGAGGACCTGCCGAACATCCTGAAGTCGCACAGCGCCAACCGCGCAGTGCTGCGCGGACACCTCGCGCTGTACTGCGCCATCATGTTCGGGGACAGCGGTCTGAGCCGGGCCGAGCGCGATGCGGTGGCCGTCACCGTGTCGCAGGCGAACGACTGCTTCTACTGAACGGTGCACCACAGCGAGGCGCTGCGGCGGGAGCCGGGTGGCGCGGCGCTGCAGGAGGCGGTCGTCTCCGGAGATGTGGACGCACTGCCGCCACGGCTGCGTGCCCTGCACACGTACGCCCTCGCGCTCACCACGAACCCGTCCGCGGTGCAGGAGGCGGACGTCCATGCGCTGCTGGAGGTCGGCCTGTCGCAGCGTGAGGTCATCGACGCCAACCAGGTCGTCGCCTACTTCAACTACGTCAACCGGGTCGCCTCAGGTCTGGGCGTACAGCTCGAGGGGCACGACCACGGGCACCCTCCCGGAGGCTGAGCTCCCGGCGACACAGCATCACCGGTTTCCGTGCCCGCTTCGTGCGCAGGGCGGTGCGGCAGGATCGTCGGCAGCGTCCGCCACCTGACCCACCGCCGGCACCGTGCGGCCCCACGCTGACGACAGGAGCACCATGACCGACAGCTACGACGTCATCGTCCTGGGAGCCGGCTCGACCGGCACGAACGCCGCCTGGTACGCCCGCGAAAACGACTTGACGGTCGCGGTCGTCGAGCGCGAGCTGGTCGGCGGTGAGTGCTCGTACTGGGCGTGCATGCCGAGCAAGGCGCTGCTCGGGCCCACGCACGCGCTGGCGGCTGCGCGCCGCCTGCCCGGCGCGGCCGCGGCCGTCGGCGACGTGGACGTCGAGGCCGTGCTGGCCCGCCGCGACGCGTTCATCTCGCACCTGGACGACTCCTCGCAGGTGCAGTGGATGGAGAGCATCGACGCCGACCTGATCCGCGGCGAGGGGCGGCTGAGCGGGGAGCGTGAGGTGGCGGTGACTGCTGCCGACGGCTCCGTACGCCGCCTCACCGCGCGTCGCGGCGTGGTCCTCGCGACCGGCTCGCGCTCGTCGTCGCCGCCGGTCGACGGGCTGGCCGACATCCGCACGTGGGACAACCGCGACGTCACGACGGCCAAGGACATCCCGGAGCGCCTGCTGGTGCTCGGCGGCGGCGTCGTCGGCTGCGAGATGGCCCAGGCCTACCGCCGGCTCGGCGCCCGCGAGGTCACCGTGATCGAGCGCTCCGACGGCCTGGTCGCCGGCTTCGAGCCGTGGACGGGCGGGCTGCTCGCCGACGCGCTGCGCGCCGACGGCATCACCGTGCTCACCGGACGCTCGGCCGAGGCCGCGTCCCGCGACGGGCGGGACGGGCCGGTCACGCTCCGCCTCGACGACGGCAGCGAGCTGGTCGGAGACGAGCTGCTGGTCGCGGCCGGGCGCACGTTCAACAGCGACGACATCGGCCTGGAGACCGTCGGTCTCGAGCCGGGCGGGCCGGTCGAGGTGGACGACCAGCTGCGGGTCACCGGCGTCGACGGCGGCTGGCTCTACGCAGCCGGCGACCTCAACGGCCGCGCGCTGCTGACCCACCAGGGCAAGTACCAGGCCCGGCTCGTCGGCGACATCGTCGCCGGCAAGGAGCGCTCGGCCTGGGCCGACCACACCGCCGTGCCGCAGGTCATGTTCACCGACCCCGAGCTGGCTGCGGTCGGGCTCAGCGAGCAGCAGGCCCGCGACGCGGGGATCGACGTCAAGACCGTGTCGTACGGCGTCGGCTCGGTCGCCGGCGGCGCCCTGCTCGGCAAGGACGTCGGCGGGAAGGCGCAGCTGGTCATCGATCAGTCGGAGCGCGTCGTCGTCGGTGCGACCTTCGTCGGCCCGAACGTCGGCGAGATGCTGCACGCCGCGACCATCGCCGTGGTGGGGAAGGTGCCGATCGACACGCTGTGGCACGCGGTCCCGGCCTTCCCGACCGTCAGCGAGGTGTGGCTGCGCCTGCTCGAGGCCGATCGCGGCGTCTGACGGGAGGAGCGCGATGGGTCATGTCGTGTCGTTCATCATTGCCGTCGCGGGTGCCGTCACGCAGATCATGCTGGGCTTCTACGGCTTCTGGCTTGCCTGGCGTGTGCTGCTGCCGTACCTCCCCGGGCCGCGGGAGCCCGACGACCGGGTCGCCCCCTTCGTCGGCTACTTCACTGACCCGTTCATCAACCCCGTGGCTGAACGACTGCACCTGCCTGCACGCCTCGTGTCCACTTTCGCAGTCGTCGTGGTTGCCAGCGCTTCTGTCTTCGTTCGTCGGTTGACCTCGACCTGACCGGAGGTCGTCCGGCAGGATGTCGTTGCGGCGTGAACCACCACCGGAAGTGTCGTTCCGCAGGCTGCTGCCAGTCGGTGTGAGCCGCGCCGGGAGGCACGGCGTGCAGCGTCGAGCAACCATGGGCAGGCCCCTGGCGGAGCGTTGCGTACGCGGCCATGGCGGCCTACGCGCTGCTGCGCCTACGTGCGCAGCAGCGCGGCGGCGACGGCCGGCAGGTCCGGGCCGACGACGTCCGGACGGTCGTAGGCGGCCGGCCACGGCGAACCGGTCCGATCGACCCAGCCGGTGGTCATGCCGACGGTCGAGGCGCCCATCAGGTCCCAGGGGTGCACCGCCACCATCGCGCAGCGCTCGAGCGGCACGCCGCAGACGCGCGCCGCGTAGGCGTAGGCGTCCCGGTGCGGCTTCCACCGCCCGGCGTCGTCGACGGAGAGCCGCTGCTCGACCAGGTCCGCGATCCCGGCCCGGTCGAGCAGCACCTCCGACTGCGACAGCGAGCCGTTGGTCAGCGTCACGACGCGCAGGCCGCCATCGGCGAGCGCGCGCAGACCGGCCGGCACGTCCGGGTGCACGTCGAGCTCGGGGAACCCGTCGAGCACGTGCGACACCGCCTCGTCGAGCCGGCGGCTCAGGTCCAGACCGTTCAGCAGACCGCGCAGGACGGCGGCACCGACCGCCGGGAACGGCTGCGACCGACCGGCCGCAGCCAGCGCGAAGCCGTCGCGCAGCGTCGCCGCGAACCACGTCTCGAGCAGGTGCGCGGGCGCACCGCTGTCCGTGAAGCGCTTCCGCAAGGGCGACAGGTCCGACAGCGTCTCGTTGACGTCGAGCACCACCAGCTCGACGGTCAGCTCGAGGGTCATCGCGCCGCCACCTCGGCGGCCAGGCTGCGGATCTCCTCGGCGATGACGTCCGGGTGGTCCTCCGGCGTGAAGTGCTTGCCGCCCTCGATGCGGCGCACGGTGGTGCCGAGGTCGCGGGCGAAGCGCTCGCCGTACTCCAGCTTCTGGAACGGGTCGGCGACTCCCCACACGATCCGCGCCGGCACGTTCAGCGCCGGCAGCCGGTCCTGCACGCCGATCGTGTCCTGCACGTCGAGCGCGGTGACCTGACGGGCCATCGCCGCGCCGCCGCCGTGCTTGTCGTAGGGCCGGGAGTGGATCGCGAGCGACTCCTTCGCGACGGAGGCGTCGTCGTGCCCGCGCGCGAGCAGCATCGCGAAGGCGGGCTTCAGCGCCACCGCCGGCAGCCGGAACAGCACCGGAGCGGCGGCGCGCATCGCCTTGACCGACGGGATCGGCCAGGAGTCGTAGCCGATCCCGTTGGTGATCATCAGCCCGGCGCACAGGTCCGGCCGGCGGACCGCGGCGATGTGCACGACGCCACCGCCCAGGTCGTGGCCGACCAGGGTCACCGGCCCCAGGTCGAGGTGCTCGATCCAGGCGATCAACCGGTCGGCCTGTGCGCCGACCGAGACGTCGCGTCCCTCGCCCGCCGGGATGCTCTCGCCGTAGCCGGTCATCTCGAACGCGAGCACCCGCAGGTCCGGCAGCAGCGGGACGACGTGCCGCCACAGGGCGGGTGAGGTCGGGATGCCGTGCACCAGCACGACCGGCGTTCCGGTTCCCTGCTCGAGCCAGCGGATCGGGGTCCCGTCAACGGTCGTGGTCCGGATCTGCACGTCGCTCTCCATCCTTCGGGGCAAGGGGGCTGCGGGGACGCTGCCCGGTTGTCCCCTTCCGCACCCCTTCGCGACCCAGAAGGACACCCAGGTCTGCCTGACCGTGAACCCCGGCTTTCGCCGGAGGCGCGTACGGCTACGTGTCGATGGGCCCGTACAGCGGCGGGCAGGCAGGAGTACCTGTGGGTGCCCTTCGCCGACTTCAACGCGCTGGTGCTTCCCGAGGGCAAGGAGTACGAGGCCGACTTCGACATGCTGCCGGAGGACCTCGGCGCGATCCCGATCGACTTCACCGCCACCGACCCGATCGAGGCGGTCAAGGGCAAGGACGAGACGCCCGCGGTCGTGCTCAACCAACTCGTGCACGCCGTGCGGGCGACCGGGCGGCTCGGGGTCGTCGGGCTGTACGTGCCGTCCGAGCCGGGCGCGCCGAACGAGGACGCCGCCGAGGGCAAGCTGCTGTTCGAGATCGGGACGTTCTTCGAGAAGGGCCAGCCGATGGGGACCGGCCAGGCGGACGTGAAGAGCTACAACCGCCAACTGCGCGACCTGATCATCGCGGGCAAGGCCGAGCCCGGGCTGATGATCGGTCTGTCGGTGACCTGCCTGGTCCTGGTCTTCGGGCCGCTCACGGGCGCGGCGGTAACCCGGCCCGCGCCTGGCCCAGGCTGAGCCCCATGCGTCCCAGCCCCACGATCCCGAACGCCATCGTGCGTCTCCCGTCGTCGCTGCGGAGGTCGTGGCAGGAGGCTGCCCTGACACGTGGGGGCGCCTGACGCGAGGGTCACCTCGGTGACCTTGTACGGCAGCACCCTCGGGGGCGGGAGCAACAGCATTCGAGGTGACCATCCCGTGGCAACACCTCGCCATCGGGGTACCACCCCCTCGACCGACCCCACCGACACCAGGAGGACCGGCATCAACGCAGCGGCGACACCTTCCGCGTCGACGGCCTCAGTCGGACGAGCGGGTGCCTCGTGGGCGCCGCCGCTCGCGGGGCTCCGGCTCGTGGGTGACGGTCGCAGCGTGGTGGTCCTGTCGCCGGACGCCAGTGTCCAGTGGTGGTGCGCGCCGGAGGTGGACGATGAACCCCTGTGCTGGCGGCTGCTGGACGCCGACGGCGGCACGGCGCGCTTCCCGGCGCTGCAGTACGTCGATGCGGACGATGCGCCCGCCGGCGCGACGGCGACGACCCGGCTGCGTGACGGGACGGGTCAGCTGGAGGTCCGTGACGCTGTCCTGACCCGGGGGGACGGGGTGGTCCTCGTCCGCTTGCTCCGGCGCCGGCCGGGCACGACGGGCCAGAGCGGCACGGTGCAGCAGCGGGGACCGGTGGAGCACGAGTTGCGTCTCGGCGGGTTCGACGCGTCGCGCGTGGTGTGGGCGGTCTCCGATGGAGAGGGCGCGGGGACGCTCCAGGTGTCGAGCGGCCAGCGGTCCCTGCGTGTGCGGGGCGGTGACCAGGAGGTCCGCGACGGGTGCCTGGTCAGCCGGCTGGACGTCAGCGACCGGTCCTGGACGGCGCTCGTCATCGGGGTCGACGCGCCGCCATCGGGATCCGCCGACGAGTTGCTGGACGAGCTGGCGGAGCAGGACGCCGCCGAGCGCCGGCGCCTCGACGACTGCCGGCTCCCGCGCATCCACCCGCAGCGGGCGCTCGACGCGCTCGCGGTCGTGCGCGCGTGCTCGTCCGTCGCGACCGGTGCCGTCGTGGCAGCGCCGACCACGAGCCTGCCGGAAGCACCGGGACACGACCGGCAGTTCGACTACCGCTTCACCTGGCTGCGCGATGCGTCGCTGTCGACGGCGGTCGCCGCCCTGCTTGGCAAGGGCAGTGATGCGCGGCGCTACCTCGACTTCGTCCACGAGGCCTGGCACGACCGCGACCTGCTGACCCAGCCGATGCTGGACGTGCGCGGGAACGACGTCCCGGACGAGCGCGAGGTCGAGGGCGTCAGCGGGTGGGCGGCCTCCCGGCCGGTGCGGGTGGGGAACGGCGCCAGCGGCCAGCGGCAGTACGACTCCCTCGGGCTGTTCGCGGAAGCCGTGTCTGTCTACGTGCAGGTCGGTGGCGAGCTGGATGACCGGACGTGGGATCTGGTGCGGGGGCTCGCCAACCAGATCGCCGCAGACGATCCCGCACACGTCAAGGACAGCAACGGCATCTGGGAGATGCGCAAGGAGCAGCCCCTGGTCGACGGCGACATCGGCCGATGGCTGCTGCTCGACCGCGCGCTCTGGATCGCCCGCGGGTGGCGCCCGTGGACCCGGCGCCGTCACTGGAAGGCTGCCCGCGACACGATCGGTGCCCGCATCCTGTCGGCGATCGACGAGCAGGGGCTGCTGCCGCAGGCCTACGACCAGGACCCGCCCGTGCCCGACGCCTCAGCCCTGATGGCGGTCGCCTTCGGGCTGCTGGGCGCGGACGACCCGCGCTCGGGGCGCCTGGTCGACGCGCTCATCGACAGGCTCGGCTCCGGGCCTTACCTCTACCGCTATCCGCCTGGAGGCGACGACGGCTTCTCGGGCGTCGAGGGCGCCTTCCTCCCGATGTCTTTCCTGGTCGTCACCGCCCTGGCCCAGCTGGGTCGGGTCGAGGAGGCCGAGCAGCGCCTGGACCGGCTGTGCGCGTCGCTCCCACGGCTGCTGTCGGAGGAGGTCGACCCGCAGACCGGTGAGCTGCTCGGGAACGTACCGCTGGTGTGGAGCCACGCCGAGCTCGCGCGAGCCGTGTACGTCCTCGACGCAGCCAAGCGACGGGAGAAGTGGGGCGCCGCCGCGTCGTGGGCGTGGCGCCTGCGGCGCTACGTGCGGCTGCGCCACGACATGCGCGGCGGCGACGACGAGGGCACGACCGG
>JAABUN010007336.1_pt1 | contig 11965 bp, 16 predicted proteins | sample 5559311 | NCBI WGS metagenome assembly JAABUN01 (sample SAMN10711877, study PRJNA513370) | rock metagenome | isolation source: Antarctica rocks | place: Antarctica: Victoria Land, Siegfried Peak sud | reverse complement strand
GGCGTGCGCGATGATCTCGGGCGGGAAGCGATGGCGTTTGTAGCTGGGGGCGGAAGCGTGCTTATTCATGCGCCGGAGTATCGCACCCCCGCCCTCTATGAGGCTACTCAGTTACCCTGACAGTACCGCATACGGCGTGCGTATACGTACAGAACGGGCGTCCCCCGCGCCGGTGTCGCGGCGGGGGTGATTGACGCAGGGCCACCGGGTACTGGGCAGCGCGAGGAGTTGGCGCGATGGCGAAGGCGACGCCCCGCAAGGGGATGCAACTGTTCGACGCGGACGAGGTGCTGATCGGCATGATCGCGGGGGCGCGCGGCGGCAGCGTCGTCGTGGAGGGGCAGGCGATCCCCAAGGGCGCGATCGGGCGCGTCACCGAGAATCGCGCCTATCTGAAGCCCGGCGTCCTGGTCGGGGTCGGCGGGCACGGCCACACGAGCGCCACGACCGCCGTGCGCGCGGTGGGCCGGGGGAGTCGGCAGGTGCCGCGTGCGACCCGCCCGCCCGCCGATGCGCCCGCCCTGCGCCCCGCGCCCGGCGAGCCGATCTACACGGCCCTGGCACCGGCGACCGTGGTCCCCCTGGCGACCGAGCGCCTCCGGGCGACCACGCGCCCGACCGACGCGGGGGAGGTGCGGATCCGCAAGACGGTCGTGGCGGAGGAGCGTGAGATCCCGGTCGAGCTGACCCACGAGACCGTGCGCGTCGAGGAGCGGCAGCTCCCCGCCCGCCCGGCGACCGGGGCCGACCTCTTCGCGGAGGGGACGATCGTGGTGCCGCTGCGGGGCGAGGAGGCGGTCGTGACCAAGGAGGCGGTCGTCACCGGCGAGGTGGTGATCCAGAAAGACCTCGCGACCGAGCGCCAGTACGTGGCCGACACCGTGCGGGCCGAGCGGGCCGAGGTGATCGCGCGGGAGCCACGGCGGGGCGCGACGCGCTGAGGTGCCCGCAGGCAGCGTCGGCCGCGACCACGGCGCCGGTCGCGGCGCGCCGTTCAGCGCGGGATGCGGAGCACCTGGCCGGGGAAGATCGCGTCGGGGTCGGCGAACCGGTCCGCGTTCGCCGCGAGGATGCGCGGCCAGGCGGCGGGGTCGCCGTCGGCCTGGCCCGCGAGGCGGGCAAGGGTGTCGCCCCGGCGCACGGTGTCGTCGGCGCCGGGCTGGGGCGGGCCGGCGTCGCCGCAGCCCCCGAGCAGCAGGCCCAGCGCGGTCGCGAGCAGCTCCCGGCGCGGCAGGCGCGGCGGTTGCAACGGCGGCGGCGGCGGCTTTCGTCCCCTCCCAGACAGCGAGAGCGGGCACTCGCCCCGTACGTACACGCAAGTCGCGTACCGGTACGGGCCGGGGTGGCGACCTGGAACGGCGGCGGGGTGGTGGCCCGGATCGTCGCGCGGTGGCGAGCCAGGGCGGTTCTGTTGCGTAATGCGGTGATGGCCTGTTCGCAAGAAAATCGTGTCTGCCCGGCGGACACTGTCGCTAGGCAAATTGGTCAGTGCAGTGTCACATGGCCCCATTAGGGATCACCATGTCGGGCGGATCCCGCGCAAATCCGGCCCATCACCGCACTACCCAACGGAACCCCCACGGGGCCTGAGCCGCCCGGTCAAACACTGACGAACGCAACGCTGCTCCCCGGCGGTCAGGTGTTCGTGGGCGGCGCGGTGCAGCCGTTCGAGCGCGGCGTGTTGCTCGGCGACGACCCGGCGCTCGACGTGGCGCTCTGCGCGGGTGGCTCATCGGGGCGCTGGCTGCGCCGACCGGCCGTCGGCGGCGATGCTGGGGCGCTCGGCTCCCCGGTCCTGCCCGCGCCGGTCCCGCCCGACCGCTATGCGCCCACCGGGAGGTTCGGCGCGTTCTGGCGGGCTGACCCCGCGTTGCGCGCTCGCCTCGGCTACGCGACTACCCCCGCGCCGGATACCGCGACGCTCCTCGTCCAGCGCTCCACACGCGGCGAGATGGTGCGCGTCGAGCACCCCGAGGGCGCGGTTCCCTATGTCCTCTACGACGCGGGGATCTTCGCGCGGTATGCGGAACACCTGCCCTAAGCGGCGCAGGGCAATCATCGTTAATTGGGGAGGTTCTGCGATGCACGACGGTCTCGCTCGCCACGGCGCGCGCCGTGCCATCCTCGTCGCGCTGCTACTCGCGCTGCTCGGCGGCGCGCTGCCGGTCGCGCCGGTCGCGGGGGCGGCGACGCCGGATACCGGGGGCCAGTGGCGCGCGATCCCGCAGCCGCGCGAGGCGCGCACCGAACACACGGCGACCACCCTCGCCGACGGGCGCGTCCTCGTCGCGGGGGTCGGCTCGTCGGAAACCTTCGACCCGGCGACGCTGACCTGGGGCGCGCCGGTCCCGATGGTCACGCGGCGCTATCAGCACACCGCCACGCTCCTGCGCGACGGGCGCGTCCTCGTCGCCGGGGCGACGACGGAACTCTACGACCCGGCCACCGACGCCTGGCGCGCGGGGGCGCCCCGCGCGGCGCGGGCGCGGGCGCGACCGCGACCCTCCTGCCCGACGGCCGGGTGCTGGCCGCCGGGAACGGTGCCGAGATCTACACCCCCGTGCTCGACCGCTGGACGCCGGTCGCCGCGCCGCGCGAGCAACGGGTGACCTTCAGCGCCGCGCCGCTGCCGGGCGGGCGCGTCCTCCTGCTTGGCGATACCGACTACGCGCCCGATGCGGCGACGACCGCCGAGATCTTCGAGCCCGCCACCGAGACCTGGCGTCCCGCCGCCCCGCCCGGCGGCGCCTGGCGCGGCGGGGTCGTCGCGCCGCTGCCGGGCGGGCGCGTCCTGCTCGCGGGCGGCCTCAGTCCGCGCGCCGCGATCTACGACCCCGCCGCCGACCGCTGGACCCCGGCGGCCCCGCTCCGGGTCGCCCGCTTGCGCGCCACCGCCACCGCCCTCCCCGATGGCCGGGTGCTGGTCGTCGGCGGCGAACTCGGCGATCCGCTCGCGTCCGCGCCGGGAACCGCGACCGCCGAACTCTACGATCCCGTCGCCGACACCTGGGACCTCACGACCCCGCCGCTGCGGGAGCATCGCGGCGCGGCGGCGGCGGCCCTGCCCGATGGGCGCGTCCTGGTCGTCGGCGACCCGACCGCGCAGCGCAACGCCGATCTCTACGACCCCGCCGCGCCCCCCGTCCGCTGCTTCGCCGAGACCGGCAGATGCCTGCGCGGGCGGCTCCTCACCTACTGGGAGGCGCACGGCGGGCTGGCGCTCAACGGCTACCCGCTGAGCGACGAGCGCGTCGAGTACCTGGAAGACGGCCTCCTCCATCAGGTGCAGTATTTCGAGCGGTCGCGCCTCGAATTCCACCTCGCGGCGGCCCCCTACGATATCCAGTTGGGGCAGTTCGGGCGGCGCTTCCACCCCGGCGGCACCTTCCGCAACCCCGAGCCGCCCGCCCCGCCGCTCCCCGGCGCGACCTTCTTCGCGGAGACCGGCCACAACCTCGGCGGGCGCTTCCGCGATTACTGGCTCGCCACCGGCGGCCTCGCGCAGTTCGGCTACCCGCTCACCGAGGAGGGCCGGGAGGGGCTGGAGGATGGCCGCGAATACCTCGTCCAGTATTTCGAGCGCGCCCGGTTCGAGTACCACCCCGAGGTCGCCGACCCGGCGCAGCAGGTCCTCCTCGGCCAGTTCGGCCGAATCATCCTCGCCGAGGCCGACCTGCTGGCCGGGCCGTTCGCCCGCTTCTACAGCCGCGACCCCGCCCTCCGCAGCCAACTCGGCCCGCCCACGTCGCGCGCGACGACCGTGCCGGGCGCGGCCCTCACCTTCGTCGGGGGCGGGATGGTCTACCGGGCGGATACGCGCCAGATCCTCGCGCTCTGCAACCGGGCAGGCGACGCCTTTCGCGGGCGCTGGTGGGCGTTCGCCGACACCTGGGACGAGGGGCAGCCGGCGGGCGGCGGGCCGGGGCCGGGACCGGGGCCGAACACCTACGAGCCGGGTCGCGGCTTCGGTAAGGTCTGGCGGGAGCAGGCGGCGGTGCGCGACTGCCTCGGCTACGCCCGCGACCCCGGCGAGACCGGCCTCAGCCTGACCTTCCAGCAATTCGCGCGCGGGCAGATCGCCGCCGCCCTTAGCTCCCCCTCCGGGATCTACCTCTACGCGATCACGGGCAGGATCGTCCTCTACAATGACGGCACCTACGAGACGTACAATCCCTGAGCGTTGCGGGGTTGCACACCGAGCGGACGGAGCGGTGCTGACGATGCGACACCGGCGGGCGATCCTCGGCGTGTTCCTGGTGCTGGCGGCGCTCGGCGGCGGGCCGACGCCCGCGGCCGGGGCGGTGGGGGCCTGGACCCCGCTGCCGCCGCTCGACGAGCCGCAGACCGTCGCCCACCTCACCGCCCTCCCCGATGGCCGGGCGCTCGCCAGCGGCACCGCCGTCGTGCCGGGGGGCACCCCGCGCACGACCGCCGCTCGCTACGACCCCGCCACCGGGCGCTGGGAAACACGGACGCCGCTCCCGTTCGTCAACGGGCAGGGCTTCGCCACCCTACCCGCCGTCGCCACCCTGGCCGACGGGCAACTCCTCTACAGCGGCGGGGCGACCTTCAGCCGGGGCGGCGTCCTCGCCGCGGCGCAGCGCTACGACCCGGACACCGATCGCTGGACGACGGTCGCGCCGCTGACGGTCGCGCGCGCCGACCACGCCGCCGTCGCCCTCCCCGACGGCACGGCCCTCGCGCTCGGCGGCATAACCACCTCGGCGATCTACAAGACGACGCCGACCGCCGCGACCGAGCGGTACGATCCGGCGGGCGATCGCTGGGCGGGCGAGGCACCGCCCCCCGCCGCGCTGGGCGCGCCACTGACCGCGCGCCTGCGTGACGGTCGTGTCCTGGTCGTGGGCGCGATGCCGCACACCCCGCCGCCACCCGGCCAGCCCGAAACGAGCTCCCCGCGGGTCGCGGCGGCGCGCTACGATCCGGTCGCCACCCCCGCCTGTGGTGGCCGAGAAGTCTGTCCGTGTCGCGCTACGCGGCTCGCGCATAGGCGTGATGGAGGCCACCCAGGACGGGGATGGCGCGCACGCGGCCAGCCGTGATCGTGTGGTCAGCGGCTTCGCCCAGGGACAGGGGGACCCGCTGCGCGAGCCCCTGGTGCGGACGGTCGTGGTTGAAGTACTGGAGGTATTCGCGCAAGATGCGCCGCAGGTGGGTCTCGCCGAAGACCAAGAGGTGGTCCAGGCACTCCCGCCGCACGGAGCCGAGGAAGCGTTCGCAGGTGGCGTTCTGCCTGGGCGCGCGATACGCCGTCCGCAGTTCTGTGATGCCGCTCGACGCAGCGATGCGGGAGAAGGCCGGACCGTACTTGCTGTCGTTGTCCCGGACAAGGTATTTGGGGCGCTGGTCGAAGGGTGTGGCCTCGCGCAGCTGCTGGGCGACCCACGCGTCGGTCGGGTGGCGCGTCACGCCGACATGGACCACGCGGCGCGAGCCAAGCGCGATCACGAAGAACGCGTATACGGGCCGGAACAGGAGATCGGTGACCGGCAGGAAGTCGCAGGCCCAGATGTCCGGGGCATGGTTGCGCAGGAACGTCGCCCAAGGCTGGTCGGCGCGGCGCGACGGGCGGGCCTCGCGCAGATAGCGCTGGATCGTCGACTTGGCCACGCGGATGTCGAGCTTGAGGAGCTCGCCCCGGATGCGCTCCGCGCCCCACAGGCGGTTGGCCGCGGCCATCTCACGGATCAAGGCGACCGTCTCGGGCGTGAGGGGCGGGCGGTGCGCCGGGGCCACGCTGCGGGAGTACCGACGCCAGTGCCAGCGGAAGAGGTGGCGATGCCAGCGCAGCAGCGTGTCCGGCCGGATGATCAGCAGCGCCGACCGCCACGTCCGGACGCAGCTGGCCAAGACCACCAAGAACGCCCGATCGGCCGGGGTGCAGCGCGGCCGTTTGACGGTGCGGCGCAGGATGCCGAGCTGGTGGCGGAGGAGGGCATTCTCGGCCACGAGTGCGGGCTTGCTGCGCGCCAGATCAGCGAGGGTGCCGACAATGAGGGGCGCGGTGGCCGGGCACGTGGCAGCCAGCAGTCGCTGGCGGAGGCCGCGCGCGACGGCGTGGCCGAGCGTGATTAGGCGGTCCAGTAGGTGGCCAGGCATGGGCGGCTCCTCCTTCGGGTTCAGCGCAACATTGAACGAAGGAAAGTGTAGCCGCAAGCTCACGCAGGTGTTTCGGCGTGGCGGAGAAGAGCGCGCTGGTCAGCGAAGGAATCGATTTAGCGGCACGGATGGACTTTTCGGCCAGGACAGGTCTACAACGCCCACAAGCTCTTCCTGGAGCTGCAGGCGCGCGGGTATACCGGGCGGGAGACGCTGGTGCGCACCTTCGTCCGGCTGTGGTTCTGTTGGGTTGTGCGGTGATGGGTCGCCGGGCTGAGGAAAGCGTCATCGAGAGTCACAGCTGCAAGGTCATTCATGGGTGACTCGGCTACTTTTGACACCTGATATTCCACAGATTGCGCGTCTATTGGATACCACGACTGCCCATCACCGCACAACCCAGCAGAACCTTGCCGGCCATCGTGCTTGCCTTGACGGTGCCCTTGGACGAACGCCGTCTGCAATGGTATCCTTGGTCTAATTAGTCAAACCGGTCTAGTACGAAGGAGACACCTCGATGTCGCTGGTGGACGAGATTCAGTTCTCCCAGGCGAAGGCGCGCCTGTCCGAGGTGATGGATGACGTCGTCCATCGCGACCGCCTGAAGGCGGTACGCCGCGAGCGGGGCAAGGACGAGGTGATGTACCTCCTCCCGCGCGAGGTGCTCGATGCCGCCCTCGGTGCCGCCTTGGTCACCGTGGACTACCTGCCGGATGAGGAGGGGATCGGCCTGTGGGTGAACGACCTCGAGATCGGCGCGCATGGGCGGGATGTGGCGGAGGCACGCTCACGCCTCCTGCGCGAGGTGCGGGCGTACGTCACGAACTTCCTCGGGCAACTCTCGGTCTACCTCACCTGGCCCGATCGGGCGCGGCTCGTGCCGCAGGTCCTGCGACTCGCCGTCGCCCGGGACGAGGAGGAGCTCGCGCGGCTCCTCTTCGGCCCCGCCGGAGCGTAGCATGCCTGGGCGACGGCCGACGTGGGGCCAGCTGCGCCGCTTTTGCGAGCGACAGGGCTTCCGGCAGTCGACGACGGATCACGATTTCTACGACAAGGTGCTACCCGACGGGAGCACGGCGGGGACGAAGATCTCGTTCGGCCTCGCGGAGACGGAGGCCGTGCCTTCCTCGCTGTGGCCGCGCATCTGGAAGCGACAGTTGCGGCTGCGCTCCGAGGACGAGTTCTGGCGCGGGTTCGATGGTGGGCCGGTGGCATTCGATCTCCCGCAAGGCGAGGAGTCGGCACCGCCGTTGCCCGACTATCTCGCGCGACACCTGCGCGAGGCTCGCCATCTGTCGGAGGATGCGATCGTCGCGCTCTCGCGCGCCGAAGCGCAGCGGCTGCTCAACGAGTGGTATCGCCGCGATCGAGGGAAGCCGTGAGCGCGGGAGGGGACCGCGAAATTGCCGTGTGCGACGCGGCAAATCGCGCCTTGACGAGCAGGAGATTTGGCGCTCTGACTGGATTGGACTCTGCACTAATACGGCTAAATGAGGCGTGGTCATAATTCCTCAGGCCGCCTTGAGGGCGGGTTTGAGGCCGACGCGGAGGTCGAGGCGGTGTTCGTGCCGGTGCCAGAGCAGGAGTTGGTAGACCACGATCGCGCCGAGGGCGAAGCGCTGGGTGGCGGCCAGCCCGCGGGTCGGGACCGGCCCATGGGCGTCGACGAGGCCCTTGAACTGCTCGTTGAAGTTCTCGATGCTGACGGAGCGGAGCTGGTGGAAGACGCGCCGGACCTCGACGCCGTCGTCAGTGTGCGGGTAGCGCCCGTAGTGCGAGGCGACGAGCACCCGGTCGGCCTGCGCGCACGCGGCGCGCACCTCGGCGGTGTTGTAGTGGCGGTCGCCGAGCACGAAGCGGACCTCGGCGGGGAGCTCGGCCAGCAGCCGGGGGGCGACCGCGTTGTCGGCGGCGTTCGCCGCGGTCAACTTGGCGGCGAGCGGGAGCCAGACGCCCGCCACGGTGGTGACGAGGTGCCGCTTCCAGCCGTAGGCCCAGCCGTGCCAGCCGGATTTCGTCCAGTGGGCCTCGGTGTCGATGCTCGTGTGCGGCACCTCCCCGGCTTCGCGGTCTTTCTTGTGCCACACGCCGCCCTTGGCCCGCAGCACCGTGCTGTCCACGACGACGGCGCGCCCGCAGTCGGCCCAGGGGCGGATCGTCGCGACCAGCTGGCGCCCGAGGCAGGCGATCTGCGTCGGCAGGGTGTCCGGCAGCGCCGCCAGCCGCCGCTCCCAGGTCCGCCGGGTCGGGTCGCGGCCATCGGGCAGCGTCAGCAGGGCGCGCAGCTGCCCCATCTCGGCGGTCGGCTGGTCCAGGACGGTCGGCAACTCATGCACCCTGTGCCGCCGACGGACAAGCATGACCACCAGCGCCTTGAGGAACAACCGGTCTGGATAGGTCTGGGGACGGCCACGGTCCCGCTTCGGCGGCGGGGGCGGCTCCGGCAGGCGATCGACGAGGGCGACGAGCGTGACAAGCAGCGACGGCTGGGGTATCATCGCGTTCACCTCCACACCATCCACGGTCCAGCAACCAGGATGATGCGGAGTCGGGCCACCAGCGGTCAAGTCGCTGCGTGGCCTCTCAGTTACCCTGACAGTATCCCGTGGCGGGTACTTCGCGCCGCCCGCGTCGGCCCGGAATCTGCGACGCGGGCCACGACCTGGCAGTCCGCGCCCGCGCACACGGTAGAGGCGGGACAGGCGTGAACCGCCTCACCTGACAGGAAATCATCGAATAGGCCCAGCGCACCCTTCGTGAGCAGCTGGATCGCCGCTTCGTCTGCGTGCAGGGGATCGATGGGCGCTGCCGCCGCCTGTGCGCCGTCCAGGCATTCCTCGACGCGGCGCAGACCCACCGCCTCGCTGTCGTGTGCGAGCGGACGGCGCACCTGGCCGCCCTGGCCGACGCCCATCATGGCCCCTGACAGCACCTCTCTGAGGCTCTGGCCCGCCGTCCGGACCCGGTGCCCCATCCGAGCGGCCCCTACTGGTGCCTCCAGCGCGGCCAGCGCCCCACCTTCCGCACCGAGCGGCGTCGGGCGACCTACCTGAGATAAGCGGCGATCGCGTGAAGACCAAGCGCTGGCGCGGGATGTGCATCCCTCCTCGATGTGTGCCAGACGAGTATGGAGGGGGAGCGGCGCCGCAGCGCCCTGGCGAGGCATCGGGAGGTCCACACGAGGGTATCGGCGATTGCGCGAGAAGGGAAAACGATGACACCAACACGACACGACGCAGCGCCACGGCCCGGCTCATCGCGGCGGCAATTGCTGCGCGCGGGGATGGGCGTGGCGGCGGCGGGCCTGGCCCTGCCTTGGCTAGCGACGCAGGCCGGACCTGCGGCGGCCGACGGCAGCGCGACGGAGCCGTTCCCGCTCCCCTGGCTGGACCAGAACCTGAGCCACAACCAGACGCCCGGGCCGGGCCAGGAGCCCTCGGACATCTACCACTTCCAGGGCCGGGTTTCGCGGTCCAACAAGTTCACCGGCATGGGCACCGACAACAAGGGCAACCGGATCGCCTTCGGCGGGGCCACGACCGACTTCGGCTTCATGCAGGGCGAGTTCGTCGCCCCCAACGGCACCCGGCAGTTCGGCACCTTCGCCCATATTTGACTCAGCCTGTACAATCCGGGGCCGTTGGTTCCGGCGAACCGCAATCACGACGTCCACCCCGACATCAGCCCCGCCGGCCTCTTCTGGGTCGTGCCCGTGCCCGAGGGCGGCCTCACGTTCAGCCCCGACGGTCGCACCGCCACGCTGGTCCTGCGCGATCTGGCGATCGTGGACCAGCCGAAGTTCCCGGTTCGCACCCCCACCACGCCGGGGACGCTGAGCCTCCGCGTCGTCTGGACGGCGACCGGCGAGCAGGCGACCTTCACCAATCCGGCCAAGCATTTCATGCTCAACGCCATCCCGGCGACAGCGCAAATGGAGGCGGAGATCGCGGTGCCGTCGCAGGATTTTTCCTGGAAGTCCGATCCGCTGGAAACCAGCAGCGCCGCGTTCGCCATCATCGGCAACGAGGCCAACGGGTTCTTCTTCGACACCCAGATGCCCAACCTCGTCGGGAAGAGCGTGGACGAGGCGCGCGCGATCCTGGGGATGCTGGGCGTCACGAACATCCAGGTCGATCTCCAGACCCGCGACCGCATCCCCGACGTTTTCGACAGGTTCCCGGCGGGCGCGGTGGTGAGCCACCTCCCGGCCCCCGCCCGCCCGCTGGACCCGAACACCATGGTCATCCTCGGCGTCCGCGCGCCGTGAACGCGCCACGGGCAGTCGCACGCGCGCGGAGGGGCGGGCTAATCACCCCTGGCCTGGCCGTTTAGCCCATCCGGCGTGGGCTCCTGGCCGTTCAGGCGAAGAAGTGCCAGATCCCGCCTCGGACGGGCTGGACGGCCAGACCAGGGGAAGGGCCACCCGCCTGGGCTCATGATCGGGACGCAAACGCCTTGTTTGGGGCCACCATCGGACTACGGCGGGGCGCTTTCGTTCAGGCAAGACTTAACGTAACAGTGCCTGCGGGCCACCTCGACGCGCCGCAGATCGTCGCGGCGCGCGAGGGCCACGCGATCGCCTTGCTCAGGTCGGCGCGGCCCGACGACTTCCGTGACGCTGGCGTGAGCGAGCGATACGAGGAGGGGGCAGCCATGCGCAGCGCGAGGAGGACGGTCGGCGACGACCCGCCCAATGCGGGGCCGGCGCTGGTAGCGCTGACGGCGGCGGATCTAACCGCCGTCGGCGCGGAGCTGGCGGCCTACCACGCGCACTTCGCGCCGCTGTTCGTGCGGCGGGAGCAGCGGGCGTGGGCGGCGGTATAGCTGCGCGGGCTGCGCACCGCCGACATGCCGCGCGGGCATGTCGAGGCGCTGGCGCTGCGCCTCCTGGGCGCGGGTCTCGACGCCTCGCGCCGGGTGCGGGCGCGGCAGCAGTGCAGCGGCGCGGGGGCCTGGGACGACGCGGCGCTCCTGGCCGCGCACGAGCGGCTCGTCGCCGCCACGCTCGGCGAGGCCGACGGCGTGCGCATCCTGGCCGGCGGCGACATGCCGAAGCGGGGCGACCACCGGGCGGCGTCGCCGCCCGGTGGTGCGGGGCGACCGGCAAGACCGACAATTGCCAGGCGGGCGTCTTCCTCGGCGACGCGAGTCGGCGGGGGGCTACGCTGCTGGTTCGTCGGCCATACGTGCCGAAGCCGTGGTTCACCGACGCCTACGCGCCGCGTCGCCACGCCTGCCGCCCCCCGTCAACCGCCCCTTCCGGACGAAAGCCGACCTCGCCGCCGAGCTGGTCGAGGGGTGGCACCGGCGCGGGGAGCTCCCGGCGTCCTGGCCGGTCGGCGACGAGTGGTTCGGGCGCCACCAGGCGCGCCTCGACCGCATCGCCGCCGTCGGCCTCCGGTAGCTGGCCGAGGTGTCGCGCACCACCCACGTCTGGCCGCTGCGGGCGCGCCGACGCCCGCCGCCCCCGCCCCCGTCCGCGCCTGGCTGCCGCCACGCGCCTGTCCTGGCCGTTTACTCCATCCGGTGCCGATCCTGGCACTCCGAAGCCCAAACTGCCAAGAATTACGACGGCTGGAGTAAACGGCCAGGACAGCGGTACGTGCCGCGCGTGGTGATCACCGACAAGCTGGCAAGCTACGGCGCGGCGATGCGCGTCCTCTTGCCCGGCGTGGAGCACCGCCGGCACAAAGGACTGAACAACCGCGCGGAGCATGCCCACCAACCGACCCAGGAGCGCGAGCGGCGGATGCGCCGCTGCAAGTCGCGGGGCCATGCCCAACGCTTCCTCGCCGCCTATGGCCCCATCGCCGGCCGCTGCCGCCCGCGCCGCCATCGCCTGACC
>JAABUN010007335.1_pt1 | contig 11966 bp, 11 predicted proteins | sample 5559311 | NCBI WGS metagenome assembly JAABUN01 (sample SAMN10711877, study PRJNA513370) | rock metagenome | isolation source: Antarctica rocks | place: Antarctica: Victoria Land, Siegfried Peak sud | reverse complement strand
GCGGTCGCGCTCGCCGCCGTGCCCAAGGCGCGTGTCGCGGTCGCGGTTGTCGCCGCAGACTCGGCCGTGGTGCTCGGCGCGGACGTGGGCGTCGCCGCGCCGCCGCCACAGGCCGCCAGCAAGGCCACCAGCCCACCCCCGGGGAGGCCGAGGCAGGCCCCGCGGCGCAGCAACTCTCGCCGTGATAGCGACACCTCGACCCGCCCGCCCGCTTCCGGCATCGCCACCCCCCCGCCGCCCCGCCGGGAGGATCCTCCCGGCGGCATGGTCCGCCGATCGTGATGCCGCATCGCCGCACCGACGGTCGGTTGTCCGTTGCCCGGTCGTCGGACGCATGCCCCCATGCGCCACGCCGGTCCGACAATTGTCCCACATCCTCGGGCATGTTCGCCCTGTGCTGGCCGTTTACCCCCTCCGGGGCTAGATCCTGGCACTCATATGTCTCGAGTGCTAGAAAATCATGCCTGATGGAGTAAACGGCCAGCACAGGGGTAATGCGGGCGTCAGCGACCCAGGAGCGCGCTCGTCAGGGCGGCCCACGCCCGCACCACCGACGGCTGCGGCGCGAGTATCGTGCCGTCGACCAGTCGTCCGAGATCGTAGAACCCTGCTCGCAGATTCCGGAGGAAGGCATGCCCCCGGCAGAGCACCCGCGCCCCGGCCAGCGTCTTGCACCCGCGCGTCGGGCGCGACCGTCCCTTGCGGTGCCGGTGGTCCCGCGCGATCCGCTGCTGGACGCGCTTCCCGGTCGCATGCAGGACGGGCGGGAGTGCCGTCGCCAGCGCGGGCGGGTAGGCGGCCGCGCCGTCGGTGGTCACCTCGTCCGGGACCACGCCGGTGACCGCGATGGCGCGCTGGAAGAAGGCCGCCGCGTCGGCGGTCGCGCGCCGCTGGCTCACGTAGACGTCGACTACCTGGCCGTGCCCGTCGATGGCCCGATAGATGTAGGCCGACTTGCCGGCGATCTTCGTGTAGGTCTCGTCGACGCTCCAACAGCTGCCGACCGCGCGGCGGAACGGACGTGCGGCGTCCTCGTACAGCGGGGCGAACTCGCGCACCCAGTCATAGACCGTCGACGGATCGACCCGCACGCCGCGCTCGGCGAGCAACGCGGCCACGTCGGCGTAGCTCAGGCGGTAGCGCAGATACTACCGCACGGCGAGGGCGATGACGTCGGGCGGGAAGCGCTACCCCGAGAAGGGCGTCGCGCTCAGGCGAGTGAACCGCCGGTGGCAGCCACGGCACTGGTGGACCTGCCGCCCCTGACGGTCGCGCCCGTTCCGGCGCCTTGCCGCCGGGCCACAGTTCGGGCAAATCACTGCCGCACCGCTCATCGCTCTTCCCTTCTCGCTCCGCCGTAGCAAACGCGGAAGGCTACCACATCACTGCACGACCCAACAGAACCCGTTCCACTGCTACAATGACGGTACACGGCCCTGCTCGACTGGACCTCGTGCGAGGCCGCCACCAACTCGACCCTCTCCGACCCCGACGGCCGTGCCCTCGCCGACCCCCTCGCCGCGTCTATCCCGGCCTGGTCAGCCCACTATTGCAATTGCCCCGGCACTCGCGCCTTGTCCTCGCTGTCTAATCCGTCCAGGGCCAAATTCCGGCACTCTGGCCTTTCGACTGTTAGGCACCCACTCCGGATGGAATAGACGACCAGCACAGCTCATCCAGGAGGAGACGCGGGGCAGATCTCATGTCCCACGATCGAACGGCCTACCCCCAGTAACGGTAGGCCGGCCGGTCGTCCTTCGGCGGCGGTTTGACCACAGTTTTGACCATAGCGCCGGTGGATTTCCGTGGATCGCGGTGGAGGGGTGTTGAGGCATTCGCGCCGTGGTTCCTACGCTGTAGACCCCCCTGGGTGCCGATGGAGGCGGTATATTTTAACGATCGGTTATTCATGGTCTACGGAATTGCCTTGTCCTTGCTTAGGAACTCGGCTCCTCTAATGCCTCTTGACCACAGTTTGCGATAACCTGGCGAATTCATCCTATCGGCGTGCACCGGCACCTGACTGTGTCTCTAAGGTGTGTCCTCAGTTAAGGGGGATTACGGTGGCTGCGAGGTGGATGCCCGCCGGGAAGTTGCGTTTGGTACGGCACGGTCCAGGCTCGAGCGGTCCCGTGGTGGCGTGGACCTTCTACCCCCCGCGGTCGTCGCCGCTGCCATTACAACGTCCTCACCGCCACCCCGGAACTGTCCCTAATATACGAGCCATTACACCGGTTCAAGGAGACGAGGCAGCAGTACCACCTCACCTGACCCCTGCAGCAGAAGCGGAGGAAAGGGACGGCCGTCGTCGGCGCATTCTCGTCCTCAGAGGCGTTTCTCGAACCAGTGCTGGGCGTATGGCTCGTCGCTGAAGGCCGCGACCTCGTTGTACCCGCTGCTACGGTAGAGCGCGATAGCCTCGCGAAGAGTCCGATTGGTCTGGAGGCGGAGCGCCGGAGCGCCCTCTTGCCGCGCGTGCCGCTCCAATTCCTCGAGGAGACGCTGCCCCACCCCGAGACCGCGCGCCTCCGGGGTGACCCACATCCGCTTCAGCTCGGTCGGCTCGCCGGGGTGGAACTTGAGCGCCCCGCAGCCGACGGGCCGCTCGCGTAGGCGGGCGAGGAGAAGCGCACCGGCAGGCGGGGTCAGCTCGCGGGCATCGGCGGAGAGGCTCAGCGCTGGGTCGAAGCCGGCCTCGAAGCGCGTGTCGAGTTCGGCGAAGTACTGGGCGATACACCACCGGGCGTCCGGCGTGGTCGGGTCCGCGATCGCCACCGCTCGCGCTCGCGCGGCGTTCGGAGCGCGTTACATCCGCTCGCGGACGTGCCGCATGTCGAGTTGCCAATGCGCCATTACCGCCGCGATCTCGGCCATGCCCCGCGCTTCTGCCTTACCCTCGGCCCGCACGCGGAGCATACCCGATCCCCATGCCGTTTTCATCGGCGACTCGGTTTAGGCACTTTTCATCGGCGCTTCAGTTTGGGAACCCGGTGCTGCCTCGACCCAGATGGGACTGCTCCACGCCCATTGTTCGTTGCGCTGTCGAACGCGCACGGTGTACCAGTCCCGGCCCGTTCCCTCGGACCGGTGGGCGGATGCGAAGGCGCAGCAAAATGCGTCGCTGTGTACGGGGCGGTGAAAGTGATAGGCTGGGGCGAGGAACGAGCCGAGATACCCAGCAACGCTTCCGTTGGCGAGGTCGCCGAGCGTTACCATGACCGGATCGCCGTTGATGGTTCCCGCGATAGTGGTATGCGCATCCCCCACGAGTTTCATGCAAACGCCCTGCGTGGCGGGCGTGCGCACGGTCGGGTTGCCGAAGGTGCGCGTGGCGCAACGGACCCGATTCGGTTCGGGCCGATCCCAGCTGCTGAAGGCATAGCGCTGTCGTTCGCGCTCTTGCGGTGCGACGACAACGTCTCCGCGGAAGCGCGGCTCGACATCGAGCAGCGCGCCGTGCTCGATCCTGAGATCACACGTCCAGTCGGTGTCCCGTTCGGCCTCGCCCCAGCCGAGTTCGAGGGCGACTTTTAGGGGGCCGTCGCTGTGCGGAAGGCGTAGTAGCGGCGGAGTCCAGCGGTGGATGACCGCGCCGTTGCATAGGACCTCGACGCTGTCGATCGTGTCACCGCCCTCGACCTCGACCTCGATCTCCCGCTCTGGCGTATAGCCCAGCACCGTGCCCATCGGCGCCTCGTTAAGCGAGAAGCGCAAGGCGATCCGATCGCCAGTGAGGGCATAGGTGCGCCGCGCCGCGATCGCCGCCCAGATGCCGTCGCGTGAGAGATCGGTCGCCCACACCGCGAGTCGCCCATAACCGTGGCTCCCGGGGTGCGCGCTGTGGTGATCGGTTGAACCGATCGCCCCGACGATATACCCGCGCTGCAGACCCGCATGGTAGGTACTGCCGCCATCGCGCGGCCCCATCGTGTGTAAATAGGGGTAGGGTGCGTCGTCGCTCTCTGCCGCCCCATGCATCGAGATGATCTCGGCGACAGGGGAGAATTCCGGCGTCCAGTCGGCCCAATTGATGCCGCGTCGCCCCTGTCGATAGCCGATGTGATGGGGGATGAGGAAGGCGCGTGTCCCCGACCCCTCGACCGTGCGCAGGACGGTACGGAGTTCCTCGAGGTCCGCTGCGGGGATGATCTCCCCGCCCGGTCCGCGGTAGTAGATGCAGTGATCGCCGTGGCGCAGCGAGTGCCATTCCCACGAGGGGAGGGTGACAAATCGCCCCGGATCATTCAGCGCGTCGGTCGTGGCACGGTAGTCGTGCCAGTGGCTCGCGGCCTTCGCGAACCCCGCCCGATGGTATGCGACGACGTCCTCAAGGCCGGCTACGCCCTCGGGGATATCGGGCCAGTATGCGTGCGGGGTAACGCTCGCGAAATCTAGCTGGAGGCGTGCGTTGCGGTAGGCGTCGTCGAGCGCCCCGTGCCCATAGCTGATCCCGCAATGGTTGTGCAGATCACCGTAGAACGGCATTAACCCTTCGTATGCCCCTGACCTCAATCTGACGCTCCATTTCCATAGTCGATTACCTGCTCCAGCCCTGTTGCCGCCGCACGATACGCCGCCTCGATCATCGCCAGCGACCGGCGTCCATCCGCGATACCGAGCGGAGGAGGTACACCGCGCTGCAACGATCCGATGAAGCGGCGCACCCCCTCGCCGTGGAATGCCGCCCCGCCCGCCATGAAACGCGGTGTCAGGGGGGAGTTGCGCCAGGTGCCAGGTGTGTCGCCGCGTCGATAGACGCGCAGGTATGGCGGGCGGGCGACGTCGCGGCTGGCAAGGTCCACGCCCGACACCGTCGCGCAGCCCTGTGTACCGTACACTTCCACCGATTGCTCGGCGGCGAGGAATCCCCAGCCCGTTGCCACTTCCGCGATCGTGCCGGAAGGGAAACGGAAGGTCGCCGTGGCGGTGTCCTCCACGGGGAGGCCGAGCGTGTGTCCGAGCGTTGCGCGTACCGCAGTCGGCTCTCCGAGCAGCCAGCGGAGGAGGTCCGCCGCATGGATACCCTCGTCGAGCAGCGTGCCGCCCCCGCTCGACGCCGGATCGGTGTACCACCGCGCCTGCCAGGCGGTATCCAGGCCGTGGGCATGTCCGTGCCGGATACGCACCAGGGTGATCGCGCCGAGGTCGCCGCGATGCACAAGCGCGGCCAACTCGTCGTTCACCGGGTCGAAACGCTTCGGGAAGTGCTGCATAAATACCACGCCCGCGACCGCGACCGCCCGCTCGATACGCGCGCATTCAGCCGCCGAGGTGGCGAGTGGTTTCTCGCAGAGCACATGGACACCCGCACGGGCTGCCGCCTCGATCAAGGGCGCGTGCTGCGCAGTGGTCGAGGTGATCCCGACCGCGTCACACCGCTCGAGCAGCCGTGGAATCTCCGGCACGAATTCGGCCTTGTAGTCGCGTGCGGCGCGCTGCCCACGGTCGGCATCGTCGTCCCAGAGGCCGACGAGGTCAGCATCGGGCGCGCGATTGATTGCGTGTGCCCAGAAGTGCGCGTGGTCATGCGCGAAGCCGAGGAGGCCGAAGCGGATCACCTTGCTCATCGGATTTCCTCCCAGCGATCGGAAGCGGCGGCGCGATAGATAGTCTCGACGATACGCAGGCTCGCCACGCCAGCGGACGCTGAATCGTCCGCTGGCATTTCGCCGCGCACCATCGCCAGGAAATGCCGATGCTGTCGTTCGCCGACCGACTCGGCGGGCAGTTCGGGCGTGCGCCACGCGCCGGGCGCGGCGCACCAGGCGAGCGGGCCGCGCTCGCTGCGCAGCCAGATGGTGCCCGACGCGCCGTAGATTTCCGTCCGGAAGCGGTCGGTGCCCGCCGCCTCGTGATAGCTCATCTCGTGCGTAGCGAGCGCCCCGGAGGCAAAACGGTAGGTGACCAGGGCGGTATCTTCGTTGTCCGGTACGACAATCGTGCCGTCGTTGAGCACCCGCCGTTTCTTGAGGAGCGCGGTCGTTGCGCGGACGGCGACGATCTCGCCGCAGAGTTGCCGCAAGAGATCGATGCCGTGGACCCCGAGCTGCTGGACGACCCCTCCCGTCTGCTGGCGGTCGTAGAACCACGCCGCCCAATCCGCTCCCGCGGTGGCATTGCGCTATCGCACCGTATAGACCTCGCCGATCGCCCCGGCTGCGAGCAATTCGCGGGCCTGGCCAACCTCCGCGAAATACCGATGCATGAAGCTGACGCAGAGCAGTACCCCCGCGTCCTTCGCCGCCTGGGCCAACTGCTGCGCCTCCGCTGCGGTGGCGGCCATCGGCTTTTGCAGGAGCACCGCTTTGCCCGCAGCGATAGCGGCCCGGGCGTGCGGGGCATGGGTCCGGTCCAGGGTGGCGATCACCACCGCATCGATGTCGCGCCGTGCGAGCAGTGCCTGGTAATCGTCCGGGACAGACGCGATCTGATAGCGTTCCGCCTGCCGCCGCGCCGAGGTGCCGTTGCGGCTGGCAATGGCGACGAGCCGTGCACCCGCCGCCTGCAACCCCGCAAGATGATAATCGCTGATGTAGCCCGCACCGAGGATCCCCACACCCACACGCTGACCCCTTACCGTATCGCCCCCTTGACACTCAATGATATGATTACACGTGTTAGATTACACCAGTAATCATGATAGTCAAGCAGGTAGGCGATCGGCCATGACGAAGCGGCGCGCGATCACGAGTGCGGAGATCGCGCGGGAGGCGGGAGTCTCACGCGCCACCGTATCCGCTGTCTTGAACGAGGCACGCGGCAATATCCGGGTGTCCGAGGATACCCGGCGGCGTGTACTCGAGACCGTGTCGAAACTGCGCTATGTGCCGAATCCTGCGGCGCAGGCGCTCCGGCTGAATCGGAGCGGCGTGATCGCGTTCGTGTCGCGGACGATGCACAAGACGGCCTTCGGGCATCCGATTAGCTACCAATTGCAGCTCCATGCCGCCCAGGCGGCGGCGCAGCGCGGGTCCCAGCTCATCGAAATCAGCCCCGAAATCACTGCGGATGGTACCGGCAACGCGAGCGACGATCTTTTCACGGTCCTGCTCAGCCGACGGCCCGATGGGGTGATCTTCGATGCCCCGACAACGCCCGATGAGGTCGCGCGCGTCGTCGAGATCGGCATACCGGCCGTGCAGTTGATCCGACCACATCGCGAGGTCCCCACCGCTACCGTCACGGTGGACGCCACACACGGCATTGACGAGGCGGTTGAGCATCTGATCGCCCTAGGACATCGCTCGCTGCTGTTTCTCGGGAATGTCGATCCCCACCCCGCTAACCGCTCGCGCCTCGATGCGTTCCGTATGGCGCTCACCCGGTATGGCGTCCCCTTGCCCGAAACGGCGATTGCGCTCGGGCCGGAGTACACCCTGGAAGGGAGTATCGCCCTCGCCAGGTCGGCACTCCAACGCGCACCGTTGCCGACGGCCATTTTTGCGGCGGGGGACATTTTCGCTGTCGGCGCGCTCCATGTTCTCCATGGGCTGCAGGTACGCGTGCCGGATGCGATCAGCCTGGTGAGTTACGATGATGTCTATGCGCCGCTCCTCTATCCGCCGATCACGAGCGTTGCCCAACCGCTGCGCGACGTCGCGCAGCGGGCTATCGATATCCTCTTGCAACAGATCGAACGTGCCGACGAGCCGCTGGCCGCCGACGAGGGCGGGGCGCACGCGCACCTCGTCTTGCCCACGCATTTCGTCATTCGCAGTTCGACGCAGGCTCCGCAAAGCAGGGGGCCAGGGGACGGTTGATCAGGCGTTCGACGCGTGAGCTGACATTGGGTAGATAAGGGTTAGGAGCGGCAAAGGATGACACTGCAGCACGATGGTTTGACGAGGCGCGCAATCCTCAAGGCGAGCATCGCGACGGCGGCGACGGCGGTGCTGGCGGCGTGCGGCGGTGCCGCACCTACCGCGACACCGTCCAGCGGTGCGCCGGGCGGCGCGGGTACGGCGACCGCCGGCGGCGCGGCGACCACGGGTGGCACGGCGAAGAAGGGCGGCACGCTCAAGCTGAGCCAGCCGATCCCGATCACCCCCTTCGAGTTCCAGCAACTCGGCCCGCATATCGCCATGGTGGCGCTCGGCATCTTCGACACCCTCATCCGCTACGACGACAAGAACCAGCCGCAGCCCCGCCTCGCGGAATCGTGGACCTGGAACGACGACAAGACCACCTTGACGCTGAAGCTCCGCGCCGGGGTGAAGTTCCACACGGGGCGCGATTTCACGAGCGACGATGTGAAGTTCAATCTCGAGCGCATCCGGGACGCGAAAGTGGCGTCGCAGCTGGCGGGCCAGTCGAAGACGGTCACCGATATCGCGACGCCCGACGCCAGCACCGTGGTGCTGAAGTTCGCGCAGCCGAATCTCGCCATCTTCGACGCGCTGAACCTGCTGGTCATCCTCGACAAGGCCACCGCCGCCGATCTCGACGGCGCGAAGCAGGTGATCGGCACCGGCCCATTCAAGTGGAAAGATTACGCCCCCGGCAGCAAGCTGACCCTTGTGCGCAACGACCAGTACTGGGAGAGCGGGAAGCCGTATCTCGACGGCATCGACCTCGCGATCACCGACGATAAGCAGAGCATGGTTGTCGGGGTCGAGAGTGGCCAGCGCGACGTTGCGTGGCAGGTGTTGACGCAGGATCTCAACCGCCTCAAGTCGAACCCGCAGGTGGTCCCGGTGATCAGCGACAAGGGCGCGCAGTTCTACTATGTCGGCATCAACACCGCGGGCGAGGGCGTGCAGGACAAGCGGGTCCGGCAGGCGTTCAACGCCTCGATCGATCGGAAGCGGATCACCGATACGCTGCTGTTCGGGCTGGTGAAGCCGGATACCCTGATGTGGCCGCAGTCATCCCCCGCTTACAACCCCGAGATCGCCGGCAAGGTCAAGTTCGACATGGCCGTGGCCAAGAAGCTGTTCGCCGATGCGGGGGTTGTCCCCGGCACGACCTTCACGATCGAGGTGAACGCGCAGGATCCGATCAACGGCAAGATCGCGCAGATTCTCCAGGCGGATTTGCAGACCATCGACATCAAGCTCGATATCCAGACCATCGAGAATTCGGTCTTCCAGAAGAAGCTGGCCGACGCGAGCTTCAAGCAGCTCTACGGCAACACGATGGGCTTCATGAACTTCAACCCGGGCGCGTTCTTCGTCACGGCCTACCCGGTGCGCACGCCCGACAACTCGGCCAAGTACAACCCCCCGGCCTACGCGGATCTCATCAAGAAGATGCAGACCGAGGGTGACGCCGCAAAGCTCAAGGGCTACTACGACCAGATGAACGAACTGCTCCTGGATGAGTCCTTCAATATGCCCACCTCCCAGGCCCCGCAGGGGTGGGTGTTGCAGAAGAGCGTCAAGGGCTGGTCCTACAACACCTTTAATTTCGTCCAGTTGAACGAGGTCTGGCTGGACCGCTAGGGAGAAAGGGGCGTCCATGGCCCGCTACATCGCGCGGCGCGTGCTTCTGGCCGTGCCCACGCTGCTCCTCGCCTCGCTCCTGATCTTCCTCCTGCTCCGGCTGATCCCCGGCGACCCGGCCACGATCGTCGCCGGGAGCGATGCAACGCCGGAGCAGGTGGCGGCGGTACGGCGCGACCTTGGACTGGATCAGTCGCTTGTCGTGCAGTACGCGACCTGGTTGGGTCGCGTACTGCGCGGTAACTTCGGCCTGTCCCTGATCGGCAAGTATCCGGTCTGGGATCAGATCGCACGGGCGTACCCGGCGACGTTGGAACTGACGGCGGTGGCGCTGTTGCTGGCGCTGCTGCTCGCGGTGCCGACCGGGCTGCTCGCGGCGCTGCGCCCGCGCTCGTGGGTGGATCGGGCGATCAGCGCCCTGAATGCCATCGCCATCGGCATCCCGAACTTCCTCCTGGGGATCCTGCTCATCCTGGCGTTCGCGCTCACCGTCCCGATCCTGCCGGTGGGCGGGCGCGTGCCGGTGCTGGAAGATCCCGTGGCGGGGCTGAAAACGCTCGTGCTGCCCGCGATCACGCTCGCCATCGGTGTCGCGGCGGTGCTGTCGCGCTTCGTGCGCGGGGCGATGCTGGAGGTGCTCAGCGAAGACTACGTCCGTACCGCGCGGGCGAAGGGCCTCGGCGAGAGCGCGGTCGTCTTGCGTCATGCGCTGCGGAACGCGCTGATCCCGGTCGTCACCGTGCTCGGCCTCCAGATCGGTCGCCTGCTCGGTGGTGCGGTGATCGTCGAGGCGGTCTTTGCGTGGCCGGGGATGGGGCGGTTGGCGGTGCAGGCGATCCTCACTCGCGACTATACCATCGTGCAGGCAACGCTCCTCCTGCTCGTCACCGCCTTTGTCGTCATCAATCTCCTCGTGGATATCGCCTACGGCTTCATCGACCCGCGGGTACGGGTGCGGGCCTCGTGAGCGGAGAAGGAGCAGGGATGCGCGCGACAGGCGCAACGCTGACATTGCCGCACGGCGCCACGGCGCGCCCCCGGCCGTTCTGGCAGATGGTCGCGGGGCGACTCGTGCGGCATCCGACAGGCCGTATCGGCTGTGTGTTCGTCGGGCTGATCGTCATCGGCGCGCTCCTCGCGCCGCTCATCGCCCCGTTCGGGCCGCTGGACCAGGCGCGCGGCCTGGAGTTACAAGGCTTCTCCGTCACCCACCCACTCGGCACGGACGAGTTCGGTCGTGACATCTTCAGCCGGGTGTTGTATGGGGCGCGACTCTCGGTCGGGATCAGCCTGCTCGCGGTCCTGTCCGGGGCGATCATCGGCGCGGTGCTCGGGATCGTCGCCGGGTATGTCGGTGGGGCGGTAGACGGTGTCGTCGCACGGCTCCTCGACGTGCTGCTCGCCTTCCCCGCCATCCTGCTTGGTATCGGGGTCGCGGCGGTCTTCGGGACGGGCGTGCGGGGGATCATCGTGGCCATCGGCATCGCCAGCGTGCCGGATTTCGCGCGGATCGCCCGTGCCGCGGCCATCAGCGAGCGCGAGCGCGACTATGTCGCCGCCGCGCACGCCAGCGGCGCGTCACCCGGCAGGATCATGCGGCGCCACGTCCTGCCGAACGTCGTGCCGCCGCTGCTGATCCAACTGAGTGTCGCGCTCTCCTTCGCGGTCTTACTGGAGGCGGGGCTGAGTTTCCTCGGCCTCGGTATCCAACCGCCGCAACCGTCGTGGGGCAGCATGCTGCAGGTCGCACGCACCTATCTCTATCAGGTGCCGTCCTATACGGTTGTCGTCGGCCTCGCGCTCTCGATGCTGCTGATCGGCTTCAATTTCATCGCGGATGCCCTGCGCGATATCCTCGACCCGCGCCTGAACCGGGAGTTGCGCTGATGGGTGGTATCACCCCCGACACGCTGCGCTATCCGGGCGACAGTCGCACCCAACGTGTGCTGCGCGTGGCGACCGCCGACGGCTTTACCGTCGAGGTCTTGCCCGACCGCTGCCTTGACCTGGGTGCGGCGACCTACGACGGTGTACCCGTCGCCTGGCGGAATACTACCCCGCTGCGGCACCCTGCCGCGCTGCCGGAGAACACATGGGCGCAGCGTTTCATCGGCGGTCTGCTCGCGACGTGCGGCTTAGACAATGTCGGGCCGGCCTGCGTGGATGAGGGAGACGATTCCCCACAGCACGGGCGCATCGGCGGCGAACCGGCCCGTGCGGTTTCGTTTGGCACCGTTGCGCGATTCGGGCGACGTTTCCACTGGCTCCGCGGCGAGGTGGCGCAACCGGGCAGCGGGCTGGTGCTGCGGCGGCGCATCATCATCGCGGACGATACGCCGGTGATCCGGCTCACCGATCTGGTGTGCAATCTGGGGACCGTGCCGGAGGTGGTGATGGTGCAGTATCACTGCAACTTCGGCGTGCCGCTCGTCATGCCTGGCGGGGCGATCCGGGTGCCCGCCTCCGTGGTAACGCCACGCGATACCCAGGCTGCCGCCGCGCTGGACCGCTGGGACGCGATCGAGC
>JAABUN010007334.1_pt1 | contig 11967 bp, 10 predicted proteins | sample 5559311 | NCBI WGS metagenome assembly JAABUN01 (sample SAMN10711877, study PRJNA513370) | rock metagenome | isolation source: Antarctica rocks | place: Antarctica: Victoria Land, Siegfried Peak sud | reverse complement strand
CTGGCGGGCCAGGTCGGTGAGTTCGGCCAGGGAATCGTCCACGCCGTTGTCGTCGAATGCGCCGAACTTCCGCTCGGCGGCGGTGCGCAGCAGGAAATCGGCGATCGCCGGATTCTTCGGCAGGAGGGAACCGTGGAGGTAGCTCGCCACGATGTTCCGGTAGCGGGCGCCCTCGTGCTTCTCGTCCGCGTTGTTGCCCGCACCCTTGAGGACCGTTGCGAGCGGCTTCACGTCGGGGCCGAGGAAGGTCTGACCGCTGTGGTTCTCGTAGCCGTGAATTTCGCCGAACTCCTCGCTGGTGGCGACGACGTTGCCGATCAGCCGCTCGGTCCCCCCGCGCGTCTCGATGTCCAGCACCCTGATGCCGGGGATGACGGCGCCCTGGTGCGTGCGGAAGAAGTTCCCGAAGAGCTGGTACAGCCCGCAGATGAGGAGCATCGGCGTGCCGCCCTCGGCCAGGTCGCGGAGCCTGTCCGCGATGGCCTGCAGGTCGTCCTGGATGACAACCTGCCCGCTGTCCTGGCCACCGCCGCCGACGATGAGGTCGACGTCGTCCGGAAAAAGATCACCCGCGTGGTGCTCGAGGATCTCCGCCCCGTACCCGCGCCACGCCAGGCGCTGCTTGAGGACGAGGACGTTCCCGTAGTCGCCGTAGATGTTCATCTCGCGCGGGTACAGCTGGAGGATGCGCAGCGATCCCTTCGTCGGGTCGGCGGGCGCCTCGGTCAGGGAGCTGGCGGACGGCGTGTCGCTCATCAGGAGACCACCTCGACCTTCGTGATCTTGGACAGTTCACGGCGCACCGCGAGCATGGCGGTGTAGGTGCAGAAAATCCGTTTTGGCCGGCCTTGCGAGCCGCGGATGAACTGCTGAAGCGCGTAGGCGATGTCCGGTTCGACTCCGCCTACGCAAACGTCGTCATACCTCAGCCGGAGTACCATGTCATAGGAACGGACCCCGCTGACCATGTCCACACCGCCGAGGCCGAGCGAGTCGAAGTCGACGTCCCACAGCCATGACATGTCGCGTCCGTCGGCGTAGTTGTCGTTGATCGCGATCATGGTCGCGCACCCCCTGGGGTCGAAGGAGGTGAGTCCCAGCCGGAAGCCGCTCGGATTCTTGACGAGCACCAGTTCGAGGGCTTGACGGTCGACGACGAGGCTCTCACCGCGCCCGAACGCCGGTTCCACCGCTGCAAGGGAGGTGAACAGCCCGGCGGTGTTGGCCGAGCCGCCCAGGACGGCGCGCGCTGCGGCGAGGGCAGCCGCGGCGTTGAAGATGTTGTAGACGCCGCGCAGCCGGAGATCGGTGCGAGTGGTCGCACCGTCCACCTCGAACTCGGCCGAGTTGCCGTCGACGGAGCGGAGGACGACGTCGGCGGGCAGAGCGGACGCTGGTGCGGTGCCCTCGGCGCCGCGCAGTTCGTCGTCGTTCGGGAAGGTACTCCGCAGGGACGCGTCGAGACCGAAGTAGACGACGTCGGCCGTGGTGATCGACGTTGCCAGACCCGCCACGCGGGGGTCCTCGCGGTTCAACACCACGGTCCCGGTCGTGGCGAGGGCGATGCGTTCGAGCAGCCGCGTGGTGGCGTCGATTTCGCCGAAGCGGTCGAGCTGGTCGCGGAGCACATTGAGCAGCAGTGAGTATCTCGGCGGCACGAGCTTCACGAAGTGTACGGCGTGGGCCTCGTCCAGTTCGAGGACGGCGACGTCGGCCTTCAGCCGTCCGCGCCAGTCGACGTCACCCAGCAGCGCCGCCGCCACGCCGCGCGTGAAGTTGCTGCCGGTCCGGTTCGTGAAGACGGTCAGGCCCTGGCCCTCGAGGAGCTCGACCATCATTTTGGTCGTGGTCGTCTTGCCGTTGGTACCGCTGACCACGACGACGCCGTACGGAAGGTTCGAGAGCGCGCGGCCCATGAAGGCGGGGTCGAGGCGTTCCACGACCAGGCCCGGCAACGCGGAGCCGCCGCCGCGCAGCCGGGAGGCGATACGCACGGCCTTGCCCACGAGGACTGGAAGGGGATTCATGCCTCCACATTATCGCTGGCGGCCGCGGTTCCAGGCAGGTCGCGGGCAGCGCGCCCAGGAAGGGTCGGCCGAGGAGTGTGAGTCGCAGCGGTCACTGGCGTGATTCAAGCAGTGAGTAGTGGCCGAGCGACTAGTCCCGAATGCCGATCTGTCACTGGGACCAATGACCGATTGTGAACCCGGTACCCTATGGGTGCCGGTATAGCGTAGCGGATGCGTCCTGAATGAGGACGCCAAACATTTCGGTTATATAAACGGCGACACTCGCGTATTGCGCAATCAGGTCAGCGCCGTCGCCGAGTGCCGCCCGAATTGGGCCCAGTGCTTGTGTGGCTGGGTCAGCGGCGGCAGCGCGCAATAGCTCCAAGCGCTCGGGACCGGAGGTATAGCCGAGTTCGAATAACGTCCAGTGGAACAGGTGCATCAGGGCAGTATCACGGTCGAAGCCGTCATGCGTGAGCATCGATGCTTCCTCCTCCGGGGTGAGGTCGAATTCGCGGTGAAGCGCCAGGCCGAAGTCCGTAAAGAGCAGTCTGCCCTCCCGAATGAGGATGTTCCCCGGGTGCACGTCGAAGTGTTGGAATCCCTGGCTGCTCATCCACTCTGTGCCTCTAAGGAGTTGGTCGACCACGTCAGGGAAGACGGTCGCCCCAGTGGCCTCGGCTAAACTCCTACGTACCCGAGCGCCCAGGGTTTCGGGTACGTATTCAAGGAAAAACACCATGCTTTTGGACGCCTCCTTCATCGCTTCGAGTTTGCTCTGAACCTGAGGCCAATGTCGCCCCCACCGGCGTGGAGATGCATCGCCGTCGAACTCGCTGAGGTCTGCCTCGCACTTCACATCAACGACTCGCCACCCGAGCAGAAGCGGGAAGAAATCCGCTGCTCCCGTCTGAACCCACTCGGACGTCGCCTGATGTGCCGCCAATTCTCGCCCGACCGCGTGGGTAGGGCTCCCTATACCGTAGTGGGAGACGAAGGGAAGATGGAGCTGACTTGTCGTGGCGGTCGGATCCGCTTCTTCGATGCTTGACAGTGGGAGTTGCTTCACGAAGACAGTCGTTCCACCGATGCGCACGGTCTTGGTTGTCCCCCCGATACCGATGCCTACTGAATCAGCAGCAGCGATAAGCATCCGCACGCTGGCATCATCAAGCCCGGCGAGCATATAAGAGATACTCTGCGCTTCATCTACGCGGGCCGTCATTACTCCACCCTAAGGGCGTGCCGCAATCGGTACATCAGCGTCCTCGGAATAGTGCCTGAGTTCGACGCCGACCTCATTCGGGCCCGAACCTGCGACGGCATGACTGTCACAAAAGCCAGAAGGCGGCTGCTCGGAAAGCAACCCGAGCTCTCCCCGGCACACGAGTGGCACCTCGAAGACCTGGGACCAAAAGACACCCACCCGACAGCCGAGATCCATGCCCGGCGTGGCTTTGTGCACGCCTTTCATCAGCCGAAGTGCGTGTCGGGCCACGACCCGCCGCAGATCGGGCGTTTTCGGGATCAATCCCGTGCGTCAAGCTGCAGGAGCCTGGAGGACTGACGTTGAACGATAGATATGGGCGAGTCGTACCGGGTCACGGCGTAGCGACTACTCACCCGCCGGTCATCTCGACCGACACCATCGGCCGCCTCCTGTTCAACGTCACTGGATCCACGGTGTATCGCGCCATTCAGCGCTCCGGATAGTCCGAGGGTCACAAGGCGCTGCAAGTACCGTGCCATTCAGCGCTGCAACTCACGGTCGAAGAGCCGCGACCGCCTACAATCAGGGGATGACCTCCCCGTCCTTCTCGGCGCCCCTGCCGACGTCGGTCTCTGTGTCCGACGGCGCTCCGCCTACTCCTGAACAGGCCGAACCTGCGGGCTCGGCCCGCACAGGAGTGGCCAGCAAACGCGACGTCGTCGTCGGCGTACTCGCCCTGCAGGGCGACGTGCGCGAGCACATCGCCACGATCGTGTCCCTGGGCGGACGGGCGATGCCGGTGCGGCGGGCGTCGGAACTCGCAGCGATCGACGGTCTGATCATCCCCGGCGGTGAATCGACCACGATGGACAAGCTGACGCGCGCTGTCGGCCTGGCGGAGCCGTTGCGCGCAATGATCCGGGACGGAATGCCGGTGTTCGGGTCCTGTGCGGGCATGATCATGCTTGCCGACGTCGTCGCTGACCCGTCGAACGACAGGTTCGGTAATCCGCAGCGGACCCTCGGTGGCCTCGACATGGTGGTGCGGCGCAACGCCTTCGGACGCCAGCGCGAGTCCTTCGAGACGAACGTCTCCTTCTCCGAACTCGCGGCGACCGGAGATGCCGGCGCGGAGGACCCCGTGCGGGCGGTCTTCATCCGCGCTCCCTGGGTCGAGAAGGTCGGAGACGATGTGGAGATCCTGGCACAGGTGCCGGCTTCCGCGACGCCGCAGGCCGGCCCGTCCGACGGCACAGGAACCGGCTTGGAGCCGGTCGCTAGAATTGTCGCAGTGCGTTCGAGGAACCTGCTGGCCACGAGTTTCCACCCGGAAGTCACGGGTGAGCGGCGAGTCCACGAACTGTTTATTCGGATGATCAGAGGAGAAGCGTAGGCATGTCGGGGCACTCCAAGTGGGCAACAACCAAGCACAAGAAGGCTGCGATCGACGCGAAGCGGGCCAAGTCCTTCGCCAAGCTGATCAAGAACATCGAGGTTGCGGCCAAGGCAGGCGGTGCCGACCTGGCCGGGAACCCCGGTCTGGAAGTAGCAGTATCGAAGGCCAAGAAAACTTCCGTGCCGATCGACAACATCAACCGTGCGGTCAAGCGAGGTGCCGGCCTGCTCGGTGAATCGGTCGACTATCTCACCATCATGTACGAGGCCCGCGGCCCCCAGGGTTCGGCCCTGCTGATCGAGTGCCTCACCGACAACAAGAACCGCGCGGCCTCCGAGGTGCGCCTTGGGATTTCCCGCAACGGCGGCACCATCGCCGACCCCGGCTCGGTGGCCTACCTGTTCGCTCGCAAGGGCGTCGTCACGCTGCCGAAGAACGGCGTCACCGAGGACGAGCTGCTCATGGCAGTGCTCGACGCCGGTGCGGACGAGGTCAAGGAATCCGCCGACACCTTCGAGATCGTTTCCGAGCCGCAGGATCTCCGGGCTGTCGTTGGTGCCCTCGAGGAGAGCGGCCTCGAGTACGAGACCGACGAGATCGAGTTCGTACCCTCCATGCAGGTGGATCTCGACGCCGTCGGTGGCCGAACCTTCCTCCGGCTCGTGGACGCGCTGGAGGAGCTCGACGACGTCCAGAATGTGTACTCGAACGCGCACCTCCCGGAGAGCGTGCTCGCCGAACTCGAGAACGACGACTGACGTTGTCCCTCCCCGCACCGCTCAGCAGGTAGCGCCGTGACCTACCGGGTCATGGGTGTGGACCCCGGGCTGACCCGCTGCGGTCTCGCCGTCGTGGATGTGGAACCGAACCGCCGGTCCACGCTCGTCGCCGTCGGCGTCGTCGGTACGGATGCCGGCCGGGGCCTGGACGAGCGCCTGCTGGTGATCTCGGAGGCGGTCGACTCCTGGCTCGACCTGCACAAGCCGCAGATCCTCGCCGTCGAGCGGGTGTTCAGCCAGCTCAATGTGAGCACCGTCATGGGCACGGCGCAGGCCTCGGGCGTTGTGATCGTGTGCGCAGCCCGCCGCGGCATACCCGTTGCCCTCCATACTCCCACCGAGGTGAAGGCAGCAGTCACGGGCAACGGTCAGGCGGACAAGGCGGCGGTCACGAAGATGGTCACAAAGATCCTCCGCCTCGACACACCGCCGCGTCCAGCGGACGCCGCGGACGCGCTTGCGCTCGCGATCACCCACGCCTGGCGCAGGGGAGTGGGGTTCCAGGGTGCCGGGGGCACTGGAGCAACGGTCACCTCTGCGCAGCGCATCTGGGCAGAGGCAGAGGCCAGGGCCCGACGACGCTAGCGGGTGCTCCGGTGTGGCGACTCGATCCTGCGGCGGGACGCCGGTACGGTTGTGCATTAGAACGTACGTTCGACCCAGCAGAATAGCCTGGCAGTCCCCCCATCTGTACGTGCCCCTGGAGTTCTTTATGATCAGTTCACTCCGCGGAACAGTGACCCACGTGGGCCTGCATTCCGCCGTTATCGACGTCAACGGTTTCGGCATGCAGGTGCAGGCCACACCGCAGACCCTCGCCGGACTTCGAGTGGGCGAGCAGGCGAGGGTCGCCACCGCGATGATCGTCCGCGAGGATTCGATGACGCTCTTCGGGTTCGAGGACGCCGAGCAACGAGAGGTCTTCGAGACGCTCCTGGCCATCAGCGGCGTCGGCCCCCGGCTGGCCCTTGCCGTTCTTGCTGTCCACACCCCCGAGGCCGTCCGCATCGCGGCTTCCGCCGGGGACGACAAGGCCTTCAGCAAAGTTCCCGGCATCGGGCCCAAAGGCGCGCGCCGGATCGTGCTGGAGCTCGCCGGGAAGCTCGTGCCGCTCGAGACGACGACCGGCGTTTCCCGGCAGACCTGGCAGGGCCAGGTCCTCACCGCGATGATGGGCCTCGGCTGGTCCGAGAAGGACGCCGGAGCAGCGGTCGACGCCGCCGTCGCCGACGCCCCCGAGATCGCCGCGACCGGTGACGTCGGACAGATCCTCAAGCTCACGCTGCGCCGCCTCGGCCAGGACGGCGCCCGCAGCTCCACCCGCACCAGGGTCGGCGCATGACGGGCCCGCTGTCCGAGGACGCCCCGCTGGTCGCGCCGGCCGCCGACCCGGAGGACAACGCGGTCGACGCGGCGCTCCGGCCGAAGAACCTCGACGACTTCGTGGGACAGAAGCGGGTGCGGCGGCAATTGTCGCTCGTCCTGGAGGCCTCGCGACTGCGCGGACGCAGTGCCGACCATGTCCTGCTCTCCGGCCCGCCCGGTCTCGGCAAGACGACACTGGCCATGATCATCGCCGCGGAGATGAATGCGCCGCTGCGTATCTCCTCCGGGCCGGCCATCCAGCACGCCGGCGACCTCGCCGCGATCCTCTCGTCCCTGACCGAGGGGGAGGTGCTGTTCCTGGACGAGATCCACCGCATGTCGCGCCCCGCCGAGGAAATGCTCTACATGGCGATGGAGGATTTTCGGGTGGACATCATCGTCGGCAAGGGTCCCGGCGCCACGGCGATCCCGCTGGAACTACCGCCGTTCACACTCGTCGGCGCCACGACCCGCGCCGGTCTCCTTCCCGGCCCGCTTCGTGACCGGTTCGGTTTCACCGGGCACCTGGAGTTCTACTCCACCGGCGAACTCGAACTGGTGCTCCGCCGGTCAGCGATGCTCATGGACATGAAGGTCAACTCGGCAGCGTTCTCCGAGATCGCAGGACGCTCACGAGGGACCCCCCGCATCGCGAACCGGCTGCTCCGGCGTGTCCGGGACTGGGCGCTCGTGCACGGCGTGGACCTGATCGACGCGCGGTGCGCCGGGGCTGCCCTGGATATGTACGAGGTGGACGAGCGCGGTCTCGACCGGCTGGATCGCTCGGTGCTCACAGCCCTGATCACCAGGTTCAACGGCGGCCCGGTGGGTCTGTCGACATTGGCCATCGCCGTGGGCGAGGAACCGGAAACGGTGGAGACCGTCGCGGAGCCCTATCTGGTCCGCGAAGGACTGCTGGGACGGACGCCGCGCGGAAGGATCGCGACGGCGGCGGCCTGGCGACACCTCGGGCTGGAGATGCCGCAGATTGTGGCCGCCGCGATGCCGGAGGATCTCTTCTCGGTGGCACCGGACAACCTCTTTGATGCCGAATCTGGCCTTGACAGTTGGGCGCAGCCGGACCCGTGACGAGGGAACCCCAAGATTTCCCCTTTAGACTGGTGTCACTCAGTGTGCGCCCGAACACAGTTCTGCCGCCCACAGCCCAGTACCAGGAACGGATTTGCCAGTGCTCGCTCACCTCGTTGCCCAGCCCGCCACAGGAGATGCTCCTCCCTTCGATATCTTCACCCTCCTGCTGCCCCTGGCGCTGGCATTCCTGATTTTCACGATGTTCCGCAGGCAGCGGAAGGCGCAGAAGCAGGTGAAGGAGATGCGGACGCAGATGGAGCCGGGCACCGAGGTCATGACCCAGTTCGGGCTCTACGGGACGATCATCTCGATCGACCAGGAGAATAACAAGGCCGTGCTCGAACTCTCGCCCGGCAATACCGCCACGGTCCACACCCAGGCCCTCTCGAAGGTCGTGCAGCAGGAACCCGTGGTCGCTGATGAGGACACCGCCCGCGAAGGCCTCGACGCCTATGCCGGCTCCTCAGTGCCCGATGACGCCTCCTCGCTGGACGCCTCTTCGCTGGATGCCTCTTCGCTGGATGACGGCGACCGCACTCCGACCGCCGGCTCCTCCGCTGCGGGAACCGCTGCCGGTCCTCCGGGCGTTGAGACACCGGAAGAGGCTACGGAGCGGCGCGACCGCGAGCAGGCCGCGGCGGAAGACCGTGCCGCACGTGCACCCCGCGATCCCACGGTGAACCCAGACAACTAGCATCTCCTGGGGCATCGGTACTCGCACCACGCCTGTCAGGATCAGCCGGCGCAGCAGTCCGCGCCATTTCATAAGGACACCTCATCATGCCTCGTACCGGCCCCGGGACGGCAGCCAAGCGGACACTAGTCTGGTTGGGCGCACTGACAGCACTGCTCGCAATCCTGCTGGGAGCGGGTTCCTACTGGAGCACCGCGAGCTGGAGCCCCCGCCTGGCCCTCGACCTCGAGGGCGGAACGCAGATGATCCTCGCGCCCAGGGTGCAGGGTGGTGCCGAGATCACTCCCGAGCAGCTGGACCAGGCGGTGGAGATCATCCGGCAGCGCGTGGATGGCTCCGGAGTCGCCGAGGCCGAGATCAACACGCAGTCCGGTCGAAACGTCATCGTCTCTCTTCCCGGCACCCCCGACGCGCAGACCCGCGACCTGATTCAGGCGTCCGCGCAGATGGAGTTCCGTCCGGTCCTCGCGGGTGGCCCCGGCCAGGCGCCAGCTGCGGAAACACCGACGCCGGAAGACCAACTGCCCCAGCCGGCCGCCGAACCGCAGGATGCGAGCGATCCGAACTGGATCACGCCCGAGCTCTACCAGGAGTTCGAGGCGCTGAACTGCCTGGATCCGGCAGCGCTCGAGCCCGCCGAGGAACCGGCGCCCGCAGATGAGCCGATGGTGGCCTGCGAATCCGATACGCAGGGCAAATACATCCTCGGTCCGGTCGAGATCCCGGGCACCGACATCTCGACGGCGAGCTACGGTCTGCAGCGCAGTACCCAGGGTCAGGCTCTGAACACCTGGGCCGTCAACATCGACTTCGACGCCGAGGGCACCGAGACTTTCCGCGAGGTCACCGAGCGCCTGAATGCGATCGGTCCAGGGGATCCGCGCAACCAGTTCGCGATCGTCCTCGACGGCCGGATCGTCTCCGCTCCGACGACGAACGCTGTCATCGCCGACGGCAACGCACAGATCACCGGCAGCTTCACGGAAGAGTCAGCAGCAGCCCTGGCCGAGCAGCTCAAGTACGGCGCCCTGCCCATCAGTTTCGAGATCCAGAGCGAACAGCAGATCTCTGCCACCCTCGGTGCGGACCAGCTTCGCCTCGGGCTGATCGCCGGCGTCATCGGTCTTGTTCTCGTTGCCGCCTACTCCATGTTCCAGTATCGGTTGCTGGGTCTGGTGACGATCGCCTCGCTCGTGGTGGCCGGCATCCTGACCTATCTCGCGATCTGCATTCTCGGCTGGACCGAGAACTACCGGTTGTCTCTGGCCGGCGTCGCCGGTCTCATCGTGGCCATCGGCCAGACAGCGGACTCCTTCATCGTCTACTTCGAGCGGATCCGCGATGAACTGCGTGACGGCCGCAGTCTCGTCTCCGCCGTCGAGAATGGCTGGCGCCGGGCCAAGCGCACCGTGCTCGCGTCGAAGGCCGTCAACCTGCTCGCAGCACTCGTGCTGTACTTCGTGGCAGTCGGCAACGTCCGTGGTTTCGCCTTCACGCTCGGCCTCACCGCGATCGCCGACCTCATCGTCGTCTTCCTGTTCACCCACCCCGTGCTGCGGCTGCTGGCCAGAACCAGGTTCTTCGGTGAGGGGCACCCCTGGTCGGGACTCGACCCCGGCCGGCTCGGAGGGATTCCCCTGTACCGCGGCGCGGGGCGCCTGCGCGATCCGAACGAGAAGCCCGTCGTCATCGCGCTCAAGAAGAACAAGGGAGCCTCGGTCGAAGCCCAGCACCGCATGACCATCGCCGAGCGACGCCGGGCGGATCAGCAGAAAGCCCTCGCCGGGCGTACCGGTTCTTCCCAGAAGGAGACCAACGAATGAGCCGCACAAATTTCGCCACCTTCGGCAACGAGCTGTACTCGGGGAAACGGTCCTACCCCTTCGTCGCGAAGCGGAATCTCTGGTTTCTCATCGCCGCCGTCGCGATTCTGATCTCCATCATCATTCCCGTGGTCAAGGGTGGGTTCAACCTCGGCATCGACTTCCGGGGCGGTTCCGAGTTCACTGTGTCGGCGACCGAGAACACGGACATCTCCATCGGAGAGGATGCGGTCACCGACGTCGTGCCGGACGCCGTTCCGCGGGTCACGAATATCGCGGCGGACACCATGCGCATCCAGACCGAGCAGCTCACCGACGACGAGACACTCAGTGTCCGCGACAACCTGATCAGCGGCTACGGCGTCGGGGAGGACCAGGTCACCTCGAGCTTCGTCGGACCCACCTGGGGTGAGGACGTGAGCCGACAGGCCCTGATCGGTTTCGGTGTCTTCGTGCTCCTGGCCGCTATCCTCATGACCATCTACTTCAGAACCTGGAAAATGGCACTTGCTGCCATGGCAGCGCTCGTGGTCGTCATGGTGGTCACCGCAGGGCTGTATTCGCTCAGCGACTTCGAGGTCACGCCGTCTGCGATCATCGGATTCCTGACGATCCTGAGCTATGCGCTCTACGACACCGTCGTCGTGTTCGACAAGATCCGCGAGAATACCGCCGACATCGCGATCTCCACGAAGCGAACCTTCGCCGAGCAGGTCAACCTCGCCGTCAACCAGACGCTGGTGCGCTCGATCAACACGTCGGTCGTGGCGATCCTCCCGGTCGCGTCGATCCTGTTCATCGGGGCCTTCTTGCTGGGCGCCGGCACGCTGCAGGACCTCTCGCTGGCGCTGTTCATCGGCATCATCCTCGGAACCCTCGGCACTATTTTCATCGCGGCGCCGCTGTACGCCGCGCTGCGTCTGAACGAGCCGGAGCTGAGGAAGCAGGAGAAGCGGGTCCTGGCACGGCGTTCGCTGGAGGCTGCCGCTGCCTGAATCACACCCCCGCGGCGCCGCCCGGCAGATGCGGTCCTCCGCTGTGGAAGCGCCGCTAGACTTGGAGGTGTCGCGCTGGATGTGGCATCTTGGATCCGCGCGGGGTCCAGGATCGAAAGTGAGGGGCTGTGAATGGCTGACGCGGTGAACCCCGCAGATCGGCCCGGAGACGCCCACGGCGCTGCGGCGCCAGGAGTTCCCGGCCGGGTTGCCACCGATACTTCGCGCCCGGCGCAGGATCGTGAACTCGTTCAGCCGTCCCCGCCGGGATCCGCTCCCTCCGCCATCAGCGCCGACCAGGTGGCGCTGGGACGCCGTGAGCGGACACGTGCGCGCATCGCCCGTCTGACCGGTCGGGGGTCCTCGGGCTACTCTCCGGTCCTCGAACCGCTTCTGCGCACGGTGCGGGCCAACAATCCCAAGGAGGACCTCGACCTCATCCAGCGGGCCTACCTGGTCGCGGAGCGCAGCCATGAAGGCCAGACGCGCAAGAGCGGCGATCCGTACATCACGCACCCGGTGGCCGTCGCCACCATTCTTGCTGAACTCGGGATGACCGGGACAACCCTCGCCGCGGCACTGCTGCACGACACGGTCGAGGACA
>JAABUN010007333.1_pt1 | contig 11969 bp, 11 predicted proteins | sample 5559311 | NCBI WGS metagenome assembly JAABUN01 (sample SAMN10711877, study PRJNA513370) | rock metagenome | isolation source: Antarctica rocks | place: Antarctica: Victoria Land, Siegfried Peak sud | reverse complement strand
ATGTGGCCAACGGGGTCAACCTGTCCACCCCTCTCGGTCTGCTCGTGGCGCGGGTAGGCGGCGCTCGGGTGCGGCCCGGGCCGATGCGGCTCCACCTGGCCGACCACTACCGCTTCGGCTTCCCCGTAGCTGACGTCTTCACGATCGGCGACGTGGTGCTGAGCCGACACGACCTTGACCACCTGTTGGCCCGAAGCCCCACACTGCTGGAGCACGAGGAGGCGCACAGCAGGCAGTGGATGTGCTGCCTGGGTATGCCGTTCCTGCCGTGCTACGTCGCGGCGATGGGGTGGTCGTGGCTGCGCACGGGGGACCGAGCCGCCCGCAACGTGTTCGAGCGTCGGGCCGACCTGGCCAAGGGTGGGTATGCCGAGGTGTCACCAAGACCGCTGGGACCGGTCGCTCGAGAGGCGGGCCGGAGGCTGCGCGCAGCGATGCGCAACGGCAGCCTTGCGGGGAGCCTCCCGAGCGGGGCCCCTAGGTGAGCGGGCGCGACCATCCTGCACTCGGCTACAAACCGAGCGACCTGCAGCGGTGGCTGCCCGAGGACCGTGACCAGCAGCGTGTCGACCGCACCGACTTCTCCCGGGACCGGGCTCGCGTGCTGCACTCGGCCGGGCTGCGCCGACTGGCGCTGACCACCCAGGTCGTGCAGCCCGGGTCCGACGACTTCGTCCGCAACCGGCTGACCCACTCGCTGGAGGTCGCCCAGATCGGTCGGGAGTTCGGCGCCTCGCTGGGTTGCGATGCGGACGTGGTCGACACCGCCTGTTTGGCGCACGACCTGGGGCATCCGCCGTTCGGGCACCACGGCGAGTCGGTGCTCGACGACCTGGCCGCCGATGTTGGTGGCTTCGAGGGCAACGCGCAGACCTTGCGGGTGCTCACCCGGCTGGAGGCCAAGCGGCTGCATCCCGACGGCAGCTCGGCCGGGCTCAACCTGACCCGGGCCAGTCTCGACGCGGTGATCAAGTACCCCTGGAGCCGGGAGGACGCACCGCAGGGCAGTCCCAAGTTCGGCTACTACACCGACGACGCTGAGGTCTATGCCTGGGTCCGTGCCGATGCACCCGCTGACCAGCCGCGACGGCGCTGCCTGGAGGCCGAGGTGATGGACTGGTCGGACGACGTGGCCTACTGCGTGCACGACATCGAGGATGCCGTCACCTCGGGGCGGATCGACCTGCGCGCGCTGCGGGATCCCGGGGTGCAGCAGGCCGTGGTGCAGGTGGCCGGCGAGTGGTACGCCCCTGACCTGGGCCCGGACCTGCTTGCCGCCCAGCTCGCCGAGCTCGTTGACTCGGGGTGGATCCCGGCGGACCACGACGGTTCGCGCGCCTCGCTGGCCGCGCTGAAGGACATGACCAGCCGACTGGTCGGGCACTTCGTGCACACCGTGGAGCTGGCCACCCGGGAGCGGCACGGACCGGCCGGGCTGTCGCGGTATGCCGCCACGCTCGTCGTGTCCGACACGATGCGCGCGCAGAGCTCAGTCCTGAAGGCTGCCGCCGCTCACTTCGTGATGCTCAGCGACGAGCGGCGTCGGGCAATGGAGCAGCAGCACACCGTCGTGACCGGACTGGTCGACGCCATCCAGCACAACCCGGACCTGATGGACCCGATGCACCGACAGTCGCGCGAGGCCGCCCAGGAAGCAGGGGACCACACTGGTGTCCGCCGGGCAGTCATCGACCAGGTAGCGAGTCTTTCCGACGCCCGCGCCCTGGCGCTCTTCGACTCACTGGCTGGCTGAGGGTCCCCCCATCGAGCCCCCGACCGCGTCGTCGAGCGGCGCTGGCGGTGGGCCCAGAACGTCGATCCGGAACTCCGCGCACACACGGGCGACTTCGCCGGGATCGATCTGGACCGGATCGGGCAGGCCCGCATGGCTCATCGGAGCGCCCAGAGCACGAGTGAAGTCTTCGAACTGTGCCGGGGTGGTGATCTGCAGGACCCTGGTTGTCTGCGGGCCGACGGCCTGGAAGGTGTGCGGCAGGCCCTTGGGCAACCACGCAGTGCCACCCACTTCAAGCACTTGCTCCTGCCCGCCGCAGCTGACCCACAGGGCACCTTCGGTGACGTGGAACAGCTCGTCCTCCACCTGGTGGCTGTGCAGTGGTGGCCCGAAGCCCCTCGGAGCGAGCAGTTCGATGACCGTCAGCACTCCGCCGGAGTCGGCGCCGCTCACTCGGATGGTGCTGCGAGTGTTCAAGAAGGCGTAGTGCTCGCCCTCGTCGGGATTGAACAACTTCGGGGTCTGCAGTGACACGGTTGTCTCCTATGGTTGACCGACCGGCTTAGGACAGGAGTCACCGGCCTCCAAGGACCGGTCCGCGCCTGGGAGAGGTGGTGTAAGGCTCTAGCGGGGGGTGCCGAAGACCTGCTCGGCATAGTGGGTGGCAAATAACGTCGTGACGAGCTCACTGCGCGTTGACACACCGACCCTCGCCAGAGCCGACTTCACGTGGTCGCGCACGGTGTGGGTCGAGATGAACAGCTGGGCAGCGATCTGGGTGGTGGAGCGACCACGAGCCAGGGCGGTCACCACCTCCTGCTCTCTGGCGGACAGACCATAGACCCGCATGAGGAGCGCCGCAGTGTCGCTCCGTCGTGCCGGCTCGACGATGACGGCCAGCCCCGTGCCGTCGCTCAGCGGTGAGGCGTGCAACGTGACCAGTTGTCCGTCCGCGGTGCGGACTCGCACCTGCCGAGGCCTGGGTGATCCGGAGTGAAGCAGCCCGCTCAGCGTATGCAGGCAGGCACGGGTGGCTGCTCCGTCGCTGATGGCGATGAGTTCCAGCCATGCCTGACCCGCCTCGGTGGCGCTGGAGACCTCTCCGCCCTGCGTGACGAACCACAGGCCCGGCCCGCCCGGGTCGGTGGTCGTCCGCGCGGCACCTTCCAGCTCCATCCGGCGAAGGCTGGCTGCGACGCTCCCGCTGAGCGCCTTGAACGCAGACATCTCGGCAGTGGTGAAGTCCTGGGCGCCCGCGTAGCGGTGTATTTCGACCACACCCCAGCAACCCTGGGGGTCGGTGAACGTTGAACGGAGCTCGGCATCCAGACCGACCGGGCGCATGATGTCGGACCAGCGTTGGGACGAGGAAGGGTTGGCCGAGGCCGACAACACCGCAGTGCCCGCCCCCTGGGCGAGCGTTGGGAAGTAGTTCACGTCCGACCCGCTGAGCTCATTGTCGAACCAGGGCTGGCAGACCTTGCTGTCGAAGTTCTCGATGACTGCGGAGGTGAACAGGCCGGTGACCGGGTCCGTCGTCAGCCACGCTGCGACGTCGTAGGGCACCACGGGGCGTAGACAGTTGCCCACCTCACGCAACAACGTGCTGCTGTCCGCGGCTGAGGCGCACAGACGGTCCACCTCTTCGCAGGCGCGGTCCCGACGTGCCGTCCCGATCATCGCGGACTCCTCACTATTTTAAGCCATGGCGATGCCTTGATCTTAAGCCCGGCACCTCCCGACCTGTATCCCCCAGATGGGGGACTGTAAAGACCGGCACGGACCGGCGCCGTCACCGCCACCAGCTCGACCATCCGCTCGGTCGGAGTGGTCACTACGGGTAGTCGCCTGCCCCCACGATGCGCACCAGGGGCGGGCTCGAGGATGCGACGGTGAGGGCTGCTGCGTAGCCGGGTAGTGGCGCCTCGAGCTCCACGGTTGTGCGCCCAGCCAACTCGAGCGTCGTGCTCTCAGCCAAATGCGCAGACCATCCGCCCGCCTTGAAGAGCGACTCCCGCCGCGTCCAACCCACCGGGTCCTGGCCGGCCAGGTCCGACACCCGCTGCACGTCCACGCCCACCCGTACGTCATGACACAGGGCCACGACGACGAGCACGCCGCAGTGCGAGACCGAGACGTGCGGGCCACCAGCAACGCGGGGACGGCCATGCGGGCCCCCACACTCCTCGCAGGTCCGGTCGATCAGGACGTCCTGGGGTGCCGTGCCGCTCGCCCGCCCCGCCGCCGTCCGCAGCAGCGCCGCCCCGAGCAGGAACCGGGCGCGGTCGGCAGGCAGATCCAGGTCGGCGAGCCTAATGCGCTCACCTGCGTCAAGGAGGTCCTCCAGCCCTACTCGGGCACTCGGCAGAGCAACCCACCAGACCTCCACGTCGGCCATGCGCATCTCCCGGTGCTCAATTTAGACCCACTTTTGTGTGCTAACTCAGGTTTGGTTACCCTAACTTAGTGAAGACGAGCGTGGAGGAGCTGGTTCGACGCTCCCCGCTGCCCGTCAGGAGGGAGGTCGGCATCCTCCCGGCACTGGTCAGTGCCACCGGTCAGCAGTGGACGCACGCGGACCTGCGTTCAGCCGTTGGCGGCCTGGTCGACCGTCTGCCCGACGCCACGCGTGGGCGCTGTCTCGTCCACGTGCCGCTGCAGCCAGAGCCCGACAGCGTGGCGGCATACCTGGCGGTGCTGGAAGCCGGTCACGTGGCCTTGGTGACGGCGACCGATGACGACACGGTCGCAAAGGCTGCCACCCCGACCCGCCGGATCCTGGAGCGGTACCCACCGGACCTGCGAGTGGCACCGCACGGTGCGGGCTACCAGAGCCTGGCGCCAGAGCCCCAGCACCTGCTGCATCCCGACCTCGCGCTGCTGCTCAGCACCTCCGGCAGCACCGGCTCACCCAAGCTGGTCCGGCTCTCCCACGACAACCTCCTGAGCAACGCCGCAGCCATCGGCGGCGCCCTGTCGCTGTCGGGGCAGGACCGCGGCATTACCAGCCTTCCGCTGCACTACTGCTATGGGCTGTCCGTGCTGCACGCGCATCTGTATGCCGGGGGCAGCGTCGTGCTGTCCGCTGACTCGGTGCTGGATGACCCGTTCTGGGAGGCGATGGACCAGCACCGGGTGACCACGCTGGCCGCCGTCCCGCACACCCTGGCGCTGATGGAATCTACCGGCGTCCTGCACCGGCCCCACCCTTGGCTGCGCCTGATCACCCAGGCCGGTGGCCGGCTGGCGCCGGAGAGTGTCCAGCGGATGGCGCGGCTCGGCAAGCAGCGGGGCTGGAATTTTGCGGTCATGTACGGCCAGACCGAGGCCACCGCCCGCATCGCCGTGCTGGAGCCCCGCCTCGCACTGGAGCACCCCGACGCCGTGGGCGCTCCCGTCCTGGGGACGCAGGTGCGCGTCGACACGAGTGTGCCGGGCGCCGACCCCGCAACCGGTGTCGGCGAGCTCGTCGTGCAAGGACCAGGCGTGATGATGGGCTACGCGCTGCACCCCGACGACCTGGCCTGCGGGCCGATGCTGCGTGAGCTGCGCACGGGCGACCTAGGCCGGATGGACGAGGACGGCCTCATCCGGATCGCCGGGCGCCGCAGCGGGTTCGTCAAGGTGCTGGGCGTGCGCGTTGACCTCGAAGCGGTGCAGAGCCGACTCGAGGCCGATGGACTGATCGCGTGCGTCACCGGGGACGACTCCGGCCTCCGGGTGGCGGTGGAGCCGGTCTCGCAGAACACGGACGTGGGCCGCGCCGATGAGGCTGCCAGCACCGAAGCGCTCGCCGCCCGGGCCAGGGCGTTAGCAGGCCAGGCGTGTGGTCTTGGTGTAGCGGCCGTCGAGGTCGCCGTCGTGACGCTGCCTCGGCTGCCCGGAGGCAAGATCGACCGGCAGCGCTGCAACACCCTGGTCCGCGCTGCCACCGCGGAGCACGGCACGACCGGCGAGACGGGCGCGGAGACGTCCGCTGCGATCGCCGCGCGGGTCGCCAGGAGCCTGGCGACCGTGCTGGGGCGGGACGACATGGACCTGGGGCGCTCCTTCGTGCAGCAGGGTGGAGACTCGCTCAGCCACGTGCGCGCCTCGGTGCGGCTGGAAGAGCTGCTCGGCCCGCTACCCCTCGATTGGCACCACCAGCCCCTGCGCCGGCTGGTCGCAGACGCGGATGCACGCTCCGCACACCAGGCGCAGCCCCCCCTCGACGGCCGCCGCACAGTGGAGATGAGCGTCCTGCTGCGGGCGGTCGCCGTGATCGCCATCTGTGGCTCGCACGCCGACCTGTTCCGGATCCTCGGAGGCGCGCACACCCTGCTCGCCGTGGCCGGCTTCAACGCCGCGAGGTTTGGACTTGCGACGCCGTCGAGCGGTCTGCGCTGGCGGGCCACCGGTCGGATGCTCATCGGCATCGCGGTCCCCACGATGGTCATCGCGATGTTCGGCATGCTGACCCACGACCGCTACGGCTGGGCCAATGTGGCCATGGCCAACTGGGTGACCGGCGACGTTGCCTACGGCTTCCACAACGAGCTGTGGTTCATCGACGCCTTGGTCGCGAGTCTGCTGGTGATGACGGCCGTGCTCTCCGTGCCGCCGGTGGCCCGGTGGTGGCACCGGGACCCGTGGGCGGTGGCCTTCGGTGTCGCTGTGCTCGCGCTGGTCCCGCGGTTCGCCGTGCTGGCGACGCAGGAGGGCGTGCTGCGGGGGATCCTGCCCACCGTCTTCTGGTTCTTCGCTGTCGGCGCCGCCCTGGCCTACGCCCGCACCCCAGGTAGGCAGCGGCTGACCCTGGCCGTCACCGCGGTCGGTGGCATCACGTTCTTCCCCGACGACCCGATCCGCAACCTGACCATCCTGGCCGGGATCGCCGCGCTGGCGCTCGTGCCCACGGTGCGGGTGCCCGCGTGGACCGTGGAAGTGGTCAGCCTGCTGGCCTCGGCGTCGCTCTACATCTACCTCATCCAGTTCCAGATCATCGGGTGGGTGCCCACCTCGCTCGGGGCCACCGTGGCCGCCCTGGTCGCCGGCTGCCTTCTGTGGCGTCTCGCGCACCCGCACGTGCAGCGTCTGCAGGCCCTGCTGCCGCCGGCTCAGCGCCACCCTGGTGCTGCTGCGGCCGCTGCCCCCGACCACACCACATACCGTGCCCGCTGAAAGGTCCCCCGTGTCCGTCTCGCCGCGTCGCAGCCCGCTTGCCATCATCGTGGCCGGTGCCGCCATGCTTGCGCTGTCCGCGTGCTCCGGGGGAGAGGACTACGAGCCGGACCCTGAGGCATTGCAGATCTACTCCGCGCAGCACGAGGACGTGACGCAGGCCTGGGCGGACGCCTTCACCGACGCCACCGGCATCGAGACTCAGGTCCGCTCCGGCCAGGACTCCTCGATGGGCCACCAGATCGTGCAGGAGGGGGAGTCCTCGCCCGCCGACGTCTTCCTCACCGAGAACAGTCCCGCGATGACCGTAGTGCAGCGCGCCAAGATGCTCGCCGAGGTCGACCCGGCCACCCGCGAGCAGCTGCCCGAGGGGCTGGTCCCCTCCTCGCAGGACTGGGTGCCGATCGCCGCCCGCTCGACCGTGCTGGTCTACAACACGGACCTGATCTCGCCGGACGAGCTGCCGGCCTCGATGATGGACCTGGCCGACTCGCAGTGGGATGGCCGCTGGGGTGGCGCTCCCGGTGGCGCCGACTTCCAGGCCATCGTCGCCGGGATGCTCGCGGAGGAGGGTGAGGCGGCGACGCGTGACTGGCTGCAGGCGCTGAAGGACAACGCCGTGGTCTTCCAGAACAACATCGCCACCATGAAGGCGGTCAACGCCGGCGAGGTGCCGGTCGGGATCATGTACCACTACTACTGGTACCGCGACCAGGCCGGTGACCAGGAGGGCAGCGCCAACACGCAGCTGCACTACTTCGGCGAGCAGGACCCGGGTGCCTTCGTCAGCCTGTCCGGCGGAGGGGTGCTCAAGGCCTCCGACATGCCGGATGAGGCACAACAGTTCCTGGACTATCTCGTCAGCCCGCAGGGTCAGGCTGTGCTCACCGACAGCGAGTCGATGGAGTATGCCGTGGCCACCGGTGTCGAGTCCGACCCCGCCCTGCCGCCGTTGGAGAGCCTGGAGTCGCCACCGGTCGACCCGTTCGCGCTCAACTCCGATGAGGTCATCGAGCTGATGACCGATGTCGGCCTCCTCTAGACCCGACGGGGTGAGCCTGGCGGCCACTTTGGTCGCCGCGCTGACCGTCCTGCCTCTCACCGTCGTCGCCGTGCAGGCCGCCTCGACCGGGTGGTCCGGTGCCATCGACTTCCTGCTCCGCCCGCGGATCGGTGAGCTGCTGGGCCACACCGGGGCACTGCTCCTGCTGACCGTCCCGGCGACGGTCGTCCTCGGCACGGTTGCCGGCTGGGTCGTGGAGCGCACCGCACTGCCGGGCGCAGGCGTCTGGCGGCTGTTGCTCTTGGCTCCCTTGGCGGTGCCGGCGTTCGTCAGCTCCTACGCGTGGATCTCGCTGCGCCCGTCAATGACGGGGCTCTTCGGTGCGGTGCTGGTGACCACCTTGGCCTACTTCCCGTTCGTCTTCTTGCCCGTATGCGCGATGCTGCGCGGTCTGGACGCCGGCGACGAGGAGGCGGCTCGCTCCCTGGGCTCCTCACCGATGGTGGCGGTCGTGCGCACGGTGCTGCCCCGGCTGCGCCCTGCCATCAGCGGCGGTGCCCTGCTGGTCGCGCTGCACCTGCTCGCGGAGTATGGCGTGCTGGAGCTGATGCGCTACCAGACCTTCACCACAGCCATCGTGCAGCAGTATGCCGTCGGCTTCAGTGGCGCCCCCGGCAGTCTGCTCGCGCTGGTCCTGGTGGGCCTGTGTCTGCTGGTGCTGCTCGGTGAGGTGGCTCTGCGCGGTCACGCTCGGGTGTCGCGGCTCGGCCCGGGAGCGCATCGTCGGCCCGAGCCGGTGCCGTTGGGGCGCTGGCAGGGGCCGACGGTGGTCGGCCTCGGCATCCTCGTGCTGCTGTCGCTGGCCGTGCCGGTGGGCATGGTGGCGCGCTGGCTGCTCGCCGGCGCCGGCAGCAACGGAGCCGGAGTCCTAGCCGATGACCTGGTGCGGGTCACCGGTACGACGGTGGGTCTGGCGACCGCCGGGGGACTGGCGGCCGTGGCCATCGCGCTGCCGGGCGCCTGGCTGCTCAACCGGCGTCGCACGCTCGTGGCGACATTGCTGGAGCGGTCGACCTTCTTGTCCAGCTCGGTGCCGGGGGTGGTCGTGGGACTCGCACTGGTGACCCTGTCCGTCAACTGGCTGCGACCGGCATACCAGAGCGCGGGGCTGTTGGTCCTGGCCTACGTGATCCTGTTCCTACCCCGGGCGATGGTCTCGCTGCGGGCCGGGCTGGCCGCCTCCCCACCCGAGCTCGGCGAGGCCTCACGCTCGCTGGGGTTGGGGGGCCCCGCGACGCTGGTGCGGGTCGTTCTACCGTTGACCATGCCCTCGTTCCTCACCGGCTTCGTGCTGGTGGCCCTGGCGGTCTCGACCGAGCTCACCGCCACGTTGCTACTGGCGCCCACCGGCACCGATACCCTCGCGCTGGCCTTCTGGGGGTCCACCGGGCAGCTCGACTACGCTGCGGCGGCGCCGTATGCAGCCGTCATGATCGCCTTGTCGGCGCCGCTGACGCTGTTGCTGCGCCGACAGATCGTGGGCCGAGGATGAGCGCGGTCGAGCTGCACGGCATCGTTGCCGGCTACACGTCGCACGGCGTCCTGGACGGGGTCGACCTGTCGGTCGCCGAGGGCACCACCACCGCGGTGCTGGGTGGCTCGGGCAGTGGCAAGACGACCCTGCTGCGGGTGGTCGCCGGCTTCCTGCGCCCGAGCGCAGGCACGGTGGCAGTCGGTGGCCGCACGGTGACCGCCCCGTCGCTGTGGGTGGCCCCGGAGCTTCGCGGGATCGGCTATGTGCGTCAGGACGGTGGGCTCTTCCCACACCTCGACGTGGCCGGCAACATCGCCTTCGGTCTGCCCCGCCGGCAGCGACGAGCGCGCGACCGGGTGCTGGAGCTGCTGGACCTCGTGGACCTGCCCGCGTCGGTGGCCGACCGCCGGCCCGACCAGCTGTCCGGGGGGCAGCAGCAGCGGGTAGCGCTGGCCCGGGCCTTGGCGCCCGAGCCCGAGCTGGTGCTTCTGGATGAGCCGTTCTCCTCCCTCGACACCGCGCTGCGCGAGTCCACCCGGGAGGCCACCGCTCGGGCGCTGCGCGCTGCGGGTGCGACCGCCATCCTGGTCACCCACGACCAGGGTGAGGCGTTGTCCTTCGCCGATGAGGTCGCTGTGCTGCGCGACGGTCACTTCCGCCAGGTCGCGGCGCCGAGAGAGATCTACGGCTCGCCGGTCGACCCGCACGTGGCCGCCTTCCTGGGCGACGCCGTGCTGGTCCCCGGCCAGGCCGCTGCGGGGCACGTGGACTGCGCGCTGGGCTCGCTGGCGGTGGCCGGCTTCGTCCCGCACGGGCCGGTCGAGGTCATGGTGCGCCCGGAGCAGATCCTGCTGTCCCCGCACGGCGATGCGCCCGTGAAGGCCATGGTGACCTCGGTGTCCTACTTCGGCCACGACGCGGTGGTGCAGCTCGAGCTGCAGGCCGGCCCCGGCCGCGACCTGGTCGCGGAGTCGAACCGACAGCTTCGGGCCCGGATCGTCGGCCTGCAGCCCCCGGAGGTCGGCGAGATAGTGGGCCTGTCCGTCGTCGGCCCGGTCCGCGTATTCCCGCAGGGCGCCGGTCAGCGCTAGCACGAATACAATCTGAGCGGCGCGCTCATGGGCCACCGTCGAGGGTGGATCTGCACCAGCCGCGGCGTGACGAGCAAGAGGGATTGTCTTGAAAAATCCATGGGCATAGACTTAGGCTGGTGAAGCGGCGAGACCTTCTCAAGGATCTGCGAGCACACGCCAAGGCTATGGGTGTGGAGTACCGCGAAGTCGAAGGCGGCAATCACACCAAGGTGTGGATCCGTGATCAGCAGACCGTGGTCGCCAGGCACACCGAGATCAACGAGTTGACCGCCAAGTCCATCCTCAAACACATGGGAGTCATCCGATGAAGGTCACCGCCGAGGTCGTCCGCACCGGGGCCTGGTGGGCCATTGAGGTCCCCGAGGTGCCGGGGTTGTTCACGCAGGTCAAGCGTCTGGAACAGGTCGAAGGCATGGTGCAGGACGCCGTCGCCATGATGACCGGGGTCGAGGCCGGCTCGGTCAACGTGCAGGTATCACCCAAGCTCGCTGCGTCGCTGGCAGCAGACCTGCTGCGCGCCCGAGAGCTGGCAGTTCAGTCCGCCCTACTCCAACGCCAAGCATCGGCTGCGGCTCGTGAGATCGTGCTAAGGCTGCGCCAGGACGAGCAGCTGAGCGTGCGTGATGTCGGCAGCCTTCTGCACGTGAGCCCGCAGCGGGTGTCGCAGTTGGCGCGGGGCTCTGCGACGACTGACTCCGAGGAGCAGCGGACCGCGTAGCGCCGCACGGCTGATGGACGCCGTCCTCGGTCTCGAGATGTGTGCGTACAGGCCAGATTTGATCGCGCGTCCGGAGTCAGCAGGGGGGATCATGCGGGAGTGACGACACTCTCCGTGACCACTCATCCACGGTGCGCCGAGCAGTGGGACGGACCGTGGGTGGTCCGGGAGGTTTATGACCGTATCGAGTTCGTCATCGATGGACAGGGCGTGTCGGCGTTGGTGGCGGCCACCGAGATCGGCTCGACTCAGGGGGAGGTCACGCCCTTCGAGATGCCGGCGACGGACGCGGTCGCCGTCCTCACCGGGGCAACACGGTACGACGACAGCGTGTCCGATACTGGCCGCGTTCCGCTCCTCGTCTGCGGAGTCTGCGGTGACCTGATGTGCGGGGCTCTCACTGTCGCGCTTTCTCGACACGATGGTGCGGTGCACTGGGCGGACTGGGCGTGGGAGAGCCCTGACGCCGACGCAGTCATTCCCCTTCCTTCTCTCCCGATATGTCGCTTCGAGCGGCATGCCTACGACCGGGCCCTGCGCGAGGCTCAGCAACGCGCTTCAATCACGCCCACCACCCAGGTGCGCGTCCGCCGCCCTGCGGAACCTGTCAAGGGATGATTGCCGGGTTGTTCAGATTTTCGTTTGGACGGTTGGCTTGTTGATCCAGGCTTCGCTCGGTGGGCTGGCGGCTCGGGGCCGGTGGTTTCGGAACCGCTCGGGGTTGT
>JAABUN010007332.1_pt1 | contig 11976 bp, 12 predicted proteins | sample 5559311 | NCBI WGS metagenome assembly JAABUN01 (sample SAMN10711877, study PRJNA513370) | rock metagenome | isolation source: Antarctica rocks | place: Antarctica: Victoria Land, Siegfried Peak sud | reverse complement strand
TGATGCCATGGGCATCAGCGCCGGCGCCGTGAAAAGCCACGCATCCCGCGGCCTGGCCGCGCTGCGCACGACCTTGGAGCGACTGTCATGAGCGGCTACGACCCCTTCGAGGACCGGCTGAGGCAGGTGTTGCTGGCCGAGGCGCAGACCGTGACGCCCGCCGGCGACGGCCTGAGCCAGATTCGGGCCAAGGTGGCGCGGCGTCGAGACGTGCTCCGCTGGCTCCGGCCCGGGCTCGCCTTGGCCACCGCCGCCGTAGTCGCCGGGGCAGCGGTGTTCGCGGTCTCCCTCGGCGACTCGGCGTCCCGGACCCTGAAGCAGGACCACCGGCCGGCGAGCCAGCTGCCGGGGCCGGCCAGCAACCCGCCCACCGGGCCGGCATCGCCGAGCCCGTCGGGCGGGCCGATGTCGGTCGGCGGGACGTCGTACCCGATCTGGCCGTACACGTCACTCGCCCAGGCGCAGGCAGCGCAACGGTCCGGCGGTGGCGCGGCCTGGCATCGCGACGCTGCTCAGACGGCGCTTCGGTTCATGGGTTACCTGCAGGCTCCCGAGGTGGACCGGGTCATGGCGAACGAGAAGGAGACGACGACCGTCGGCGCGGGTCGCAAGGTCACCCTCGGTCGGAAGATGGCCGACGGCACCGTCGCGGCGGTGACGGTCGTGCACCTGGTGCGGCTGGGCAGCGGCACCACCGCCCCGTACGCCGTTACGGTGGCCGGCGCCTACCGGCTGGCGATCACGGCGCCGGAGATCGCCGCGCCGGTCCGGTCCCCGCTTGCGGTGCGCGGCACGATCACCGGGGTGGACGAGTCGATTCGGGTCGAGGTGCGCACCCCGTCGGCCGGCACCCCGATCTCGGCACCCACGGCTGCCATGGGGGGCACCGGGAAGCCATGGCAGACCAGCGTCTCCTTCACGGCTCCGTCGAGCGGGACCGGGACACTGGTGGCGCGAACCGACTCGGCCGCCGGCGACGGGGCCGCCCAGATCGCCGCCCGGCCGGTGTTGCTCATCGCCGGCAGCACGACGTCGCCGGCGTACCCGGCGGGCTTCGTCGGTGTCAGCACCGACGGCCGGGTGGCCGTCTTCAACTCGGCGTCCGGCCAGGTTCTGCGTTACCTCACCACGGTGCAGCCCGGCGGTGGGGTGTCCGATCTGACGCTGAGCCCGGACGGCACCCGCGCCTACTTCACCCGGGCGACCGGTACCTGCTCCGCGCACATCGCGTCCGTTGCTCTGACGGGTGGCCCCGAGACCGTCGCCATACCGGCTCCGGCGGGTTCGCTGGTCAGCAACCCGGTGCTCATCGGCGAGGGCGGCACCGTGGCCTACCTGCGCACGGTCTGCGCCGGCGCCGGACAGGCGGTTGTCCTCAGCAGCCTCGGCGGCGGCGGGGGCTCCCAGACCTGGTACGCCACCCCGAGCAACGGCGTCGAGTTGCTCGGCTTCCGGCCCGGCTCACCGCAGGTGCTGCTGCGGGAGTCCGCCCCGGGAAGCGGCTCGCAGCTGCGGCTGCTCGACACCACTCGGCCGGAGGGGTCGCTGGAGGCGGCGGCACCGGTGGTTCGCCAACCGCCGGCCGGCTGCTCGTACTCGGCCGCCTCCTGATCGCCCACCGGGCGCATCGTGGTCGGCCAGACCTGCGCCGACGGCTCGGCCCAGGTCCTCCTGCTGCCACCCTCGCCGGCCGTCGGGACCCCACAGCAGTTCGCCGTACTGCCCCGCTCGGAGAGCCCGAGCACGGTCGACTACGACCTCGGCGGCTCCGCCCTGCTGCTCGGCGTGACCCGTCCGGGCGGCGCGAGCTACGTCGCCCGGTTCGTCGGCGGTCGGCTCACCACCGCCACCGCGGGGCCGGTCGACCCGCTCTGGCACTGACCGCGGCTGTCAGGACCAGCGGCCACTTCGGGCCAGTAGCACCGCGGCGGCCGCCACCCCGGCAGTCGACGTACGCAGCACTGTCGGACCCAGCCGGCAGGCCATCGCGCCGGCACGGTCGAATGCCGCCAGCTCGTGGTCGGTGATTCCCCCCTCCGGGCCTACGACTACGACGACCTCGACGCCGGCCGGGGCGTCCACCCGGGACAGCGTTGTCCCGCCGCCGCCGTCGAGCACGAGGGCCAGGTCGGCCCTGGTCAACCGCTCGGCCACGGCGGCGGTCGAGACCAGCTCGGCCACGAGCGGCAGCCAAGCCCGTCGCGCCTGCTTGGCGGCCTCCCGGGCGGTCGACCGCCAGCGCTCCAGCGCCTTGGGCCCCCGGTCACCGCGCCACTGGGCGACCGAGCGGTCGGCCGCCCACGGGACGATCTCGTCGACCCCGACCTCGGTCATCAGCTCGACGGCCAGCTCACCACGAGCTCCCTTGGCCAGCGCCTGCACGACGACCAACCGCGGCGACGGCGGCGGGGCGTAACGGCGGCCAGTCACCGCGAGCTCGAGCCAGTCCGAACCGGCCACGGCGACCACGCATTCGGCCACCGTGCCGGCACCATCGGTGAGATCGACGCGCTCGCCGGCGGTGAGCCGGAGCACGACAGCCGCGTGTCGACCCTCGGGCCCAGCCAGCCGGACCGGGTTGACCGCCAGTTCCGCGGTCGAGGCGAGAAAAACCGGTGCGCGCATCAGTGCGCGCATCAGGTCGTGGAAGAAGAGGGACCGGAGCGTGCACGAAGGTTCCACGACGCTCCCGCGGTGACCAGCACCTCGGCGCCGGCGGCTCGGCGCCGGCGGCCGGTGCGGGTCATCGGCCGCTGAAGGCGTCGCGCAGCCGGGAGAACAGCCTCCCGTTGCCGGCGCCGGCCTCGGGCGTTTCCTCGCCTCGCAGCCGCGCCAGTTCCCGGACCAGTTTCTCCTGTTCGCCGTCGAGGCGGGTCGGCGTGCGGACGTCCACGTGCACCATGAGGTTGCCGCGACCGGCGCCGCCGGTGGCCAGGTGCGGTACGCCGCGGCCGCGCAATGTGATCACGGCGCCCGGCTGGGTTCCGGCCCGGATGTCGAGAACCTCGTCACCGTCGAGAGTGCTCAAGGTCACCGCGGTGCCCAGCGCCGCCGCCGTCATCGGCAGGGTCACCTTGCAGTGCAGGTCGTCACCCTGGCGATCGAAGACCTCGTGCTGGCGCTCGCGGATCTCGACATAGAGATCGCCCGGTGGACCGCCGCCGGGGCCGACCTCGCCGGCGCCCGAGAGTCGCAGCCGCATCCCGTCCTCGACCCCGGCGGGGACGGTCACCGGGACGCTGCGCCGGGCGCGGACCCGCCCCTCCCCGCCGCACTGCGGGCACGGGTGCGGGATCGTCGACCCGGTGCCGCCGCAGGCCGGGCAGGGCCGCGAGGTCATCACCTGGCCGAGAAACGAGCGCTGTACGGACTGCACCTCGCCGCGCCCCCGGCAGGTGCCGCACGTCTCCGGGTGTGTGCCGCGGGCGGAGCCTTCGCCGGTGCAGGTCGGACAGACATCGGCTGTGTCGACGGTCAGGTCGCGCTTGGTGCCGAACGCCGTGTCCCTCAGGTCGAGGTCGAGGTGGATCAGCGCGTCGGCGCCCTGGCGGACCCGGCCACGGGGACCGCGGGTGCCCGCGCCGGCGCCGAAGAAGGCGTCCATGATGTCGCCGAACCCGGTGAAGCCCGGGAACCCGCCGCCGGCCGCCGCGGTCGCCAGCGGGTCGCCGCCGAGGTCGACGATCTGGCGCTTCTGCGGGTCCGAGAGGACCTCGTACGCCGCGGTGACCTGCTTGAACCGCTCCTGGTGGGCCGGGTCGGCGTTGACGTCCGGGTGCAGCTCGCGGGCGAGCCGCCGGTAGGCCCGCTTGATGTCATCGGCCGAGGCGTCCCGGCGTACGCCCAGAGTGGCGTAGTAGTCGACAGCCACTCGCCCTCAGACTCCGGCCAGGATGCGGCCCACGTAGCGGGCCACCGCGCCCACGGTGGTCATCGTGCCGGCGTAGTCCATCCGCCGTGGGCCCAGGACACCGAGCCCGGCGAGCGCCTGGTCGCCGGTGCCGTAGCCGACCGAGACGACCGACGTGGTGTGCAGCCCCTCGTGCTGGTTCTCCTCGCCGATCCGGACGTGGATGGTCTCCGGATCGGCGACCTCGTCCAGCAGCCGGATCAGGACGACCTGCTCCTCCAGCGCCTCTAGAACCGGCCGGATCGTGAAGGGGAAGTCCAGCGCCGAGCGGGTGAGGTTCGCCGTACCGCCGAGGGCGACCCGCTCCTCCGGCCGCTCGACCAGTGCCTCCAGCATCGCCGCGACCAGGGCGCGCAGAACCGGTCGTTGCTCGGATGACACGCAGTCGGGCAGGTCGGCGATCGCCGCCGAGGCGTCGACCAGCCGACACCCGGCGATCCGCGCGTTCAGGGCGGTCCGCAGCTCAGCCACCAGGTCCTCGCCCACGACCGTCGGCAGCTCGACGTGCCGCTGCTCGACCCGGCCGGTGTCGGTGATCAGGACGAGCAGCAGCCGGTACGGCGCGAGCGGTACCAACTCCACATGGCGCACCGACGACCGTGACAGCGACGGATACTGCACCACGGCCACCTGCTGAGTCAGCTGCGCGAGCAGCCGGACGGTGCGGCCGACGACGTCGTCGAGGTCGACGGCGCCTTCCAGAAATGACTGGATCGCCCGGCGCTCCGCCGGCGAGAGGGGTTTGACCGCGGACAGGCGGTCGACGAACAGGCGGTATCCCTTGTCGGTGGGCACCCGGCCGGCACTCGTGTGCGGCTGGACGATGTATCCGTCGTCCTCCAGCGCCGCCATGTCGTTGCGGATCGTGGCCGAGGAGACCCCGAGGTGGTGGCGCTCGACCAGCGCCTTGGACCCCACCGGCTCGTTGGTCGACACGTAGTCCTCGACGATGGCGCGCAGCACCTCGAGCTTGCGGTCCTCCAGCACGGCTGCACCTCCGTTCGTCGGTCTGCCTGGCACTCGGCTGATTTGAGTGCCAATGATACGGCGCCCGCTGCCCGAGCGCCGTATCGCGAGCCTCAGCCGTGCAGCGCGTGAACCACGGCGTGACCCCGTCCACGTGCGATCAGCGCCCGGTTGACCGGGACGGTGACCATGAAGGCGATGACCAGGGAGAGCACCAGGGTGCCCCAGAAAAGGAGGCTGGTGAGGCCCGCGTCCATGGATCCGGGGACTGCCAGGACTATCCCGTTGTCGACCATTTCCATGGTCAGGATGGACAGCGTGTCGGCCGCGAGCGCCACCCCGACCGCTCGGCGCAGCGGGAGACCGGACCGCAGCACCGGCGTCAGCGTGAAGCTGTAGCCGAAGACGAACGCCAGCACCACAGCCAGGGCGATGCTGGGCGCTGTGGACCAACCCCACCAGCTGGCCAGTACCAGCCCGAGAATCTCTCCGATCGCACAGCCGGTCAGGCAGTGCAGCGTCGCGCTCACCGCCAGCCGGGTGAGACTGCCGCCACTTCTCGCGGGATTGGTCATGAGGCCCTCCTGGAGTCCAGATGTCAGCAGCACTAGCCGACTCCAAACATACCCCCCCCGGGTACCTCGGCGCCAGGTAGGCGGTCAGTCGACGAGGTCGCGAACCACCGCGTCGGCGAGCAGCCGGCCCGGTGACGTCAGTACCGCCAGCCCATCGGCGTACGCGGCGGGGTCGAGCAGGCCGTCGGCCTCGGCTCGAGCCCCCGCCTTGCGACCCACCTCAGTCAGCTCGGCAAGCGGCAGGCCCTCCGCCAGCCGCAGCCGGAGCAGGATGCGCTCCACCCGCTGGTCCTCGGTGGTGAGCACCTCGCGGGCCGCCGCCGGGCTACTGCTCTGCGCCAATCGCGCGGTGTAGGTGGCCGGATGCTTGACGTTCCACCAGCGGGTGCCCCCGACATGGCTGTGCGCCCCCGGCCCGATCCCCCACCAGTCCGTGCCGCGCCAGTAGCCCAGGTTGTGCCGGCAGGCCGCGCCGGGTCGGGCCCAGTTGCTCACCTCGTACCAGCGGTAGCCCGAAGCGGTCAGCAGGTCGTCGGCGAGTAGGTACTTGTCGGCCAGGTCGTCGTCGTCCGGGGGTGGCAGCTCGCCACGTCGGACCCGGGTGGCGAGCCGGGTCCCGTCCTCCACGACCAGGGCGTACGCCGAGACGTGGTCGGGTTCAGCGGCGAGCGCGGCCTCCAGGGTGGCTCGCCAGTCCCCGAGGCTCTCCCCCGGCGTGCCGTAGATCAGGTCGAGGCTCACCGCGCCGAACCCGGCGGCCCGGGCCCAGGAGACGCATCGCGCCGGGCGGCCAGGGGTGTGCCGACGGTCGAGCAGCGCGAGCACGTGGGCCCTGGCCGACTGCATCCCGAAGGAGATCCGGTTGAATCCCCGCCCGCGCAGCTCCGCCAGGTACGCCGGATCGACAGACTCCGGGTTGGCCTCGGCGGTCACCTCCGCGCCTGGCGCGAGCCCGAACTCGGCGTCGATCGCAGCCAGCACGCGACCGAGCTGCTCCGCCGGGAGAAGGGTCGGCGTGCCGCCGCCGACGAACACCGTCGAGACCGGCAGGTTGCCACGGCCGAGGACCCGACGGGCCAGCCGCACCTCGGCGAGGGCGGCCTCGACGTACGCCGCCGTGGACCCCGCAGAGCCGAGCTCGGCGGCGGTATAGGTGTTGAAGTCGCAGTAGCCGCAGCGGGTGGCGCAGAACGGCACGTGGACATAGACGCCGAACGTCCGCTGTCCCAGCTCGGCGAGGGCGGCTGACGGCAATGCGCCGCTCGTCGGTGCGGGTTCGCCGTCGGGCAGCGCAGAGGGCACGCTATTCAGTCTGCCGCAATCGCCGGCCTATCCCGGCCCGCCGGTCGACGTCACGACACCTTCGCCAAGGAGTAGCCCGAGGAAGTGCTGCAGGTCGGCGGCGGGGTCGGTCAGTCGCCACACGGTGGTGGCTATGGCGGCGCTGCGCTGGCTGCCGAGCGGGCCGTCGGCGAGGATGTGGAACTTGTCGACCAGCGCAGCGTCGGTCAGTGGGTGGCCCTGGTCGCCGACGGCGGTGGTCGGTCCGGAGGCGATCCGTCTGCCGTCTCGTAGCACCACCGTCACCTCCGCCCAGCGCTGGGCGGGAAACCTCGCCGTGTACTCGGGACGTTCGGTCACGGTGGTGCCGTCGCTCAATCGCAACACCTCTTCGTCGGCGATGCCACCCGGGCCGACCTCGGCCGGGCCGACAACTCCTCGGACCAGCGCTGCGGCCACCGGGAACGGCAGGCTGTATTGGGCCTGTTCGGTGGTTTTCGGACGACGCGTGCTGAGCCGGGCGGCGTGGTGGAAGGTGACGACTTCGACGTGGCCGACCTGTGTCGCGGTCAGCTGATACCGGTGACGCAGCTCCAGGGCAGCCCGCACAGCTGGTTGGGCCCACCGGCACACCGGATGCGGTTTGAAGTACAGCTCGAGGATGCGCCAGCGCACGCCAAGGTCCGTCCAGAGTGCGGCGATGTCGGGCTGGTCGTCGTAGGCCAGCAGCGCAGGTGCGCCGGTGAACCCATCCGCCGCTAGCAGCGCCGCGCTCACCCCAGCCATCGCGCCCCAGCCGGAGCCGTCCTTGACCATGGTCGGGTGATCGATGCAGCGCATCATCGGTCCGCGCGGCCCGTGGTACTCGGCGATGCCGAGCGCATGCCCGGTGGCTTCGGAACTCAGCCGCAGCAGCCGGGCGGCTGTCCCCGCGCAGGCCAGTGCGTTCCAAGCGCCAGAGCTGTGGTAGTCACCTGCGGTGGCGTGCAGCGCCATTCCCGCCCGGATGCCGAGTTCGTACCCCATCACCAAGGTCGTCAGCAGGTCCGGCCCCTCCAGGGCGGCGTCGCCGTCGGCAAGGGCCAGCAACGCGGGCAGCACGGCGGCGCCGACATGGCCCTTGGCCAGCGCGTGCCCGTCGTGCCCGTCCAGGCTGTCGATCGTCATTCCACCGGCCAGCGCGGCGCCGACTGGGCTCACCCGTCGGCCGTCGAAGAGCATTCGTGCTCCAGCGCCGACGGCGCCGAAGTGCCGAGCCGCGTGCTCGCAAGCGAGGCGGGCCAGCTGGCTGGATGCTCCGGCCGCGGCGTTCCCGAGCAAGTCGAGCACACACCGCTCTCCCTGCTGGATCACGGGTGGAGGTAGGTCGGCGAAGCGTAGATCGTGGATGAAGTCCGACAGCTCACGAGGACCCAGCCGGGGCACGGCCACAATCCTGCCCGAGGAAGCGATCCAGCCCTGGTCAAGTGACTCCTCGAGGCTTCACAACCGCGGTTGAACTCAGGCCCGCTGGCTCCCCGGGTGGTGCGAGCCGTGGGTCAGCCGTTCTAGCGAATGTGGCATCGTTCCGGACGGCGCGATCACCACGCCATCCGCCCGTTCCGTCGGTACTGGTGGCGGCTCACCACGCTGCGCGGCCTGCACCATGTCACGCAGCCGCCGCTGGCTGGCCCGGTAGAAGCGTTTCTGGGTCCACCGGCCGAACAGCAGGAAGCCCCACCGGATCAGCGGGTTGGGGACGGGTGCCCGACGGGAGTAGCCGCTCACCCGGAACGCCACCTCACCCGAGGCCAGGTTCTTGATCACCTCATAGCTGAGCCGGCCCTGTTCCAGATGACCCTCCAGCGTCTGGTAGCTCCATCCCCAAACCCGTTCGGCCAGGCCACCGCTGCCTCGAGTCTCGTCGACCACCCCTGTGACCCGCACCCCGAGGTAGAACCGCAGCCCGAAGAAACGGCCTTCCAACAGCATGTCGCGGCCGAGCAGTTCGTCGTCGCCGCGGTACACGGCGCGCACGATGGCCGGTTCGGTGAACTCGTAGCGCCACACCAGCAGACAGGCACTCTCCCAGGCCCCACCCGGCACGGGCGGTCCAGGTGGCTCGTGCCCGATCACCGTGTCGCTGGAGTCGACATGCCAGTGCCCGTCCGGCCGACCGTCCAGCGGCGCCCGTGCGGGGTCGTAGTTGACCCGGCGACCGCGCAGGTCGTCCAGCGCAGCCGCGGCGTCAATCGAACCGAGCAGCCGCTCGCGCACCTACTCGGGTTCCGCCAGGGAGTCGCCGATCAGCCACAGCGTCGGCGGCCAGAGCCCGACGAATAGCGCGCGCCGTTCGGCGTTTCCGCGTTCGTCCTGGTCGACGGTCTTGGCGCGGATCCACAGACCGATGCACAGCGCGACCGAGCTCAGCGACGCCAACTGCAGGTGTGTGCTGCGAAACCCGAGCCGCCGAAGGGCTGCGCTGACGGTCACCGACACCCCCCCGTGGTGGCACAACAACGACGAGCGATGGCCCGGTCCGCATGGTGTCATACCGCCATGACAAGGGCGGGCGGTGCGGCTTGGCTGGCCACCGTGCTGCGGTGGCCGCTTGGCATTGCTCTGGTTAGCTGGCGATACCTCTGGCGGACTACGCCGCTACACCGCAGCGAGGAGGAAGGCAGCCTCGCGGACCTACCGGACCTTCGGGACCAGGACGACGGGCTCGACGAGCGGCGCCAGGGGCTTGATGCCGGCGTCGGGCCGCTGCTTCACCGCAGCTACGCCGTCCGGATCGCGCTCAGCCCAATGACCCCGGCCACGTTGATGGAGGCGGTCGCGGCCAACCTCAACCGCGCCTCACCCGAGATGGCGGTGTTCCGCAAGACCCGCGGCGTGGACGGTGTGCTGCGGCACGGCGACGAGTTCGTGGTGCGCATGCCGGGACCGTGGGACGGCCCGGTGCGAGTGGTTCGTCGGGACGCCACCTCGTTCTGCCTGGCCACCCTGGACGGTCACCTGGAGGCAGGGCAGATCGAGTTCCGGGCGGTGCTGGACGGCGACGCGCTGCGCTTCGAGATCGAGTCCTGGGCTCGAGCCGGGGACCGGCTGTCCCACTTGCTCTACAACCGGCTGCGGCTGGCCAAGGAGATCCAGCTGAACATGTGGACGCATTTTTGCGTCCGCACGGCTGCCCTCGCCGACGGCCGGCCCCGCGGCGGCGTCACCATCCGCACCCGGTGGCTCGACTGGCCGCCGCCAGGAAACGGGCCAGCTCGTTAGTGTCGATCGCCTGCGCTACTACGGGGGCCGCTCGGCGACCGCTGCTCACCGAGAAGCCGGTGAAGAAGACGTTCCGCCGCCCGCCAGGGCGGTTGCGCAGACCTGCTCGTCCTCTTGACCGGTGCCACCGCTCGCGCCGACGCCGCCGACGCACTCGCCGGCCAGCATGATCGGCAGCCCGCCGGTCTGCGGGACGTAGCGGCCCCGCGTCATCGCGGTCAGCGCGGTGGCGAAGTGCGGCAGCGACTCGGCCTTCGAGCGCTGCTCGGCGGTCGGCGAGCGGTACGCCGCAGCGGTGAACGCCTTGCCCTGCGCCACCTCGGCGCTGATCCAGGGAGCGCCGTCCATCCGGTGGAACGCGAGGAGGTGGCCACCCGCGTCCACCACCGCGAGCGACATCGGGATGCCCATCTGCTCGGCCGCGCAGGAAGCGCGGGTGAGCAGGTCCACCGCGTCGTTGAGAGTCAGCATGCCGACATCCTGCCGCTACGGCTCGGCTCGCACATTCCCGCCGGTGGTGACTGCTCACAAGGTCGGATTGGTGGACAACGCCGCGATGAAGGCCTCCTGCGGAACCTCCACCCGCCCGATGGTCTTCATCCGCTTCTTGCCCTCCTTCTGCTTCTCCAGCAGCTTGCGCTTGCGGGTGATGTCGCCGCCGTAGCACTTGGCCAGTACGTCCTTGCGGATCGCCCGGATGTTCTCGCGGGCGATCACCCGGGACCCGATGGCCGCCTGGATCGGCACCTCGAACTGCTGGCGCGGGATGAGCTCGCGGAGCTTGCCGGTCAGGGAGACGCCGTACGCGTAGGCCTTGTCCTTGTGCACGATTGCCGAGAAGGCGTCGACCGGCTCGCCCTGCAGCAGGATGTCTACCTTGACCAACTCTGCCGTCTGGTCACCGATCGGCTCGTAGTCCAGGGAGGCGTAGCCGCGGGTGCGCGACTTCAGCGCGTCGAAGAAGTCGAAGATGATCTCGCCGAGCGGCAGGGCATAGCGCAGCTCGACCCGGTCCTCGGACAGGTAGTCCATTCCTTCCAGGGTGCCGCGGCGACCCTGGCAGAGCTCCATCACGGCCCCGACGTACTCGCTGGGCAGCAGCAGCATCGCCTTGACCATCGGCTCGCGGACCTCTTCGATCTTCGCGACCGGCATCTCCGAGGGGTTGGTCACCGTGACGACCTCGCCCGACTCCAGGGTGACCGAGTAGACGACGTTGGGCGCCGTCGAGAGCAGCGACAGGTCGAACTCACGCTCGAGTCGCTCCCGAACGATCTCCAGGTGCAGCAGCCCGAGGAACCCGCAGCGGAAACCGAACCCCAGCGCCAGCGAGGTCTCCGGCTCGTAGACCAGCGCGGCGTCGTTGAGCTGCAGCTTGTCCAGGGCGTCCCGGAGCAGCGGATACTCGCTGCCGTCGATCGGATACAGCCCGGAGTAGACCATCGGTCGGGGGTCGCGGTAGCCGGCGAGCGGCTCGGTCGCCGGCTTGGTCGCCGAGGTCAGTGTGTCGCCCACCCGAGCCTGCCGGACGTCCTTGACCCCGGGAATGACATAGCCCACCTCCCCCACGCCGAGCGAGTCCCGCGGCGATGGCTCGGGTGAGATCACACCTACTTCCAAGATCTCGTGGACGTTGCCGGTCGACATCATCCGGCCCCGCTCCCGAGTGGTCAGCCGGCCGTCGATGACACGGACGTAGCTGATGACTCCACGGTAGGCGTCGTACGTCGAGTCGAAGATCATCGCTCGGGTGGGCGCGTCCGGACGGCCGACCGGCGGCGGAACCTCGCGCACGATCGTGTTCAGCAGCTCCGGCACGCCGGAGCCGGTCTTGGCGCTGACCCGCAGGACGCCGGCCGGATCGCTGCCGAGGATGTGCGCGATCTCGGCGGCGTACCGGTCCGGCTGCGCCGCCGGCAGGTCGATCTTGTTGAGGACCGGGATGACGTGCAGATCGTTCTCCATGGCCAGGTAGAGGTTCGC
>JAABUN010007331.1_pt1 | contig 11978 bp, 10 predicted proteins | sample 5559311 | NCBI WGS metagenome assembly JAABUN01 (sample SAMN10711877, study PRJNA513370) | rock metagenome | isolation source: Antarctica rocks | place: Antarctica: Victoria Land, Siegfried Peak sud | reverse complement strand
CATCGAGCCACTCTCTACTGGCGACCGACGACCGACGACCTTCTTAACGGAGCCCCTATGGTCACCACAATCACGAGCCTCGACAATCCCTCGGTCAAGTTAGCGCGCGCCCTGAGCAAGCGACGCGATCGCCAGCGGGAGCGCGCCTTCTTGATCGAGGGGGTGCGGGCGCTCACCGAGGCGACCGACGCCGGGGCGATCCCGCGCGTCATCTTCATCTCACGCGAGTTGCTCGGCGACGGCGATGAGCAGGAACGCTTGTTGGTCACGCTCACCGAGCAGCGTGCCGATGGTCCGGGGCGGCACATGCGCGTTCTGGAGGTCACGCCGCAGGTGATGCGGACGATCAGCGAGACGGAGACCCCGTCCGGCATCGCGGCAATCCTCCCCTTCCCGGAGAATGCGCCGCACGCGCCGGGCGTGCCGTTGCTCGTCATCGCTGATGGTGTCCGCGACCCCGGCAACCTCGGCACGATGCTCCGCACCGCACTCGGGGCCGGGGCGACCGCATTCTACACCACCCCCAGCACGGTCGATCTCTACAATCCCAAGGTGGTGCGCGCGGCGATGGGTGTCCACTTCCGTCTCGCCCTTCGCTCGAACGTCGGGTGGGATCTACTGGATCAGGAGTTGGCGAACTGCATGGCGGTCTGGGGCGCAGATGTCGGCGGGGAGACCCTCTACACCGCCGCCGACCTCACCCAGCCGATGGCGCTGCTCATCGGGAACGAGGATCGCGGCATCAGTCCGGAGGGGCGGGAGCGCTGCACCGATCTCCTCGCGATCCCGCTCGCGGGTGGCCTGGAGTCGCTGAACGCGGCGATGGCCTCGGCGGTCCTCCTCTTCGAGGCGGCCCGGCAACGGCGCGACGCCTAGCGACCACGGCGGGGACGACAGCGCAGACGAAACAAGCGGGCGGGGAGGTATCCCCGCCCGTTCCTGCTATGCCGAGAGGAGCGCCGTCAGCGGGGCTATCGCGCGCCCCTCCTCGGCCTGCACGACGATCGCACTGAGCTGATTGCGCGCGCGGAAGAGGCGCATCCGCACCGTGGAGATCGGCTCGCCCAGCACCTCGGCGATCTCGGCGTACGACAGCTCCTGGTAGTAGCGCAGCACCAGCACCGTGCGATACGACGCGGGCAGCTCCGCCAGCCACCGCCGCATCTCGTCGCGCCCAGCACCCCGGAGAGTCACGTCCTCCGGCCCATCGATCCGGCTGACGAAGCGCTCGCACTCCGGCACCCGCCCGAGCGCGACCGTCTGCACCCGCCGCCCCCGCGCCCGCATCGTGTCGATGCACCAGTGCGAGCAGATCGCCCCCAGCCACGCGCCGAAACGGCCGTCCGGCACGTAGGTGGCGAGGCGAGTGTAGGCGCGTAGGAAGGTCTCCTGCGCCGCGTCCTCTGCATCCGGCGCATTGCCGAGGAGGCGATAGGCCAGGTTATACACCATCCGCTTGTGGCGCTCGATCAGCGCGGCGAACGCCTCCTGATCGCCGTCGCGCACCCGCGCGATCAGCGCATCGTCGCTGTTCGGCGCGGCCATTCCTAGCCCCTGCCCCTGCTCACTCGTCCGCTCCATCGTCGCGCTCATCCCTCGCTCCTATCACTCACCACCATCGTGTGGCTCATCTCTCTGCTTTCAGCGTAGGGCGGAGGGAGGTCCGGGCGTTATGCGCCCGATCACGGCGGCGGTGTGATCGCGATCACAATGATCGGGCGTGCTACAATGCCATCTGTACGGACACAGGGGGACGCGCGACATGCTGGTGCTGAACGAGACAACGGCTGCGGTCGCGGAGTGTGACGCCCTTCACGCAGCTCTCCTGACGACCGACGACGGGGTCGGCTGCCAGTACCGGCTGTGCGCAGGGGGCTTCGTCGGCGTGGGGACGCTCGCCGCCCTCACGCTGATCAAGCCGATCCGCCAGCGCATCCCCGCTTGTGATGAGCACGGCTGCCCCTTGCGGGCCGACTGTCGTTTCGCACGCACCTTTAGCGAGGGCGCGGCGGGGCGTAGCGGCAAGAAGTTCCGGCTCACGCCCCTCGGCGAGCGCGCGTGCCGCGACCCGGCGATCCGGCGGCAGGTCGCCGACGCGGCGCTAGGGCTGCCCCTCGCGGGGCGCATCCTGGCGACGCTCGCCGCGCACGGCCCACAGACGATTTTCACCCTCAATACGGCGCTGCTCGACGAGAGCCTGGCGGCGCTCGCGCGCGACGGCACCGCCGGGGAGGCCGCCTTCGAGCGCGGCGAGCTGGCCGACGGGTTAACGCTCCTCGGCGCGCTCGGCGCGCTCGTCTACGATGGCTATCGCGTCGACCCCGCACCGGAGAGCATGCCAACGCCATAAATATTGCAGCTGGAGAGAACACCGATGCCCCAAGACGCCGCCCAGATCGAGGCCGCCTTCGCCGCATTGCGCGCGCAGGTCGGCACGCCGCAACGCCTCGATCTCCCGGTCATCGCCACGCGCGACGCCAAGTGGTCGCATCGCGGGCGGCTGGCCCTGCGTCTGACAAGCGAGGCGGGAGCCCCGCTCGGGCGGGCCTACGTCTTCGGCGGCGAGTGGTATCCCGGCAGCGACCGCAGCACCTCGTTCTCCCATTACCTCCCCACCCTCGAACGCGCCTTCGCCGGGCTGGCGCAAGGGGGTCGCCCGGAGCGCCTGCGGCTGCAACTCCTCAAGGCGGTCGCGGCGGAGACGAGCACCGGCGGCACCATCATCGTGCCGCTGAAGTTCATCATCGCCCCCGAATGGACCCTCACCGGCGGACAGTTGGAGACGGTCTACGGTTGCCCGCTCGCCGCCTTCTACACCGGCTTCGTCGGGATCGATCGCGATCCGACGCGCGACGCCACCGCGCCGACCTTCACCGTCGGCAATGCCATCCACGCCGGGTACCGCGCCGCCGCCACCGCGCGCGTGGGCGGGGACGACGCCGACGCGATCGGCGCGGCCTACATCGAGGCGGTCGCGCGCACCTGGGCGACCGATTTCGCCCATCTCCTCCTCGATCGCCCGAGCGGGCGACCGAAGGCGATCCACCGCCGCCCGCTCGACGCGCGCGACCTGATCCTCGAACGGCTGGACGAGACGATCCCGCCCGCCGGCGATCCGCGCGCGCTGCTGCAAGAGCGGCTTTTCTTCGCGCCGGGTCGCGGGGTCAGCGGGCGCGCCGATCGCCTCGTCTACCGCCCCGCCACGGCGACGGGAGAAATGGGCGCGGTCGAGACGCTGCACGAGGTCAAGACCGGCGGCGGCTTCGGCGCGGAGAAAGACCCGCTGACCGGCATCGCCCGCCCCGGTGGCTTGCAGGCGCTCGCCTACCGGGAGATCGTCCGCGCGCTGGGCGGCGGCGAGGCCGAAACGTTCATCGAGGCGATCGAGGACGACGAGGCCACCGAGGTACCGCTGGACGATCACCCGATCGTCCGCCGTGCCCGCGCGCGCCTCGCCGATGGCGGCAACGACCGCGCGACCGATCTGCTGGCGCAGTCGCGCAATGTCGGCTTCCTGCTGATGTCCGGGCTGCTGACCGGCTACGACCGCCACCGCATCGACACGATCGCCGGGCTGGGGCGGCGCGTCCGCGAGGTCGGCGGCGACTGGGCGCTGCACGCCACTAATACCCCCTGCCAGATCTGCCCCGCCTCGGCGCGGGGTATCTGCGAGGCGGCGCAGGGTCACGGTCGCGCGCCGGTCGCCAACTTCTTCCGGCACCTGCCGCAGGAGCTCTACGCCTACTGGGTCTGGTTCCACCGCCAGCTCGGCGACGAGGACCGCACCGGTCGCGAGGCGCTGCACCACCTGGCGACAACCGCGCAGGGAGTTCTGGAAGGGCAAGAAGGCGTCAGCATCGGCGCTCTGACGCCGCAGACGGGCGGGGGGGTGCGCACGGTGCGCTTCGCCCGCCGCGACCGGATCGAGACGCGCCTGCGTGAAGACGATCGCGTCCTCGTCACCCCTGCCGACCACGCGCCCGGCGAACTCCTCTCGGTGGAGGGGACGCTCAGCACGGTCGGCAGTAACACGGTGGCGGCGGAGTTGCGCGACACGCTCCCCCCCAGCGCGAGCGGGCGCTACCGGGTCGACGCGCTCCCCTTCCACTCCCCCTGGCAGCGGCAAGGGCTGACCGACTTCCTCCTCGGCGCGAGTCGCGGGGCCACGGCGAGCGGGCGGCAGCTGCGCGTGACGGAGTTGCCGCACCTGGCACAGCTCCTCCTCGGCGCGGCGGAACCGGCCCCGCTCGCCGCCCCGGCAACGACGGACGAAGCGCCCGGTCTCAACGCCGACCAGCGGCGGGCGCTCGGCGCGGCGCTCGCCCTCGCGCCGGGCGAACTCATGCTCCTCCAGGGGCCGCCCGGCACCGGCAAGACCTCCACGATCGCCACCCTGGCCCACGCGATCGCCCGCCGCGACTTCTTCGCCGCCAGCGACAAGCCGACGCGCCGCCCGCTCCTGATCCTCGCCAACACCCACCGGGCAGCGGACGAGGTGACGGCGAAGATCGCCGAGCGCTTCCCCGAACTCCGCCCCTATCTGGTCCGCGTCGGCGTCGCGCGCGGGGCGACCGAGCCGACGGTACGCGCACAGATCCTCGGCGAACGGCTGGGCGTGCGCGAGGCGCTGGTCGGGCTCGACCTGACCACGACGGACGGCCTCGAACGGTGGGTGCGGCTGATCCGCGCGGGGGTGACGATCCACGACCACGCGCAGCTCTTCGTCGGCACCCTCGCCGCCGCCAACGCCCCCGAACTGCGTGGCCTCACCTTCGGCACGGTGATCGTGGACGAGTGCGGCCAGGCGACCGAGCCGGCGGCGTTGCAGGCGCTGCGCCACCTCCCGGAACGCTATACGGGCCGCCTGATCCTCGTCGGCGATCACCAGCAACTGCCCCCCGTCGTCCCCGAGGTGTCTGACGCGATCCCCCTGTCCGAAATGCCGGAGTCGCTGGTCGGTGCCGGGTTCACGGGGGGGGAGGGGCTACGCGTCTCCCTCTTCGAGCGGCTGGCGCGACGCTATCCGGCGGCGCTGATCACCCTGGCGGCGCAATACCGGATGAACGCCCCGATCTGCGCGATCATCAGCGACCTCTTCTACAACGGCGCGCTGCACCCCGGCACGGCGGCGGTCGCCGACTCCCGCCTCGCCGCCTTTCTGGAACACCTGGGCACCGCCCCGGCCCCGCAGGGCGACGATTGGGACGACACGCCGATCCTCTTCCTCGATACCAGCGCCGATCCGGCGGCGCGCGACACGGTGCGCCGGTGGCGGGCGAGCGAGTCGCGCGACAACCCGCGCGAGGCGGCGATCGTCGCGGAGCTGGTCGTCGCCCTCTTCCGGCGCACGCCGCGCGCCGCCTGGGAGGCGCTCGCCGCCGAGGTCGGGATTATCTCCGCCTATCGCAAGCAGAACAATCGCCTGCGGCAGGAGATCGCGGCGCGCGAACCGGGCCTCGCCGCGTTGCGCGCGCTCCGCATCGACACCGTCGATCGCTTCCAGGGGGGCGAGCGGCAGATCCTCTTCGTCAGCCTCGTCAACGCCAACGCCGAGCACGCGATCGGCACGCTGCACGCCGACCCGCGCCGCCTTAACGTCGCCCTCTCTCGCGCGCGCACGAAGCTGATCGTCGTCGGCGACCGCGCCACCTTCACCGGGCCGGGGCACCCGGAGGAAGAAGCGGCCAAGGCGGACTATCGTCGGCTCTTCGCCCTGCTGGACGAGCAAGCGATGCACGGCACCGCGCGCCTTGCCGACACGGCGGCGCGCTGATCGCGCCGTATCGGGGGCTGTACGTCCGGCCCTGGCAGCGCAATTGCGTTATCGCTGCTGACGAGCCGTAGCAGGCGTGGGTAAGGACATCTTTCGATAAGGAGGAAAGCGTGCAAGGGTATTGCCTGAAGTGCCGCGAGAAGCGTGACATGGTCGACGCGCAAGAGATCAAGCTGAAGAACGACCGCCCGGCGATGCAAGGCAAGTGCGCGGTCTGTGGCACCAAGATCACGGTGATCGGCGGCAAGAAGGCGGCGGAGAAGATCGAGGGGTCCGATAAGTCCGATAACTTCTCCGCCGCGCGCACCGAAGACGGCGACGATCCGGTGACGACGAAGATCAAGGCCGAGTCGAAGGATTCTACGACGAAGGCGAAGGCGAAGACCTGAGCGTACCCAGAACACGGCGCAGAGACGGGGCACGCCATAGCTATGGCGTGCCCCGTCGCGTCGCTGCTCAGTAGAGATCGGGGCCGGAGCTGATGTAGCGGCGCGGATCGTGGAACGGTTCGTCGCCGCTCGCGGCGAAGCTACAGGTGTCCTCGATACGCAAACCCGCCCCGAGCAGCGCGGCGAGTGCCGGGTGCGGGCCGGGCATCATCAGGCAGAGAGCCTCGGCCTGCGCGCGGGCCCAACCGAGCGCCGCCAGGGTACAGGCGGCGGCATCCTCGGCCCGGCGCACCCCGAGCGGGCCGATCGTCGCGGCGTCCGGGTGGCGCACGGTGCCGCCCCGCACGCGCACGATGGCGTAGCCGAGGGTTGCCCCATCACGCCGGAACCAGAGCGCGGTCGCGCCGTGCGCCTGCCAATAGGCGAAGTCCTCCGCGCGCGGTCGCCCGCCGATCTCCCACTCCCACTCGACGAGCGCCGGATCATCGGCACATGCGACCTCGACCTCGACCGTGCCATCTGCTAGCGACTCTGGGGGAATCCCCACGCCGTGGAGGGCAATCTGCGGCCACCAGGGCCGCATCCCCGCGCGGATGTACAGCGAGAGGGCGCGCGGATCGGCGGTGCTACAGGTGGAGCGCACCCCAGCGGTCGGCAGGATCGCCGTCAGCAGCGCCCGCCCGATCGAGCCCGATTGCACCGTCGGGCGCACGAAGAGATCGGTCAGGAAGGCGACCTCGCCACGCACGGTGGTACCGGCGTAGCCGACGATACGCGCGCCGTCCGCCGCGACGAGCACCCGCCCCGTATGCGCCACATGCCGCAGATAATCGGGCACTTGCAGGGGCGGCGGCGCGGGGTCGTCGCGGTACTCGTAGTCGCGATAGATCGCGAACGCCGCCGCTAATTCGTCCGGCGTGGCGTCCCGAACTTGCCAGCTCACTGTCGCCATCGCCCCCCTGCGCCCCTGCCGTGTCTCGCGCGGCGCTCCGATTCGTTGTGGCTGCCGCGCATGGTATCATGCTGCCGCCCAAGGTGGGGCGACAGGGCAAGGCTGGAGCGGAGGGGCAATGCTAAAACTTGTGCGGTATCACCTGAGCGAGCATCGCGCCGATGCGCTCTTGCAGCCGCTCGATATCGAACTAGGATCGATGGAGACGCGAGCCAGGCACTATCTCGACCGTCTGGAGATGACGGTTGAGGATCGCGCGGCGGTAGAGGCGGCCTACGCGGCGATCCAGACCGCACACGCCGAGGTGACACGCCAGTTGCGGGCGCGCGCTGCGGTGCCGCAACAGCGCGCACAAGGGGGGAAGTGATGAGTGCCGAGGGGGCGCGCAAGCGCGTGCTGATCACCGGGGCCGCCGGGCGAATCGGCTCGTCGCTCGCCGAACAACTGAAGGATCGCTACAGTCTGCGGCTACACTACAACCGCACGGTGCCCGAGCAGAAGCCAGTCGATGACTACATCGTGGCGGACATCGCCAACTACGACGAGATCGCCCCGGCGATGGAGGGGATCGACGCGATCGTCCACATGGCCGGGAACCCGAGCACGCGCGGCACCTGGGACGAAGTCCTCGATGCGAACATCGTCGGCACCTACAATGTCTATGAGGCGGCGCGGCTGGCCGGGGTGAAGAAGATCATCCTGGCGTCCACCAACCACGTCATGGGCATGTACGACCGCGACCGCGCCTGGCCGATCTACGCCGACCAGCCGGTGCGCCCCGATTCGCTCTACGGCGTCTCCAAGGCATTCGGCGAGAATCTGGGCCGTCACTACGTCGATCAGTACGGCCTCTCGATCATCTGCCTGCGGATCGGCTGGTTCCTCGAGCAGCCGAAGGACGACATCGGGCGCTTCATGTGGCTCAGCCCGCGCGACTGCGCGCAGGTCGTCTGGCGCGCGATCGAGAGCCCGCTCGATTATGGCGTCTTCTACACCATCTCCGGCAACGGCGGTCGCCACTGGGACATCACCGAGACGATGGAGAAGCTCGGCTATCGCCCGCAGGACGACGCCGATCGCGTCCTCGGCCCGGCGGAGTAACACCCAGAGATACAAGTAGGGGGCGGCACCATGATGGTGCCGCCCCCCTCTTTGCCGTTACGAGACCAGCGGCGGTCCTAGCCGCGCCGCGTCTTGACCCATTCCAGGTAATCGGCCTCGATCTCGCCCTTCCAGTCCGGCACGTCGATCTCGCCGGAGGTGTAGCGCCCCTCGCGGAGGCGCAATTGCCCGAAGACATCGCGCTCGCGCGTGTTCTCCGAGCGCTCCACGATTTCCTGCGCCAGATGGGGCGGGATGAACGTGACACCGGTGCGCGTGCCGAGCACCACGTCGCCGGGCAGCACCGTCGCGTTGCCAATCCGGATCGGGATGTTAACGCCGACCAGCGTCACATTCGCGATCGCCGACGGATCCATGCCGCGCATGAAGATATTGAAGCCTTCGAGCTCGTTGATCCGCTGATAATCGCGGATTCCGCCGTCGACGACCAAACCGGTCCCGGTGCGGCTACGAATCGCGGTGGAGAGATTATCGCCCACCATCGTCCCATCCCGAACCTTGCCGAAGAGATCGACGACGAGCAGGTCGTTCGGGCCGAGGGTGTCGATGATCCAGGTGTTCTGGCCGCCGGAGCGCCCTTCCGCCTTGCCGCGCGCCTCGACCACCGCGTGGAGATCGGGGCGGAGCGGCAGGAATTGCGCCGTCACCGCCCGGCCCACCAGTACCCGGTCGGGGTGCATGTTGAGCCAGCCGCCCTCGAACTGGAAGGGATACTTGTGGCCGCGCTCCAGCGGCCCCCACGCTTCCTCGCTCGTGACCAGCTTCATCCGTTCCAGCAGATCGTCCGGCACCTGCGGACGCCCGTCGGGCAAGCGCCCGAACGGATTCTGCGGCGTCAGCGCGGCGATCGCTTCCGGTGTATTGAAGACCATGCCTGCTCCCGTCGTATTACGCCTTCGCCGTCGCGGCCTCGGCCTTGTTGACCCCTTCTACCCGGCTTTCTCGCTCTTATTGACCCCTTCCATCAGCCCCTTGATGTAGCCGATCGCGAAGAGGCGTCCCATCGTCTCGTAGCCGGGACGATCGTTGCTCTCCGTCGCCATCGTCGGGGCGTGGTCGAGGCGCATCGGCCCGTCGAAGCCGACCTCGCCGTAGGCGGCCATCGCGTCGAACATGTCGGTCTGCCCCTCCTCGTGGAAGGTCTCGGAGAAGCGCTCGGGCGTGCCGCGCACGTCGCGGAAGTGGATGAAGTGGATCTGCTTCTGCTGGCCGAAGTGGCGGATCGTCTCCGGCACATCGACGCCCATCGCGGAGAAGTTCCCCTGGCAGAAGGTGATGCCGTTGCTCGGGCTCGGCACCATGTCGATCACGCGCTGGAATTGGTCCGGGCGGGTCAGGATGCGGGCGATGCCGCGGATCGGCGAGAGGGGCGGATCGTCCGGGTGGACGGCCAGCTTCACCCCGGCCTTCTCGGCGACCGGCACCACCTTCGTCAGGAAGGCGCGCATGTTGTCCCAGAGCTGCTCCTCGGTGATCTCGCCCCACTCGGTCAGCGGCGCGTCCTTCATCAGCGAGTGATCGTAGCTGGAGACGAGCGCGCCGCCACGGGTCGGCGTGGACATCGAGGTCCGCAGCCAGCCGAAACCGGCCATGAAATTGTGGCACATCACCGGGATGCCGACGCGCCCCATGTTCTCGACCAGCTCGCAGAAGCGGTCGATCCGCTCGTCGCGGTTCGGCAGCCCCAGCTTGATCGGCTCGTGAATGCTCGGCGGGGCCGACTCGATCACGGCCAACTCAAGGCCCGCGTCCTGGAAGCGCTGCTTCAGACGCAGGAGATGCATGTAATCCCACGGCGGCGGGCCGTCCGGCGAATCGGGCACGCCGGTCACCGCGTGGGTGACGCCCAGTTGCTTCGCGATCGTCCAGAGATGATTCGGATACGGCGGCAACACGTCCGCCAGCTTGATCTGCAAGGTCATCCTCTATCGCTCCCCATCGTTACGGTCGGGCGGTCACACGACGCTGAATTGCCCGCATTCTTATAGCGTACCTGGCCGCAGCGGTCCAGAAAGGCCCATACGACCGACGCACGGCGGGCCGGGCGAGCCCCCACTCGCCCGGCCCGCGCGCAGTACGGCGCTACTTCACCTCGGCGAACGCCTGCACCATCTTCGTCTGCGCGGTCTGCGCCGCTTCCTGCGGCGACTTGTTGTTGACGACCACATCCTGGACCATCTCGGCCAGGATCAGCCGCTGTCCCACCGAACTGAGCTGCGACAACAGCTTCGGCGTTGCCGTGGCGGGATACCAGGTGGGCCGGGCCGATTCGAGGATCGTCGGAAACTGATCGAAGTAGGGGCGGTCCTTCCACCACTTCGCGTTGGCGAGGTCCTTGTAGACGCCGTACCAGCGCCCGCCAACCTTCTCGTAGACCGCCTGAATCTTGTCCGGCTGCATGATGTTCTGGATCATCGCTTTCCCGGCATCGACATTCTTGCTCGCCGAGAAGATGCTCCACGCCCAGGTCCCGGCGGTCGGGAAGGAGCCGACCTTCCCCTTGGGCAGCGGGGCTTGCACCGTATCCTTGAGGAGATCCTTGTCGTTCTGTTCGAGGAAGGCGAAGATCGAGGCTTGGTTCATCACGAAGCACGACTGGCGCGATTGATAGGACTTGTTGTTCGCGCTATCGTCCCAGGCCGGGGAATCGGGCGGGATCAACTTGTCGCCCCACCACTTCTGCACGCGGGTCAGCGCCGAGATCGTGCCCTCGTTATTGATCGCCGGGTTGCCGTCCTTATCGACCAGCGTGCCGCCATCGGCAAAAATCAGCGTCTGGAGGTTGCCCGCGCCATCGGGTGTGCGCCCGAGGGTCAGCCCGAAGCCATACTGCTTCGGCGGCTGATTCACCTTCCGCATGATCGCGTCCATCTCGTCGAGGGTCGTCGGGGCCTGGCGCTTGCCGGTCGCCTGCTCGCAGAGGTCGAGCCGCGCGTAGAGGACGGCGAGGTCCGCCTGCATCGGGATCGCGTAGAGCCGATCGTTGACCTGCACATTCGGCAGGAGCGCGGGCCAGAAGCCGCCGCCCAGCCCCTTCAGGCTGCTGTAGACATCGGTGAGATCGACGAGGCGGTTCTGCCCGGCGTAGTAGATCGAATCGGTCCCGCCCATCATCACCACGTCGGGGATCGCCCCGGTCTCGACCGCCGCCGTGACCTTTTGCGAGTAGTCCGAGCCGGGCAGCGCCACGTACTCGACCTCCACCTTGTTCGCCTTGCCCCAATCCTGCATCTGCTGGCCGAGCAGCTGATCCCCGGCGGTGGTGAAACTCACGATCCCCCAGACCAGGAGTTTGCTGCCGAACGACGCTGGCGGGGCATAGGGCGCGACGGACGCGATCGGGGCCGATCCTGTCGCGGTCCCGCCGCCGGCGGTCGCCGTGGCGGCACCGCGCGTCGCCGTGCCGACAGGGGCGACGCGCGGCGCGGCGGAACCAGGAGCACCAACAGTCGGGGCCGTACTCGGGACGCTACTCGATGCGCCGCTCGGTGCGGCACTGGGGGCCGCGCTCGGGGCGGTGCTCGCCGCCCCGCCGACCGCCGCCCCGGCGGTAGGATTGGCCGGGGCGACCGCGTCGCCGCCGCAGGCCGCGAGCAGCGCCCCGAGGCCCGCGACCGCGCCTAGTGGGTTGTCAGGCGTGATTTGCAAGGTGTGCGGCGGGGTGCTAGCCTCGATAGCCTCGGCGGGCGACGCGAAGCGTGCAGGAGGCGCCATGTCCAAGAAGGCGATCGTGACCCTGACC
>JAABUN010007330.1_pt1 | contig 11980 bp, 12 predicted proteins | sample 5559311 | NCBI WGS metagenome assembly JAABUN01 (sample SAMN10711877, study PRJNA513370) | rock metagenome | isolation source: Antarctica rocks | place: Antarctica: Victoria Land, Siegfried Peak sud | reverse complement strand
ACGTCAGGAATCACGAAATTGTGTCATGGTTTGACGACCCTCCCATAGCGTTCGATCAGCGCAGGTCACGGCCCCGCCAGGACGATCGGCCCGGAAACGAACCGGATGGACCTGACATAAATCCCGCCGAGGCTGGTGTGTCGTGACGGGGTTGCAGCTGGTCCTGACCGGCGGGGCCCTGGTCGGCCTTGGCCTAGCGGTCCTGTTGTGGCGCCTGGTCCCGGCCGAACCCGACCTCGGGCAGGCACTGGGCCGGCTCTCCCCGGACGGCGCCCGCACCGCCCACCACAACCAGGCCATGCGCGATGCGAAATCGGGGGACGTGCGGGATGTCCTGGGCCGGTGGGCGCAAGTGCACCTGCCGACCCGGGTGTGGGGCCGGGTCCGGGCTGAGGACCTGGCCATCCTGAACAAAACCCGGGCACGGTTCTACGGGGAGAAGCTGGTCTTCGCCCTGTTGGGCCTGAGCGCCGCACCGGTCCTGACCGCCCTCCTTCTCCTGGGCGGCCTCCGTGTGCCGGTGACCGTCCCGGTGCTCGGCTCCCTCGCCCTGGGCATCGTGTTGTGGTTCGTCCCGTCGTACAACGTGGTCGACGACGCGCGGACAGCACGCCTGGAGTTCTCCCGCGCGTTGGGGGCGTTCATCGACCTGGTCGCCCTGGAACGCAACACCGGGTCCGGGCCCCGCCAGTCCATGGAGGCCGCCGCCGCGGTGGGCGACTCCTGGGTGTTTTCACGGTTGGGCGAGGAACTGGCCCGGACCCGGTGGTCCGGGCTGACCCCGTGGGAGGCGATCCGCCGCCTCGGGGCCGACCTGGGCATGCCCGAGCTGGGCGACTTGGCCGACATCATGCGCCTGTCCGGGGAGGACGGCGCCCAGATCTACGCCCAACTGCGGGCCCGCTCGGCGAGCATGCGCTCGGCCATGCTGCACGCCCAGAAAGCACAGGCCAACGAGGTCAGCGAACGGATGACCTTGCCCATGTCCCTGCTCGGGGTGGTGTTCCTGCTCATCCTGATCGCACCCTCGATGCTGCGCCTGATCCTGGACGGGGGATAACCAACGACACGACACGACACGGCACGGCACGACTCCTTTTCTGACCTGCCCCACCCCTGAGTCACCGAAGGACACCACCCAGAAGAAGCGCGACACCCAACAAGGAAGGCACCTGCCATGCGAAAGAGCACGATCACCTTGCACACCCACACCTCCACCCGGACCCACCAGGCCCGCCAGCTCTTGCGTCGGGGCCGGGAGGCTGGCTCCATCACCTTGGAGTACGTCCTGTGGGCGCTAGCCATTGCGGCGTTGGTTGCCGTGGCTGCCACGGCGTTGACCGTCTGGATTCAAGGCAAGATCGGTGAGCTCGGCTGATGACCCCGCAACCGGCCCGGCGGGCACCACCACACCGTCACCGACCGGGCACGCGAGGCCGTGAAGGTGGGTCGGTGACCGTGCAGATGGTCATCCTGCTGCCCGTGGTGTTCCTGGTCATGTTCACCGCGGTGCAGGCCGGGTTGTGGTTCCACGCCCGAGCCGTGGCCCTGGGGGCCGCGGCCGAAGGGGCCCGGGTCGCCGGCGCCGAAACCGGCACCGGACCGGCCGGCGCGGCCAGCGCCGCGGACTTCATCACCGCGGCCGGCGGCGACGGCGTCCTGCTCCACGCGGCCACGATTGGGGTACGGGGCACAGTGGCGGCCACGGTCACCGTCACCGGGACGGCGCAGTCCCTCATCCCGGGGTGGGCACCACCCATCGAGCAGTCCGCCACCGTCCCGGTGGAACGGATCACCGCATCCTCCGGTGAGTTCACGAATCCTGAAGCCCGCGGCGACGGGAACACGGGCGGCGAAGGATGAGCATGCACTATCGACAGCGCCGCCGCCCAGGGCTTATAGAGCCGGACCGGGGGTCGGTCGTTGTCGAAATCGTTGTCCTGGCACCGGTGCTGGTGGCGTTCGTGGCCATGGTCATCTTCGGCGGGCGGTGGGCCCTCGCCGGGCAAGCGGTGCAGTCCGCGGCCGCCGACGCGGCCCGCGCCGCGTCCATCGCCCGGACCCCGACCGACGCCGCGACGGATGCCACATCGGCAGCCATGACCAGTCTGAGCAACCAGCACGTCCGCTGCGTCACTCAGGACGTGGCCGTCGACACGACCGGGTTCACCGTCCCCGTCGGCCGTGTGGCCACCGTGTCCGTGACCCTGTCCTGCGTGGTGGACATGGGTGACCTGGCTCTGCCCGGGGTCCCCGGGACAACGAGGCTGTCTTCGACGATGACCTCCCCGTTGGACACTCACCGCAGCAGGCAGGGATGAGCACCATGCGACGCACCGGAGCACGCCGCCACACCGGGCCGGGGCACGCCGACCGGGGGTCGGTCAGTGTGCTGGTGCTCCTGCTGGCCACCACGGTCCTGCTCATCACCGGTCTGGCCGTCGACGTCAGCGGACACGTCCACGCCCTGCAACAGACCCGGGCGGTGGCGAGCGAAGCGGCCCGGGTCGGCGGGCAACAACTTCAGGCGCCCACCGCGATGACAGGCACCGGCGCCGTGGCCGACCCAGGACAAGCAGTGGCCGCCACGAACGCCTTCCTGGCAGCCTCCGGGGTCGACGGGGTAGCCACGGTGACCGGCCCGGACAGCATCCACGTGGATGTCACCGGCACCTACAAGACCAGGTTCCTGTCCGTGATCGGCATCACGAGCCTGCCGGTCACAGGTAAGGCCGACTCCAGGATCACCCGCTCGGTGGACGGGGTGGAGCAATGAGGGCTCGGCAGTACGCGACCGGCGCCCTGGCCGCCCTGGTCCTGGCCGGCATCCTCATAGGCCTCCCGGCGGTGTTGATCGCCCTGGGCGCCCACCCGATACCTGGGCAGCTGCCCACCTGGGACCAGGTGCGAGCAGGCTTGTTGAGCCCGGACGACGGGACCCTGGCCCTGGCCGTCATCAAGATCCTCGCCTGGACGGCCTGGGCGGCCCTGGTAGTGACGATTCTGCTCGAGGTGGCCGCCCAGGTGGCCGGGCGTCCCGCCCCGAGGGTGCCGGGTCTGTCCGTGCCGCAAGGCAGCGTGCGGGCCCTGGTCGCCACCGCCCTGGCCCTGTTCATCGCCGCCCCGCACACCCCGCCGCCCGCCGCTGCCGCGACAACCACCTCGTCGTCTGGTCAGCAGGCACCGGTCGGGGCGGCGAGCGTCCTGTCACTAGTCGCCACCGTCCATACCGGGACCGGCCCCATCATCCACCCAGAAACCAGCCCTAGGTCGTCTGCAGCCAGGCCAGCCGGTGACCTCCATGCCCCCCGTGACTCTGTCGATGACAGGACAGCACGCGCAACCATGTACACGGTTCGGCCGGGGGACACGTTGTGGTCCATCGCCGAACACCACCTCGGGTCAGGCCGCGACTACCAGGCCATCGTCGCCCTCAACGCTGACGTGCTCACCCGGGGTCCGGACTGGGTCACCCCCGGCATGCACCTGCGACTGCCCACGTCCATGGCGTCACCGGAGGGCGGGCGGCATGTGGTGGTCTCGGGTGACACGCTCAGCGGCGTGGCCGCACAACACTTAGGTGACGGTGCGGCGTGGCCGGACATCTACCGGGCCTCCACCGGCGTCACCCAGCCCGACGGGCAGCACTTGTCCGATCCCGACCTGATCCACCCGGGGTGGGAACTGATCATCCCCGCCGCCCAGCCGGTGGAGCCTGCGACGTCGCCGCGCACCTCCCCGCCGGACCAGCCCGCGGACTCCCCGGCGCCCGCGTCGGCCGAACCCGCGGTCGAGGAGGATCGCCCGGACCAGACGGCAACACCGTCGCCGGAGGTCGCGGGCGCAGCCGGCGCCGACCAGCCCGCGCCGGCCGGGTCGTCGCCCGCCGCCCCCAGAGCTGCCGAGGCGCCGGGAGCCGGCCAGGAACAGGGCCTAGGGCTCGCCGCGGTGGGCGACGAGACGGCCCAGCACCAGTGGATGCTGGCCGGGCTGCTCGGTAGCGGTGCCCTGCTCGGCGGCGGGGTGTTCCTGGCCCTGGGTGCCCGACGGCGGGCGCAGTCCCGGCACCGGCGACCGGGCCATACCATCACCACCCCCGAGCGGCCCCTCGCGCCGGTGGAGAAGACCGTCCAGACCGCCGGTGCCGCTGCGGCGGTCACCCTGAGCGTGGTGGACGATGTGCTCCGCCGCCTCGGCGCCACCTGCCGGGACCAGCACACCCCAGTGCCCGCCCTGAGCACGGTCGACCTCGGGTCCGACGGCGGCCTGACCTTGCACCTGTCCGCCCCGGCCGACCTGTGCCCACCGTGGACAACCAGTCAGAACGGTTTGTGCTGGACTCTGCCACCGGGAACCCCAGCAGACACGGTTGGCCCGGCCGGGCAGGATCCGCCGGCCCCGTACCCGCTGCTGGTCACCATCGGCGCCGGCGATGACGGGTCCACCTGGCTGCTCAACCTGGAACACCACGTCGTGTCCCTGACCGGGCAGGAGGACCATGTCCGCGACTTGGCCCGGTACGTCGCCGCCGAAATCGCGGTCAACCCGTGGTCGGCCGGGGTACGCCTGGACTGCGCCGGCATCGCGCAAGAGGTCGCACCGATGAACCCGACCCGGGTCCGGGTGAGTGACCACACCTGCACCGCCGGAGCCGTCGCGCACGTCGTGGACGTCCTCGACCGGCTCGACCCCGACACCGACGTCACCACCGCCCGGGTCGCCCAGGCCGGCGAGGACACGTGGCCGGCCCGAATGATCCTGCTAGACGCGGCCAACGCAGGGGCTATTGCCACCCACCAGCTCCACGACCTGATCACCGACCACCCCGGACGGACCAGTACCGCCCTGGTCGTGCACGGCGACCAGACCGGACCAGGGGCCCTCACCGTCCAGGTCACCGGGACAGGCAGGGTGCTGCTGCCCGAATTGGGTTTGGACTTGGTCGCGGTCGGCCTGACCCGTGATGAGACCCGGGGGATCGCGGCGCTGCTGGCCCAGGGTGAACAGCTCGACGACACTCCCATGCCCACCCCCGACGACAACGACGGGTACCAGGACAGTGAGCAGGGTTGGCGGGTCTGGGCCGACCAGGCCGGCGGCCTGCGACTCGAGCACACTCTGCCCCGCCCTACCAGCGACGACGCGGAGGAGGACCCCACGGACGGAACGAGGGTGACCGGGAGCCTGCTGGCCGAACCCGACCAGGCGTACGTGGACACCGGCGCCACCACCAAGGAAGACCTGAATGCCCTGGCGCCCCGGGTGCCCGAGCACGTGAGGACCGGCGTGGCTGAGGCCGACCCGGGCCTGGATGACGATGTCGCGGCGTGGTGGGACGACAACAGCCGGTTGCCGAGACTGACCCTGCTGGGGCCGGTAGCGGCACGGACCCGCGGCACCCCGCTGGTGGACCGCAAACCGTACTTCACCGAACTGTTGGCCTACCTGGCGTTGCGCCCGCACGGAGCCACGTCGGAGGAGACCGGTGAAGCCTTCGGGATCAGCCCGGCCAAGTGCCGCGACTACGCCGCCAAATGCCGGGACTGGCTCGGGGTGAACCCGCGCACCGGTGCCCCGCACCTGCCGCACGCGCAGAAGGCCCCGGCCGCCCAGGCCCGCGGCGGCAGTGTGTACCAGGTGGTCGACGTGCTCGTCGACGCTGACTTGTTCCGCCGGTTACGCCTGCGCGGGCAGGCCCTCGGCGGGGCTGAAGGGATCGCTGACCTGCGGCAGGCGCTGCGCCTGGTCCAAGGGCGCCCGTTCACCCAGCTGCGCCCCGGCGGGTGGGCCTGGCTGTTCGAAGGTGACCGGCTCGATCAACACCTGGTCTGTGGGATCGTCGACGTCGCCCACACACTGGTCACCCACGACCTGCAAACCGGGGACACGACCGCGGCCCGGTTGGCCGCGGAAACCGCGGCCCTGGCCGCACCACACGAGGAGATACCCACCCTGGACCTGGCCGCCGTCGCCGCAGCCGCAGGACACCATGACCAGGCCGCACGCCTGCTCACCGACGGTGTCTGTAACCGCACCGACGACCCAGACTCCGTTCCCGGGAACCTGCCCCCTCGAACCGTGGACATCCTCGGCCGTCACCCCTGGGTGAGCAAGCGGCAAGCCAGCTAAGGCGAGGTTCCTCGCCAATGCAGCACACATGAAGTTGCCCGTCATCGATGGCGGGGACGTCAAGGTGGAGCGGACTGTGCTGGCGCCTAATCCATCGCGCAGTGCCGCACCGAGACGAGTGGGCCGTCGAGGTTCGACCATCGGGGGTCCAAGCAGTGCGCGCTCGAGAACTGCGCAGTGACTATCCGTTTGAGCCGACTGAGCTGGGTTGGGTCTCAGACGGGCGTTCGGACGCAGGCGTGGAAGTTCCTTCTGGACACCGACGACGCACGAATGGGTGAGTGAGTGTCACCGGATGAGGATGGTCGCGCGGAGCGTGACGATGACTTACCGGGGACGGGTAGGGCAGTCGGTAGGCGAGGAGCGAAACTCAGTCGGTGCTGTCGAGAATCAGTCGAGTCGCTTCGTGCGGTGCGTCCCATTGTGGAAAGTGACCGCAACGCTCGAACCAGTGCAGCACCGCGTCCGGGAATAGCTCCGTAGCACGTGCGGCCTGACTCGGCAGGGTTACCAGGTCACGACGACCCCAACCGATCGTGACCCGGCCGGGCGGTGTGCCAGCCGGGGCTCCCTGTTGCTTGGGCCCTCTGGTCAGGGCGTCCATGGCAGCTCCCGTCGCGGGGGAGTCGACCAGCCCGCGCACGTCCGGCAGCACGGTCTCGCGCGAGAGCGCCCAGGGCCGCGCCGACAACTGCGCCAGCAGCAGAGTCCTTCCCACAGAGCTGCCGAGCAGTGCTGGCAGCATGTCTCCCAGCGCTCGGACCAAAGCGATCGACGGCCTAAGCGTGGCGCCGAAGATGACGAGATCGCGGTCGCTCCAGAAGCCGCCCGGGTCCAAGGCCACGGTGTCGCCGCCGGCTCCCCGCCGCGCGAGCTCGAGCACCATTCGGCCGCCCATCGACTGGCCGACGGTCGAGACCCCGTCCAGACCTTGTTCGCGGATGAAGTCCGCGACGGAGTCGGTCAGACTGGAGATCGAGACCTCGCCGGTCAACGGCGGCGTCTGGCCGAACCCCGGCAGGTCGACGGCGATTACCTCACGGCGCTCAGCCAGTTGCTCCAGTATCGGGGACCAGGACCGCCACCCAGCGCCCAGACCGTGCACAAGCAACAGCGGGCTGCCGCTTCCTCGTCTTACGTGATTCAACGTCACACCGGGAACGCTAACCCACGTGGAGCTCGGCGTGTTCGGTCACCGCAGGGGGATCGGCGACCGGGACGTCGCGGCCGCGATCGCTTCTTGCCCGCGTGGTGGCGTTGCCAGCAATGAGTCGGAGCGCCGATCATTACTAGATGCAGCGCGTCGTGGTTCTCGGCCGCGGTGGGGCTGGAAAGTCAACCGCAGCCGTCGAGCTGGGTCGCATCACTGGGTTGCCGGTGGTCGAGCTCGACGCGCACTTCTGGGGCCCGGACCTCGCGTCGCTCTCTGTGCAGGAGTGGACTCGACGGCAGCGGGAGTTGGCGGCGGCGCCTCGCTGGATCATGGATGGCGACCTGGGGCCTTACGACGCTCCGGCGGCCCGGCTCATGCGAGCTGACACCGTCCTGATCCTCGACTTCGGTCTGATGCGCTGCGCCTGGCGGGCGCTACGACGATCGAGAGAAAGAGCCGACTTCTGGTGGTGGTTGCTCACCTGGCGCCGCCGCGCCCGAGCTACGGTGATTCACGCGGTAGCCGAGCACGCTCCACGTGCCACCGTCTATGTCGTACGCACGCCACGAGAACTGCGGGCTTTCCTGCTCGCCGCGAGAACCGCGCCGCCGCCAACCGACGCTGGAGCCGTCCCGTAGGCCGAACCGTTTGCGGCGACTCGTCGGGGCGACCAGGCCGCAAGAGCAAACTCGTCTCGCACGGGATCCGCGTGCAGGACGGATGGGGACGGCGTCGGCGCGGCAGGCTCGCGCCTCGAGGAGCGTGGACTGGTCGCCCAGCAGCCGTCTTTCGGTCCATGTGTCTGGGATCGGTGAGCCGGGGGTCGGTCAGCCGAAGCAAAGCGTCCGTGCTGGCCTTGCTTCAGTCCAGCACCCTGTCGGGCACGGGGATGCGGGCGACGGTGAAGGGCAGGTTGGGTGATTCTTGATTGTCGAGTTGGGAGTTGACGACCAGGGCCTCGCGGTTGTACTCGGCCACGGTGGTGGGGAGCAGTAGGTTCTCACCGAAAGGCTCGCCCACGTTTCCCGCGGTCAGGTCGGCGTTGAGCTGCACGGGGTAGACCCCGCCTGGCTTCTCCCGGACCACGAGCAGGTCCTGACCGTCAAGCAGGAGGCCGTCGCCGGTGGTGAGTAAGTCCTCACCGAGGTCGACTTCGGTGACCTCCTTGTCAGCGATGTCGATGCGGAAGAGGCGACCGGTGTCGAAGTGCACTGTCAGCAGGACCGAGCCGTTGTCACTGGCCGAGATGCCGTTGAGGCCGAACCCGCTCTCGGCGTTGGTAGGGATGATCGTGTCGGTCAGGTCGAGCCACGGTGTCATCTCCGTTCCCACTCGCTGGTTGGAGCGCTCCACGCGCCAGATCACCGGTCGGAAGGAGTCGGTGATGAAGGCAGCGTCGGGGGTGAAGGTCAGGTCGTTGATCAGCGTGCGGTCCGCGGCTGGGGTCTCCAGTGCCTGGATCAGCTCGCCGGTGGTGGCGTCGTAGACGAAGGCTCGTCCGGTCTCACGACCGGCTACCCAGAGCCGACCCTCCCCATCGACCTTGATCCCGGTTGCGGCGGTCCGCCCGTCCTCACCGCCGGCCAGGAAGGGCTCGAGGCTGGCCGGGTCGTTGTTCGTCGCTGTCCTGAGGCTGCCGCGATAGATGGTGCCGTCGGTGGTGCTGCCCACGAAGACGTCACCGTTGGCCTTGTTCACCCCGATCCCCTCGGGGAAGACCTCGTCGCCGGGGAGCTCGAAGGATCCCTGATCCTCGGACGCGCAGGCGCTGACAGCGAGGGCAAGGGCCGCTCCACCCGCAGCGCTACGCAGGATCCGTCTTGGGGCTTTGGACTGCTTCGGGGTGCGGGTTCTCGGCGTCATGTGTAGACCATCGCCCATACTAGACCGATCAGTCAAGACCGATCAGTCTGATATCGTACTCGCGTGCGTACCAAGGACTTCGATCCCGACCTGGCCCTCGAGAGGGCGATGGATCTCTTCTGGCGGCAGGGGTATGAAGCGACCGGCATCACCGATCTCACCGAGCACCTCGGCATCGCGCGAGCCAGTCTGTATGCCACGTTCGGCAGCAAGTCAGAGCTGTACCAGCGAGCGCTTAACCGCTATTGCACCAAGCAGGCGCGGCCGCATTTGGAGGCCCTCGATGCGCCCGGGCCGTTCCTTCCCCGCATCGAGCGGATCCTGCACCACCTCGCGAACGCCGCCGCCGGGGACCCAGCGCGACGGGGCTGCTTGGTCGTCAACGCCGCCTCCGAGCGCATCCCGACCGACGCCGAGACCACCGGACAGGTCGAAAAGCATCTGCGCCACGAGCAGGAGGTGCTGCGCGGCGCCCTTGAGCGTGCGCAGGGCGCCGGGGAGGTGCGTACGGACCAGACCGCGACGGCTCAAGCTGGCTTCCTGGTGGCCACGATCCTGGGACTGAGGGTCCTGGGCAAAGCTATGGCAGACACCGACCAGCTTCATGACGTCGTCGGGGTTGCCCTAAACGCCCTCCATCCGCCGAATCGCTGAATCGTGTCTCCCAACGTGGAGTCTCAAGGGGTCCTCACTGACCGAACCCCCCCTTGCGCCGCAACACCGCGAAGTGATGGCCTGATCGCCGTACGCCGATCGCCAACCGGGCCCGGCGGCTGCGGCTGCACCTGCCCACGAACTGGCCCTGAGCCCACCCCTGGCAGGCTATGTTCGGCGCCGCGCTGTCCCCCTCCTGACCGCCTCCTCTGTCCCTACCTGGAACGACCCACGTGGAAACGCCTAGCAGACCGGCGGCCCCTTCCTGCCCGCACCAGGACCGCCTCGCTCGAAACCGCCTACGAAGCCCCGCGAATGCGCTGCGGCGAATCCAGGCTCAGCCCCGGAGGGCTGGAGTGCGCCGCAGCCACCACTCGCCAATCAGGACGTGCATCCCGAGACCGAGCCAGAAGGCGAGTCCGAAGGTGCTCCGGATGGGGAAGGTGTCAGTGTCGAGGATGGCGAGCTGGACGCCGGTGAACAGCCCGACCCAGATCCGGATGGTGGCGATGCCGATACCGACCGCGAAGGCTCGGATCATCCACCGGCGGTGATCGGGCACGCGGCTGGCTCGGATCGCCACGAGGGCGAGAGACAGGCTAAGCAGGAACCACAGGCCGAACACCACGCTGGCCACCGACTCGACCGCTCCGCCCCAGGCGAAGGCGACCCCGACCACGAGCGCCAGGGTCCCACTCAACAGCGCGCATCCGAGCAGGACCCGACCCAGTCGACGGTGCAAGTCGTAGTGACGGGTGCGGAATCCGGCGGAGAGCTGGAGTGGGGCGCCCAGCAGGTAGATCACGCCGGGGACGATGTGTCCGTACGTCAGCCAGGGGTGGGCGACGTAGCGTTCGGCGAAGTCGTCGTCGGGGGTGGTGCCGCCGATGATGTGCGGCCAGTCGGTGGCGATCCGGATCACGAAGAAGACCAGCACGATCAGGGTCAGCCCCGCGATGGCGGCTCCCCAGAGCCGTACTCGGAGCACGTCGACGGGTGCGCTGAGCTGGGCCACCTCGTCAGTCTGGTCCGCTGAACGGTCACGGCGCAACCACTACGGCCTCAGGGGCGGGCGCGCTGCTGCTGGCCGGTGGGCAGACCGCTGAGCCCCGTCGGCCTTGGCCTGCCCGCGGACACCGAGCACCCCGGCGGCCCGTCCTACCGCGCCCTGATCCAGGCAGTCGCCGCCTGCCTGCCCGCGCGCCGCCGCGCGGCGGCTGTGCCGCTGGCGGCCGGGTTCTGGACCTCCCTGCACGGGATCGTCGACCTACGCATCACCAAACCCGAACTGCCCTGGCACGACACCGACGTGCTCGTCAACGCGGCGCTGTGCGCCGTCCACGCGGCCGCGTCGCACCGCCCGAACCTTCGATAGAACCGAGAGCCGCCATTGACCTGCTCACGTTCGCCACGTTCAGCGTCACCGCATTCGTCGCCTGCGCCGAGTTCGGGTCCTACGCTTTCGTGCCTCCCGTCCTGCGCCGACTGGCGCCGGTCGAACGGATCACCATCGAACAGGGCCTGCTCAAGACCTTCGACAGTGTTATTGCCTGCGGGCATGACACTGTGCCTGGTGCTCGGCATCACTCTCGCCAGGAGCAGCGGCGACACTCGCCCGTGGTCCTGGGCCGCCGGCCGATGGGACAGGCAGCACCCACCGGATGGGAAAGCAGCCGCGGACGCTAGGAGCTCGGTCAGGGCATCCGGTCATGGCTGCTGCTGACCGGACACCTGTTGGTATGCGAGGCAGCCACGCTCTGCCCAACATCCTCGCGACGGCGCCGGTGGCCGACATGCAGGCTGGCCGTATGGGGATCCTCAACTGGGACGGCAGCAGAGGTGCATAGGGGGCTCTTCACACCTGCGGTGGGGGCGAGAGGTTGGGGTGGGCCAGGCCGCCGGCGATCAGGAGCATGCGCAGCCGGTAGTTCTCCCGGTTGGTGAAGCCTCGGGCGATTCTGCGGTGCAGCTCGATCAGTCCATTCACAGCTTCGGTACCTCCATTGCTGGCGCCGTCGGTGTCGAAGTAGGCCAGGAACGCTTGGCGCCACCGTCGTAGGGTCTTGCCGAGCCGGGCGATCTCGGGGATCGGGCAGTCCGGGAAGGAGTCCAGGATCTGCTCGGCGATGCGCCGCCCGGTGGCCCGCTCGTCCTGGTGATAGACGCTGCGCAGCTTCTGCG
>JAABUN010007329.1_pt1 | contig 11982 bp, 9 predicted proteins | sample 5559311 | NCBI WGS metagenome assembly JAABUN01 (sample SAMN10711877, study PRJNA513370) | rock metagenome | isolation source: Antarctica rocks | place: Antarctica: Victoria Land, Siegfried Peak sud | reverse complement strand
CCCGTCACTTTATGCCCGCGCGCTTGCAGCATTCCGGCTAAGCTAGCCATTGCCGTCCCGCAAATTCCGATTAAATGATAATGCATAAACGTCTTATTTTACTTATACTTACCTAGTGTTATAGAGTGTTATCTATTGAACTTCTCAAGATATATTATCACTCGAAAACACTCTGTGATAGCAAGTAACAGATACGTTTTTAGATACAGGCATTTGCAAGCCTTCAAAGTCTTTTGATAGACTGCTTTTGCTTAATTGGATATTCAGTTGTCAAAGAACTGAAAGAGACGGTTTGAGATTCTAACTCTCGAGCCGTTTTCTTTTACTCAAAATTATTTCTTGACGGCTTCTTTCTTCGGTCGCCCGGCTTTGCCGTGTGTTTTAACATTTGCCAGTTCCTTTTCTTCAATGACATAACCGCCGCCGACGTTGACGGCTTTTATTTTGCCTTCTTTAATCATTGCGCGGATTCGTCTATCACTCACGCCTAATTTTTCCGCCGCGTCTTTTGCGCTCATCAATTTCATAACTAAGATATTACTTCAAAAATAAAAGTTCCGCAAATGGTATTTTAACTTGTGTTATTATACCAACTCTGGTATATTCTTTATAGATTGAAACAGTCAATCAAATCTAGCAAAGGAAGGAAAACAAAATGTTTGTATTAAAGGGAATCGAGCAACTGGAAAAGGCAATCGCAAAAGCAAAGAAAGTCCGCCCGCGTGTCGAGTTTGATCGATTCGGACGTTATCGTGTGTCGGGTTCAAAAGGTTATTACACCGTTATTTGCCGCAGAGACGAACGCGGTTATAAAACAGTAGCTTGCACTTGCAAGGGCGCGGAAAAACTCTCCTCCTGCCAGAGGAGGAATGGCAGTCGCTTCGGCTGACGAGGTGGTGGGAGCGTCCGCAATGAGCCCGCAGGGCGAAATGCGTTCTGCGACCCAGCACCTTCGTTACGACATCGTTGATAAACAGGACGAATCGACCGGCCTTTCGGCAATGATGCGAACGACCGCGTTTCCTGCCTCGATCATCGCTCAAATGATGGATAAGTTTGTCGCTGAACTCGGACGGCGGAGCATTCGAATCGCGGTCTCGGACGGCGGATAAAAAATCGCTTATTCCTAGAACACAAGGCGTGCGCCCAATCGAACTCTTCGGTTACCTCCATCGGTAGCCCACTGGTTTAGAAATCCTCCGGGACTACTCACCACATTCGGAGGGATACCGAAATTTCTCCAATTGAAGGCATTGAAAAGGTCGGCTCGTAATTGCAAGCGAACATTCTCTGTGACTCGCGTGTTCTTTGTGATCCCGATATCGACGAGTCTGATGCCGTCCGCGCGCAGTATGTTCCGACCAGCATTTCCAACTCGCTGACCTGGCGCGAGCCCTCTAAACAAGCTCGAACCGCCCGCTGCTAATATCTCGGAGATCGACATATTGGACAGATCCAGGTTTGTGTTCAAATTTGGGCGGACGGAAGCGGCAACTCCGCAAAGGGCGCATGCAGGGTCTGCACCCAGTGAAACCGAGAACGGTGCACCGCTCTGAAATGTGAAGAATGAATTGACCTGCCAGCCACCGAGGAGACGGCCGCTGACCCCGTTTTGCCGACTATAGAACGGAAACTCGTAGACAAAATTACCCGTCAGCCGATGTGGTCGGTCGTAGCTCGAGCGGGCACGATCGGCACGACGATCGAAAGGATCCTGTGCGACGGAATTCTCCGATACAGAAGGGCTGAAAATGTCAGAGGCATCATCTATAAAGGTGCTCCACGTGTAATGTAATCCCGCGCTGAAATTATTGCTCAGGCGTTTGGTCAAGCTTGCCTGCAGAGCGTCGTAGGTTGAACTTGCCGCGTTCGTATATAACTGGATCACTTCCCGATTCGGGTCGACACGCTTTCCGAAGTCCACGCGGCAGTTAAAACCTGGTCGACAGGGATTTCCGTCAACGATCTGCAGGAGTCCGGTACCGCGCGTCCTGATGTACCCAACCTGCATCAACACATCTTTGGCAACCTCACGTTGAATCTCAAAAGAAATTTGGTCGGCAGCCGGAGCGCGAAGATCTTCCGAAACGATGATCCTCGGCACACGGTTCGGCTGAGATATATTTGGTGCGGTTGCGTTCCGTATAGCCGCGAAGGCTCCGATTAGTGATACGTTCTCGGTCCATGCGAACGGAAACGAGTAAAACATATTCGCGTCTATGTTGACGAAATTCGCATCGTAGGTTCGCGAATAACCACCGCGGATCACGAGCTTGTCGCCGCCTGTAACTAAGCCGAGAAGCCCTCTCCCGCTCGTCCGAGGGTTCCAGTTGAATCCGATCCGCGGCATAAAATTGTTAGTATCCGCTTTCGGCGTCGGGGTCGATCGGAATGCCGGCTCGTTACCATTGGCCGCCAGGATCCGTTCATTCACTTCTCTTAAATAGCCGAACGAGTCGCCCGGATATTCGTAGCGAATTCCGTAGGTCAGAGTAAAGTCGTTTCGGATTCTCCACTCGTCCTGTGCGAAAGCATAAAGCTCATGCCATCGATAAAAGCCTGTCGCACTGCCTCCGGCGAGCGGAAAGTTAATGCTCGCCTCTGATGCAATATCGTTGACAAAATTTGATATATCGCCTGAAGGGGGCGAATTATATTGCAGTCGTCCTCTTGAATTTTGAAAGGCCGAGATCCTGGCATCGGTCCGACGCAGCTCAATGCCGAACTTCATATTGTGGTTACCAGTGAAATATGAGGATGCGTCAGAGATCTGATAGGCCTGAATTCTCCTGGCGCCGGGCAGAAAGGAAGGTAAGCCTATAGCTGTGCGGTTCGCGTTCCCAATTACGTTGATATTCAAAATCTGCAGCCCTTGGATAGCAATCGATGGAATCGTCTTTGACGATGGGTTCTCCGCATCGCTCATCGAACTGAACCGAGACCATGCGATACGCGCCTCATTGGACAACTTACTCGTAAGGATGCTGTTAAAGACTATCGTTGCGGCTGCTGACCTTGTCGAGTTAACCGTTGTGTGACCCGGTGGGGTTACCTGACCGGCTCCAGTGGTTCGCTGCGAATCGAACCGGTAACGGCCGTAAATGAGATTCTTGTCGTTAAAACGGTGATCGACCCGCACCGAGCCTTGTCGGTCATCAAATACGAACGGCGATGATCCGGTAAGATTGCCGAGCTCGACAGATTGCTGCGGCTGTCCGGGGATCGTAAAAGTCGCAGATCTGCCATTTGGGATCCCTGCGGGGACAAAATCCAGAAGCGCCTGGACCTGCGGGCGATCGGCAGCTATTGATTGGAGCACTGCCCGTCCATTCGCCGTTGGTGCTCCGATCAGCGTAGTGCCTGAACGTTGCGACCTATCCGACCATCGCTGATAATCACCAAAAATGAATGTTTTGTCGGTACCTTTCCAAATCTTCGGGTCGCCGCCATCCCCGAACCAGGGAAACGTGAACGGACCGCCGAACGTTAGGCCGATCTGATTCTCAAGCCGTTTTGGAGCCCGTTTTCGTTCGTCCGTCACGGCGTTCCCGTTACAGAAGCCTGTCGGAGCAAAGCTTGCTACCTTATCCAGGTTGCTGCATGCATTCAAATATTCGTTATTGTGAAACCAGAAAAGGGAACCGTGATAATCGTTGGTTCCGGATTTGCCCACAAAATTCACCACCGAACCGGAATTGCGTCCGTATTCGGCCTTGAATTGATTAGTAACAATTCGAACCTCCTGGATCGCATCGGGATTATTAAGCGCGAAACCGGTGCCTGCGAAAACCGTGTCGTTCACATCCTGGCCGTCTATCATGAAGTTGTTCGAACGGATCCGCCCGCCATTCACAGAAAAATTGATCCCGGCCGCATAACTCGACTGACCGCCGCCGAGCTGCGCGACGCCAGGGACAGATAGTAGTATGTTCAAGACGTTTCGGTTAGGCGCGATGGGCAGCTCCGACAATCGCCGCTCGTCGAAACGAGTGCTCACTTCCGCGTTCGAGGAATTCAGCAGCGATGCGTTTTCATTGACCGTCACAATCTCTTGAATGTTTCCGGCCTTCAGCATTGCATCTACTATTGCCTCCTGGCTCGCATCCAGTGTTATGCCGTTTCGCAAATACTTCGCGAAATTCGCAGCTTGAATTGTTATCTCGTAGGTTCCCGTCGGAACGTCTGCGAAGCGGTAATGGCCTGAGGAATCCGTCACGGTCGAGCGCATCAAGCCTGTTGCAGTATTTTTTGAGGTGACGGCCGCGCCGGAAATGACGGCATTGTTCTGATCGGTTATTGTGCCTGAAATGCTGCCAATTGCGGATTGAGAATAGATGGTCCAGGAACAAGCGAGCAGGATCAGAAAGGAGGCCGAGGCGAAGCTTGGGGGAAATTTCATAGTTAACTCCTTTGCCCTCAGGCAAAGTTCACATTCTTAAACCGCAGGAGCTGATCGCAGGTTGCAAAATTTCGTCACTTTTGCGGGTCTGGCTCAAAGCCAACACGCCGCATTAGGTCCTGAAAGCGCGGATCATCGCGAAGGTTCTTTAATCTCGGTTCCCCCTTCAGCAAAGTCATTTTTGGGTCACGCTGTTGATAACCTCTTTCAAGCCATTCTAACGCCTTATCCGTCTCGCCCAGATGGGCGTAAACGAGCGCGATGTTAAAAGGCGGAACGAATCGCGTTTTTGAACGGTCGAGCATTTGCTTAAGAATCGCACGCGCTTCATCGGCCTTTCCTATCTGTATGAGCGTGCCAACCAGCCCGACGTCCGACCAGGTTTGATCGGGTGAAAGTGATTTTGCCAATCGGAATTCGGCGAGCGATTCGTCATTCATTTTCCTAACCTTATAGATGACGCCCGCGATCAGATGCGAAAAGTAAAAATTCGGATCAAGGTCGATGGTGGCCCTTATTCTATTCACTGCCTCCTCCGGCTGCCCGAGATTTAGACGGAAGCCTGCCCCCAACGCATTGATGAAGGGATCGTACGGTTCAAGTTCTCTGGCGCGATCCAATTCCGCAAGTGCTTCCTCGCGGCGGCCCATAAAGCCAAGGAAATGGCCGTAGGAAAAGTGGGCCGTGGAATTGTTCGGATCGAGCTCCAGTGCGCGCAAAAGATGTTTTTCTGCCTCGGGCCAGTTCCATTCCTGGAAGAAAATAGTAAAGCCCAAAGCGCTGTGGCCTTCAGCGAGCATATCGTCGATCTCAACGGCCTTTTGAGCCGCTGCCTTTGCCTTTGGCAGGACTTCTCCGGGAGGCATTTCGCCTGCCATTGCGAGGGCGCGGTACCCCTCCGAGATCCCGGCGTAAGCGAGCGCATATGACGGATCTATATCTATCGCCCGCTCCATATACGATATGCCAGCTTTTATCTCCGGCAGGGTCAGCTTGCGAATTGAGAATCGTCCCTTTATAAAAAGCCGATATGCCTCGGCGTTTTCCGTATAGTTTTTCGCCAATTTCTGCTCAGTGGAGCCCGATAGTTTAATGCTAAGTTTGCTAACCAGATCGCGGGCGACATCCCCCTGGAGTGCGATCAGGTTAGACGTTCTTCTATTGTAGGTTTGTGCCCACAAACGATTTCCTGTTTTACCGTCGACCAGCTCTGCGTTAAACGTAAGATCATCCCCACGTGGGGCCACCCGCCCATATAGAACTGCCTGAACACCCAACTCCGACGCGACCGTCCGTGCATCAGTGTCCTTTCCTTTGTAACGAAATATCGAGGATCTGGCCTGCACACCAAGGCTTGGTATTTTTGACAGGCTCTCGATGAGCGTTTCTGTCATTCCGTCAGAAAGATATTCGAGTTCGGCATCTCCGCTTTCGTTGACAAAAGGCATCACGGCGATCGAATCGATCTGCCGATGGCCCATGAAATACGAGTAGGTAAATGCAAGAACAGCGACCGCAGCTATCACGCCTGCTGCGGCGAAACGGAGTTTGCGTTTATTGAATTCCCCGGTTGAATGCTCCGCAGTTTCGGCGACAGGCAAATCGGTGTGCGGGGTTTTTGCGTCCGCTTCGGCCTCGTGCCGCCCATCAGCAAGGGCGATCAACTTTCCCGTCGTTGCTTCTCTGATCGCACCGCCGTTTGTCGGTGCGTGCTGCTGCGGAGCAAAATCTTGTTTGACATCCTGTACATTTCTGTCCGGTAACAAATCCGTCAGGCTGACCTCACCGTTAAACCTGTAACCGCGGCGCCGAAAAGTTTCGATAAAAGGCTTGCCATCATGCTGATTTCCGAGAGTGTGTCGCAGGACGTGAAGGTATTTTGCGAGATTCGATTCTTCGACTATCGAATCCGTCCATATGGTTTCCATCAGCTCGTCTTTACTCATGATCTCGCCGCGTCTTTCGACCAATACCAAAAGTGTTTCAACCGCCTTCGGCGCAAGCGGAATCTCTTCCGAGCCGCAGTAAAGCATTAGATGAACGGTATCGAGCCGAAATTTTTCAAACTCGTAAATCTTGTAATGGCAGGGTTTAACCATCGTAAAGTTAAAGTCAGAATAAATTAAATTTAAATCCAAAGACACTTCCGCAACTCTCCGATCAAATTGGTTGCGGAGCGGAAAATCAGGAAAACACTGGACCTGTCTCAAGGATGCAAAGTCAGAGACATTATAGTGTAGGGACGCAGAAAAAGAAAGACTTTTGCGATAAAAGATTTGACGCTCCATGTCCGTTGAAAAAAGCGGGCTGAAATTAACACTAAATAAATGAGGAAAAAAAGATGAAAAATAGATTTATGCAGATAATTGTCGGAACATTTTTAGGATTGTTGATGCTGTTTGGCGGCACACAGCTTGTGTCCGCTCAAGACCGCGAAGGACGCGAAGGAAAGGAACGCAGCCTCGAAGGCGTGTGGCGAGTGACGGGAACACCGCGCAATTGCGTTACAGGCGTTCCTATTCCGACAGCCGCATTCGAAGCCTTACTCACTTTTCACAAAGGCGGAACGCTGTCAGCGTGGTTTCAAAATTCCACGATCACCATCACACGCAGTCCCAGTCATGGACTATGGCAGCGAGAACAAGGCTGGGGCGATTACTCGTTTAAATTCATTCACCTCCGCTATAACCTTGCGACGGGCGCATACTTTGGAAGTCAGGTAGCGAGAGGGACTTTGCGGTTGAGTGAGAGTGGAGACGAGTTTACGACGGATTCTCAAACCCAGGTTTTCGACGTCAACGGTCATCTTACCATTACGGGCTGCGCCAACTCTGTCGGGACGCGGTTTGAATAATAATCAGTATTAAAGCGAGTCCGGCGTAGAAGTTTCTCGCGTCGAACTCGCTTTAAATGCGCGGCTTTACTCAAAATGCCGGAAACTCTCAACGGGAAACTACTTGCGCCGTTTTCGGCTCAACATTTAACCCAAAACTTAGCAGGAGCAACTTATGCAAACCAAACACAAACTCAATCATTCACTTTTCATTTTCGGACTAATGATTTTATTTTTCATCGCGGCTTTCCCGCTCGTTCAAGCACAGACCCCCGCGCCGGGCGACCTTGACCTATCCTTTGGCAGCGGCGGCAAGATTGTAACATCTATTACTGAGTACGGCGACTACCCTGCCAGAGTCAGAATTCAACCGGACGGAAAAATCGTCACGGTCGGTGTTGCCGTCGAAACCGGTTTTGGTGTTCTAGCCAATGCATTTCTTGTCCGGCATAACGCCGACGGGACGGTTGATAATTCATTCGGCACAAACGGTTCGGTAGTCGTAAATTCTAGTTTTGACAATCTAATCTTTAACGATTTTGTGATTTTACCGGACGGTAAGTTTCTCGTGACCGGAAGTAGATCTATTCAAGGTAGCGGATCGTCCCTGGTTATTTACCGCTACACGGCTAACGGCACGCTGGACGCTGCTTTTGGAACAAACGGAGTTATCACAACACCTGTCGGCGGATATTTGTCGAACCAAAGAATTGTCTTACAGCCCGACGGGAAATTTGTCGTCGCCATTGAAAATTATATTTATCAGAGTTTTTATGAAGTCGCAGTCGTCCGTTACAATTCCGACGGAACTCTGGACACCACTTTTGGAACAGGCGGGATAACGAAAACATCAATCGGAAATAGAGAGCTTCGTGTCAGCGAAATATTAGTGCAGACTGACGGTAAACTGCTGGTTGCCGGATTCCGTTTCGCCAGTCCTATGGGTCCTATAAATATTTTCGTTCTGCGATACAACCCGAACGGAACGCTCGATAACAGTTTCGGCGCGAACGGAATTGTTCAGACGAATATTGACAATAAATCTAGTTTGGTTGGCGGAATGGCTCTGCAGCCGGACGGCAAAATAATCGTTAACGGCTATAGTATTCCTTCGACGATGTCATTTATTGTGCGTTATAACGCGAATGGAACGCTCGACAACACTTTCGGCGCAAACGGTATCGTCAGAATTACCGAATTTCCAGGCATTGGCTATGCTTTAGCAATACAGCAAAACGGTAAAATTTTAACGGCTGGACAGGGAAACAGAAATTTCGCCATTTCCCGCTACAACTCGAACGGGACAATTGACACATCTTTCGGGACAAACGGTGTTGTTATTACCACTATCGAAAACAGTAACCGATCTAGCAGCATTTCTTCGATTGCCCTACAGACGGACGGAAAAATTGTTGCTGTCGGCGCCGTCGCATCCGTTAATAGTTACTCTGATGTCGGATTGGTGCGCTATCTCGGCGACGCGGTTACAACTACGACGCGCCGCACACTGTTTGACTTTGACGGCGACGGTAAAGCAGACGTTTCAGTTTTCCGCCCGTCAGACGGCACGTGGTATTTGCAGCAATCAACTTCAGGCTTTTCCGCCACGCAGTTCGGCATCTCTACTGACAAAATCACGCCCGCCGATTTTGACGGCGACGGGAAAACCGACATCGCCGTTTATCGGGACGGCACATGGTATCTGCAACGAAGCAAAGACGGATTTCTCGCCATTAGTTTTGGCGATCCAACAGATATACCAATGCCGGCAGATTTCGATGGCGACAATAAATCGGAACTAGTTGTTTTCCGTCCGTCGAACGGCACGTGGTATGTGCTGAATATGACTACCAACGCTTTCAATGCCGTTCAGTTTGGTGCGGCAGGTGACGTTCCGGTTGCAGCCGATTATGACGGCGACGCAAAGGCTGACTATGCCGTGTATCGTCCATCAGATGGTGTCTGGTATATGTTGAGAAGTCGTGATGGATTTAGCGCGGTGCAATTCGGTAATTCACTTGACAGACCGGTTCCGGCAGATTACGACGGCGATGGCAGAGCCGATGTTGCCGTTTATCGTCCTTCGGAAGGCAATTGGTATCAGTTGAGAAGCACAGAAGGTTTTGCTGCTGTTCAGTTTGGCAACTCAACGGATTTACCGGTCCCGGCTGATTACGATGGAGACGGAAAAACGGATGTTGCCGTATTCAGACCATCGGAAGGCACCTGGTATCAACTCAGAAGCACACTTGGGTTTAATGTTGTTCAGTTTGGAGCAAATGGCGACAGACCGATTCCAAATGCTTTCGTGCCTTAAAACAATTGACGTATAGGAAAGACAGCACAATTAAATAACAAAAAAGAAAAGCCGCAAGCGTCAAAACTTGCGGCTTTTCTTCAATTTACGACTTAGGATAGCGGTAACGTTGCCGCGTTTTGGAAATATTTGCTGTATCAGCTTACCCCATTGCCTTCACTCAATGATCGGCGGCTCACTATTGCCACCCAAACAATGCGCCGGGAAATGTTCGATGATGTAATCCCAGGTTTGCATCCCTTCGTCAAGAGTAAAGTTTGGCTCGCCCTTAGTTAAGAGGAGCTTAGGTAACGTCCACCAGTCAAACCAACTGTTATTTCGCGACGAATACATTATGCGGTCCAGCCCATCCACATGGCATAGACCAAAGTAATGACCCAGCTCATGAATCGGTACATATTTCCAGACAATGTCAGGTTTATTGTCGATGAAGGTCAGACCCGAAGCGTCATGAGCCTGTTGGCAGGTGATGGGTTTGATGCTACCTTCGAGGCATGCAGTAAGACCGCGCAACGTGTTTGTGTAACGAAATATGCCAACCGCGACAGGAGTACAGAGATCGCTTAACGCCGCTGTCTCGTCAATCACGTCGTGCGGTGACATAGGGGCACGCACCTTCGCCTGCCGTTTGATGATTTTGACCAGAAAATCCACCAAAGAACTCTCTGCAAAGAATGTATCGTAACCTTTGTGATTGATGTGCTCCGCCTGCGTCACCTCCTGCGTCTCTTTTGTCCATTGCGGCATAAGTCCCAGTTCTCTGGCTTTCAACTCAGCCGCCCTCAGTTTCGTTTCCAGCACACCATCGCGCATGCAAAGGACAATGAACTTTGGACCTTCAGCGCCGCGTGAAGACAAGTAGGTATTAAGTTCGTCTTCTGAAATCGGGTTGTCTATCTCACCTCCACCTCCACCACCTACATGCAAACCCTTCTTTAGAGTCTTGTATCGTTTCCGGTTCCAAAAACCTTCGGTGAATTCGAAGCCGCATAGCTCCCGCAGATTGATTTCACCATGTTCGTGCAGCACTACCAAATTTGGTACGTCGTGTTCATCGGATGAAGGGGTCTCAGAATCCAGAAAGGTGCGTATTACTCGCATGGGAATCCGGTAGCCGAAAGCGCCGGGGTCAATTCGCAGGGCATCAATGATGTCCTGAAATTCCTGACCGGTGTATTTGAACCCAAGTTTCGTGCGAACATAATTTTTGAGCTGCCCGCGCTGAACTTCTGTAATGATATAGTCCAAAGTGTCCAGTAGAAACAAAACCCGTAATAATATAAACAATGTGTTGATGATCGCCGTCACGATCTGGATGAGTCCGTCTAAGATGCGTCGCCAATCTAGGGTAAAGATACCGGCGATCACATGCCATAAGCCTTCAAATACATTAACAATGAAATCGATGCCCGCACCCACAACCTTGCATACAGTTCGCACCACCCACTTGCCTACTTTGACAACCACCCAGACGATAACTTTGACCAGTGTGGTTACCAACCAGCACAGCCATCGCCGCGGGTCCCACCAGGGACGTTTCTTGCACTGCTGCTCGGTTTTCTCTACCCACTCGTCGACAGGTTTAGAGATTTCTTCCTCAATCCATTCCTGTTGTTCGACACACTCGGTTGCCATGATTTGCCTGCACGTTTGACTTGTGACATGACCCCTAATGGTAAGGTTAGCAATTCAACATAATAATTTTATATGCAGATTTATATACTAATATTTAAGTAATTACAATTTATTTTTTTTCACAAACGATTGACCTTCACTGCTATTCGTTAAAAAAATGGCGAGAGAAAAAGCCGTAAGTTTTTCACCTTGCGGCTTCTTTCGTTTCGGGGGGATTGTCGGCGTCGGCGTGCTTTGGCGGAAGTTTATTCGAGCGGATGCTGGCAGTAAAAGTTTTTAATAGTCGGCGCATCAGACGAAAACTCCAATGCTTGAGTTTGTCGCTGTCCACAATGCTAATGATGCGGCTAAAACTAAATCGTCGAGCGATTCCCAATCGGTAATCATCCAGGTTTTCTTTGCCGGTTCATAACTGCGAAATGCTACGGGAATGATTTCCTTCAACTCTGAAATGGCATAGCTGAAGACGGTTGTGTCGGCGGCGAAGATCTTCACGCCGCAACCGCCGTCGGTCGTGGTGATTTTAATTTTAATTTGTGAGTTCATCTAAAAAAAGGAGCGTGATTGCTCACGCTCCTTTTGGTTAAGTTAAATCAGTTTTCACTGACTTATTTGTTTTGTCCTAACGGCATCTGAATCGGCATATCGGTTGCAGAACCGAATTGGAAGGCTCTCAGAGTCGGGGCGCTCGGTGCATTTGTTACACCTGAACCGCCTGCCGACTGCATGATATACCACATACCGGCACCGTTTTCATCACGATAAACGGCAAAGTCAGTTTTACCGTCACCATCGTAA
>JAABUN010007328.1_pt1 | contig 11983 bp, 14 predicted proteins | sample 5559311 | NCBI WGS metagenome assembly JAABUN01 (sample SAMN10711877, study PRJNA513370) | rock metagenome | isolation source: Antarctica rocks | place: Antarctica: Victoria Land, Siegfried Peak sud | reverse complement strand
CACCTGGCTGGACGGGTTGTTGTCGATCTCGGTGCTGTTGTCGATCTCGGTCATGGGTTCCTCCTTGGGGTTTCCCCTGCTCAACCATCCGGGCAGCTTCACTGTTCCAGGCTAGTCACCGGGCGGTGAGGGAGCGGCTACCTATGCTGACGCCATGGCTACTCCTGCAGTGGAGCTCGAGGTCGGCGGTCGCACGGTCCGGGTCACCAGCCCCGACAAGGTCTACTTCCCCGACGTCGGTCTGACCAAGCTGGACATGGTGTCGTACGTGGTCACGGTCGGGGAGGGGATCTTCGCCGCGCTGCAGGACCGGCCGGTGACCATGGAGCGCTGGCCAGGGGGCTACCGGCCGGAGGTCACGCTCAGCACTCGGACGGACAGCCACCACGACGCGTTCTACCAGAAGCGCGCGCCGAGCCGGGGGATGCCGGACTGGGTGGAGACGGTGACCATCACCTTCCCCTCTGGCCGTACGGCCGAGGAGGTCTGCGCCACCGAGCTGGCCACGATCGTCTGGATGGCCAACCTGGGCACGCTGCGCTATCACCCCTGGCCGAGCAAGCGGGCCGACACCGAGCACGTCGACCAGCTGCGGATCGACCTCGACCCGCAGCCGGGCACGGACTTCTCCGACGCCGTACGGGTGGCCAACGAGCTGCGGGGTGTGCTCAGCGACGCCGGTCTGACCGGTTATCCGAAGACCAGCGGCGGGCGGGGGCTGCACGTCTTCGTGCCGGTCGAGCCGGCGTACGGGTTCATCGAGGCTCGGCACGCGGTGATCGCGCTGGGCCGGGAGCTCGGTCGGCGGATGCCCGAGCACGCCACCATCAACTGGTGGAAGGAGGAGCGGGGCGAGCGCATCTTCGTGGACTTCAACCAGATGGCCCGGGACCGGACCATCGCCTCGGCGTACTCGATCCGGCCGACCCCCAACGCCCAGGTGTCCGCACCACTGACCTGGGACGAGCTCGACGACGTACGACCCGAGGACTTCACCATCCCCACGATGCTGACCCGCTTTGCCGCGGTCGGGGACGTCTGGCGACCCTTCTACGCCGACGACCCCGGGCGGTTGGACCAGGCGTTGGAGATGTACGCCCGCGACGAGCGCGACCTGGGCACCGGCAAGTACGGGGGAGCTGAGATGCCCTATCCGCCGGACTATCCGAAGATGCCCGGCGAGCCGTCCCGGGTCCAACCGAGCCGGGCCCGGTCGGACAATCCGGACTTCAGCTCGGAGCCCGAGTCCTGACCTGTTGATGCTGAAGTTCTGTGCCGCGACTACGCGGCACGAACCTGCACTGTCTTCGGGTCAACCGGCGACGCTTCGGCGATAGCTGGTGAACAGGGCGCCGTCGTCCCCGACCAGAGCGAACTGGAGAGCGAAGTCGCGCACCGGATTGAGTGCAGCCCCGGAGGTCGTACGGAGCCCGTCGCCCCCGACGGCCACCGGCGCCAGGGTCAGCGAGAGCTCGGCCACCAGGCCGGCGTCCAGCAGGTCGCGGTGCAGGCCCGGCCCGCCCTCGCACAGCACCCGCGACAACCCCCGGCCGGCGAGGTCGTCGATCATCCGGCCCAGGTCGACCGCATCGGTGCCCAGTGCCAGCACCTCGATCCCGGCGTCGGTCAGCGGAGCGAGCCTCGCGGCCGACTTCGGTTCGGTGGTCACGACGATGACCTCCCCGCCCACACCCTCAGCCGGCACGGCGATGCTCGGGTCGAGGTTCGCCGAACCGGAGACCACGACCAGGACGGGGTGCGGGGCCAGGCCCTCGCGCAGCCGCAGCTCCTGCTGCCACGGCGCGAGGTCGATCGCGCGATAGCCCTCGTTGCGGGCGGTGCCGCCGGCCACCACGACCGCGTCGGCCAGCGCCCGGTGGATAGCGAAGACGTGCTGGTCGCTGGCCGTGTTGATGCTGCCTGAGCGCCCGTCCGGGCCCTGGATGGAGCCGTCGAGGGTGGCGACGAAGTTGCTCCGTAGCCAGCCGCCGGCCTCGGGAACGGGGGGCCGGTAGAGCTCGACCAGGTCGTCGGTGCCGACCTCGCGGGCCACCCCGCCGCCCAGCTCGTAGATCAGACGCATCGCGCCAGCCTGTCACACCCGAACCGGGTGCAGCTCGGGTCGACCTGCCCCCTCTCTCGGCCGCCGGGGGCGCGAGGATGTCCGGGTGACTCAGGACGTGCCGATCGGGTACCGGCTGCTGCCGACCCCGCCGGGCATTGAGGCCTACCTCGAGCTGCGCCGCCGGGCGGGGCTGAACCCCGAAGACCCGTGACCAGGCGGAGGCGGGCCTGCCGGGCGGCTGGGCCGCCTGCCACGTCCTGCACCTGGCCACCGGGCAGACCGTGGGCATGGGTCGGGTGCTGGGCGACGGTGGGTGGTTCTTCCACGTCCTCGACATGGCGGTGCTACCCGAGCACCAGCGTCTCGGGCTGGGTGGTGCCGTCCGCACGAACTTGCTGGACCGATCCGAACCGGGGCGCCGCCCGGGGGGCGTACGTCAACCTGCTCGCCGACCCGCCGGGACCAAGCCTCTACGCCCGGCACGGCTTTACCGAGACCGGGCCGCACTCCGTCGGCATGGCCCTGAGGCTCTGATGACCAGCACGCCGCCCGGGCCGCGCAGCACCGCCGTACGCATCGCCGACACCCTGGCCCGGCTGCAGGCGCCGGCCGCCGACGCCTGGGTGGCCACCGCCAACCCGGACACCGGCGAGCCCTACCTCGTACCCCTCTCGGTGCTGTGGTGGCGGACCGGGTGGTGCTGGCTACGGACGACCAGTCCCGTACGGCGCGCAACCTCGCCGCGACCCGGTCGGCCCGGCTGGGGCTGGGACCGACCCGCGACGTGGTCGTGCTCGACGTCGCTCTCGAGGCGACGGTCCCGGTGCCGGATGGAGACGGCGAGCTGGCTGACGCGTACGCCGCCCAGGCCGACTGGGACCCGCGGACGGCCGGCCCGTCGTACGTCTATCTCGTCCTGCGGCCGGTGCGGATCCAGGCCTGGCGCGAGGTCGACGAGATCGTCGGCCGCACCGTGCTGCTCGACGGGGTCTGGGTCGGGTAGGGGTGGGGTCGTCCCACTCGGACTGCCGCTGGGGCACAATCCCCTCATGCTGAACCACCGGGTGGAGCCGACCTCGTCATGAGCAAGCACAAGTCTGCGGCCAAGACCCCCGCCGTTCCGGACCTCCCGCTGACCGAGCTGCTCCGGCTGCCGGTGGGCGAGGTCGAGATGGCTTCCTTCGACCCGGCGGCCACCACCGGGTTCCCCGGGGGCAAGTCCGACGCCCCGGGTCTGACCAGCGCGATCGCGCCCCAGCTCAGCGACCTGCAGGAACGTCTTTTCGCCGCGGGCCGGGCCAACCCGGCGGCGGCCCGTCGGGTGCTGGTCGTGCTGCAGGGTATGGACACCTCCGGCAAGGGCGGCATCGTCCGGCACGCAATCGGGATGGTCGATCCGCAGGGCGTGAAGATCACCTCGTTCAAGGCCCCGACGAAGACCGAGCTGGCGCACCCGTTCCTGTGGCGGATCGAGCGGGAGCTGCCGGGGCCGGGGACGATCGGGATCTTCGACCGGTCGCACTACGAGGACGTGCTGGTGGTGCGGGTCAACCGACTCGTCGAGGGCTCGGTCCTGGAGGCCCGCTACGAGGAGATCAACGCCTGGGAGGAGGCGCTCGTCCGCGACGGCACGGTGCTGATCAAGTGCTTCCTGAACATCTCCGCCGCGGGCCAGAAGGAGCGTCTGCTGGCCCGGTTGGACGACCCGACCAAGCACTGGAAGTACAACCCCGGCGATGTCGACGAACGCTCGAAGTGGCCGGCCTACATGGCCGCCTACCAGGCCGTCCTCGACCGGTGCAGCACCCAGCACGCACCCTGGTTCGTCATCCCCTCGGACCGCAAGTGGTATCGCAACTGGGCGGTGGCGCAACTGATCCTGGAGCACCTGCAGACCTTGGACCTGCAGTGGCCGGTGGCCGGTTTCGACGTTGAGCACGAGAAGGCCCGGCTCGCCGGCACCTGAGAGAACGGCGAGAGTTTACGTTGTATACCCCCGGGTGAATCCGTTCCCACCCCCCCGCGAGAACATTTGGGTGTAGGCGACCACTTCGATCAGCCGTCGCCGCGACAAACGTATCTACGGAAGGCAACACATGTCCGAGCGCAACACCCTCGTACGATCCCTGCACGACGTCGGCATTGCCGCCTGGTTCGGCGGGTCCCTGATGGGGGCTACCGGTCTTAACGGAGCCACCTCCGAGGCCGTGAACCCGGCCGAGCGGCTGAAGCTGTCGACCTCGGGCTGGGCCAAGTGGACCCCCTGGCAGATCGCGGCCGTGGGCGCGCACGCGGTCGGTGGCGTCGGCCTCATCGTGTCCAACAGCAAGCGTCTGGAGAAGCAGCCGGGTGCCGGGGCCAACACGGCCATCAAGCTCGGACTGACCGTGGTCGCGGCCGGCGTCACCGCCTACAGCGGCGTGCTGGGCAGCCGGTTGAAGAAGTTCGAGAGCGAAGGCGCCGTCGGGGCCACCGAGCCCAAGGCGGACGCGTCTCCCGAGCTCAAGTCGGCCCAGCAGCAGCTCAAAGTCGCCCAGTGGGCCATCCCGGTCCTGACCGGTGTGCTGATCGTGATGGGTGCGGCCCAGGGTGAGCAGCAGCGTGGCGTCGCCGGGCTCCTCGACCTCGAGGCCGGCAGCGAGTCCAAGCGCGGGCTCAAGCAGACCCTGATGTCGGCCCTCTGAGCGTGGAGATCTTCGAGCGCATCCGCTACGCCCGCGACAAGGCCCTCGGGGCCGAGAAGATCGAGCGGCAGCGGTTGGCCGACGCCGACAACGCCGACCTCCAGCGGGCAGCGTCCGTACGGCTGGCCACCCGGCAGGCCGTACGCGAAGCCTTCGACGACATCCTCGACGAGTCTTCGGACCCGGAAGCAGACTGACTGACGAGCTCCGGCCGTGGGTGATGGCGACCGTGGCTGGCTCCTGTCGGTATGCAGGTAAACCTGTGAAATGTGCGCTTTACCCAGGAAGTATCCTGGGTGAAGCGCGCATTTGCTGGGTAGAGATCGCTGGTTTCGGCCTCAGACCGGAGTGAACTCCGTCAGGCGCTGACCACGGACAGGTGCCGTGCGGGGGCGGGCTCGTCTTCCTGCACCGGCTCGGGAACCACGTCCAGGTCGACCAGGTCCATCGCGGAGACCACGTAGCGGGTCAGGGCGACCTCGGCGATCTCCGGCTCCCCGCCCATCGGTTCGGACACCGCGACGGCTCCCGCCTCCAGGGCGAGCTCGGCCTGGCGGGTGTAGAGCAGCCCGGGCGCCAGGAACCAGCTGCCAACGGCGATGTGCCGACGACCCTGACCCCGGAGCGTACGCACCGCCGCGGCCGCGGTCGGGCCGGAACCGGTGGCGAAGGCGCTGACGCAGGGCAGTCGGTGGTGGGTGGCCCACTGCCGCGCCCGGCGGGCGACGATGGCGTTGCTGCGTACGTCGGCACTACCGGCCGCGGCGAAAACCAGGCCGTCGAGCTCGGAGACCCGCCGGGCCCGCAGGGCGTCCCGCAGCCGGCGGTCGATCACCGACAGCAGCTGGGCCTCCGGACCGATCGGGCGGGAGGCGGTGACCCGTACCCCCGGGTAGGCCGCGTTGATCTGAGCGATCACCGCCGGCACCTCGACACTGGCGTGGAACGCGTCCGACAGCAGCATCGGTACGACCACCACCTCGTCGACCCGGGACTTGACCAGCTTGCCGACCACCTGGACCGCGTTCGGTGCGCAGTGGTCGAGGAACGCGACGTGGATGTCGAGCTCGGGGCGGATCTCCAACAGGCCGGTGCGGATCTGGTGGCTGACCTGCGCCACGCGAGGATCGGCACTGCCGTAGCCGAGCAGGATGAGGGAGGGTGCGGGCATTACCGGCCTTCACTTGCAGTGGTGAGAGGTGTCGAACCGGCCATCCCGGCGCCCAGGGTCCAGCCGTCGGCCTCGTCGACGATGATGAAAGCGCCGGTGGCCCGGTGCTCCCGGTAGGGGTCGATCGGCAGGGCGGCGGCGAAGGCGAGGCGGACCCGGCCGATGTCGTTGAGCCCGAGCGAGGTGGTCGGCACCCAGCGGGGGACCGTACCGACCTCGAAGTCCAGGTCCAGCGAGCCCTCCAGGGCCTTGACCACGGCCTTGGTCAACGACGTCCCGTGCTGCACCAGCACCCGGGCACCGACGGTCAGCTCGCGCTCGGCCAGCCAGCAGACCGTGGCGCTCACCTCCCGTACGGGTGCCGGAGGGGCGTCGGTGGCGGCGAGGATGTCGCCCCGGGAGATGTCGATGTCGGTGTTGATCCGCAGCACAACCGACTGGCCGGCCACCGCGATCTCCAGCGGTCCGTCGGGGGTGTCGATGGCCTCGACCACGGCGTGCGCGCTGCGGGGCAGGACCACGATCTCCTCACCGACCCGGACCCGGCCGGACGCCACCTTGCCGGCGTAGCCGCGGTAGTCGCCGTCCACCACCGGAGCCTGAGCCGCCCACGGGGCCAGCACGGCCGACTGCGGGCGTACGACGTGCTGGACCGGGAAGCGGAAGTCCTCGCCCACCGCGACCGGGGTGTCGTCGACGTTCTCCAGGAAGCCGAGCACGGTCGGTCCCTCGTACCACGGGGTTCGCGGCGAGCGGGTCACCACGTTGTCACCCTGGGTGGCCGACACCGGGATGCAGTGGCTGTCGCGTACGCCGAGGCTGCGCGATAGCAGCGCGAAGTCGCGGGCGATCGCGTTGAACACGTCCTCGGAGAAGTCGACCAGGTCGATCTTGTTCACCACCAGCACCACGTGCGGCACCCGCAGCAGCGAGGCCACGGCGAGGTGCCGCCGGGTCTGCTCGATGACGCCCTTGCGGGCGTCGACCAGCAGCACGATCACGTCGGCGGTAGAGGATCCGGTCACGGTGTTCCGGGTGTACTGCACGTGCCCGGGGCAGTCGGCCAGGATGAACTTGCGCACCGGGGTCGCGAAGTAGCGGTAGGCCACGTCGATGGTGATGCCCTGCTCCCGCTCGGCCCGCAGGCCGTCGGTCAGCAGCGCGAGGTCGGCGTGGTCGAGACCGCGGCGCTTGGAGACCAGCTCGATCGAGTCGAGGGTGTCGGTGAGCACGGAGTTGGTGTCGAAGAGCAGCCGCCCGACCAGGGTGGACTTGCCGTCGTCGACCGAGCCGGCCGTGGCCAGCCGGAGCAGCGTACGGCCGCCCTGGGCCAGCTTGCTCTGCGCGGCGAGCGCTGTCGGTGCCATCAGAAGTAACCCTCTCGCTTGCGGTCTTCCATCGCGGCTTCGCTCATCCGGTCGTCGGCCCGGGTGGCGCCGCGTTCGGTGAGCTGGCTCAGCCCGACCTCGGTGATCACGTCGTGCACGGTGGTGGCGTCGGAGAGCACGGCCGCGGTGCAGGACATGTCCCCGACGGTGCGGTAGCGCACGGACTTCCGCTCCACCTCGTCGCTCTCGAGCTCCGGGGTGACCTCGGTGATGGCGATCCACATCCCGTCCCGCAGGGCGACCTCGCGCTCGTGGGCGTAATAGATGGTGGGCAGGGCGATCTTCTCGGCCTCGATGTAGTCCCAGATGTCCAGCTCGGTCCAGTTGGACAGCGGGAAGACCCGGACGTGCTCGCCGGGCAGGTGCCGGCCGTTGTAGAGCGACCACAGCTCCGGGCGCTGGTTGCGGGGGTCCCACTGGCCGAACTCGTCCCGCAGGCTGTAGATGCGTTCCTTGGCCCGGGCCCGCTCCTCGTCGCGGCGGCCGCCGCCGAACACCGCATCGTGCTTGCCCCCGGTGATCCCGTCGAGCAGCGGGACGGTCTGCAACGGGTTCCGGGTGCCGTCGGGGCGCTCGCGGAGCCGGCCGTCGTCGATGTAGTCCTGCACCGACGCGACCTTGAGCTGCGCGCCGTAGAAGGCGACGGCCTCGTCGCGGTACTGCAGGACCTCGGGGAAGTTGTGCCCGGTGTCGACGTGCAGCAGCCCGAACGGGATCGGTGCCGGCCAGAACGCCTTGGCGGCCAGGTGCAGCATCACCACCGAGTCCTTGCCGCCGGAGAACAACATCACCGGCGACCGGAAGGTGGCGGCGACCTCACGGAGGATGTGGGTCGACTCCGACTCGAGGGCTTGCAGCTCGCTGAGTGGTCGCAGCTGGCTGGTGGGGGTCATGACTTCTCCTCCAAGATCACGGACGCTTCTTCCAAGATCACGGACGCTTCTTCCAAGATCACGGACGGCTTCGCCAAGATCGCGGACGGCTCCCCCAAGATCACAGACAACACAGCCCTGGACCTCTGGACTGAGGTCTCGAGGTCGACCGACGCGGTGTCCAGGACCAGCTCGGCGCTCTCGGGCCGCTCGTACGGGTCGTCGACACCGGTCATCCCGGTGAGCTCGCCGCGGCGGGCCTTGGCGTAGAGGCCCTTGACGTCGCGCTGCTCGGCGACCTCCAGGGCGATGGAGACGAACACCTCGCCGTACGGGACACCGGCCTCGGCATGGTCGGCTCGGATGCTGTCTCGAGCGGCGGCGTACGGGGCGATCACCGGGACCAGCACAGTCACGCCGTGCGAGGCCAGCAGCCGGGCCACCCAGCCGACCCGGCGCACGTTGACGTTGCGGTCCTCCCGGCTGAAACCCAGCCCGGCGGACAGGTGCGGCCGGACCTCGTCCCCGTCCAGCACCTGGACCCGGCGGCCCTCGGCCCGCAGCTGGTCGGCCAGCGCGTGGGCGATGGTGGACTTGCCGGCAGACGGCAGCCCGGTGAACCACAGGGTGGCACCGGTCGCAGGCGTCTTGGGCCCGGACTCCGCAGTCGACGACTGCTGCGCGACGCTCACAGGTGGATCCCGCACTCGGTCTTGCCCAGCCCGGACCAGCGTCCGGCGCGGAGGTCGTCCCCGGTGGCGCGCATGGTGCAGGGCTCGCAGCCGATGGAGGGGTAACCGTCCTCCAGCAGCGGGTTGATCATCAGGCTGTTCGTGTCGATGTAGGCGTCCACGTCCGCGTCGGTCCAGGTCGCGATCGGGGCGACCTTGATGATCTTGCGGCGGGCGTCCCAGGACACGATCGGGGTCTGCCGGCGGCTGGCGGAGTCGGCGCGCCGCAACCCGGTGGCCCAGGCGGTGTACGGCTCGAGCGCGCGGCTGAGCGGGGCGACCTTGCGCATCGCGCAGCACTGGTCGGGGTTGCGGGCGAACAGGTCCTTGCCCCAGGTCGCGTCCTGCTCGGCGACGGTGTGCTCGGGCAGCACGCTGATCAGGTTGACGTTGTGCACCTGGCGGACCGCGTCGCGGGTCCCGATGGTCTCCACGAAGTGGTAGCCGGTGTCCAGGAAGACCACGTCGATACCCGGGGCGACCTGCTCGGCGAGGTGGATCATCACCGTGTCAGCCATGGACGAGGTGACGACCAGACCGGAGCCGAACTCGGCCCACGACCAGGCCATCACCTCTTGGGCGGTCGCGCCCTCCAGCTCCCGGTTGGCCTGCAGGGCCAGGTCGGACTGATCGACCAGGGTGCTCATCGGGACTCCTCGGGGCCGCGTCGGCCTCCTGAGGTGAGGCCGAGGAACGTGACCGAGAACGCTCGCAGGCAGCTCCGGCATTCCCAGCCGCCCGCCTCGAGGGGGAAGAGGGTCTCCTCGGCGCAGTAGGGGCAGTACATGACGGCCTGCCGGCTGCTGTGCCCCGCACCGCTCCCTGAGCCCGGGGCCGTTCCACTTACTGAGCCTGTCGAAGGGCCTTCGACAGGCTCAGGCAAGGTGGCCTCGGTCATACCAGCACCGTCTCGTCGGCCCGCGCCACCCACTGGGCGAAGCGCTCGCCGTCGGTGCGCTCGGCCACGAAGGACTTCGCGACCCGCTCGATGTAGTCGGGCAGCTCGTCGGCGGTCACCTTGTGGCCGCGCAGCTTGCGACCGAAGCCGGCGTCCAGCCCGAGACCGCCACCGAGGTGGACCTGGAAGCCCTCGACCTGGTCGCCGTTCGGACCCTGGACCAGCTGGCCCTTCAGCCCGATGTCGGCCACCTGAATCCGGGCGCAGGAGTTGGGGCAGCCGTTGATGTGCACGGTGATGGGGGAGTCCAGCGCTCCGAGCCGGCTCTCCAGCTCGTCGACCACCCGCACGGCCTGAGCCTTGGTCTCGACGATGGCCAGCTTGCAGAACTCGATCCCGGTGCAGGCCATCACGGACCGGCGCCAGGCGTCGGGGCGGGCCGACCAGCCGATCTGCTCGCAGGCCGCGGCCAGCGAAGCCGTCCGATCCTCGGCCACGTCGAGCACCAGCAGCTTCTGCATCGGGGTGGTGCGGATCCGCCGCGAGCCGTGGGCCTCGGCGATGTCGGCCAGCTCCAGCAGGGCGGTGCCCGTCGTACGACCGGCGACCGCGGCCAGCCCGACGAAGAAGAGGCCGTCCTTCTGGGCGCTGACGCCGACGTGGTCGCCGGGCTTGGTGGGGGTCTCGGGCGCGGGGCCGTCGACCAGCTTGCGGTGCAGGTATTCGTCCTCCAGCACCTGGCGGAACTTCTCCACGCCCCAGTCGGCGATCAGGAACTTGATCCGGGCCCGGGTCCGCAGCCGGCGGTAGCCGTAGTCGCGGAACACCCCGCAGACACCGCCCCACACCTCGGCCACCTCGTCGCTGGGCACGAAGGCCCCGAGACGCTGGGCCAGCATCGGGTTGGTGGACAGCCCGCCACCCACCCAGAGGTCGAAGCCCGGGCCGTGCTCGGGGTGCTCCACGCCCACGAAGGCGATGTCGTTGACCTCCGGGACGACGTCGTGCAGCGGGTGGCCCGTGATCGCGGTCTTGAACTTGCGCGGCAGGTTGGAGTACGCCGGGTCCCCGACGTAGCGGTCCACGATGTCGGCGATCGCGTCGGTGGGGTCGATGATCTCGTCGGCGGCGATGCCGGCGACCGGTGAACCCAGGACCACCCGGGGACAGTCACCGCAGGCCTCGGTGGTGCTGAGGCCGACAGCCTCCAGCCGGCGCCAGATCTCCGGGACGTCCTCGACCCGGATCCAGTGCAGCTGGACGTTCTGCCGGTCGGTGATGTCGGCGGTGTCGCGGCCGAAGTCGACCGAGATCTGGGCGATGACCCGGAGCTGGTCGGTGGTCAGGGCGCCGCCGTCGATGCGGATCCGGAGCATGAAGTACTCGTCGTCCAGCTCGGACGGGTCGAGGGTAGCGGTCTTGCCGCCGTCGATCCCGGGCTTGCGCTGGGTGTAGAGGCCGTACCAGCGGAAGCGGCCCCGCAGGTCACCCGGGTCGATCGAAGCGAAGCCGCCGTGGGCGTAGATGTTCTCGATCCGGGCCCGGACGTTGAGGGGGTTGTCGTCCTTCTTGGACTGCTCGTTGACGTTGAGCGGCTCCCGGTAGCCCAGCGCCCACTGGCCCTCACCCTTCTTGCGACGCGGCTTGGCCGCCGCGCGGGGGGCGGCAGCGGGGACGCCGGCCGGGGTTGTCGGGGCGGGGGTGTCGATGGTCATCGGGGGCTCCTCGGGGCGATGCGGTCACGGTGGTCGGCACGGCGTACGCAGTCGGCCGACCGAGGGGCCGGGAGGTGCGAGGGGTGCGGGGCCCGGCTCAGCGGGCGCGGGAGTGACACATCATCGACTTCGTCCGACTCAGGTCGAGGAAGCGACGTACCGTCAGGCCCAGCGGCCGACGGTGCACCTCTCGCACCGGCCGGAGCCGGGGGGATGAGAGGACATGAGCGGTGCGCACATCATCACCCTCTGTCAGACGCGGATGTCGATCAAGTTCGATTCTCAAATTGTGAGAATCGTGTCCGGTGGCTGAGACAACGAGCGGGAACGAGGGGGCTGAATCGGCCTGGCAGGGCAGGACCAAGTCTCAGGCGGCAACCTCGGCTGAGTCGGGGCGGGTCGCGGCGTGGTCGATGCCGGACAGCCGGGGCCAGACCTGGTCGATCGCGGCGTTGAAGG
>JAABUN010007327.1_pt1 | contig 11983 bp, 9 predicted proteins | sample 5559311 | NCBI WGS metagenome assembly JAABUN01 (sample SAMN10711877, study PRJNA513370) | rock metagenome | isolation source: Antarctica rocks | place: Antarctica: Victoria Land, Siegfried Peak sud | reverse complement strand
AAGCCCGCTCCGAGATGACCCTCCCCGCGACGCAAGTCGGGGAGACCCCCCGCAGACGACGGGGTCGCGAGGCGACCGGTGGCAGGCGGGCGACCGCCGGAGCCGAGTCGTGCTCATGGTCGAGGGCGCACTATCTTCTCCTCCCTCGATGAGTTTGTGGTAGCCCAGCAGTTCTCTGCGTTCCCAATGTCTCGCAGGCAACCATTCGCGAACAATGTGCTTCGAGCACGAATGTCGGGGGCGGGTGTGGCCCGCCCGTGGCCGAGGGCGACGCGGACCCACCCGGTCCCATCCCGAACCCGGTCGTGAAACGCGCCAGCGCCGACGGGTACTGCGGTTCCAACGCCGTGGGAGACGTGGCCGCCGCGGGCGGACCTCACCCGACCCTCGACATTCGCACTCGGATCGACTATACTCATCTTTATGTGTCGCGGGGTGGAGCAGCGGCAGCTCGTCGGGCTCATAACCCGAAGGTCGGCGGTTCGAATCCGTCCCCCGCTACCAACAAGTGCAGGCCACTCCCGAAGGGGAGTGGCCTGCGCTGATTTGTTTGCCATTACGTGCTGGCGAGGGAGGTGGGGAACGGACCTCTCCCCGCCGTCACCAGTCGCGGTGATCCAGCGATGCTCCAGAGACCTGCGGGCGGCGACCCTCCCCGACGCGGGGAGGGTGGGAAACCAGTTTCCGCTAACTCGGCCCGTCGTGATGCATAACCGCCGTCTATGTCTGCGGGTGCTGCGCCTCGGCGGGGCTTTTTGGCGATGAGAGGCGATCGACCCGCAGCTTCAGACGCAACATCGTCAGCGGTGAGGGCGACGGTTGGAGCCAGTCTTCCAGATCCGCGATCGTCGCGGTTCGCCGCGCTTGTATGGCGGCACGCTGCCAACCGATGCGGGCATTGCCCAGCCCGGCCCGCCGCCCGCGCAGGCTCGCCCAATCGCGCATGAGGGCGGCGTGGGTGCCGGCGGCGAGGTCGTAACCAACTATGGCGGGCCAATGGCGTTGTAGTAGGGTGCGCGGCAGGTTCTTTCGCAGCGACCAGAGGCGATTGCGGGCGAGGTAGAAGCTCTTGAACGACGAGCCCTGCCCGCTCGATGCCGAGTAGATGTGCGCGACCTCGGCGGCGGGTACCTGGAGTGTCGCCCAGCCGCGCAGGCGCGCGCGCCAGGCGAGATCGACATCCTCCAGGTACATGAAGAAGTCGGGATCGAAGAGGCCGATATCATCCAGCATGGCCCGCCGATAGGCCGCCGCGCCGGCCGAAGCGCCGAAGACCGGGCGCGGCTCGGGGTGCAGCGCGTCGCGCCGCGTGCCGAGCAGGTGTTCGAGGGCCAGACCGTTGCGATAGACCGCGATCCCGGCCGAGGCGATCAGGTCGGGCGCGTGGGCGAAGACCATGGTGGACATCGTCGCGCCGAGTGTTGGGTCGGCTTCCAGTGGCGCGATCAGCGCCGCCAGCCAGCCGGGCGTGGGGATGGTGTCGTTGTTCAATGCGACCACGATCTCGCCGTCGCTCGCGCGGATACCGACATTCGTCCCACCCGCCAGCCCGAGGTTGCGGGGGATGGCCAGGAGGCGCACCTCGGGATACCGCGCGGCGAGGAGCGCGCGGGAACCATCGGTCGAGCCATTGTCTACGACGATGATCGCCTCCGGCTGGCGTTGTTGGTCGCGCAATGCTTCCAGGCAGCCAGGGAGCAGGCTCGCCCCATTCCAGTTCGCGATGACAAGCGTGACGCGCATCGGGCTCCTGGTCGTGCAGTTGTGGGGGAGGCCGGACGTCGCGACTTAATTGTCGGTCGGGTATCCCAGCGGCAGCCCCGCCGCTTCCCAGCTGCGCGTCCCCCCCTCGATATAGGCGACGTCCGTGAAGCCCATATTGGTGAGGGTCTGCGCCGCGATCGCCGACAGCGGCCCGCCGCCGCAGATGGTCAGGATCGGTCGCGAGCGGTCCTGGAGACGCGCGTCGCGATGGCGTTCCGGCACCTCGTGATCGGCGCGGAAAGCGAGCATCCCCGCCGAGATCGGCACCGCCCCGATCGGCTGGCCCATGCGCCGCCGGTCTTGCAGATCGAGCACATCGACCAGCAGCACGTTCGGGTCGGCTTCCATCCGGCGTAGCGCCTCGTGCGGCGTCACGCCCGTCGTCTCAACCATCGCCTCGTCGGTCATCTGCTGAAATGTCTTTGCCATCGGTTGCCGTCCTTTTCCTGTTCATGACGCGGGTGTGCGCGTGGGATCGCCAGGGCGGGATCATGCCGCCTTTCAGTCCGCGACCACATCCGCCTCCGCTGTCAGCAATTGCGAGCCGAGGATGTCGTTGTACAACGCGCTCTCGCGCAGCAGCTCCTCATGCGTGCCGTGCGCGGCGATCTGGCCCTGGTCGAGAACGAGGATGAGGTCGGCGTCGCGCACGGTGCTGATCCGCTGGGCGATCACGAACGCGGTGCGCCGGTTGTCGCGCATCAGCAGGTCGAGCGCCTCCTGGATCGCCATCTCCGTTCCGGCATCGACGGCGGAGGTGCTGTCGTCGAGGATCAGCAGGCGCGGATCGACCAGCAGCGCGCGGGCGATGGCGATCCGCTGCCGTTGCCCGCCTGAGAGGCCCACTCCGCGCTCGCCAACAACCGTGTCGTACCCCTGCGCCAGACCAGCGATGAATTCGGCCGCCTGCGCCGCCTGTGCCGCCGCCTCGATCGCCTCCTGCGTCGCGTCCGGTTTACCATAGGCGATGTTGTCGCGCACGGTCCCGCTGAACAGCAGCGTCTCTTGGAGGACGATGCCGATCTGGCCCCGCAAGCTGGCGATCGTCACGTCGCGCACATCGTGGCCGTCGATGCGCACGGTGCCCGACAGCACGTCGTAGAAACGCGGCAGGAGGTTCACGATCGTACTCTTGCCCGAGCCGGTCGTGCCGAGGATCGCGACCGTCTGGCCCGGCTCGACGCCGAAGCTCACCCCGCGCAACACCTCGCGCTCGCTGCCGGGGTAGCGGAAATGGACCTCCGCGAACTCGACGCGCCCGACGATCGGCGGCAGGGGCCGCGCGCCCGGCTTGTCGGTCACGTCGAGCGGGGCGTCGATGATCTCGAAGACGCGCACCGCCGAGGTCGCCGCGCGCGGGATGGCGCTCGACAGGAACCCGAGCGCGAGGAGCGGGAAGACGAGCAGCGACAGGTAGGTGTTGAAGGCGATCAGCTCGCCGATCGTCAGCGTGCCGCCGATCACCTGCAAGCCGCCGAACCAGACGACGCCGAGGGTGCCGAGATTGGCGAAGAAGAAGATGAACGGGAAGGCCGCAGAGAAGGTGCGCACGGTCGCCATGTTCTTTTCGAGCAGCGCGTCGTTGGTGTCCCGGTAGCGGGTCGTCTCGAAGTCCTCCCGCGCGAAGGCGCGGATGACGCGCAGCCCGGCGAGGTCTTCCTGCAAGATCGTGTTCAACTTGCCGAGCTGGATCTGCACCTGGCCGAAGAGGGGGCCGATCACCCCCACGAAGCGGAGGAGTACCGCCAGGATGAGCGGGATCGTCGCCAGCGCGACGAGGGCCAGCCGCCAATTCAGCGCGAGGAGCAGGACCGCCGAGCCGATCAGCATCACCAACGACGAGACGATCTGGACCAGCCCGCTGCCGGCGAAGGTGCGGATCTGCTCCACGTCGCTGGTCAGCCGGGTGAGGAGTTGTCCCGTCTGCGCCTGATCGTAGTAGCTGAAACTGAGCCGCTGGAGCTTCGTGAACAACGTGTCGCGGAGTTGGTAGGCGACCCCTTGCGAGGCGCGCTCGGCCAGGAAGCCTTGCAGGAAGGTGAAGAGTCCGCGCAGCAGCGCGACCACGATCATGCCCACCACCGCCGCTACGATCGCCTCGGTGCGCCGACCCGCCACCCCGTCGTCGATCGCCACCCGGATGAGTTGCGGCGCGATCAGGTTCATCGCCGAGACGAGCAGCAGGGCGAGGAGCGCGCCCCCGGTGTCGAGGCGATAGTCGCGCAGGAAGCCGAACGCGCGGCGCAACGCCGCCATGGCACCCGGTTCCAATTGCGGCGGTCCGCCTTGTCGCAGATTCCCGCCGCCCGGCCCGCCCCCTGCTCGCTGCATCACGCCTCGTCCTCGCCTGCAAGGGCGTTTATCGCTACACGTTCATCGCCACAGGTTCGCCGCCGCACAAGATACTATCGTAACATCACCGTCGCAAAAATACCGTCGCTACCGTTGGCGTCGCAGGGCCAGGATAACCCCTCCCGGCCCCGTTGCTCTCGCCCGCTGAGACGGGCCTTACGTGCCCTTGCCGCTGCGGCAGCGACCCTCCCCTAAAAGGGAGGGGGAGCTGGCTACAGCCAACACGACACGCAATCGTGAAACGCGGCACGAAGATATTCGTAGCGGCGGCGAGCGATGCCGCCACTGTGGCGGTGGGCGTCGCGGCGTCTCCTCACGCCCCGACGAAGACCGGCAGCGCCGCGCCGTCCAGCCGCATGGACAGCAGTCGGGAGACGCCGTCGGCACCCATGGTGATGCCGTAAAGGGTGTCGGCCCCCTCGATCGTGCCGCGATTGTGGGTGATCACCACGAATTGTGTGCGGTCGGTGAGGCGCTTCAACTGTTCGCGAAAGCGCACGACGTTGCTCTCGTCGAGCGCGGCATCAACCTCGTCGAGGACGCAGAAGGGGCTCGGGCTAACGCGCAGGATCGCGAAGAGGAGGGCGGCGGCCGTCAGCGCGCGCTCGCCACCGGAGAGGAGCGCGAGGGCCTGCGGCCTTTTCCCCGGCGGCTGGGCGATGATCTCCACCCCAGCGACCCCGCCGCTGTCGCCGTCGTCGGCGCGTCCTTCGGCCAGCACCAGCCGCGCCGCGCCGCCGCCGAAGAGATCGGCGAACGATAAGGCGAACTCCTCGGCCACGCGCGCGAAGGTGGCATTGAAGCGCTCGGCCATCGTACGATCGAGTTCGGCCAGCACCCCGCGCAGCGACCGCGCCGCGCTCTCCACGTCCCCCAGCCCGACGGTGAGCGTCTTCCAGCGCGCCGTCTCATCCTCCCACTCGCCGAGCGCGGCCGCGCTCGGCGGGCCGCTGCGGCGCAGGCGCGCGACTAGGCGCGCGGTCTGGCTCTCCAGCGCGGCGCGCTCGTCGGCGGGCAGGGGTGGGGCCGGGACGGCGAAGCGCGCGGCGAGGTCGGCCTGCTCCGTGTCGGTCGCGTCGGTCGCGTCGGCCATGTCGGCCATGTCGGCGACGATACGGCGTGTCAGCGTATCCACCTCGGCGCGACGCCGCGCCGTCTCGACCGCCCGCGCGCCGAGGGTCGCCTCGCGACGCAGCGCCTCCTGGTTCGCCGCACCGAGCGCCCCCCGCGCCGTTGTCTCGGCGTCCCGCACCGCTGTCAGCGCCGCGTCGAGCGGGCGCAAGCGCGCGGCGAGCGCGGTCGCTTCCGTCTCGGTCGCGGCCAGTCGCGCCCGATGCTCGGTGGCGGCGGCAGCCACCTCCCCCGCCTCGCGCTCGAGCGCGACGACCTGCGCGGCCTGCTCGCGCGCCTCGCGCGCCAGCGCCGTCTCCTGGGCTTGCGCCGCCTCGAGCTGGCGACGCAGGCCCCGGCCCTGCTCCTCGGCGCGCGCGATCTCGGCGCGGAGGGTCGTCAGGCGCGGGCGCTCGTGCTGCCCTGTGTCCTCGATCCCCTGCAAGGCCGCCGTCGCCGCCACGCGCTCGGCTTCGAATCGACCGAGGCGCTCGGCGATCGCCGCCTCCTCGGCGTCGCCGATCGCCAGTTCGTCGGTCAGCGCGCCGGTGCCCTTGGTCAGTTCCGCGCCGCGCCGGGCGAGCCCCCCCAGCGTCTCGGCCACGGCGCGGCGCTCGCGCTCCACACGGGCGAGGCTGTGGCGCAGATCCTCCGCTTCGCGCGCCGCCTCGCGTTCCAGCCCCTCGTGGCGGGCCAACTCCTCGCGCGCCGCGCGACCGGCCGCTGCCCGTGCCCCGACGGTCGCCATCGCCGCCGCGAGTTCCCGTTCGGCGGTGGCGACCGCCTGGGGCAACTCGCGTAGGGCGCGCTCGCGGGCGAGGATGCCGCTCTCGCGCGCCGCCGAGCCGCCGGTGACCGCCCCGCTGGTGCGCGTGATCTCGCCGCCGCGCGTGACGATGCTCCAGGCCCCGCTCAGGCGGGGCAGGATCCGCCGTGTCGTCGGCAGATCCTCCACGATCAGCGTCCGCCCGAGGAGCGACCCGACCAGCGGCGCGAAGCGCGCCTCATGGCCGACCAGGTCGGCGGCCACGCCGAGCACGCCCGGCCCGTCGGCGGGCGCGCGGCGGTCGCCCGCGCCGCCGCGCGACGTGTCGAGCGGTTGGAAGGTCGCGCGTCCCGCGCGGCGCTCTTTCAGGAGGGCGATCGCCGCCTCGGCGTCGGCCCAACGCTCGACCACGATGTCTTGCAGGTGGCCGCCGAGCGCGATCTCGATCGCCGTCTCCAACTCGCCGGGCACGTCGATAATCCCGGCGACCGGGCCGACCACGCCCTGCAACTGCCGCGCCCGCGCCGCCGCCAGAACGGCGCGGACGCCGGTGAAGAAGCCTTCGCCGCTGGCGGCGAGCTTTTGCAGGCCCTCCAACCTGGCCCGCACCTCGGCCAGGTGGCGCTCGCGCGTTGTTTGCGCCGCGCTCGCCTCGCGCTCCGCCCCGGTCGCGGCGGCGACCAGTGCCCCGGCCTCGCGCTGGGCGACCGTCGCCGCCTCACGACGGGTCGCGTTCCGCGTGATGGCGGCGTTCTTCTCCGCGAGTTCGGCGTTCAGCGCGGCCTGGCGTTCCTGGGCGGCGGCGCGCTCGACCGTCGCGCGCTCGCGATCCCGCGCGATGGCGGCGCGACGCTCCTCCGTGGCCGCGCGCCGCCGGGCCAGCGTTAAGCGCTCGCGCTCGGTTGTCGCGATCTGCTCGGCCAGCCGCCGCGCCGCGTGCAGCGCCCCCGCCCGCCGCCCTTCGACCGCGCCCAACGTGCGCTCGATCGCCTCGGCCTCCTGCCGCGCCGCCGCCGCGCTTGTCGCGATGCGCGCGGCCTCGCTGTCGGCGGCCGCGCTCTCCTCGGTCAGCGCCGCGCGCCGCGTCGCGAGTCCCGCGACGCGTTCGCGAGACTCGGTCAGCCGCCGCCCGATGGCAGACAGGCGCTCCGCGCCGATCGCCAAATCGCGGCGCAGCGGTTCGAGTCGCCGCGCGACCTCCGCCGCCTGCTCGGCCAGGCCGTGCCGCTCGCGGCCCTGCACCTCGGTCGCCGCGACCGCCGCCGCGACCGCCGCGTTCAGGCGCGCGATCTCGTGGTCGGCGGCTCCGCGCGCCTCGCGTGCCGCGCCTTCCTCCGCTTCGGCGGCGGCCAGAGTGGCGTGCGTCTCGCGCCAGAGATCGGCGAAGAGGCGTTCGTGGAGACCCCGCAAGCGCTCGCGCAACTCGGTGTATTCCTGCGCGCCCTTAGCCGCCCGTTCGAGTGAACGTATCCGGGGCTCCAGTTCGGCGCGCAGATCGAGCAACCGGGCGCAGTTCGTCTCCGTCTCGACCAACCGTCGCTCGGCCTCGGCGCGCTTCATGCGGAACGGGGCGATCCCGGCGGCGTGCTCGAAAAGGCCGCGCCGCTCCTCCGGTCGAGCGCTCAGCGCCGCGTCCACCAGCCCCTGGCCGATAACGGTGTAGCTCTGCCCGAGCGGCGCGGTGACCTGGAGGACGTCGCGCAGGCGCACCCGCCCGCCGTTGATCAGGTAGTGCGTCTCGCCATCGCGGAAGATGCGGCGCGCGATTGTGACCTCGCTGAAGTCGAGCGGCAGGCCACCGTCGCTGTTGTCGAGGGTGAGCGCGACCTCCGCCATGCCGAGCGCGGCTCGCCCGCTGCTGCCGGCGAAGATCACATCCTCGCCCTTGCGTCCGCGTAGCGCGGTGTTGCTCTGCTCCCCCAATGCCCAGCGCACCGCCTCGCTGAAGTTGGACTTGCCACTGCCATTCGGCCCGATAACCGCAGTCAGCCCTTCGGCTAGGTCGAAGACCGTGCGGTTGGCGAAGCTCTTGAAGCCCTGGATTTCGAGGCGTTTGAGCCGTAACGTCATGGTGTGGACAACGGCGTTTGGCACCAAGCGCGGCCACCAGGCGGGGTGGTCCAGAGATGCTCCGAAAACGGGCGATGTTGGCGGGCAGGGAGGGCGAATCGCGAATGCACTGCTACTCCTCGAAGCCTGTCTGACCAGTCGGCAAGGCCGGGCGCGCTGTGGTATAGGGACAGGGGTATGGTAGCAGATCGAGGGACGCCTCTCGGCCCCGCTTCGCCCTGTCAGCATGCTGCGGGGAGCAGGGCGGAACCGACTCCTCCCCTGAGGGGGAGGGTGGAGGTGGCTCGTCAGCGTTTCGGCGGCGCGAAGGTCCAGCGCCAGAGCTGCCACCAGCGCCCCGCCGGTTTGCCGCCGGGGGCGAGCGCGGTGAGGAGGCCCCAGGCGAGGCCCATCGGCGCGGCGAACGCGAGGGCGCGGAGCAGGGGTCGCTGGTCGAGGCCGCTGAGAAGCGCCAACAGGATCAGCCCCTGCGCGATCGTGAGCAGCACGCGATTGACCCCGGTCATGTCGAAACCATGTGTCAGCCGCCACCAGCGTCCGATCGCCACCCCCAGCGCGACGCTCGCGAAGGTGAGCAGGAGCGCGATCGCCCCGGTCGGCCAGTCCACGTCGTCTGCTCCTCGCGCTCGGGGTCGGCGGGTCGGCGCTCAGGCGCAAACCGTACCATCCCGGCAGATGGCACGCAACGATCGTTTGCGCCGCGCGGACCGGGCTGCGACACTCATCCGGGCCCGTGGGGGCCGCGTCGCAAGCGGGGCGGCGCCGATTCGAGCGATAGGGGGCGATGGCGGATGACAGCGGACAGTCGCGAGACGCGCGCCCTCGCGTTCGATGTGGTCGCGGTGCCGAATGACGGCGTGATGAGCGATCAGCCGACGAACGCCACGATCGTTGGCGGCGACGAGGTGCTGATCGTCGATCCGGGGGACCGGGAGGGGGTCGAGGTGATCCGGGCGGCGCTGGATCGTCGCGGCACGGTGCGGGTCGCGGGGATCCTCCTCACGCACGCCCACCACGACCACGCGCTCGCCGCCCCGGCATTGAAGCGGCTTTACGGCTGCCCGATCTGGCTCAACCCGGCCGAGCGCCCGATCCTCCCCGCGACCATCCCGTGGGAGGAGATCGATCGCCCCTTGATCGGCGGGATGACGCTGACGGTCGATGGCGGCATCCTGCGCGCGATCGACACCCCCGGCCACACCCCCGGCCACGTCGCGTTGTACGCGCCCGCCTCGCGAACGCTGATCGCGGGCGACTTGGTCTCCGGCCACGGCTCGGTCGGCATCTTCCCGCCGCACGGTCGGATGCGCGAATACTTCGCCTCGCTGGAGCGGGCGCGGGCGCTTGATGCGCTGACCATCATCCCCGGCCACGGCCCGATCCTGACCCAGCCGCCCGATCTCTTCGCGCAGTACATCGCGCGGCGTAGCGGACGGGAGCGCGACATCCATGCCGCGCTCATCCCTGGCTCGGCGACGATCGAGGCGCTGCTGCCCGGCCTCTACCCCGCCATCCTGCCGCAGTTTCGCCACGCGGCGGCCGCGACGATCCTCGCGCACCTGGAGAAGCTGCGCGAGGAGGGGCGCGTGGCGGTCGATGGTGTGGCATTGTTGACGGCCCACTGGCGCGCGCTCGACTGACGCGGCATCGCGCCAGACTTCGGGATAGGCGCTCATGGGCCGTGGTCGTGCGGTGCGCGCTCGGCTGTCTCGACTGCAAGGAAAGCCTCGGGCGAGGCAACGGAGATCAACAATGAAAGTCGCGTATGTGTTCAGTACCTCGGGTCACACGGCCAGCTACAAACTCGGCAAGATGATCCTGCCGCAGTTGGAGGAAGGGCGGCATGGGGCGGAGGTCGTCGGGATGTTCTTCTTCGACGACAACACCTATGTCTTGCGGCAGGGCGACCCGATCGGCGAGCGTGTCGCCAGGGTTGCGCGCGAGCAAGGGATTTTGCTGATGCTCTGCGATCAGTGCGCCAACGAGCGCGGCCTGGCCGTTCCGGCCGAGGCGGGCAGCGGCGTCGAGTATCGGCCGATCGGCACGGTCGAAGGGGTGCGCGTCGGGTGCTTCCCCGATCTGTACGCGGCGTTGGCCGGGAATCCTCCCGATCAGATCATCACCCTGTAAAGCGGCTCCCCTCCCAGGCATCCGCCGCCTGGGAGGGGGCGAGGCATCCGCGCTCGACGGCCCGGCGCTGCGAACGGTACCGACACTGTCGGCGCGCGCTCGGCCCTTGTGGCAGGCTCACACCTTGCCGGAGGATCGGCTATCCCCTGCGGTCGCGAACTGCGGGCCGGGCCGGGCCGCGTCAACCCCGGGCGTCGAGATGATCAGGCGATAGAGGCCGCCCACATGGCGCTCGTGGCGCTCGATTTGCCACCCGCTCGCGACGAGCAGGCCGACCGTGTCCCGGTTAACGTGACAGCCGCCGCTCGCGCGCAGCCAGAGCGGCGCGACCATATCGAGGAGCAGATCGAGCGAGCGGTGCCCGCTGCGTGTGTGTTCCACCTGCAAGAAACGCCCGCCCGGTCGCAAGACGCGCCGCACCTCGGCCAGGGTTCCCGCCAGCGCGTTGTCGGGGATTGAGCAGAAGACGAGGGTCGAGACGACCGCGTCGAAGGAGGCGTCGGCGAACGGCAGCGCCTCGGCGCGGGCGCGTTGCAGCGCGAAGCCGCGCGCGCGGGCGCGTGGGGCGGCCCCGGAGAGGAGACGCGGCTCGGGTTCGATGCCGGTGACGAGGGCGTTCGGCCCGTAATACGGGAGCGTCAGGCCAGTCCCCACGCCGACTTCGAGGATCTCGCCGCACAACTCGCCGACCAACTGCTGGCGCAGCCGGGCCAAGCCCAGGCAATTGAACGACTCGATCACCCGGTCATAGAGTGTCGCGTCCCGCAATACCGCGTTCATCCACCTACCATCTACCATTCCGCCGATGATGCCGTCGCTCGGCAGTGCGACCGCGCCACCGATTATACATCGCCAGCGGCCCTAACGTCGCCTGGGTCGGCGGCATGTGTCGTGGTGCCGTCGAAGCACCGCGCCTTCATCGCGAACCCCGGCTTGCACCCGGACGGGTTCTGGGCCCGCCTGGACGCCAACGGTGCGCAGTACACCAACGTGACCGGCGCAGGCTCCCAGCGCTCCGACCTGACCACGTACCGCGCCAACGTCGGGCCGATCCCCGGCCAGGTCTCGGACGGCGCGTTCGGCGACCCCGAGGGCAACGGCTCGCGCCGCTACGTCCTCCAGGTCCTCTACGCCGCCTTCGTCGCCCAATTCGGCACCGACCGCGTGCCGTAGGGACGAACCGCAGTCAGGCAGCAGGGCCGGGGGCCACGTCGAACGCGACGTGGCCCCCGGCCTTGGCCGCGCCCGCGCTGTGCCCGACCCGCTCGGCCTGTCGAACACGGCGGAGGGGGGCGAGACGGCGATGGCCCCCACCCATCTGCGCGGGATTGGCCGCAGGGCCGGGCAGGGCTACCTCTTCGCCGAGCCGTTGCCGCCGGAAGGGGCGACGGCGCTGCCGCGCTTCGGCACGGGGGATAGGGGCCGATCGGGCACGCCCGCGCCTCGCCCGTCGAGCGCGCGGGGGGGAACCGTGGCACGATCCCTGCATTTGTCTGTGCATAATCCGAGGTTTGTGGCGATGCGCCGACAGCCTGCGGGTTGATAGGGGGGCGAAGGATGGGGCGACGCGGGTAGGGTGATGATGGAGCAACAGACGATTTTAGTTGTAGAGGATAACCCCGCCATCGCGGCGATCATCGCGACGGTGCTCAACGATATATCGAGACCGTGATTGCTAGTTGCCGTGCATGTGCCGCACCCCGGAGAATGGTGTTGCTTGAAGACACCAGTAGCACGAGGAGGGCACATGGACGACACGCTGATGGTAACGGCATACGTGGTGATTGACGA
>JAABUN010007326.1_pt1 | contig 11985 bp, 18 predicted proteins | sample 5559311 | NCBI WGS metagenome assembly JAABUN01 (sample SAMN10711877, study PRJNA513370) | rock metagenome | isolation source: Antarctica rocks | place: Antarctica: Victoria Land, Siegfried Peak sud | reverse complement strand
CCTCCTCATCGACCTCGACCCTCAGGCGAATGCCACGAGCGGACTTGGAGCGAGCGCCGACGGCTTCACATCGGGCGATGTCCTCGCCAGCGGCAAACCCGGTGTGGCCGCTCAGGCCATCACATCGACGGGTTGGGGGGATGAAGTTGCCTGCATCCCTGCCAACATCGCCCTGGCGGAGCGTGAGCACGAAACCGGGCGTCCCGCCCATGAGTTTCGTCTACGAACCAGCCTGGAGGGCGTCAACGACTACGACTTGGCATTGATCGACTGCCAGCCGAGCGTGGGGGAACTCGTGACCAACGCTCTAGTAGCGGCGGACTACGCGTTGATCGTGACCGAAGCCGACATCGACTCCCTCGTCGGCATCTCCAACGTGATGGAAACCATGGCGGTCATCAGGCAGCACTACAACCCTGAGCTGACTGTCGCCGGCATCGTGGTCAACAACCTCGACCGACGGGCGGGGGAACAGAAGTACCGCCTCGCCGAGCTCCAAAGCACCTACAAGAAGCTCGTGTGGGAACCACACCTGCCGCATCGGACACGCATCGCGGACGCCAAGGGGGCCAAGGCGCCGATCCACGACTACGGATACCGGGCAAAGGATGTCGCCGCCATCTACGACAGCCTCAGCGCCCGTCTTCTCGAACTAGGAAGGGGTCACTGAGCCATGCCAGCGCCGCAGCGTCGTCCAGCCACCACCGGGACACCTCCCCTACTTACCAAGGCGCCGGCCAAGTCCCACCCAGCTGCCCCCTCCCCATCGAACTCGGACACTCCGCCTCTGAGAGGAAGCAGCGAGGAGCCAAATCGGATGTTGTGCGCCCGGATCCCCCTGGGCCTGCATGACGAGGTGAAGATTCTCGCCGCTCGCCGCCGAAGCAGCGTCCAAGCGATCGTTACCGAAGCGTTGGAGGCATACCTGGCTGACCCCGATTGAGTCGATATGCAACTTGTCAGCATGCATACATGTTGTCGTCAAGGCGAGGGTTCGACGGGACGGTTACCCATTCGGTGATTGCGGAGGTGCTCGACCAAGCCTGTGAGACCGGCACGGGCGAGCGCGTTCAACACGTCATCAGGACTCATCGGCGGCTGGCGACGGTCGGCGGCCATCTCTACAACGACGCGAGCGAGTTCTTCTTCGTGGTTCTCGAATAGCTCGCAGAGGTAGCCGTCGGGACGGCACACCACGACGCCGAGTTCCCTCAGTGGTTCGGACGGGAAGTCGCGTACGTTTTCTGTGATGATCGTTGCCGGTGCCATCGCGACCGCGGCCGCGGCGTGGGGGTGGTCGTCGGGATCGTTCCCCGGCATTGCCGCTATCAGGTGCTCGTAGTCGCTGCGGGGGACACCCTGGCCAGCGAACGCAACTCGAATGTGGTCGCATACCCGCTGGGCCGCCTCGCGGTTGCGGACGCCGTGTTCCACCCACGTGTCCTCCAGCTCCTTGAGCAGGTCCTCAGTCCAGATGATCTCGTGAAGGGACGCTTCATCAAGGCGCAGGAGCATGTCGAGCAGCGAGATCGGATAGCAGACGTTGGTGTCGGGCAAGACCCGCCGAAGGGCCACCGCCTGATCAGTACGTCAAGCCAGCGGCCGTTGCCTCGTCGATAATCGTGCGAATCCCCGTCCGCTTGCGCTGGCTGGCAGCCATGTAGGCGATCACCGCCCGCACAGGAATCTTTCGGTAAGCGCTGTTGGGCAGCCGGCGAGAGGGAAGAACCTGAGCAGTGACCAGCCTGTCGACGAATTGACGAGACACCCCGAGCAGCTTGGCCGCTTGGGCTGGACTGACTTCGGCTTCCTCGTTGATGACGGCGACGGTGTCTCCACCGTCGAGGGAGTCAGCAGCAGCCATCAACGCCTCAACGAGCGGGCGGGGCAGCTCGACGTCAGCCCCGCCGACCTCGATCCGTACTCCAGTGCGAGCTGGACCGACAAGGGCCCGGACCGCGCTCACCTTGGGTCGCTCCTCAGCAGTAGCTCGAATCTCGGCAATAGCAGGCTCAGACACGAGTCCTCCCGCTATTGATGTTAGTAGCAACCTGCTATACCTGCAACCATATGTCTACACGTATACATTACTGCGTTTAGACAGACGAGCGCCCCCAGCCGTCGGGCCGAGGTATGGCGGAAGAGGTCGGCCTCCCACACATAACCGGCGATCGACCGGCCCGCAGGCTGTGGCCAGCGAAGAAGGCGGGGTCGAGGCCGGCGGCCAGGGCAGAGCGCTTCACCACCGCGGCCACACCCTGACCCGAGAGGCGTCCCGGCCCGAGACGGCCGTGGCGGTCCACGGGGCGGAACACCGGCCCGGAGGCGATAGCCGTCCGGGCCATCCACGCCCGGGCGGCGGTCACTGGGCAGGACAGGGGAGCGGAGCCGTAGACGAGGACCTTGCGCCGGCCCCGGGCCCCCCCCTGGTCGACCCTGGAGTGTCTGAGCAGGATGGCCATGCCCTCCGGGCGGTCCTCCAGGTCGCCGACGTCGAGGGCGGACAGCTTCGAGCGGCGGGCCCGGTCCCTGCAAACGGCGGTGAGCAGGGGGACTTCTGGGCCGGGGCCCATTCCCTTGGTGCGACGGATGCCGGCCAGCACCAGGCGGACGCTTCCGACTTCGGTGGGGGGAGAGGTACCCGGCCCGCCGGTATCCGCTACTTCGTGCTGGGAGGGTCGCCTGGGCTTCTACGCTCCGGCACCCCCGAGTCGGGCCTCTGCGGGGTCTGTGTCGGCGGTGGGGGAGCAGGCGTCGGCTTACCGCCCACGGTTCGACCTCTCACCGTCTTGGCGGCTTCCGCCGCCCAGTACCGCTCGGCCCGGGTCGGGTCGAACCGGCGCAGTGGAAGGTGGCGGCGCCTTGGATTGAGGCGGCTCGGTGTTCGGCTTCTTGGGCACGCTGCTATCTCCTTCGTAGCTCGACAAGCCATGCGACCACTTCCAGCGCCAGCACGGCGCAGCCCGCTTCGAAGACCCGGAGCAGTCGGTTCAGCTTTCGTTCATTGCGGTCGTAATGGTCCTCAAGGTGTAGCGCGAGGTCCCGCTGGATCGCCGGCATCACCAGCGGCTCGTTGTGGTCGATGTACTCGCGGAGAATCGCCTTGGGGCTTCGACGGAAGATCCACTCGTACGGCCACATGATGGCAATGGAAACCCCCACCACGGCGACGAACGACACCATGGCCAGCAACCCCCATTGGCCCGGCGTCCGATTGGCCAGCGCCTGAGCGCCGAGGAAGGCCGTCGAGATGGACGCCGCCGACAACAACGTGCCGACACGGGAGCGAAGTGCCTCCACGCTTGCCTGCTGCTGAGCGATGGAACGAAGGGCCTCGTCATAGACGAGGCCCATTCGGGCGTCGCTTTCCTCGGCGCCGGACACTGGACGGGACTAACGGGGCCGGCGGGCGGTGGTCGTCGTCGTGGTGGTCGTGATCTTCACCCTCACCGGCACGGTGCGTCCGGTGCGGGTGGGCACCCGGACAGTGCGGGTCTGGGTGCTGGTACTGCGTCGGGTGGTGGCCATCTACTTGCCCTTGGGCTTGGGCTTGGGGGTCCGCTCCACCACGGTGGTGTTCGGGTGCCGCTTGGCCGTGGAGGGCTTCACGTAGCGGCCGCTGATAGCCGAGCGGGCCTTGCCTCCGCCGCCCCCTGCTTTTCCTGCCATGGACCGTTCCTTTCGTCGTTGTCCGTCATCTCTCCTATGCCACGCCAGAGCCAAAGTCCCTCGATCTATCTCGCTGGGCCTCCACATCCCGTAGGCGCCGGGCCTTCTCACGTTGCCTTGCAAGGCGACCTTCGACCGCCTTGACGGTCATCCTGGTGGCGTCGCCGATCTCGTCGTCGGTGAAGCCCAACGTGTCCATGGCGAACATGACCCTGGTGACGGGGTCGTTCATCCTGTTCAGGTACCGCTCGAACTCGACCACGTAGATGACCGAGCTGGGCTCCGGGCCGGTGTCCAACTCCTCAAGGTCAGGGTCGAACACCTCGGTGTAGGCCCTCCGGTCGCGCAGCCACTTCCGATAGGGCGCTGCGAAGCGGAGCGAGCAGAGCCCGACGAACCGGGACCGGAAGGTGATGTCCTTGGAGAGATCCCAGGTGTTGGCCTTGAGCTGGTCGTGGAACTTGTCGATGGACCGGAGTGAGACCTCCGAGGCCAGATCCTCGGCGTCGTCACGGGTAATCCCCCCAGTCGGCAGGATCAGGTCGTCAGCGGGCTTCGCACCACGCCGGAGGCGCATGGCGAAAATTTCACCGGTCTCGATCTTGTTGGGGAGGACTCGTAGGGCGTAACTCCAGACGTCGGGACGAACCTCTTTGCACCAGGTGGGCCCGTCGAAGCCCTCCAGCTGCATGGCCAACAACCGATTGCGGTCCCGCTGTTGCCGCTGCTCCCTTGTCAGCCCCTCCGGCCGGACTACAAATTTCGCCGGTTGTATAGGGCGCGGCCCGCCCCGCGGCTGCGGGGCGGGCTCGGGCGGTGGGGGGGAGGGGTCCATATGGCCTCGGACGAAGGGACCGGCACACCAGCGTGCTCGCAGGCACCCCGCTTCCTTCATATGCCGCCGCCCGGGCGTTTCCCCTCGGGGAATCCTCGGACACGGGAAATTTCTCCTGGCTCGCAGCCGGCGGGGGCTGAGCTGAGGTCGGTCCTCCGCACGCAGCCGGCGATCGACTCGGTCGAGCGGTCAGGTCTGGTCATCATGTCCAAGTCAATGACGTCGTTGCGCTTGGCATGGGGAACATGGCCGGCCCCCGAGGCTGTGGCTGGCGACGAAGGCAGGGCAGCACGGCCGCCGGGCAGAGGTGTTCACCCGGCCCGTCAGGCAGCCAACACGGCCGCGCTCGGACGGCCGAGATGTTCGGCGTAGGAGAGAGCGCCCTCGATCTCCTCTTCGAGGATCCAGGCGTGGTCGGAGCCGAGTACCTGGCGCAGCGTCGACCGGTGGGCTGAGACCGCCTGGCGGGCGGCCGGGGGCAGGCCCCGTGTCGTGCCCCTGCCTGCGAGGAGCCGGACCAGGCGGGCGGGAGAGCAGGCGACGGCTTCGACCAGGGCGACGGCGCTGGCGCCGAGGCAGTCGCGGGCCTCATCCAGGCTGAGCAGGACGGTGGGAGCGGTCACGAGGTCCTCCTTGTCGGGTCATGCACGATGGGCCCGCCGGGCCAGGGCTCGATGGCGCCCCAGAGCCGGTCGCAGTGGCCGAGCAAGCTGGCCACCACCTCGGCGGCGGCGGTGGGTGAGTCGACGACGACGGCCGCCTCCCCGAAGTCGATGAGGACCTTGGCCTTGATGCGGCCGGCGCCGGCGGCCAAGGCCCGCACGGCGCGCACCTTGGAGGCGAGCACCAGGTCGGCCGTCGACCACACGCACCAACGCCCGGTTGGGATGTCCGCCACCACCAGGTAGGCGTAGCGCCCGGCGTCGACGATCTTGCGCAGCGCCAGCTCGTCGAGGATAAACACCTCCCGCTCGGCCAGCTCGGGGCGGAGCCCGGCCCACCCGCGGTAGGGCTGGTGCTTGGCCTTGAGCTCCACCTGGGCCAGGCGCTCGCCCGGGCCCAGCACGGTGAAGTCCAGGGCGTCGAGGGACTGGGTGGCCCGCCGAGCCAGGACCAGCTCGGGATGGGAGACTAGCGCCCGGGCCATGTCGTCCTCAAGGCGGTGGCGGCCGGCCAGGTCCGTCACCCAGTCTGCCGACCGGCGCTCACGCATCCGAACCGCCCAGGTCGAACAGGCGCAACTGGGGATCGGTGTTCCACCAGGGGGCGGGGGAGGGCCGGCTGGGCCGGGGCAGGTCGTTGAAGAAGCGCTGGAGGCGGTGGAAGCCGGCCAGGTCGCCGGTGGTGGACACGACATCGACCAGCCACGGACCGAGGAGGCCGTGGAGGTCGGCCAGGTGGTGGGCGGTGGCGCTGCCCGGCTTGGGCAGGTGCGACGTGACCACGAGGAGGGGCAGGGCGCCCTTGGCGTGCAGGAACACCGCCCGCTGGGCGACCTTGGCCATGGTGTCGGTGCGCTGCAGCCCCGGCTGGGAGCCCTCGTCGAAGTTGCCGTGGGCGGCCACCAGGTAGCGGCCACCGTTGGCGGCCACGATGCGGGCGTCGACAGGGTAGTGCTCGATCTTGTGCCGTCGGCGCTCCACGGCGGCGCCGGCGGCCACCAGGTGGTCGAGGGCGATCTCGTCGTACAGCTCGCCCTCGCGACTGGCCCGGCTCTGAAAGTGGGCGTCGACGGGAGGCAACTGCTCGAAGGGGGCCGCCGCCGGCCCCTCAGGGGCCAGTGTGGGGAACATGCTCATGCCGTCCTCGCTTCGCGCAGGTGGGTCGGGGTCGGGACGGCGGGAGCCAGGCCCAGCTGGCGGCGCAACGGCGCCGGGTCGAACACGACGAAGGTGCCGGGGCTGCCCAGGCGGCTGCGCAGCTCCTCGGCGGCGACGACCTCAAGGGAGGGCTCGGGGCCAAGGAGGACGAGGTAGTCGACGTCGCCGGCGGGCAGCTCCAGGTCGGCGACCTGCGGGCCCAGCTGGCCGACATCAGCGCCGCTGCGGCCCAGGTGGCCGAGGGCGGCGAGGCGCAGGACGTCGACGGGGCTGTAGAGACGGCGGCCCGGACGGCCGGTCCCGGCTTCGATCGAGGGGACTAGCCACCCCCTTCGCGCCCAGTAGTCGAGCTGGCGGTAGGTGATGCCCGCCAACCCGGCAGCCTCGGGAGCGCTGATCCTATTACGCGCGGTCTGTGTAATCACAAGACCCATTACACCATAGATGGACTGTGTAATCGCCGCCAACCGTTCGTCAGAGCCCGAGCTGGGTGGCGGCGTTGTCGTCCCAGGCCTGGGCCACCCGTACGTACTGGCCTAGGGTGGCCAGGGAGCGGTGCCGGGTCTGATGGGCAATGGCCCGGTCCGAGGCGCCCCGGAGGTGGGCGTAGGTCACGAAGCCGGCCCGCAGGCTGTGGGCGGAGTAGGGGAGGGGGTCGAGGCCGGCCCGGGCCACGGCGGCCTGGACGAGGGCGTTAACCGACCCCGGGTTCATGGGCCGGGGCCCGGCCCGGTTGCCGGTGGACACCGACCGGAACACCGGGCCCTCGGTGATCCCGGCGCCCTCCAGCCACGACCGCAGGGCAGCGACGGGGCAGCGGCTGGCCATGCGGGCCCGGGGGAGCACCACCAGCTCGGCCCGCTCGGCGGTCTGATTGGTCTTGGAGCGGGGGATCGACACCACCAGACCGTTTGCGTGCTCGGCGACCTGGTCGACCTGCAGCGCCACCATCTCGGAGCGCCGCAGGGCGGCCACGAAGCCGACCAGGAGCAGGGCCCGATCCCGCAGACCGGCCAGGTCGGGCTCGGGCACCCGCTTCGCCGTCTTCCAGGTCCTGGTGGTGGGGCAGCGGTCGAGCACGTCCCACAGCTCGGGGGGCATGAGGGGGGCGGCCTGCTCGGCCGGGGCGCCGTGGGTGCGGCGGATGCCCTCCCATACCGCGATGACCCGGGCCGAGTCGGTGGGGTCGGGCAGGTCGCGCATGCGGTGGGCGAAGCGGATCCCCGACAGCCGCCGGCTCATGGTGCCGACCTTGACACCGTGGCCGGCCAGGAAAGCCAGATAGCGGCTGATGCCCTCGGCGGCCGCCGGCATGTCGGCGTGGCCGTTGGCCCGGGCCCAGGCGCACCACTCGGCCCAGTCCGAGCGGTAGCCGCGCAGGGTGTTGGCGGCCCGGGCCGCGGCCACATAGGCAGCCTCGTCGGAGCTCAAGGCGCCGACGTCGAGGACCTGGAGGGGGTCCGAGGATACTGCCGGCGTCACCTCTGAGGCCACGGCGGAAGGCTAGCAGCTACACGCGATAATGCACCGAATCGCGTGTAGAAATGCCGGCATCCACGGAGATCGCCTGCCAACTCGCGAGAACACACCCGAACAATGCAGCCTGCTCGGGCGAACTGCGACACCCGGCGGGATCGGGGCCATGGTGCTGGCGATGCTGCTCGGAGCCTTGCGCCCTGCATCCGACGATCCGGGTGTGCGCGCTGCGCTGGCCGAGGCGCTCCACGCGCAACTGCTCGACCGCGACGCGTACCTCAAGTTGGCCGAGGACCTCGAAGGCTTCCATTGGTCCACTTCGGCACCGCGGCCGCCGTCCGACGATCAACGGGCCCAGGTGCTCGAAGCCGCCTACGCCGCCCACCCCGAGCGCTTCGTCAACAAGGCCCCGGTCCGCCCCAGCTCCCCGGGCCAGCCTGGATCAACAAACCACAAAAGCCGTAGGATGTACAGAAGGAATCTTGAAGACTTGTCTCAAAGGGCTTGACAGGTTCCGCGGTCACGGCGAGGGTGTGGCAATGGGTAGCCGCCTTCCCGTTCAGGATCCTGCACCGTTCCTCCTTGCAGCCCATTTGGTGGCTCGATGGCAGGTCGTCTGACTAGGAGCAGTGTGCCGGACCCCATGCGGGTCCTGATGACGTCTTGGACGACCGCCGGATCGCCCCCAAGGGAGACTGGAAGGAGTTGCGGCGGGGAGGTTCTCACCTTAAGTTGGTCTTGAAAGCACTTGCTACGCACTCATTGAAGCTCCCACAAAGGTATCTGGCATGACTAACTGTCTAAATACAGATGAACCCTACATATCCGGTGTCGAGATGCGGAAGTCCGCTAAGCGATTTTCTCGACGCCGAGGGCGGTTGGTGGTCGGGGCAGGTGTTGTTGTTGCGACGATTGCTGGCATTTCATTCACCTTCAGCGGGCGAGAGAGGCCCGCCCTCCAGGTAGTGCAGAGCCAAGCGCCACTGACGACAGTTCTCGGTCTAACGACTTTGACGTCCGTTGATTCGGCACGCGTCTCCCTGAGTTACCTTCCGCCGAGCGTGGTCTTTGACTCTACGAACTCCAATCCTCGGAAAGGGGGCCTTATCTATGACCTCTACTCCATTCCTGGCGCAGCGAACTTGGATACGATGCCCTCCAACTCGTCACAGAACCGATTGCCTCCAGACGGCACGCAGCACCCAAGCACAAAGTTGATAGTTTCCAAGCAATTGGGCCTGAACGTGCTGCCGCCCTCTCCAGCCGGCGAGCGCTTCGATCTTATCGAAACGAAGGCAATCGGTGACATAAGCTACAGATTGACCACGCCTCGCAACGGTTATGGCCGGCTGATGGTGGAATGGGTTATTGGCAATACGTACTACTATGTCGGCAACGATCAGCTTTTCACCAGTGATGGGACGAGCGGACTCGGAATCGACGAACTCCTCCGTATTGCTCTGGATGCTCGATGAAGCCGCCCCGGCAGCGAATCGGTGCGTGTTCGTCGTTCATGTTGGCTCCTATCGTTGTTCTGCCAGGCGAAGGGCTACCGCGTCAACGCCTGGGCCATCTCCGGCAGTGGGCTGTTCGAGCGGCCAGTATCTTTTTTGTAGCGCTGCTCGCATTACAGTACGGAATGGCTGCCCCAGCCTCAGCGTTAAACTATTCCGGCGACTGGTCCAATAACGACTATGTTGGATACTGTTCTGAGGTCGATGGTGGGTACGTAGCCTCTATGCAGATCTTCCTCAGTGCTTTCAGCAACTACCGTGATCGCGTCGACAATTACTGGGGACCCAACTCGCACAGCGCCTTGGTCACATACCAAGCCGCTCGCCAGATTCCAGGCGGAGCTGACGGCTGCGCCGGACCAAACACTTGGGCTGATTTGCAAAATGCCGATTCTGGGCCGACCGGCGGTTTCAGTTACTATTCGACATGTGGCTGGGCTGCAAGGTCTTTATTCGTGACGGCTCCTCCAGTTTCGGATCAAGAGGGTTCGATCCTGTTTGATTACCGTCTCCTCGGCCCTGCGTACGAGTGGTATCAGCCCTGTCCTTAGGGCCGTGCGGGAACTACTTGCACACAGGCGGCGCGTCGAGCCGTTGCGGCGCAACGGTTCCGTATAGCAGCGACCGCGCAAGTAGATGACACGCGAGCCCTTAGCCTTTCTAGAGCAGGTCTCCAGCGCCGGCGATCACCACGGCTGCCACCAGGTACAGGCCCTGCCCATCCTGCGCAGCGACTCATCGACGTAGGCGATCACGGAACCCTGACTTGCCAGGGGAGCCGACGGGGCTTGCGGAGGTCGCGATTCTCTAGGTGCGGGCCTCGTGCGCTTGGCCGTACGGCCAGACAGGTGACGCCCACCAAGGCGATTCCGGCGTCTCAGGGTCGGGTCGATATCGAGCTGGGCGCAGATGGCTCGAACCGTCGTGAGAGGAAGCTCCCGATGGCGGGCCACGGTGGCCCACTGACCGGTGGAGGTGTTGTGCCAGATGGTGTGCTTGGCGCCCTCCCGCTTGACCTCACATCCGAGGTGGCGGAGATGACGCTCGAGGTCGGCTCGCTTCATCACGTCGTGGCCTTCCTGGTCCCGGCCAGCCTGGCCCTGGCGGTCTTCTTGGCTGGCCGGGGGGCGCCCTTGGCCAGGACGCCACGGGGCCCGAAGGGAGCATGCAGGGTGTAGCGGTTCTCGATCGTGTAGCCCTCGGGGGCGAGCGGTGCCTTCTTTGGTACGCGGGCCACCGAGACGAGCTTGTGCTCGGCCAGCTTGGCCACCCCGGCCTCGATGGTGTCCGGGGATAGGCCGTACCAGTCGGGGCCCTTCTCGGCCGGGAGGTTGAACCCATCGGCCAGGCTGAGGCTGATGAGCAGGAAGGCCTTGCCGGCCAGGTTGAGCTTGCGGTGCCAGCCCTGCTCCCAGTAGCTGAAGGGGAGCCGCAGGTAGCGACCGTCCGGCTCATCCCCCGGGTGCTCGTAGGGAGCGCCCGAGCCATCCGCCGCCAACAGCGAGACCCTCAGGAGGCGGCCGTCGCGATTGCGGGCGACGAGGTGGTGGACCTTGTCGAGCCGGCTGAACGCCTTCGACACCGTGGTGCGGGAACTGTCGGAACGACCGAGGTCGACGGTGCGGGCCCAGACATCAGCGGCCTCGGTGATGTCGTAGGGAGCGGCACTGGCCACGGCATGGCCGAGGAGGAGGAGGTCCAGGTCGCGCTCGGCATGGCGGCGGACGATCTCGGCCAGCGGGCCGGGGGTGCGGATAGGCCCGGTGCCCTGTTGGAGAAAGCGCTTGTCGAGGGGGACGGCCCGGCTCGATCGACCGGCGCGCTCGAGCAGAGCCAGTATCGTCTCGTCGGAGGTCGCGGAGACCGCGGCGATCTGGGCAGGGGTGAGCGCCGGGCCGGCCGTCGGTGACATGGGTCCAGGATGGCAGGTGCTCGACGCCCGAATCTTTTTTTCCTGGGCGAGCACAGGCCCATCGACTTACCCTCCAGGCGGGTACTAGCTAAGGACTCTTGGGATTGCCGATGTGAAACCCATGGAAGGCCCATGGGATCGCCTCGTTCGACTTGGCGGGATAGAGCCTTTGACTCACCAGACAGTCATTTTGGTCTTGCACGGAAGGGTCCTCAGAGTCGAGTTTCTGCTCGGATCGGGTTCTATCTGGCCGGTACCGTGAGCCCATGGCCGAACCGACTCTCACCGTCGTCTTCGAGCCGGTAGAAGACGGCTGGGTCCAAGCCAGGATCGCCGAGGTACCGGCAGTCATCACCGTCGGTCGCGACCGGTCCGAAGCGCGTTCCATGGTCGAAGACGCCCTTCGCGAGTACCTGCTCGCCATCGGCGACGCCAAGCCGAGCAAAAGTGCGGGTGAGAGCGAAAAGGTGAGCCTGGTTCTTCGTCCTGCGGGCTGAGGCTTCGAGCGAAGGCCTCAACAGCCGTGAACCGAACGTCGCTCCGATGGGCGAGGTCCGTGCCAACTTGGTAACGATCACCGAGTACCCCGCAGACTCGATCACTGAAATCCCGCAGTTCTGAAGCGGGGTGGGGGGCCTCCGAGAAGGAAGGTCCACCACCCGGGAGGGGGCTCCCTCGACGCTGTCGGTCTCTCAAGCCGCAGCACGAAGGAGCCCGACCCCATGCTCTCAACTGGAGAAGACGTGGAAGCAGATGCGT